>ERZ507021.173-NODE-173-length-37766-cov-7.65183_pt1 | contig 37766 bp, 38 predicted proteins | sample MGYA00512877_ERZ507021 | MGnify/ENA metagenome assembly ERZ507021 | reverse complement strand
CGCTCTTCCGATCTGCTGGAGGTCCAGATTCGGACTGAAGAAATGCACCATGTGGCTGAATACGGGGTCGCTGCCCACTGGGCATACAAAGAGGGCGACAAGAGTCCGGTCCATCTGGATCGTAACGGTCAAAAACTGGATATTTTCCGAGAAATTCTGGAGATCCAGGATGAGACTCATGGCGCTGCCGATTTCATGGAGAGCGTCAAGGGAGATATTTTCTCCGACCGAGTCTATGTCTTCACTCCCCGGGGGGATGTCTACGAGCTGCCTAAAGGCAGTGTGCCGTTGGATTTTGCCTATCAGGTCCACTCCGAAGTCGGCAACCATTCGATTGGCGCCAAGGTCAACGGCAAGATCGTGCCGCTGAATTATCAATTGAAGAACGGCGATATCGTAGAAATGCTCACGGCGACTAATGCCAAACCCAGCCAAGACTGGGTAAACATGGTGCAAACTTCCCGGGCCCGCAACAAGATTCGCCGATTCTTCAAGCAGCAGGATAAGGAAGAAAACATCGAGAAGGGCCATGACCTTTTGGAGAAGCAGCTGCTGGATGGCGGCTATGCCCCGAAGGACTATTTGGAAAACCGCCAGTTGTTAGGCGAGATGCTGGATAAATTCAATTTTGGGACTGAAGACGAACTTTTCGCGGCAGTGGGGTACGGCGAATTATCCCCGCTCATCGTGACTAACCGGTTCACCGAAAAGACCCGGAAAGCCAAGGAAGAGGCAGCCCAAAAGGAACGCGAGAAGCAGATCATGGAGACCAACCCGCGGGTGACGACGATTACCAAGGATACGCCGGCCCGGGGAACCATGAAGGTCAAGCATGAAAATGGCGTGGTCATCCAAGGCGTCGATAACCTTCTGATTCATCTCGCCAAATGCTGCAATCCGGTGCCTGGGGATGAAATTGTCGGCTATGTCACCAAGGGCCGCGGTGTCACCATCCACCGGGCAGACTGCCCCAATGTCCAATCTGCCCGGAGCATTCCTGGCCGGCTGATTGACGTGGAGTGGGAAGATGTGTCGGATCCCTCCATGTCTTACAATGCGGATCTGGAAATCTACGGCTACAATCGCAACGGTCTGCTCAACGATGTCCTGCAAGTGCTCAATACCCAGACCAAGAATCTGAACAATATCAATGGCCGGGTCGATCATAACAAAATGGCGGATATCCATGTGACGGTCGGCGTGAGCAACGCTGCCCATTTGGACCGCATGATCAGCAGTATCAAGAATATTCCGGACGTGTATGAAGTGAAACGCGCCCAAGGTTAAAGGTTAGAGGAGGAAAAATCGTGCGTATTGTCGTGCAGCGGGTCAGCGCTGCGTCTGTCGTAATCGACGGCCAAACCGTCGGAGCGATTCAGCGGGGCTTCATGATTTTAGTCGGTGTGGGTGCCGAGGATAGCCAAGCCGATGTTGACTATCTCGTGCATAAAGTTGCCAAATTGCGCGTGTTCAGCGATCCCGCCGGTAAAATGAACTTGGATCTGGCTGCGGTGAATGGCGCCGTGCTTTCAATATCCCAATTCACCCTATATGCGGATACTGCCCATGGCAATCGCCCGGGCTTTTCAGCCGCTGCCCCGCCGGCGCTGGGTGAGCAGCTGTACAATGCTTTTAACACCGGTTTGCGGGACGCTGGGATCCACGTTGAAACCGGTGAGTTTGGCGCCGACATGGCAGTCCATTTAATCAATGATGGGCCCGTGACGATCATCTATGACACTGAAAAAGAAGGACGGTAATGATGGCAGACTTTCATTTTATCAACGCAATTTGGGATTTCGACGGTACCTTATTTAACACCTATCCAGGCTTGCTGAAGGCGCTGAGCAAAACACTCAGCGAGTTTTCACAACCGATTCCGGATGATGAATTGTACAAGGAAATCAAGAAGACATCGATTCGCCACGTCTTAGAAACGGTTTCGGTTAAAAACAGCTTGGATTTGCAAGCGATGGAAGACCGGATGCATGCGCTGGAAATTCAGTATCAGCCGGAATCTCCGGAAATCTATCCCCACGCTCGGGAAATCTTGCAGTTGATCAGTGATCGCGGCGCCAATTTCCTGTGGACCCACCGGGATCGCTCAGCGCTGTCCTTCTTGACCACTGAAGGGATGTCCGAACTGTTCACTGGTATCGTCACGGCCAGCGACCGCTTCCCACGGAAACCGGATCCCACGGCCATCAATGCGCTAGTCGAGCATTACGGATTAGATCCGCAAGTGACCGTCATGATCGGCGATCGGGCGATCGATGTGGAAGCGGGCCAAAAGGCCGGCGTGCATACCATTTTCTTTGATGTCGATGGATTCGGCGATACCACCGGTGCCGACGCGGTGGTGAAGGATCTGGCTGATATTCAGCCATATTTTTTGACCCAAGGCAATGATGATGATGAGAATGCGTACTAACAAGTAATTGAAGCGATAATAAAAGAGCCTGTGCGGACATTACCCGTGCAGGCTCTTTGTTTTAGACATCATATGGAACAATGCCGCTATTTACGGCGTATCTAGTGCCAATGCGGAGCAACCGGAGGCGGAATGGGCTCAGTGGTGGAAACCACACAGCGGCTTTGCCGCTGATGTGGTTAGGCGACTTTGAGACCGCGGTTTTTGCGGGCTCAAAGCGCCGTTACCACTAGCTGCGCATCGCCAGCCCAATTCCGCCGGAGGTTGCGCAGCATTGGCACGGCAGTGGAGGACCAATTATCTTCTTTGTCCCACTACTGGAAGTACTTTAACAACCCCTGCGTAATCGCATTGGCCGCTTGCTGCTGGTAATTAGCCGACTTGATTTCCTTGTAGTCAGTATCGTTATTAATATAACCCAGTTCGAGCAGAACAGCGGGTTCGTCGTTGTCCCGCAGAACTTCGAAGTTACCGTAAGAAACACCTTTATTCGTCAAGGGTAAGGCTTGTCCAAGGGCAGTGGAGAGGGACTTAGCGAGGCCAAGGTCCTTCTTTGGGTTGTAATAATAAGTCGTGAAACCGCTGGCCTGGTTGGCAGTGGGGGCGGAATCGAAGTGGATGCTGATGTAGGCGTCCACCCCGTCCTTATTAGCCATGTCCGCCCGCGGGCCCAGATCAACAAAGGTATCGCTGGTTCGGGTCATAATGACTTTGGCGCCGGCAGCGCGCAAAGCCGCTGCCACCAATTTGGCGGTTTCAAGCGTATACGTTTTTTCAAAACTCGTGCCGTTATTGGCAATAGCCCCGGAGTCCGAGCCGCCGTGGCCAGGATCAAGCATGATCGTCGCTTCTGACAGCTTGGTGGGAATAGTCTTGGCCGCGGTGTCATTGGCTGACAAACTCACCAGCCAACTGGCAACGTAGCCCTTTTGCCCGCTCTTCGTCTGCACATAGTACCATTGTCCCGTCGTTTCGAGGTAGGTGAGGGTCGTATTCGCTGACAGCGCGGTCACCGCAGAGGCCTCATCGCTGGGACTGGACCGCAAGTAAGCCGTTTGCTTCGTCGTCACGGTCTTGATCGCGGCTTGGGACACTTGTGCATTGCTGCCGTCGTTGGTCTGCACGGTGCTGGCTGTCTCATTGGTCAGCTTGATCGTATCGTTGCGCATCCAGCCGACGGAATTATTGACCAGCACTTGGCTCCAGCCATTGGCTTGATAAAGGACAGTGACTTTCTCGCCGCTTTTCGCTGTGCCCAGCACCTGGGCGGCAGTATTCGCCGACTGGCGAATGTTGGCCTCATTCACCGTGACTAAGCCGACGCGATTGGTCGCTTGGGATACTTCAGTATTATCCACCAGCCAGCTGGCGACCCAGCCAATCCGATTGTTGTCTAGGCGGATCTGATACCAGTCGTTGCGCTGATCGAGGATCGTGTATTTCTGGCCGCCGGAAACTTGAGCCATCACATTATAGGAAAGGCCAGGACCTTGGCGTACGTTCAAGACGCTGGCTCGGACGGTGATCATATTATAGTTCGCGAGTGCCGTGGTAAACCCGAAGGCCAGGACAGCGACCAGCGTGACTAATACGAGCAGCGGATAGCGCCGCAGGAATTGTTTACAACGGGTGAAAAAGGCTGCCATCCGGCCACCTGCTTTCTAAACATAGAATACACCGGCACGCCACGTGTCAAAGTGCTGTATTCATTATAGCAAATTGACCGCCGGCCGGGTGGAAAAACTTGGCAGACAACATGTTAGCGATTACAATTAACGTATGTGTATTGACATTCCAAAGAAACTTTCATACGCTTATTCTGATATATGAAAAGCATTCACGGAGACACAGGATAGGTCAAGAATTCCAGAGAGAGTCCATTTGCTGAAAGGGCTCATGACTGAAAAGACAGTCTTCGTTGCCGGGGCGTTACGCCCCCGTCCGCATGAACGTTACTCATAGACACAAAAAAGGTGGTACCGCGCACAAAGCGCCCTTGTCTTAGACGAGGGCGCTTTGTGTGCTTTTAGAAAGGGAGATTCGCGTGAAGTACCAAAAGCCGAAAGGCACCGCAGATATTCTGCCCCAGGAAGCACAACTCTGGGATGAAGTCGAAGCGAAGAGCCGGGAAGTATTCCGGCGTTACCGCTACGGTGAGATTCGTGTGCCATTATTTGAAAGTTATGATCTGTACGCTCGTTCCTCAGGCGACACCAGTGATATTGTCACGAAGGAAATGTACGATTTCAATGATAAAGGCGGGCGTCATATGGCGTTGCGGCCGGAAGGCACCGCCGGTGTTGTCCGGGCTTACGTAGAGAACAAACTTTATGGCCCAGAATTTCCAAAACCGTACCGGGTCTACTACATGGGCCCAATGTTCCGGTATGAACGGCCCCAATCCGGCCGGCAGCGGGAGTTCCATCAGATTGGCGTTGAAGCCTTTGGCAGCGATTCGCCTTTGCTGGATGCGGAAACGATCCAGCTAGGGGTCGATTTGCTGCATAGCGTTGGTGTCCATGATCTGCGACTAGCCATCAACACCCTGGGCGATCCGGAAACCCGTCAGGCCTATCATCAGGCTTTAGTCGATTATTTCACGCCGCACAAAGCTGAACTCAGCGAAGATTCCCAGATTCGACTGGCCAAGAATCCGTTGCGCATCCTGGACAGCAAGGATCCTCAGGATAAGCCATTGGTGGCCGATGCCCCCTCTATTCTGGACTATCTGACTCCGGCGGCCCAAGCCCATTTTTCTGTAGTCAAAGAATCTTTGGATAAGTTGGGTATTGCGTATGTTGTGGATCCCACGATGGTCCGCGGGTTGGATTATTATAACCATACGATTTTTGAAATTATGACAACATCCCCCGCGTTTGGCAACAAAGAACTGACTGTTTTGGCCGGCGGCCGCTATGACGGCCTGGTCGAACAGGTCGGCGGGCCGGCTTTGCCGGGAGTCGGCTTCGGGCTAGGGACGGAACGGCTGATGCTGCTGGTTCAGCACAACCGGCCGGCGGAAGAAGCGGCGCCTTTGAACGTGTATATTGCATCTTTATCTGAACCGGCCGGTGCTGAGGCCTTGGTCTTAGCCCATGCGATTCGGGAAGCGGGCTACACCGTGGATATGGATTTCTTGAATCGGAAAGCCAAGAGCCAATTCAAGACGGCCAATCGGGAGAATGCGCAGCTGGTCATCACCCTTGGGGAAGATGAACTGGCTCACAGTGCCGCCAGCATTAAACAGATGGCCACTGGTCAACAGATTCAAGTGCCGTTTGCGGAAGTCACCACAGAGTTTCACAAGATTTATCAGCAGTTAGTGGAAGAAGGAAAATAGGATGAAACGTACGAATTATGCAGGATTGATCGATGAACAGTATATCGGCCAGGAAGTCGACTTGGCCGGTTGGGTGGCCAAGCGCCGGGACCTGGGTAACTTGGTCTTTGTGGATTTGCGGGACCGGGAAGGGATTTTGCAACTGGTCTTTAGTCAAGAATTCGGCCCGGATGCGTTAGCCCTTGCTGAACAAATGCGCTCCGAGTATGTCATTCGGGTCCATGGCAAGGTCGTCGCCCGGGATGCCCAAGCGGTGAACAACAAGATGCGTACGGGCAAAGTGGAAGTGGAGATCACGGAAGCTGAGATTTTGAACAAGTCAAAGACACCGCCATTTGACATCGTTGACGGCGTTGACGCCACGGAAGATACCAAACTGAAGTACCGTTATTTGGATCTGCGCCGGCCGGAAATGCAGCGCGGTTTGCGCACCCGGGCCCAAATCGTGAAGTCCGTCCACCATTATTTGGATGACCACGACTTTATTGAAATGGAAACCCCGGATTTGACCAAGTCCACGCCAGAAGGGGCTCGGGACTATATCGTGCCCTCCCGGGTCTATCCGGGCAGTTTCTACGCGCTGCCCCAGTCCCCGCAACTGTTCAAACAATTGCTGATGGGTGCAGGCTTCGATAAGTATTATCAGCTGGCCCGCTGTTTCCGGGATGAAGACTTGCGGGGTGATCGGCAGCCGGAATTCACTCAGATCGATATTGAAACCAGCTTCTTAGATCAAAAACAGATCCAGGATATTACCGAAGGTGTCATTGCCCAAGTCATGCACGATGAAAAGGGGATCGACGTTAAATTGCCGTTCCGCCGAATCACTTGGCAAGATGCCCAGGATCGGTTCGGTTCCGACAAGCCGGATGTTCGCTTCGGCATGGAATTAACGGATCTGTCTGACCTGTTCAAGGACTCCCCCTTCAAGGTCTTTTCCGGTGCCGTTGCTGATGGCGGCCAGGTTAAGGCGATCTGCGTCCCGGGAGCCGCGGCTAAGTATTCCCGGAAGCACATTGACGAACAACAGGAATATATCAAGCGCTTTGGCGCTAAGGGCTTAGCTTGGGTTAAAGTGACCGCAGACGGCTTCACTGGTCCCGTCGCGAAGTTTTTAGGCGACCAAACTGCTGAATTGACCAAGCGGCTGGATGCCCATGACGGCGACCTGATCCTGTTTGTGGCGGCTAGTCGGAAAGTCGTCGCTGATTCTTTAGGCTATCTGCGGACGCATTTTGCCAAGGAAATGGATATGATTCCGGAAGACGAATACGCCTTCCTGTGGGTCGTTGATTGGCCATTGTTTGAATACGACGAAGGGGCCAAGCGCTGGGTACCGGCCCACCACCCGTTCACGATGCCCAACGAAGAAGATATCCACTTGCTGGATACCGATCCGTATAAGGCTCACGCTCAAAGTTACGATATCGTCCTGAACGGATACGAATTAGGCGGCGGTTCCATCCGTATCCACAACGAAGATATTCAATGGAAGATGCTCAAAGCCTTGGGCTTCACTAAGGAACGGGCCTATGCCCAATTCGGCTTCCTGCTGGATGCCATGCAATACGGGTTCCCGCCTATGGGCGGCTTAGCCATTGGCCTGGATCGCTTCGCCATGCTGCTGTCGCACCGGGACAACATTCGGGACGTCATCGCCTTCCCGAAGAACTCCAAGGCCACCGACCCGATGACCAGTGCGCCGCAGCCAGTCACCGCCGAACAACTGGATGAGCTGGGCGTTGAGGTCGAAGCCAAATATCGTAAGTAGGGAACAAATTAATTGTACAAAACTAATGACAGTCACCCCGAAAATGCGTATAATCAGCATCAGAGAGGTGGGATTCCATGGCAGAGTCAAAAGAGCAGGATTTAAAGGCAAAACTGTCACACTTGGCCTATGAAGTGACCCAGCATGCGGCCACTGAACGGCCGTTTTCCGGTCAGTACGATGATTTCTACGAGCCGGGGATTTATGTGGATGTGGTCAGCGGCGAGCCGCTTTTCTCTTCGCTGGATAAATACGACGCTGGTTGCGGCTGGCCGTCTTTTTCCAAGCCCATCGAGAAATTACACACTCATATGGATACCAGTCACGGAATGACCCGCACCGAAGTCCGCAGCCAGAATGCCGGCTCGCACTTGGGTCACGTCTTCACCGACGGGCCCCAAGATCAGGGCGGGTTGCGCTACTGTATTAACTCAGCGGCGCTGCGCTTCATTCCCGCGACCGATTTAACCAAGGCCGGATACGGGCAGTATGCCCCGTTGTTTGAAAAGAAGGGATAGTGCACATGGCAGAAGAAACTGCAATTTTTGCTGGCGGCTGTTTTTGGTGCATGGTCCAGCCGTTTGATCAATATCCTGGGGTGCGGTCCGTGGTGTCCGGTTACACCGGCGGGCACGTGGCTAATCCCACTTACGCTCAGGTCTCTTCCGGCACCACTGGCCACACTGAGGCGGTCGAGATCACTTTCGATCCCGCAGTGCTGAGTTATCAGCAATTGGTCGATATTTATTGGCAGGTGGCCGATCCCACCGACGCCATGGGCCAATTCCAGGACCGGGGCGACAACTACCGGCCGGTGATTTTCGTTAATTCACCGGCCCAGCGGGCGGTCGCAGAGGCATCGAAAAAGGCCTTGGCAGCGAGCGGCAAGTTTTCTAAACCGATCGTGACTAAGATCGAAGATGCACAACCGTTTTACCCGGCTGAAGGGTACCATCAGGATTTCTATAAGAAAAATCCGGAGCGGTACGCCATGGAAGAAGCTGGCGGCCGAGCAGCCTACCAGAAAAAATATTGGGACCGCGGATAACCGTTGATCCCTTGCAGGACCGGCATATGCCGGTCCTGTTTTTCTTGTCCAATATGTTACAATAGTGTCACTAATCGCACCACGGAAAAGGGACGAGAAAGAATCAATGGATAGTATCGAAAAAGTAAGCCGGCGGTACCGGAACTTCACGCGGGTATCCGCCGCCCTGTTGTACGCCGTGGCGGTCTCCATGGCGTTGAACTTCTTCTGGGAACCCGGAGGGATTTACGCCTCCGGTGTGACCGGGTTTGCTCAGCTGATGAGTACGGTCTTGGCCCGGATGGGGATCACCTTCCTGGGTACCCCGTTTTGGCTCGTGGCTTTGAACCTGCCCTTATTTATTCTGGCCTGGCGCAAAATCGGTCATCATTTTACCTGGTTCACCATTCTGGCTGTTGTGCTGTCATCATTGTTACTGCATTTTTCACCCATTCGGAAACTCACCGTGGACCCGATTTTATGTGCTATTTTTGGGGCATTATTCAATGGCGCTGGGACGGGCTTTGCGCTGCGCAGCGGTATTTCTACAGGTGGATTGGACATTTTAGGCATCGTGCTGCGGAAAAAGACCGGCAAATCGGTTGGCTCGATCAATATCGCGTTTAACGCCTTGATCGTTTTGCTGTCCGGCTTTATCTACAGCTGGCCCCACGCGCTATACAGTGCCCTGGGAATTTTTATCAACGGCCGGGTGATCGATATGATCTATACTCAGGATCAGCGGTTACAGGTCATTATCGTGACGAACCATCCCCGCACCGTGATTGCCGGCATCCAGGAACAGATGCGGCGGGGGATCACGATCATGCATGATGCCGAGGGCGCCTATCGCCATGAAGAAAAGACGGTGCTGCTCACTGTCATTTCGCAATACGAACTGCGTGATCTCACGGACGTGATGCACGAAAGCGATGCCCACGCCTTCGTGTCAGTGACGCCGACTGTCCGTATTCTGGGCCATTACTATGAACCAAAGAGGGAGTGAGTTGTTTGCTGCATGATCATCTTGGGGCCCATGTGCCCCTGAAGGGTAAAACCATGTTTGCCGGGTCCGTCCAAACGGCACTCGACTATCACGCCGACGCGTTAATGGTGTTCACCGGTGCGCCGCAAAATACGCGGCGCAAACCGATCGATGCATTTGAGATTGCCCAAGCCCAGACGCTGCTGGCCAGTCACGGCATTGACGATGTCGTGGTGCACGCGCCCTACATCGTGAATTTGGGAAATACGGCGAAACCGGAAAATTATACGTTTGGGGTCCAGTTTCTCAGGGAGGAAGTGGACCGAGCCGATGCCTTGGGGGCGACCCAAATCGCACTCCATCCCGGCGCCCATTTGAAGGACACACCGGAAAATGCCATTAAGCAGATCATTAAAGGCTTGAACGAAGTGATCAGTCCGACTCAGCATGCCCACATTGCCATTGAAACGATGGCGGGGAAGGGCACCGAAGTCGGCATTACCTTTGAACAACTGGCCGATATCATCGCCGGTATTCAAAACAATGACAAGGTCAGTGTCACCTTCGATACCTGCCACACCAGCGATGCCGGATACGATATCGCCCACGATTTTGATGGGGTGCTGAACCAGTTCGACCACATTATTGGCCTGGATAAGCTGCAGATGATTCATCTGAACGATTCAAAGAATCCCCAAGGCAGCCATAAGGACCGCCATGCGAACATCGGCTTCGGGACGATTGGCTTCGATGCGCTCCATTACGTCTATGCCCACCCGCAGTTAAAGGACGTGCCGAAGATCATGGAGACGCCCTTTGTCGGTCCGGATAAGAAACACCAATTCCCACCGTACGCTTTCGAGATTCAGATGCTGCGCAGCGGTCAATTTGACCCGGATTTACTTGAGAAGATTCAGGAACACGAAGGAAAATTACCAGAAGCGTAGCAAAAAGACGAGTCCCGCCACGGGGCTCGTCTTTTCTATCGACCAATCAGTTATTTCTTGGTTAAATTGGGTTGGTAATCATCCAACCCCAGGTGTTCCAGAATCAGTGCGGCAGTTTCCTCAATTGACTTGTGGGCAACGTTGATCACCATGCAATCCAGCTTGGTGTAGAGATCTTGAGCGAATTTCAATTCATTCTTGATTTCGTCCACATTGGAATATGTTGTGTCTGGATTCAAGCCATAGGCAATCATGCGCTCCCGGCGAATATTGTTCAAGACTTCGACATCGTTGGTCAGCCCAATGATTTTCTTTCGATCGACCTTCCACAGTTCCTCAGGGATGTGGGCCTGGGGCACCAGCGGCAGGTTGGCCACCTTCAAGTTTTTACCGGCCAGGAACAGGGACAGCGGCGTCTTGGAGGTCCGTGACGGGCCGAGAAGAACAACGTCGGCCTCCAAGAACCCCTTGGGATCCTTGCCATCGTCATACAGCACGGCGAATTCCATCGCTGAGATCCGATCGAAGTACTTTTCATTCAAATGGTGAATAGCACCGGCTTCGTGGGTCGGTTCTTCGCCGGTGGTTTTGGTGATTTCATCAATCAACGAACTAAGCAGATCGAAATCCACCACGTGGTGGATCAGGCAGGCTTGATGCACTTGCTTAGCCAAGCCTTTAGTCACCAGCGTGTGGATCACAATACCGCCGTCTTGGCTGGCTTTCTTCACAACTTCGTCAATTTGTTTCTCCGTGTGCATAAACGGATACCGGATGTACGTCGTCTCCACGTGGGGGAACTGGGCCATCACGGCCTGGGCGAGTTTGAAGGCGGTTTCCCCAACAGAATCAGACAGGACATACAGGTTGAGCTTTTTTGCTTCGGTCATATCGATGCTCCGCTTCTCTCATTTTTCTCTATGATACCATAATTCCCGTCGCACCGGGAAACAGTGAGCAAATCTGGGCGGCCGAAAAATCACGAGTCAGAATCTTTTCCACAAATATGCCAAGATTAATTGCGCTCTAAAATAATGTTCTGTATAATGAAAAGGAATTGTTTGTCACATGTACATCTGGCGACAGTTACACTCATCGCGGAGGGAGGGATGTCAAATGGCAAAGACAGTCGTTCGCAAAAACGAATCTCTCGATGATGCACTGCGGCGGTTCAAGCGTTCCGTATCTAAGAGCGGTACTTTACGTGAATACCGGAAACGCGAGTTCTACGAAAAACCGAGTGTGAAACGGAAGTTAAAATCCGAGGAAGCGAGAAAGCGTAAGAAGTTCTAATTGATTGGAGCGCAAAAATGAGCTTGTTAGATTCGCTAAATGCCGACATGATTACGGCGATGAAGGCTAAGGATAAAACCACGCTGAGCGTCGTTCGTATGATTAAAGCTGCTTTGCAAAATGAACAGATCAAGGTCGGTCGCGACCTGACTGCTCAAGAGGAACTCGGGGTCGTTAACCGAGAACTGAAACAACGTAAGGAGTCGCTTGAGGACTTTGAAAAAGCCCATCGAGACGATTTGGTCACCGGGGTTAAAGCCGAGATCGCCATCGTCGAGAAATATCTGCCCGCGCAGATGGATGACGCCCAGATTAAGCAGACCGTTCAAGAAACGATCACTGAAGTGGGCGCCTCGGGCAAGTCTGATTTCGGCAAAGTGATGAAGGCGCTCATGCCCAAGGTCAAAGGTAAGGCCGATGGGGCGAAAGTGAACGCCATGGTCAAGGAACTGCTGGGCTAGCTCCGGCCGCTCTGTCGACCTGACGTCTGCTCCAACAGTAACCAACCAAAGGGACGGCGGATTTTCCGCTGGCTTTGAATAACGCAAATCTCCGCGAAAAAAACGAGCCAGGTCATTTTTGATGATCTGGTTCTTTTATTGCGTTTTTTGACGGCTTGTGGCAGAATACCAACAAGCGACAAAATAACGGGTGACAGTGAGCATCCATTTTGCTGACAACGGAGTACCCTCCTGGGGATTTCGCAGACAGCGTTATGCTTATGCCCCCCGATCTATGGAGGAATACACAATGGCAGAGTTGACCACAACGATCGGCGGCTTTCATTTTAACAATACAATCATGAACGGAGCGGGTGTTTGGTGTTACGACCGGAAGGAATTGTCCGCGGTCGATACCTCAGCAGCCGCTACTTTTGTGACTAAAACGGCCACTTTGGCCCCCCGGGCAGGGAACCCCAAGCCTCGCATGGCGGCGACCGACCTGGGCTCGATCAATTCCATGGGCTTGCCCAACAAAGGGTTGGACTACTACTTGCAGGTTGTTGAAGAATTCCATCAGGCTAATCCGGAAAAACCGTATTTTCTGTCAACGACCGGTACCAGCCCCGACGATTTCGGCAAGATCTTTACCAAGATCGCCGCAAGCAATTTCAGCGGGTTAGTGGAATTAAACTTGTCTTGCCCCAACGTCGTGGGCAAACCGCAGATTGCCTATGACTTTGCCGCGGTAGAACGGATCTTGACCCAAGTGACCGGCATTTATCATGGTCCGCTGGGCGTGAAATTACCGCCGTATTTCGATCTGGTGCACTTCCAGCAGATTGCTGATGTGCTGAATCAATTTCCGCTGACCTTCGTCAACACCATCAACAGCGTTGGTAATGGTCTGGTGATTCAAGACGAAACCGCCGCGATTGCGCCTAAGGGCGGACTGGGCGGCATCGGCGGCGGCTACATCAAGCCGATGGCCTTAGCCAACGTCCGCGTCTTGCGCCAGCTCCTGAAGCCCGAAATCAACATTATCGGTACCGGCGGTGTCGAAATCGGCCGGGATGTTTTCGAACTGATCCTGTGCGGGGCCGACATGGTCGGCGTTGCAACCCAGCTGGGCAAGGAAGGACCGAAAGTGTTTGCCCGCTTAACGGAGGAACTGACCGCCATCATGGATGCCAAAGGATACAAGCGGCTGAGCGATTTCCGCGGGAAATTGCAGGTGCCGGAAGCGCGGGAAGTGGCGGTGCACTAAGGAATTTGGTCGTGATAAGCAGGATTTACATGTCACAGAGAAACTAGTGCCATGGCTGATCCCCCATCCGCCGGAGATTGCGCAGCTTTGGCACGGCAGTGCTGGAACAACAAGGCTGCCTCCGCGTAAACGGCCCCAGGCCGACAGAAGCTAGGCAATAAGGCAGGAACGACAAAAACCCAAAACCGGGGTTTGTGCCGTTCCTGCCTTATTGCTACGCTTCTGACCGTCGGCCTTCGCCCTCTTGCCATCTGTGCTAAAATACAATTAGACTAACTAACCCAGAAAGTAGTGAGAATTTGGCAGAAGCCACGCGTATTGAAGAAACCTACCATCTCAGCGATCCGGCCATGGCTGTCACTTTGATGGGCGTCAATGATGAATACTTACAACTCTTGGCCGAAGGACTCAATGTGTCCATTACCGCTCGGGATGTGGAGATCCATATCACCGGCGAACCGGACGATGTGCACTTAACCGAACAGGTATTAAATGCCCTCACTGACGTTATCGGATCCGGCATCCGGATCGGATCCACCGATGTCATGAGTGCCATTAAGATGGCCGAGCGGGGGACGCTGGAGTATTTCACTGATCTTTACAAGGAAACGATTATCCGTGACGCTAAGGGCCGTAACATTCGCGTTAAGACCTTTGGCCAGCGGCAATATGTGCAAACGATCCGCCACAATGACATCACCTTCGGCATCGGCCCCGCCGGTACCGGGAAAACATATCTGGCCGTTGCCTTGGCGGTGGCGGCGCTAAAGAGCGGCGATGTGGAACGCCTGATTCTCACTCGGCCAGCAGTCGAAGCCGGGGAGTCGCTGGGCTTTTTACCCGGCGATTTGAAGGAAAAAGTCGATCCCTATTTGCGGCCGATTTATGATGCTCTGTATCAAATCATGGGCACTGATCAAACGAACCGGATGATCGATCGCGGCGTGATCGAAATTGCGCCGCTGGCTTATATGCGCGGCCGGACTTTAGACCAAGCTTTTATCATTATGGATGAAGCCCAAAACGCAACGCGGGCGCAGATGAAGATGCTGTTGACGCGGCTAGGATTCGATTCGAAGATGGTCGTGGACGGCGATATCACCCAGATCGACTTGCCTTCAAACAGTGCCAGTGGGCTGATGTCAGCGGAAAAAATTCTCCATGATATTCCCCATATCGGCTTTGTCCACTTCAATAGTGCGGACGTGGTGCGGCACCCGGTAGTCGCCCGGATCATTGATGCCTATGCCGCCTATGAAATGCCCCAACATCCTCAAGAGAACGGAGAACCTAAGCAGTGAATTTAGACGTATATGACGACGATCACCTGTTAGACTCAGATTCCTTAGCCATGGTCAAAGACTTGGTGGAATTTGCCGGGAAGCAGCTGCACCTTAAAGAAGATACCGAGATGTCCATCACCTTCGTGACGAAGGAGCGCATTCGGGAAATCAATAATCAATACCGTAACGTGGATCGGGCCACTGACGTGATCAGTTTTGCGATCGAAGACGGCGACGACGATAGCGAGTTTGGCGAACCGCTCGAGGCGTTAGCTGATCTGCCCCGCAACATCGGGGACTTGTTCATCTCACCGGCCATTGCCCAGGAACAAGCGGAGCGGTATGGTCATTCGTTTGCCCGCGAGCTCGGATATACTACTGTTCACGGCTTCTTGCACTTAAATGGCTATGACCATATCAAGAAGGCGGACGAAGCAGTGATGATCCCGCTGCAAGAGAGGATTCTAGAAGCCTATGGCCTCACCCGCTAAGCAAACTGATAAAAACCATACCTTCTTGCAAGCCCTGCGCCATGCCTGGGCGGGTGTCCGGGTGGCGCTGCACGAGGAACGCAATCTGCGCCGAGACGCAGTAGCTGCCATTGTCGTGATCGGCGCGGCGGCTATTTTGCGTGCCCGCTGGAATGATTGGCTCTGGCTGCTGGCTGCGATTTGGTTAGTGATTTTTGCCGAATTGGGCAATACGCTAATGGAAGATATGGTGGACTTTGTGACCAAAGGGGCTTATTCGCCTCAGGCCAAGAAGATCAAAGATTTATCCGCCGGCATTGTATTGCTGACGGCTTTTTTTGCCGTGCTTGTGGGGGCCTTGGTCTTTATCCCGCTGGTGTGGGCGTATTTCCGCTGAGGAGGAGAATTGATGGTTTCAGAAAAAGAATTGATCAAGGCGGCGCAGATCGCCCGGGAACAAGCCTATGTCCCGTATTCCCACTTTGCAGTGGGCGCAGCGCTCCTGACCCAGACCGGCCAGATCTATACTGGCTGCAACATTGAGAATTCCAGTTTCAGCCTGACCAATTGTGCCGAACGCACGGCGATGTTCAAGGCGATCAGTGCTGGTGAGCGGGACTTTGCCAATTTAACGGTGATTGCTGACACTGCGGACCCGGTCTCGCCTTGCGGCGCGTGCCGTCAGGTGCTGGCGGAGTTTTGTGCGCCGGACATGCCCGTTATTTTGACCAACTTGCACGGCGCGGTGCAGCATACCACCGTTGCTGAACTTTTACCGTATGCCTTTAAGGGAGAGCAGATGTCTGATGGACAATAAAGAAAAGCAATTTGTATCCGGGTTTGTCGCCATTGTCGGCCGGCCCAACGTGGGTAAATCCACGCTGATGAACCGGTTGGTGGGTGAAAAAGTGGCAATCATGTCCGATAAGGCCCAGACGACCCGCAATAAGATTCAGGGAATCTACACGACGGATCAGGCTCAAATTGTTTTCGTCGATACTCCCGGGATCCACAAACCCAAGAACAAACTGGACGATTATATGGATGCCGCCGCAGAATCGACGTTTTCTGAAGTGGATGCCATCCTCTTCATGGTGGCCGCAGACGACAAAATCGGTCCTGGCGATCGGTACATCATGGATTTGTTGGAGAAGACTAAGACACCGGTGTATTTGCTGGTCAACAAAATTGATCTGGTCCACCCCGACACGTTGCCGGAGATCGTTGCCAATTACACGGATACACTGCACTTTGCTGAAGTCTATCCGATTTCGGCGACCCAAGGAAACAACGTAGCCGATATGCTTGCGGGGTTAGAAAGCCATCTGAAACCGGGTCCGCAATACTATCCAGAAGATCAGATCACTGATCATCCCGAGTATTTCGTCGTTGCCGAATTGATTCGAGAGCAAGTGCTGCATCTGACACGGCAGGAGATTCCCCATGCGGTCGCTGTGTTGGTGGACTCGATGAATACCCGGATCGAGGGCAAACTGCAAGTCCACGCCACGATCTATGTGGAGCGGGATTCCCAGAAGGGGATCGTCATCGGCGCCGGTGGTAAGATGTTGAAACAGATTGGAATCAATGGCCGGCGGGAAATTGAAGGCCTGTTGGGCGAAAAAATCAATTTGAAGCTGTGGGTCAAGGTACAGCGCAACTGGCGGGATGACCCGAAGTTTCTCAACCAGTCTGGTTACAACATCAAACGACTGGACTAGTTGATGGCTGAAGCAGCCGTTGATTTCACCGGCATCGTGGTCTCCCGCCAGGACTATCGCGAACATGATGCCCTAGTCCGCTTTTTAACCCAGCAATATGGGTTCAAGACGTTTATCGCGCGCGGATTGAAGCGCCCTAAGGCGAAACTGGCCGGAGTGACTTTACCCTTTACGCTGGGCGATTACGTTGGCGTGGTGCGCGCCCAGGGGCTGTCCCAGTTGCGGACAGCCAAGGGAACGCACCTTTTTCGCCAACCAATGGCGGATATCGTCATTAATGCTTATGCCACTTATATTTTTGATCTGATCCGCATGGCGTTTCCGGAAGGGCAGGCCATCCCGAAATGGTACGATATCGGCAAAAACGTCCTGCTCGGTTTAGACCGCGGTTTGGATGCTGGTATTCTGGCGAATATCGTCGAGATTCAGCTCCTGCCCGCCTTCGGGGTCGCGCCGCAGCTGCGCGTCTGTGCAATTTGCGGGCGAGACGACCGGCCCATGGATTATTCAGAAAGTGCCGGCGGGTTGATTTGCAGCCGGCATTGGGCCCAGGATCCCCATCGGTTCCATGCCAGTGCGAAGACCATTTACTACATGCGCCGCTTTTCGGTGGTGAACATTGGGCAGATCCAGTCGATCAAGGTGAACAATACCACGAAGGCAGAACTGCGTACCATCATTGACCGCATTTATAGTGATACGGTGGGGGCGTATCCCCGGTCTAAACGGTTTATTGATTCGCTGGGGCAGTGGAACGAGGATTTCAAACCGTTACCGCCCCGAAATACAGCGCCAAACGACCAGAGGAGTGACGATCATGACGATTAACCAGAAAGTTGGATATCCAATCATTCTCCATCCTGAAACAGAGGGCGGCTATTCTGTCGAAATTCCCGATATCAATGGCGGTTCTTGGACTCAGGGCGATTCTATTGAAGAAGCAATCGAAATGGGTAAAGACCTTATTGGCACAATGCTTCTAGACGAAACAGCACTACCGGCATCAACCCCGTTGAATCAATTAGCGATTCCCGCCAAGTCCTTTGCCGTACTGATTACTGTTGATTTGACCGCCTATCGCCAGACCCATGCCGCCGTTTAAGATCACTTTCAGAAACCATCTTGTCTCCCGCCGTCTTTTAGCGTATGATGTCTATGAATCATTCGTGAGGAACGGGTAAAGCGAGGTCAAGTCAGCGAGAGCGGGAGAGTGCAAGCCGCCCACGACCAGCGCACGGCACCCGGGAGCGATGAACAAACGAAGCGCACAGGGCGCAGTCCTGTGAAGTAGGGTGGAACCGCGGTTAGAAGCCGTCCCTACACTACCATTTGGCGTAGTGTAGGGACGATTTTTGTGTCCCCCGCGAGGCCGGAAGAGGAGAATTACATGGCTAAGAAGTTGGACATTCAAGATATGATCTCGACCTTACAGCACTTCTGGGCGAGCAAGGGCTGTATGTTAATGGAAGCCTACGACGTCGAGAAGGGCGCGGGCACGATGAGTCCCTATACCTTCCTGCGGGCGGTGGGCCCCGAACCGTGGAACGCGGCATACGTGGAACCGTCCCGGCGGCCGGCAGACGGCCGGTATGGTGAAAACCCGAACCGGTTGTACCAGCACCACCAGTTTCAGGTGGTCATGAAGCCTTCTCCCAAAGAAATTCAGGAATATTATCTGGATTCTCTGCGGGCGCTGGGCATCGAACCTTTGGAACACGATATCCGGTTTGTTGAAGACAACTGGGAGAACCCGTCCATGGGCTGTGCCGGGGTTGGCTGGGAAGTCTGGCTGGACGGCATGGAAGTGTCCCAATTTACGTATTTCCAAGTGGTTGGCGGCCTGAATGTTTCCCCCGTCACCAGTGAGCTGACCTATGGGATCGAACGGCTGGCGTCCTATATTCAAGACGTGAATTCCGTTTTCGATCTGGAATGGGGCGACGGTGTCCTCTATGGCGATATTTTTAAGGAACCGGAGTACGAACATTCCAAGTATGCCTTTGAAGAAAGCAACCAGGACATGCTGCTGAAGTTCTTCAATGATTATGAAAAGGAAGCCCACCGCCTGATCAAGCTGGGTTTGGTCCACCCCGCGTATGACTATATTCTCAAATGTTCCCACACGTTCAATCTGCTGGACGCCCGGGGCGCGGTCTCGGTAACCGAACGCGCCGGCTATTTAGCCCGGATCCGCAAGATGGCGCACTTGGTTGCTAAGGCATTTGTGGCCGAACGGGAGAAGCGCGGGTTCCCGCTGTTGAAGCATGCTCAGGAAAATGCCGCAAAGGAGGCCGAATAAGATGACGACACATAATTACTTACTCGAAATTGGTTTAGAGGATATGCCGGCCCACGTGGTGGTCCCCAGTGTCCGCCAACTCCACGACCGCATGGCCGCTTTTCTGAAGGACAATCGCTTAGCCTTTGCCGACATTAAAGAGTATGCCACCCCGCGGCGTTTAGCTTTATTGGTCAGCGGTTTGGCAGACAAGCAGACTGACGAGAGTACGGAAAACCGCGGCCCGGCGATGAAGATCGCCAAGGACGCCGACGGCAACTGGACCAAGGCGGCCCAAGGCTTTGCCCGCGGTCAAGGCGGTACTGTGGATGACCTGGAAGAACGCGACGTTAAAGGTACGCCCTACGTTTTCTACCAGAAAAACATCATCGGTCAGCCGGTTGCAGATGTTCTGCCCAAGGTCACGGAGATCATTGAAGCCATGACTTTCCCGACGCGGATGCACTGGAGCCACTATGACTTCGAATACATCCGGCCAATCCACTGGTTCGTTTCGCTGCTGGATGACAAGATAGTGCCATTCAAGATCCTCGACGTTGAGGCCGGCCGCACCACCCAGGGACACCGATTCCTTGGTCACGCGGTGGACCTGCAAACCGCCACGGACTATGAAGACGCCTTGGCCGACCAATTTGTCATTGTTGACGAGCAGAAGCGCGGCGACGTGATCAAAGCCCAGGTGAAGCAGATCGCCGACGAACATGGCTGGCGCATTGTACTGAACCGGGACTTGTTTGAAGAAGTCACCAACCTGGTAGAATATCCCACGGCCTTTGCCGGTCAATTCGACAAGAAGTATCTGGAATTGCCCGATGCCGTCTTAATCACTTCCATGCGCGACAATCAGCGGTATTTCTACGTCACCGATCATGATGGTCAACTTCTGCCGGATTTTGTCGCCGTTCGCAACGGCAACCGGGAATACCTGGAGAATGTCGTCAAGGGGAACGAAAAGGTCCTTGTCGCCCGGTTGGAAGACGCGGTATTCTTCTATGAAGAGGACCAGCAGCATAGTATTGCCGATTACGTGGAGAAACTGAAGACGGTCATGTTCCACGACAAGATCGGCTCGATGTATGAAAAGATGCAGCGGGTCGCCGGCATTGCCCGTTATTTGGGCAAGCGATTCGACTTGAGCGAAGCAGAACTCGCCGATTTGGACCGGGCCGCCCACATCTACAAATTCGACCTGGTCACCAGCATGGTCGGTGAATTTCCCGAATTGCAGGGCACGATGGGGGAGATTTACGCTAACCTGGCCGGTGAAAAAGAAGATGTTGCCAAGGCCATCCGGGAACACTACATGCCCACGTCGGCCGATGGCAAATTGCCAGCGTCTAAGATTGGCAGTGTGCTAGCGATTGCCGATAAGATGGATACGATCATGACCTTCTTTGGCGCCGGAATGGTGCCCAGCGGGTCCAATGATCCCTATGCACTGCGCCGGCAAGCCTATGGCATCATTCGCATCCTGCAGGACCACAAGTGGCACTTCCCGCTGCTTCGGATCCAAGCCGCGATCGTCAGCCAGTTCCAAGAAAAGAATCAAGTGCCGCATCTGCACCTGGACAAGGTTAAAGGCCTGAACGACTTCTTTGTCGATCGGGTGAAGCAGTTCTTCAGTACGAAAGATACGCGGCACGATATCGTCGATGCCGTTACGGCCAATCAAGATGTCGATCCCGAGGATATGTTCGCGGCCGCCAATGTACTCACCGATCAGGTCGACAAAGAGTCCTTCAAGCCGACTGTGGAAGCCTTGACGCGGGTGTTACACTTGGCCCGGAAGTCCAAAGACGCCGGTGCCCAAGTCGACCCGAGTCTGTTCCAGAACCCTTCCGAACAAAAACTGCATGATGCGGTGGAGACGTTACAAGCCGATGCGCCGCAATTATCAATCGCGGAATTGTATCAGCGCCTGCAAGATCTGCGGCCGATCATCAACGAGTACTTTGAAGAGAACATGGTCATGGACAAGGATCCCAAGATTCGGGATAACCGCCTGCACCAGCTCGCCCAAATTCGAGACATCGCTAAGTTCTTTGGTAATTTGGATGGTTTGATTGTAAAATAGAAATAACGCTTTTTCCGAGCGGACTGGGACAAGACTCAATTTTCAAACGTACGGCGTGCCAATGCTCCGCAAGCTGCGGCAAAATTGGCACGGCGTACGAAGAAAGAGTCTCGTCCCGGTCCCTTTTCTCACTGATCCAAACAGAAAGGAGTCCGCCCATGGCCCAAAGAATACCGGAAGACGTCATTGAAGGTATCCGCCAGAAGGCCAATATCCTCGATATCGTTGGCCAATATGTCCAGTTGCGCAAGCAAGGCCGCAATTACTTCGGCCTCTGTCCGTTCCATGAAGAGAAGACCCCGTCATTCTCTGTCGCCCCGGACAAACAGATCTTCCACTGTTTCAGTTGCGGCCGGGGCGGTAATGTCTTCAAGTTCATCATGGACATTGAAGACCTGTCGTTCCCAGAGTCGGTGGCGAAAGTCGCCGAGATGATTGGTGAAAAACTGCCGGATGAATACGTAGGGCCGGCGACACCCGCGGATCCGGAAATTTCTCAGTTGCGCCAGATGCACACTCAGGCGGCGGCTTTTTATCACCATATTCTGGTCAATACCCAGGTGGGTGAAACGGCCCTGGCGTATCTGCACCAGCGGGGGATGGCCGATGACTTGATTGAGACATTCAATATCGGCTTTGCCCCGGATACCGGTGACGTGCTGTGGCAGTATTTGCACGAGCATTACGATGACGATCTGCTGCGGACATCGGGTCTGTTCACTGAGCAGGATGATGGCCATTTGCGAGATCGGTTCTATAATCGGGTGATGTTCCCGGTGCGGGATCAGGGTGGTCAGGTGGTGGCCTTTTCTGGGCGGATTCTGACCAAGGCTGACAATGCCCCGAAATACTTGAACAGTCCGGAAACAAAACTGTTTGCGAAGCGGCAGGTGCTGTTCAATCTGGATCAGGCCAAGACCAAGATTCGGGATGACCACCGGGCGATTCTTTTTGAAGGATTCATGGATGTGATTTCGGCTTACAGTGCCGGGGTAACAAATGGCGTGGCCTCCATGGGGACCAGCCTCACGGATCAGCAGATTTACGACCTGCGGCGGTTAACGGACAGTCTCGTAATTTGTTACGATGGCGACGCCCCGGGAATTGCGGCGGCCAAACGGGCAATGGGACTTTTGGGCGGCGACCAGGGCTTCAACGTCAGCGCCGTCGTCCTCCCCGATGGTATGGATCCGGATGAATTTGTGCAAAAGCGGGGCGCAGAGGCCTTTCAAAAACAGATCACGGAACATCGGTTGACGCCGACCGGCTTCGGTTTACGGGAGCTGGCCAGCCGCAGTGACTTGACTGGGGACGCCGCTCGGGCGGATTACACCGATGCCGCCTTGACGATTATTGCCCAGGACCCGTCGCCGGTGGAACGAGACGTGCATCTGCGCGGTTTGAGCAAACAGCTGGGGGTTGATTTAGGGGCGCTCCAGGCGTCCTTAATTCAAATCCAAACGGAGCTGCCCAAACAGCGGCCGCGCCAAACAGAACGACGCCAATCCGCCCCCATGGATTATGGTCCGCTGCCGCCGCCCCCGGCGATGCCCGAGCAGCCGCGGCTGTCGCTGGTGGAGCGGACAGAACAGGACCTGCTGGCATTGATGATGGCCCATCCGGAAGTGGTGGACCTAGTCCAGGGCAAGTCGGATGGCACTTTTGAATTCGTGGATGTCAATTATCAGACGCTGTACTTGCTGTGGCAGGATTACTTGGCATCAGGTCATTCAGCCGGTGACGTGGCCGGCTTCAACGACTTCGTTCCAGATGCGGAAAACGCGCTGCTCACGCAAATTGAGATGCGCGACTTGCCCACTGATTATTCGGAAGAACAGGTGACGGACTATCTGCACATCCTGTCCCGGCACCCGCTGCAGACTGAGCTGCATACCTTGCAGCAGCAGCTGCACCAAGCCCATGATAACGGCGACGGCGAACGTGAATTAGCAGTCGCTATGCAGATCATTCAGTTGCAGCAGCAATTGAAGGGGAGACCAGGACCGGTTTCCTGACCCAATTGTGCCGCCGACTTGCATCGGTGGCACAATTGGTGTATATTATATATGTGTATTTTTACGCCCATTTTTATTGAGGGGGATTGCTTGATGGCTAAAGAAACCAATACGGTATCCAAGAAAGACTTGACCAAGGCCGTGACTGCCTTAGTTAAGGAGTACCGACCCAAGAAGCAAATCACAAATGAAGAACTCGTTGAAAGAATTGTGAAACCCTTCAAACTCGAGTCCAACGACATTGATGATGTGATGCAGAAGGTCGAAGACAACGGCATCAGCATCGTTGACGAGAACGGCGAACCAGCTGAACGGAGCCTGAAGAAAGAAAAGGCTGTTTCGAAGAAGGAATTGCGTGATTTGTCCGCGCCCACTGGCGTGAAGATCAACGATCCTGTACGCATGTATCTGAAGGAAATCGGCCGGGTGCCGCTGTTAACTGCGGACGAAGAAGTCGAATTAGCCCTGAAGATCGAACAGGGCGATGAAGAAGCCAAGCAGCGGTTAGCAGAAGCCAACTTACGCTTGGTGGTTTCCATTGCCAAGCGTTATGTCGGCCGGGGTATGCAGTTCCTGGACCTGATCCAGGAGGGGAACATGGGCTTAATGAAGGCCGTCGAGAAATTCGACTACCGCAAAGGGTTCAAGTTCTCCACTTACGCCACATGGTGGATTCGCCAGGCGATTACCCGGGCGATTGCCGACCAGGCGCGGACCATTCGGATCCCAGTCCACATGGTTGAAACCATCAATAAACTGATTCGGATCCAGCGGCAGCTGCTGCAAGATCTAGGCCGGGAACCAACACCGGAAGAAATTGGTGCCGAGATGGATCTGCCTACGGAGAAGGTGCGGGAAATCTTGAAGATTGCCCAAGAACCAGTTTCTCTGGAGACACCCATCGGCGAAGAGGATGATTCCCACTTAGGGGACTTCATCGAGGACCACGACGCCACCAGTCCGGAAGAGCATGCGTCTAACGAACTGCTCAAGGAACAGTTGGAGAGCGTTCTGGACACGCTGACTGATCGGGAAGAAAACGTTCTGCGGTTGCGCTTCGGCTTGGATGATGGTCGGACCCGCACTCTGGAGGAAGTCGGCAAAGTATTCGGCGTCACCAGAGAACGAATTCGCCAAATCGAGGCCAAGGCCCTGCGCAAGCTGCGCCACCCGTCTCGCTCGAAACAATTGAAGGATTTCTTGGATTAAACCAAGCGGAAAGAGCAGGGCCGGCAGGCGTTGCTCTTTCCTTTTTCTTTACCGTCATCAGCCCGAGTTTTGGTACAATATAATTAACATGTGACATTGGGGGCGGCATGATGATGGTGAAAGAAGACTTGCAGACAGTGACGGAGACTGCTCAGACTCTGGGTATCTCGGCTGACCGGTTACGACGGTTATCCGCAGCCATGGAAGAAAATGGGGCAGCCTTCCCCCGCAATAACCGGCGCGGCCGGCTTTACTCGGCGACGGCGATTCAACAGCTTACCGCCATCACCCAGCGGGTAAGCACTGAACATTTGTCTATCCAGGCGGCGGTACGCGCGGTGCTGGCGCCAGTGAATCGTGCCGCCGAGCCCGCCGCCGATTTGGCCGTGACCGTCCAGAGCCAGCAGGAAGAAATCAACCAGCTGCGCCAGCTCGTCTCCACAGTGATTGAGCAAAATACGCGAATCCTGGAAATGCTGCATCAGGTGGATCCGAATTTGGCCGATCAGGTTAAAGCGGTGGAGAAGCGTGACGTTACGACTCGACCAACTGAAATTAGTGCCGCCCCGCCTGCATCTGCCAAACCGCGGACGCACACCTATTTGGATCCCCACGCCGCGGAAATCGCCGTGGAACACAATGATCGGCCCAAGACCTTAGCGGACATGCAGCTGCCGGCGGATGACCATCCAAAGCGTTCTTGGTGGGAACGCTTCCGACGCTAACCACTGTACCTTTTTGGTAATGATGCTATAATATTGTCAAAGGCATGAGAGAAAATGGAGTGATTTTTATGGATAGTGACAATCCTGGACCGTTACCGGACCCGGCGCATCGCTGGGCACTGATGGCGGTATTGTATGCACTGTTGGTTCTTGTGGGGATCGGCGCCCTGTTTTATGATGCGTTGGTCCAAAAGGACGGCGTGGACGGTTTGATCGTCGTCGGCACCGTGGTTGCGCTGACGGCAGCGCTGGGAAACTGGCAGCTTTACCGGCGGACCCACCGGACGCGTGCTGCTCACCATATTTTGCTGTGATTTTTCTTATTTTATTGCCCGCGGCCGGTTGCCGCGGGCTTTTTTTGGTATACTGAGTATACTATTTGTATCAAGAGAAAGTGGAGGCCTTTTTTGTGACGCAAGACAAACACACCGCAACGTTATTGTCCGATCGGCTCGCGGTCGTGGCTCAATTTATCCCCCAAGATGCCGTCGTGGCAGATATCGGGACCGATCATGCCTACTTGCCGATTTATCTCATCCATGAAGGGGTGTCTCCCCGCGTTGTCGCCAGCGATGTTGGGGCCGGCCCGGTAGCCAGTGCCACCCGCAATGTGACCGAAGCCCAAGTGACCAGCCAAGTCAGTGTCCGCCAAGGCGACGGACTCAGCACGCTGACGGCGGATGACGGCATCACCTGTGTTGTCATTGCCGGTATGGGCGGGGCGCTGATCACCGATATTTTGGAGGCCGGCCAGTCTGACTTGCAGCACACCGAACGGTTGATTTTGCAGCCGAATATCGGCAGTGACCGGGTGCGCACCTGGTTGGTGCAGCACCGGTACAGCATCAATGCGGAACGGATCATCGACGAAGATCACCATATTTATGAAATTATTGTCGCCGACCCGGTCCAAGAAGCCGTGACGCTGGCACCAGCTGATATTTTAATGGGACCGCATCTGCGTCAGGAAAAGAGCGAAGTCTGGCGCCGTTATTGGCAGGATCGCCACGACCACAACCAAGAATTATTAGCCGATCTGCGACAGGCCCAAACGGATCAATCGGAAAAGGCTGATCAAGTGAAAGAAGAACAGCAAATGATTGAGAAGGAGTTAGCCTAATGACCACTGTCCAAGATATTATCAATCGCAGTGACCGCTTTGCACCGCGGTATTTACGGGAAGGGAATGACCCCACCGGATTTCAGCTGGGGGATCGGCAAGACGTCGTGCACCGCGTACTCGTCACCCTGGATGTCCGGCCCGAAGTGGTGGATTACGCGATTGCCCAAAATATTGATTTGATTTGGGCCCACCACCCGATGATCTTCCGCCCAGCGCGCAATCTGGACTTGGCTGATCCGCAGAATCGAATGTATGCCAGTTTGCTGACCCACGGCATCAGCGTATTTGCCGCCCATACCAACTTGGATAAAGCAGTGGGGGGCATGAACGATTGGCTGGCAGCAGCCATTGGCTTGCAGGATGTGCAGCCGTTTGCCCGGAGCAACGATGATCCGCTGGAAAAAATGATCGTCTTCACCCCAGCGGACAACGCCGATGTGATGCGCCATGCGCTGGCGGCGGCTGGCGCCGGTCAGATCGGCGATTACAGCGGGGCGTCCTTTACCAATGACGGCGAAGGCCGCTTCACGCCTGAAGCCGGTGCTCATCCGGCGATTGGCGCGGTCGCCAAACCGGAAGTCGTGCATGAAAGCCGCGTCGAAGTGATTTTCCCCCATTCGCTGCGGGCTGATGTTTTGCTGGCCATGCATGAAGTCCACCCCTATGAAGAACCCGCTTATGATATCTTCACTGAAGCTTATCCGGCGCAGCATATCGGTATCGGCCGGATCGGCACACTGCCCCAGGCGCTGACTGTTCGCGATTTGGCAGACCATATTAAACAGGTCTTCGCTTTGCAGGGTCTGCGCGTGGTGGCTAAAGATCTGCAAAGATCCGTCCGTCGGGTGGCAGTCGTTGGCGGTGACGGCGGTAAATTCTTCCATCAGGCCCAAGCGGCTGGTGCTGAAGCCTTTGTGACCGGGGATGTGTATTACCATACCGGCCACGACATGCTAGCGGCGGATTTGCCGGTCATCGATCCTGGTCACCACATTGAAAGTATCGTCATTCCCCAGATGAGCGAAAAGCTCGCCGCTTGGGCGGATGAGAACCACTGGGACATCACGGTGATGCCATCACCGCTGTCCACCGACCCCTTTACATTTCTCTAATTCCATTAATTCAGAAAGCAGGTTGCTACTTATGGCAGACACCAAGTATCCCACTTTAATTCCCCGTTTTTTACGTTACGTCAAGATCAATACTCGTTCTGATGAGAAATCAACGACTATCCCGAGTGCAGAGCGGGAAGTTAAATTCCTGCACCAACTGGTTGATGAATTAAAAGAAATTGGGTTATCCGATGCCCGGTATAACGATGCCAACGGATACGTCACGGCAACAATTCCCGGCAATGCGGACCACCAGGTGCCGACCATCGGCTTTTTGGCCCACGTGGATACGGCGGATTTTAATGCGGAAGGCGTCAAACCGCAGATTGTCGAAAACTATGACGGCCATTCCGTAATCAAGTTGGACGCTGCCGGAGAATATACGCTGGATCCGAAAGATTTCCCGGCTTTAAAGAATTACGCAGGCCATACGTTGATTACCACTGACGGCACGACTTTGCTGGGGTCAGACGACAAGTCCGGCGTCGCTGAGATCTTCAGCCTGGCCGAGTATTTACTGGCTCATCCGGAGATCAAACACGGCGATATCCGCATCGGTTTCGGTCCGGACGAAGAAATCGGCACCGGTGCCGATCATTTCGACGTCAAGGATTTTGCGGCCGACTTTGCTTACACCGTTGACGGCGGGCCATTGGGCGAGCTGGAATATGAAACCTTCTCCGCCGCCTCGCTGCACGTAGCGATCAAGGGTAAGAATGTTCATCCTTCCACGGCCTACCACACGATGATCAACGCCATTCAATTGGGCATCGATTTTCAAAATAATTTACCCCAAGATGAAGTACCCGAAGAAACCCGGGGCCGCGCCGGCTTCTTCCATCTGCTATCCTTCGAGGGGACTCCGGATCACGCCGAACTGGATTACATCATCCGTGACTTCGAACGGGCCGGCCTGGAAGAGCGCAAGCAAAAGGCCCAGGCCATTGCTGACAAGTTGAATGCCCGCTTGGATGAACCCCGGGTGACTGTGACAATGCACGACCAGTATTACAATATGATCGACGTCATGAAGGACCACATGGACGTGGTCCGCTTGGCGGAACAGGCGATGCACAATCTGGACATCACCCCGGATGAAACTCCTGTCCGCGGCGGCACCGACGGGTCCAAGCTGTCCTTCATGGGCCTGCCGACTCCGAACTTGTTCGCCGGCGGCGAGAATATGCACGGCCGCTTCGAGTTTGTTTCTGAACAAACGATGGCTAAAGCCGTGGATGTCTTGTTAGAAATTGTTCAACTGAACGCCGCTAAATAATTAGTGAAACACTCGGCACGCAACGGCCACGCTGCGTGCCTTTTTTGACCCGCGGAAGAAACCAAATTTCGCCCTCGAAAATAATCCTTGTTATCCGTTGAATTTGTATTTCTATCCTGTATAATTTGAGTTGTAAGGGGTTGCAATAATAAAAAATAGACCAGCTCTCCTGAACTGGTCTATACTGTGAAAACAAGGGCGCCAATTAATTACAAATACTCTTCAGTGCGCACCTTAATCAACAAAGGGGAGAAGGTGGGTTGACTCTTGATCCGCTGTTTGGCAATATCGGCTGCGGCTTCCGCGTCCGCGGCATCCGTGGTGAAGTACAGTTCTATACCTTTCTTCTTTTCAAATTTAAAAGATGGATCGGACTGGGCTTCTAAAAAGTCGATAATCTGCTGCTGCATCAAGGGACTGAGCACAATAATCATCACGGGTAGCTCCTTTCATGTAGTGAATACGTTCACTACAACATAGTGTAGCATGTTCTTCAGGGGAAAATCATGACTAGAAGGGGTGTTTTCTGATGGATCACATCACTAAGTTTGTCGAAGAGAAAATTGCACCGCCGTTAATTAAGTTCTCCCAATACCGCTATATTCAAGTGATTCAGCGGACTGGGCTGGGGATCATGAGCCTCTTGATCATCGGCTCCATCTTTACGCTATTATCCGCCTTCCCAGTCCCGGCGTACCAAAACTTCATCGGCGGCTTCAAAACGACGCTGGCCTCGGCCGCCGGGGTCGGCACCGCCTTTATCGCCCTCTATACCGTCATCACCACCTCATATGCGCTGGTGGAATGGTATAACAAAAACAAGGGGGAAAAGACGGATATTATTCAGCCGATGATTCTGGCCGTTGCATCGTATCTGTTGATCAACCCGGTTCAAACAGTGAATACCCTGGTTAAGGGCAGCAAGACGCCGGTGCCGTTTGCCGGTTTACCAGTCACTTATATGGGCGCGATCGGCGTCTTTTCTGCCATCATGGTCGGGATCCTCAGCGTCGAAATGTATCGTTTCTTCATTCGCCGGCACTGGACGATCAAACTGCCGGAAAATGTGCCGCCCATGGTCTCCAGTTCCTTCAGTGCCTTGATTCCAGCCTCCTGTGTGATCATTATCTGGTGGCTGTTCCGCTTCGTCTTGAATCTGGATTTGCCGAAACTGATCTCGGATATCTTCCAACCGCTGGTCGTTGTCGGGGATACGCCTTGGGCCGTTCTGGTGGCTACGTTCCTGAACCGGATTCTGTGGTCCGTCGGGATTCACGGTGGGAATATCGTCAGCGGTGTGGCCGGCACGTTCTGGACCCAAATGTTCACCGCCAACCAGACCGCGTTCCAAGCTGGTAAGGCACTGCCTTACACCTTCACCAGCGTCTTAATGGATAACTACATCTGGACCGGTGTCTTCCCGTTGGCTGTCGTCCTGCTCACCTGCAAGTCGCAACGGTTGAAAAAAATGGGCTGGCTGGCCTTGCCAGCGGCGATTTTCAACATCGGTGAACCGCTGATTTTCGGACTGCCGATCATGCTCAATCCGTTGATGATGATTCCGTTTATTCTGTCTTCCTTCATCGTCGCCATTGTGGCCGTGATCATGGTGCCGCTGCACTGGCTGCCCATCCCAGTGCTGACGATCCCGTGGATCACCCCGGCACCCATCAAAGCCTTTCTTTCCACGAACGGCAGTTGGGCGGCCGTGGCCTTCGTTGTCGTCGGCTGGCTGTTCTCCATGGCCGTATTCTATCCCTTTGTGAAAGCGATGGACAACGCGGAATTGAAGGGCGAGCTGCTGGACGACGATACGGATAAAGTGGCAACAACCAAGTAAGGTCATGTTCGGGGCAGGCAGAAATGCCTGCTCCTTTTTGTTCAAGGAGGAAATATCGTGATGGAAAAGAAAGAAATTGGCCGCCATGTGCTGGCCGGTTTGCCTGGACTAACAGTGGACGACCACACCCGGCAGCTCATTCAAGAGTGGCATATTGCCGGCGTGGTACTGTTTGCCCGAAATTTCAAGGACGCCGCGCAATTCCAAGCGTTGACCACTGAATTACAGCTCATTGCGCAAGCGGCTGGCTATACCCAACCATTGCTCATTGCGCTGGACCAAGAAAATGGTGTGATTCGTCGTATCAACCGGGATGCCAGCCTGTTTCCCGGTGCGATGACCATTGCGGCCACCGGTGAACCGGCCAATGCTTATCGGATGTATCGCGCATCCGCGTTAGAATTACGGGCCCTGGGGGTCAACTGGAATCTGGCCCCGGATGCGGATGTGAATACCAACCCGGCCAATCCGGTGATCGGGGTCCGCTCTTTCGGCGCCGATCCCCACCGAGTCGCCGCCTATGTCCAACAAGCGGTCCGGGGCATCCAATCGGCGGGGATGCTGGCGACTTTGAAACATTTCCCAGGGCATGGGGATACAAGTGTCGATTCCCATCTTGGCTTGCCCGTCGTCGATAAGTCCTTGGCTGAATTGCTGGCCACGGAGCTGGTGCCGTTCCGAGCGGCCAGCAAGAAGTCGGCCAGCATCATGCTGGCCCATATTCTGCTGCCCCAATTAGGGAATGACCGATTACCGGCCAGCCTGTCGCCAATCGTGATTCAAGATGTGCTGCGGCGGCAGCTCGGATATCGCGGCGTAATCGTCACTGATGATTTAGAAATGCAGGGCGTCCAATCCGTCATGGCACCCCCCGCAGCCGCTTACCAGGCCTTGCACGCCGGGGCAGACCTGGTCATGATCAGTCATACAGCGGCCTTGCAGACGGCGACGCTGGAGTATCTGGCTGCGCACCAAGCCGAGCTGTCCTTGGACGCCAGTGCAGACCGCATCGCAACTATGATCCAAACTATTGGTGAGCCGCCAGCCATTTCCTTGACCACATTGCGCCAGCGGCACAGGGAGGCCATCCATGACGTGTACCGTCAGGCGGTCACCGTTGGGCAGGAAGCAGCACCAGCAGTAGTGTCAGCGCTCCGCACCGCTCAGCATATCGTCCTGGTCACCAACCAAATTACTGAATCAAAAGTGGTCGATTTCACCCAGCGGCCGAATCTGCGCGGCACATTCCAGGCAGTTTTCCCCAAAGTTGACGAGTATCAGCTGGTACCAGGGGACACAGAGAAAATTTTAGCCGCCGCCAATGCCGCCGATGCCGTTTTTCTCCTCACCCAAAACATTCAAAATAGCAATAACGATATGGTCCGCTGGGCAAAACAACTGCCGGCCGCTGCCGGCCGAAAAACGATTGGCATCAGCGTACGCAATCCTTACGACCAAGTGCATATGCCCCGGTTAGCCGGATATTACGCGCTCTACGAACCCGCTCCGATTGAAATCGCGGTTCTGCTCAGCCACTGGTTCACCGGCCAACCCTTGCCGGGTCAATTACCCGTGACCCTCGCGCCGTGATAAACTGAAGACATGCTTAATCACTGAACGTAGAGAGGAACATCGTCTTTGCAGTATTTAACAGCCGGGGAATCCCACGGACCAATGCTCACCGGTATTCTTACCGGCATGCCGGCCAATGTCGCGCTGAATATTTCTGCCATCAATCAGCAATTAGCCCTACGCCAAAACGGCTACGGCCGGGGCGGGCGGATGAAAATTGAACAGGATACCGTCACAATCACCGCCGGGATGCGTGCTGGGGGAACCACCGGCAGCCCCTTAGCACTGCTCATCAAAAACCGGGACTATGCCCATTGGCAAAAAATCATGGGCGCAACTGCTGACAATCCCGATCAGTTGCGGGTCGTGACCCGACCGCGGCCGGGGCATGCCGATTTAGTAGGCGGTCTGAAGTATGATCAACAGGATCTGCGCAATATCTTAGAACGTGCCAGTGCCCGCAGCACAGCGATGATCGTGGCGTTGGGCAGTATTGCCGGACAATTGCTGGCTCAGCTGGGAATTCACGCGGTCGGGTACGTCACCGGATTAGGCGGCCAGACTCTCGCAGATACGGAATGGCCAACAAACATGGCGACACTGCGCGCGGTTGTGGAGAGCAACGATATGCGGCTGCCGGATACCAGCCAAGTGGCGGCGTTCCATGGGGCTGTGGACGCGGCTAAAGCAGCCCACCATACGATTGGCGGGCAGATCACGGTCCAAGTGGCCGGATTGATCCCCGGTATTGGATCGATGCAGAATTGGCGGGAACGGCTGGATGGCCGCTTGGCCGGAGCGATCGTCAGCATCCCCGCCATCAAGGCGGTGAGTTTCGGCGACGGCCCAGCCTTAGGCGAGATGGCCGGCAATGCCGCCCAGGATGATATCATCTGGACCCCGCAAGGCGGCTACACGCGGACATCCAATCATCTCGGCGGCTTTGAAGGCGGTATGACCAACGGCCAGCCGCTGCTGATTCACGCCACGATGAAGCCGATTCCCACCCAGCCGCGGGGCTTGCCGACAGTGGATATTGCGACCCATGAAACCGCCCAAGCCGTTAATGAACGGGCGGATGTAACGGCCGTGCCGGCGGCGAGTTTGGTCGCCCAGGCGATGGTTCAGCTGACGTTAGCCCAAGAAATCACCGCGCAATTCAGCAGTGCCACATTGGCCGATTTGCGCTCTAGTTATCAGCAGTTTGCCCAGCGTATGCAGGATCGGAGGAATGACTAATGGATCATACAATACAAGGATCACTGCGGCTGCCGGGGGATAAAAGTATTGCCCACCGGGCGCTGATGATCGGCGCCATCGCCCAGGGCGATACGACCATTGACCACCTGCCGGATGGCGGCGATGTGGAAACGACCATCGATGTACTGGCGGCACTGGGGGTAACCAGTGAACGCAGCGGCCAGCACATTACTGTCCACGGGTTAGGGGGCTTTCACTGGCAGACTCCAGCCAATGCCCTAGCGATGAACAATTCGGGGACAACGACCCGGCTGATGCTCGGGTTGTTGGCCTGCCCGCCAGCGCCGCTGCTGCTCACGGGGGACGCTTCCTTGAGCCAGCGGCCCATGGCCCGGATCACCGACCCGTTGCGCTTGATGGGGGCCCAAATGGCCACCACTGAGGGGCATTTGCCTATTCGCATTCATCCCGTGCGGACCTTGCACGGAGCCGATATCCAATTAACAGTTGCCAGTGCCCAAGTAAAATCCGGTATCCTATTCGCCGGTCTTCAGGCCACCGGCGATACCACCGTTACGGGCCCGGTGCATACCCGGGATCACACGGAACGGCTGCTGCAAAAGGCAGGCGCCGATATTTCACGGACGGGCCTCACGGTACACATCAAACCGTTGCAGGCCCCCTTGCAGCCATTGCAGATTGATCTGGCCAGTGATTTCTCCACGGCGGCGTTCTGGATCGTCTTGGCGACATTGCTGTCAGATAGTCAACTGCAATTGCCCGGGCTCTCCCTGAATCCCACTCGAACGACGCTGCTCGATATTTTGGCGCGCATGGATGGCGACTTTCAAGTGGTTGATTTTCCCCAAGCCGCTGCGGCTGAACCAATGGGGACATTGCAGGTCAACAGTGCCAAGCTGACCAGCACCACCGTTGATGCGGCAGAAAGTGCCCGGGCCATTGATGAATTGCCTTTATTGGCCCTGGCCGCGACCCAAGCAGCGGGCCGCACGGTGATCCATCATATTGACGAATTGGCCGTGAAAGAATCAGACCGGCGGGCGGCCACCGAAAGCATTTTGCGCTCATGCGGCGCGACCATTGACCGTCAGGGGGACAGTTGGGTCGTCCCGGGTCCGGTGGCCCTGCACGCACCCGACCAATGGCCGGACTTGCCGGCGGATCACCGGATCGCGATGCTGCAAATTGCCGCTGCTCTGGTGGCAGGCGCACCGGTGCCAACCACCGTGCCGCCTGTTGTCGCCGTCTCCTATTCTGAATTGACCTATGACCTGACGAAGCTGGTGACGCCAAGATGATGCAGCAGCTGGTTCTGATCGGCTTCATGGGCGCGGGAAAAACAACGCTCAGTCAAGCGCTGGGGGCGGCCACCGGATGGCCGGTGTATGACACCGATGACTTGGTTGTGACCGCCGCCCACCGCTCAATCAATACGATTTTTGCCCAAGAAGGGGAGACTGGTTTCCGCCAACGGGAACATGCTGCCCTGGAAACCGCTTTGACCCATACCCCGGGCATCATTGCCACCGGCGGCGGAATCATTACCCAAGCCGCTAATCGGGCCTTGCTGGCCGCATTAGACATTCCCGTCGTGCTGCTCACCGTGACCCCGGCAGAAATTAATCGCCGCCTAGCCGGCACCACCGACCGGCCGCTATTCAAAAAAGATTGGCCGGACCTATTGCAGGACCGTCAGCCATGGTATGAAACCAGTGCCAACCGCATTCTGCCGACAACCGGTCGACAAGTTGCCGATTTGGTCAATGAGCTTCAACACTTGTTAGTTGAGGAGGGCGCGGCGAATGACTGAGCAACCCCAATTTCGAATCACCCCCGTAGACGGTCATAATCTGTGGCCGGTCCTCAAATTGAAAGTCGCCCCGGAACAAACTCAGTTTATTGAGACCAACGCGCAATCCTTGGCGGAAGCTGGATTCGATAAACGCTTCGATTGGCACCCCTATGCATTGATGGTGGCCGACACCGTCGTCGGCTTCGCCATGATTGGCGCGCTCAATACTGAGGAGCGATACATTTGGCTGGATCGGCTCATGCTTGATACACAGTATCAGCATCACGGATGGGGCGGAACGTTTTTAGAACTGTTGAAGGCCTTTATTATGACCAACTGGCCTGTCGATACAATTGTTTTGAGTTACGAACGTGAGAATACGGAGGCCGAACGATTCTATTTTCAGCATGGCTTCCGCGATCTGCACCGAGTGGACGATAATAACGGGGAGAAAATGGCGGTTTTTGGCAAATAAATAGAGCTTCCAATTGGGAGGCTCTATTTCTCTCTTAAATGGCAACCATGGTCGGCTGATGCTGAGTATACGTCGCAATCTGGTCCACATGGTGGTCCTGCAGCAATGACACCGCCTCCGCAAAATGGTTGCGGTAGCTTTGTTTTTCATGAGCATCGCTGCCGATTGTGAATAACCGGCCCCCGGCGGCCTGATACCAGGGAATGACCAGGTCATAGAGGGCCGCATTGTGCCATTTGAACATTGATTTGGTGTTCACTTCAAAGGCCAAACCGTTTTGCACGATCAGCGCAAAGATCTGATCCAGCACTGGCTTCGCCCAGGCTGTCAGTTGCGCCGGCGTTACATCCACGATCCGCAGCCCATAGTCAAAGTGGGCGAATACATCGGCGTTGTGGAAATCCTGCAGCCCGGCCAGCATCCGCTGGTAATACGTGAGTACGTGGGCGTGTAAAGGAATCGTTTGAAAATACGCGTCCTGAAAATCATGCTGGCCGTCATGGTGAAAACTCAGCAAGGTCAGATCGAAGGGGTGGGCAGCCAAATACGCCCGCAACTGATTGACGGCGGGCGCGTAATATCCCGCCTCGATGCCGAGTAACAAGCGGTTGGGGAATTCCCGGCTTAGTTTCTGCTGCGTTGCCCGCATGGCCGCATAGTCCGGGATATCATCCCGGCTGTCGTCGTCCGGATTGGCGAACTCTAAGTGTTCCGTCGTAATGACCGGCCCCGCAGTTTGCGCCAAATAGTCCCGCAACCGGGCCTCAGAATCAAAAGAATACTGGGTATGCATGTGCTGATCGTAAAGCGGCATGGGAAAAACTCCTTTGCATTAATCGTCTCTTTCGCTACTATAGCACAGCGGAAGACCGTTTGGTGGCGGTTTCGTCACAAAATCGTCGCACTTTTGTAACCCAACACCAGCCCCCATGCGTTGACAATCCTGCAAGCAGGGCCTAGTATAAATGGCGGTAAGTTGTTAACTAAGGATCTTAGGAAAGGCAGGTGGGTTAAATGTCTGAGTCACACAAATCATCAGCGAGTGGCGATGACCCTGCAAGTAGGCAGGGCTCAAAGAGCCAGTCTAGATACGCATTAGCCCACCTTATGTTCAACTGAGGAGTTGTTTGTTTGACTGAACAAAAAGTTGAACGTGCCGTTCGCTGTCTGGTAGATCAAAAGCCTTTTGACTTAGCAGACGGTGTGTTCCTAGGAGACTTGGAAGGTCCTCTCAGGGCGTTGATTCGTCGGGACTTCCCAAAGGCGACAAACCAAGACTTTATTTGTAGTGAGCATTTGGTCCATTATCGGTTACTGAAAATGGATCAGATGATTGCGAAGGACTATGATCAAAACCACAAGCTGAATAAGAAGTTGACCCGGGTTATGCAACGGGATACTTACAATGTGGTGGATGTCCGTGAGCAATTGGAAGACTCGCTTACATTTGGTCAGCGTGTTGCGGATGCTGTTGCGCACTTCGGGGGCAGTTGGCCGTTTATCATCACCTTCGTGTCCATCATGGTCGTGTGGATTCTTGTGAACGGATTGCATCTGTTCGGTGTCCATTTTGATTCGTTTCCGTTCATCCTGCTCAACCTGTTCTTGAGTATGGTGGCCGCGATTCAAGCACCATTGATCATGATGAGCCAGAATCGGTCCGGTGAATATGACCGCATGGAATCACGCAACGATTACCATGTGAATCTGAAGTCAGAAGAAGAAATTCGGATGCTTCACTCCAAGATCGATCACATTATTCAAGAAGATACACCCAATCAAATGCAAATTGCGAAAATTCAAATGCAGATGCTGGGTTCCATCGAGTCCCAAGTCGCTGAACTGCGCCGGTTGCAAACCGAGCTGGAAGCGACTGCGCGGGCGGATATGCCGGTGGATCCAGAATCTGGGAACCAAGGACATAAGTAAGCTAATGCGGGCATTCAGTGTCATGCACTATTGATCGAGGACTTGACCGAGCAGGTTGAGGCCTCGTTTTTTGTGAGAGGGCGCAGGCCGACGGTTAGCGGCGTAGGCATAAGGACCAGGATGCAGAAA
>ERZ507021.172-NODE-172-length-37938-cov-8.68564_pt1 | contig 37938 bp, 50 predicted proteins | sample MGYA00512877_ERZ507021 | MGnify/ENA metagenome assembly ERZ507021 | reverse complement strand
ACAACGAATAATATCTTATCAGCCCAGTCCCGCTTCGTCAACACCCTTTTTACAAGAATATGATATGCGGTTTCTGCAAATATGAACGATCTAAGTTTTTTGTTTTCTATCGTTTGCTTGTAGCAACCATCAAACCGAATATCAGGCGGCGTGTTCCCGTCAATTTCCAATAAACACTGAACAACGACTAATTCAAAAAAGATAAAAAACAATTGTTGCCACGCCTTGCAGTCGAAAAAAGGCACCGGCTATTAAAGCCGGCGCCTCGTACACTACTCTGCTTTCTTCTCTGACCGCTTCTTCTGGCAGTCCTTGCAAATCCCATAGACTTCAATCCGGTGACTGGTCACAGCGAAGTCTGTAGCGTTCTCGGTGATCGTATCGATCTCGTTCAATCCAGGATAGTACATATCGAAGATTTTGCCGCATACCTGACAGATAGCGTGGTAATGGGCTGTCTCGACAAAGTCGAAATGGGACGAACTATCACCATAAGACAACTCTTGGATCAGCCCCAACCCAGTCAGGGTACGCAAATTGTTGTATACGGTCGCGACACTCATATTGGGAAAGCGGCTGCCCAGATGATGGTAAATATCATCGGCGGTCGGATGGGAATCGGTACCCATGAGGAAGTCTAAGATCGCTTCCCGCTGCGGGGTCACCCGCGCATGGGATTTTTTCAACAACGCACTGGGACTGAGTGTCTCTGTGGCCATAGCCCTCATCCTTTCTAAAACTACTTACTGCTGGAACTGCTGCTCATACTCCACGAAGCCGAGCTCTTGGCGTCGGCACTGCTGCTGCTCGCCGAACTGCTGGCCGCGGAGGATTCACTGGCTGCGTCATCGGTCGAACTGCTGCTGGCTGCGGCGCCATCGGCGGTTTCGCTGTAGTTGCTGCTGCTCTTCAACTCTGGCGCGTTCGTCTTGTACTTGTCCATCGTTGATTTGTCATTATTCTTCTGGAAGAGACTCGTGGGCGATTCCTTCTGCAATTTCTTCAGCAGCGCATCCCCCTTACTCTTCTTGTAATTATAGTCGCTCTTGTCCACTTTTTTAAACCAGCTGGGCTTATAGAAACGCAGCAAATCACCAGTGATGACCTTATCTGACAAAGACAGCTCAGTTTGAACATGGTTGTTGATCTTGCCAATCTCTTCCTTCTGGGCATCGGTCAGTTTCAAAGCTTTCCCCGTGTTGGTGTCATAATACGTGGACCCGACTTTGGTGTACTTCGGTGTCACGAAGTCCCCATTACGGAAAGGCACGATCTGGTTACGGTTAGTGGCCAGCAGGTCCTGACCGAATTGCACCGTATCAGTGTTCGGTACCCCAGCCAAATCCAGAATCGTCGGCAGAGCATCGATTTCGCCACCGAAAGTGGTGTTGATACCGCCCTTGAGACCAGGCATTTGGATCATGAACGGTACACGCTGATACATCGCATTGTCATAGTTGTTGAAAGAGTCCTTGTTGGTCAGTTTGGCCATTGCCTTCTTATGGTTGGCCGAAATGCCGTAGTGGTCCCCATAAAAGACAACCATCGTGTTCTTTTCCATACCGCTGCTCTTCAGCCAGCTCATAAATTCCCCGATGGCTTGGTCCAGGTAATGGGCAGTCTGTACATAACCGTCCACAGTGTTATCACCGGTATCAGTCTTGCTGATGGACTGATTCGCTTTATCCAACGGATAAGGATAGTGGTTGGTGACGGTGATCAGTTTGCTATAAAACGGCTGGGGCAGCTTCTCCAGATAGCTGGCCGACTCCAGCATGAAGATCTTGTCTTTCATCCCGTAGTTTTCCATGTAACTGGCTTTCTTGGGCAGATAATTCGTACTGAAGAAGAAATCGTATCCCCAAGACTTGTAGGTGTTATCCCGATTCCAGAAAGACGGCACATCGCCATGGAACGCGGCAGTCGTATAGCCCTTCTGATCAAAGATCGCCGGAGCGGCCTGGAAGGTATTGGTCGTACCATATTGCACCATGGCAGGACCTTCCGGCAAACCGAACAGTGAATTTTCCATCATCATTTCAGCATCGGCAGTTTTGCCGGTCCCGACCTGGTGGAAGAAATTGGAGAAGGACAGCGTGTCATTGGCGTGATAGATTTTATTCAGGTTCGGGGTAACTTCCTGCCCATCCCATTTAAAGTCAATCAGAAACTGCTGGAACGACTCCAAGTGGATGACGATGATATTCTTACCCTTCGCCTTGCCGTAATACTCCGTGTTCGGCCCGACTCGGCTGGTCTTTAAGTATTTCAGCACACTCTTCATGTCCGAGCTGTCTGCCTTATTACGAACGGCACTGGTTTGCGCCGCCTTTACACTGTCGTATACCGTGTAGGCATTGAGCCCAAGATATTTAACAATGTAGTTATTATCAAAGGTCCGCGTGAGCAATCCGCTGCGGTCATTTTGGGCCATTGTCAGATTCAACCCGAACAAGGCTAAAGCAAAGGCCGTAACGGTTAAAGCATAGCGAATCTTCAACGGATGCACATCAATACGGATCACCTTGAATGCCAGCAGCAGAATCAGAATAGCCACATCTAGGAATAGCAGAAAATCCGACGCTTTGGTAATGCCGACAATACTGGTGCCTAAGTTGTTTGAAACCGCCCCGCTCCCTTTGATCAAGTTGATACCCAGAAAATCGGAAAACTCGCGGTAGTAAAGGGCATTAGCGAACAGCCACATAGACGTCAGCAGGTCGATCACGATCATCACAATGTAGGACTTGCGCCCTTTCATGTACAAGGCAATGCCGAACAGGAGGAGCGTGGTGGGCAGCGGGTTCAATACCAATAGCAGGTATTGCATACCGCCCTTGACGCCGAGATTGAATTTTGTCGTGTAGGCATACACTGTCTTGATCCAAAACAGCACGACCGCCAGCAGAAAGAAGCCCCACCGGGAATTAAAAAAACGACGTGTTGCGTGTAACGCATTTTTCATCAGATGTTCCTCCACGCTCGATATTTAAAGTAATGGTGCATAATCTTTACAGTCTGTTGAAATTGTACCTGAGTGCGCACTGATTGACAACGTATCTGCCCATCAGGTACACGAAGTTAAAGCATTTTTTAAGGGTCCGCGGGGGCGGGGGCCTCCCCTCTTAAACGGGCTTCGGCCGACAGAAGCTAGGGCGCCAGCCTCCCCCTAAACGGGCGAAATCGACCAGAAGCTAGGGGATAGTGTCGGGAGGGCAAAAACCCAAAACCGGGGTTTGTGCCCTCCCGACACTATCCCTACGCTTCTAACCGGTCGATTTCGCCCTCTGCATACAAAAAAACTGGAACGATGTGACGTGTCCCAGCTATTGTGCCCGTGGCTCGCCAACTTGTTTAGTCGTACAACAGGTCGTAGATTTCCATGGCGACAAGATCAATGTTATCGAATTGGAATGATTGGTGCGCGTCGAACTCTTCCAACATAAACGAATCGGAAGCGGGATCGTACGTCACGGCACACTTCTCGGTACCGTCAATCTCAAAGCGACGGGTCCGTTCTTCTTGGCCGTCTTCTTTGATCATGGCGTCCAGGCGATTAATGATCGCTACTAATTGTGAGCTTTCCATGCCCATGCCCCTTTCACTTCAGGCTTCATTGTCAGTTTAACAAATGTCAGGGCACATGTGGAGATAAATATGCATGTTTTTAGGCATTATTATCGACTTCGGCCGTTTTTCTTTTATCCACCTGAGCATCCTTGTGCGCTGGTACAGCCAGCATGACCACCCCAGAGAACATCCCGACATAGTAAGTGATGAACCGCCACAGCAGCATCCCCAGCACTAATTGCGAGGCATTGGGGATAAAAGCAGCAAACAGAGTCCGGAAGCTGTACTCGGCACCGCCCGTCCCGCCTGGGATGGGGAAGATCGAGGTGATCATGACGATCATCACGTGCATCGACATCACGCTGAACGGATTGGCATTCGTTTGCCCCAGCGCCAGCAAGATGAAGTACGGAATACTATAATAAATCAATAATTGGACCATGGTCAAAATAACTGCTTTGACCACCCGTTTCTTTTCTTGCTTCAAGCGCTGGCTTTCTTCGTAAAACGTATCGATCTTGTGATCTAATGTCGTCATCAACTCGTTAAAACGAGCCGCCGACATGAACCAGCCCACGGGCTTCATTACGATTTGCAAGAGCCGCTTGGTGAACCGATACCAGAACATGATCATCAGCAGCGTGGCAATCGTGAACAGATGCGTCACAAAACCCAGGAGGATCAGCCAGGCGATCCCGGAAAACTGCTGAGCGACAGCAGAAAAGCCGACCACCATGGTCAACACGAAGTTCACGAGGACTGCCAGCTGATAGATGATGAACTTCATCAACAGCAGTGAACTGGACTTGCCCGCTTCAACACCGGACTGCATCATCGCAATCAATTCCGCCGGCTGACCACCGGAGGAGAATGGTGTAATACTGTTGAACAGCTGCTCGATAAAGGGTACGCGCACCGCGTTGTGATAACTGAGGCGGGTGTTCTCATCATTTGTCAGGACCTGCATGATCACGCCTTCGATACACAGCTGACCAATCATAATGATTACCGCAAACAGCAGCCACCACCAGTTAAGATGAAGCAGATCCCGCCAAAAATGGGCCATATTGATGGTCCGTAATTCGAAAACCAGGATACCCATGCTGAGCACGAGCATGATGAAAAATGCGAGTTTGTTTTTTCGACTCATGGTGTCCTTCTTCGTGTCCGTTGACCGAGAGCGGCTTGGGTTGTGTAAAATTTAGACCAAATGCCCGCCAGGCGGTCTTCAGAATAGTATTGGGCCGCCTCAACGGCTTGTGCCCGCCAAGGGGCCAGAGCACTCGGATCAGCCGCCACACGGGCGAGCTGCGTCGCCATCTCAGTCACGTCAGCGGTTGGGATGTAGCGATTGTTGATGATGGCGTGATACAAAGATAAATCCCGCAGCATCACCGGTACCCCGCAGGCAAAAGCCTCCAGGACCGACATGGGGAAAAGTTCATCATAGCTGGGCAGCAGGAACAGATCGGCGACATTGTAATAATCCCGCATCTTTTCCCGGGGAATAATACCCGTGAAGGTCAAATTCTGAGGTGCATTGTCGATCGCCTTTTTGAACCCCTCATACCCGTCCGTCAAGCGGCCGAAGGAGAACCCCCCAGCCCAAATGAACTGCACGTCCGGATGAGTCTGAGCCAGGGTAATAAAATCCCGTACCCCTTTGCGTTCCTGCACTTGGCCATTGCCAAAGACGACAAACTTGCTAGCCGGAATCCCAAGCTGTGCGCGCAGCGTTTGTTTTTGATCCGGGGTGTACGCATAGAAATCCTGCTGGGATACGAAGTTCGGGATATATTCCACTGTACTGGCGGGGATACCGTAGTCCGCTAACTTTGGAATAAAACTGGGATTAACAACCACCAGCTGATCCATCGCCTTATAAAAAGCAATCACGTACTTATAAAACACCTCATCCGCCGGCCACGGAATCGACAGCGACCCTTTCAGCGTCTCCGGCAAAAAATGCACGTAACCGATCCGCCGCCCCCGTTTTTTCTCATGCATCGTCAAGAAAAATTGGGGGTCGATCGTGTGATAGTGGCTGATGTCGCTGGCACTATAATCATTCACCCGTACGTCAAACTGATCGGGAAAATGACGTTTCAGCAATCCCATCAGCTCCGTGTAGGCACTGCCGACACCCTGCCCCGCGACCTTCGTCGCCGAGGAAAACATGTGAATCTTAATCATTCAAAAAACTCCCCATCTTCGTCTTCGTCATAAACCATTGATGCATAGTGAACTTCGGCCGTCCGGTAAAATGACAGCACCTGCTCACCGAAATGGTCAGCTGAAATATCATAGAGCTTGCGCTGGCGTGTTGTTTCATCGTCAAAAGCGTGCGGGTGGCGCAAATATTCCACCGTGGCCCGAACCATTTCCGGCGTGTCGCTGAACGTGATCCCCAACGACGGATCGTCAAACAGACTGTTGGTGTATTCGCCCGCCCGGGTAACGACTTTCAAATTAGCTGCCAACGCCTCAATATAGGTCAAGCCCTGTGATTCGGTATCAGAGGCCGACACCAGCACATTGGCCATGTGGTAATAATCGTTCACATGGGTGTGGGGTACCTCACCGGTGAACAGCACATGGTCCGCCACGCCCAGGTCCTCAGCCTGCTGCTTCAAATCGTCCAAAGCGGGGCCGTCGCCGACGATCATCAACACCGCCTGGGGCACTTGGTCAAGAATTTGGGGGAAAGCGCCAAGGACAATATCGATTTTCTTTTCATATGCCACTCGGCTGAGGGACAGCAGCACCGGCGTGTCCGGGGCCAAATGCCACTTTGCCCGCAAATCCTGCTGGGGCTGCTGATCGTATTGACTAAGATCGACACCAGTGGGAATTACCCGCATGGGAATCTTGATGCCGTACCCGATCAGCGACTCCCGGGTCTTTTCACTGGGACAAATGACGCCGTTCATGTTGGCCAGATACGCCCGCATATACTGCTTCACGTGGTAAGGCCGCAATAAATGACCGTTTAAGACGTAGTGCAGGTAATTTTCATACATTGTGTGGTACGTATGCACCGCCGGGATTTCTAACTGCTTAGCAACGTATTTACCCAGCAAACCTAAAGAAAACTCCGTTTGCGTGTGAACGATGTCCAATTTGAGATCCTTGGCCACTTCCACTCCGCGGATAAAGCCGCCCACGGCAATGCGCCGATCCGTAAAGGAGACGAAGGGAATACTCGAAAACCGAAATACATTGGGTTCCACGGCGTCCTTCGCCACATGGGGATCCGTTGTCGTGAAGATGTAGACAGAATTCCCCCGCTTCTCTAAATTTGTGGCCAGGGTCTTAATTGAAGTAGCTACCCCGCTCACCTGAGGGAAATAACTGTCTGTAAATAACCCAATGTTCACGTGCTTGTCCTCCTGCTTCATTGACTGTGTAACCGTTTCCTACTGTACAAAGCTAACTATACAATAGCATAACATGGAAAAAAAGGCGGTGAAAGCCGCCTTTCAGCATTGTAAGAAGAAACGATCAGCGCCGGTCAACGAAGAAAGACACCACGGCGACCACGATCACCGCGCTGATGATGGCGGGAAACACTGCCATGCCGGCGACGTGCCAGCCCCAGTGGCCGAACAACGCCTGGCCGACCCCAGCACCCACCAGACCAGCCAGAATGTTGGTCACACAACCCATTCTGTCGCCGCGCCCCGTGATTCCGCCGGCAATTGCGCCTACGATGGCGCCGACAATTAAGACCCAAATCCAATGGAACATGGTCAGTTCCTCCATTCTGGCTGTTCGCCAACTTGTTAATCCGATTATAGCAAGGCCGCCGCCAGCAAAAATGGCACCAAAGACCGAATTATCAAGCACCCCAAGGCGGATAAAAAGGCCAGGTTCCCGTAAATGGGTCCTGACCTAGCGAAATTTCTTAAAAGAATTAGCTACAACCAGCCATTATCCATCAGCTGATGCCGCGGATTCATTGCCAGCCACAGTTGCGATTGCTGGATGCGGTGCAAGATCCGCAGATACAGCGGATCGTCTTCCTGCTTAGGCGTCAGGAACACCCGGGTGATATGGCCATCTTCTTCGACCCCGTAAATCGTTTGGCCCTGGATCGATACAATTCTTACTGGAATACGTTGTGTCATTTCATTCACCTCGTTTGCTTGATTGTCTTTACTATACCGAACGCAAGTAAAAAATCTGTCAGTAAACCGTGAAGTTTTTGCGCCATCTGCTAAAGAAAGATTTAAGCCAGTCGTGTGAAAATGCTTGTCCCGGCTAGACCGCATCGATATAATAGCGACCAGGGAGGGATTCGTGATGTACATTGATCGTTCAGAAATTAAAGGGATAGCAAAACGCAAACTCCGTCACCACGTGGGTCAAGGTTTCATGATTGGTCTCCTGCCCCTGATCATTCTCGGGGTGATGATTTTTCTCGCTGTCCTGAGCTGGCAGCAGGTCACCCATCAAATCATGCACGTTGACACACTGGCCAACCGGCTATTGTGGCCGACTTCTGTCCATTTAGGCAATACCCTGGCTGAAATGCTGCTATCATTAGCCGCCGATATCGTCACCGCCAGCACCAGCTTGGGTTATCTCTATTGGCTGCGGCAGAAAGAACCAATCACGCAGCCGTTTCGTCTCGGCCTGCTCGGCTTTTCGCCCCGCTATTTTCCGCTTTTCATTCTGACCTACATGACGCTTTCCGTGATCAATTATTTTCCGCTGGGGCTGCTGCCTACCGCTAAGGGGTGGTTTGCAGCACTGTATCTGGTCTTAGCCGTCGTCATAATCATCGTCGGGTTGGGCCTTTCCCAGGTGTATTACGTCGCCATGGATCTGCGGGATAGCGGCCATGGCAATATCTTAGCCGTTCTGCGCATCAGCTGGCAATTAATGAGCGGGTTCAAGTGGCAATACTTCGTTCTCCAGCTGAGTTTTATCGGCTGGAACTTACTTGGCGCTCTGCTCCTCCCGCAAATTTGGATTGTCTCTTACCAGCAGCTGACCTATGCCGCTTTTTGCGAAAAATTGCGGGACTATAAGCCGGAACTGCTGCCGGCCCGGTGAGATTTCCGGTTGCGCGCATTGACCGGTCCAGTGAACTTCGGTAGAGTTGGTCAATGGAAGAAAAGGAGGTCGATTTTATTGCAAAGTATGCATATCGATCGTGGTCAATTGAAGAGTCAAGCCAAGGAAAAGCTCCGTGGCCATTGGACCGAAGGTGTCTTGGTGGGGTTCTTGCCGTTTTTACTCATTTTTGTCCTTGCAATTCTCGCGATTATTACCACCACGGCGATTATCAATTCAAGCCCGGACAATGTGAAAGCCATTCAGGCGAGCAGCAGCGGCGGTAATATTTTGGGTCAAGCCTTGTTTTCAAACACGGTCACCAATAGCAGCAACATCAACGAACTGATCGTTAGTTTATTGGCGGGCGTACTCGGGGCGAGCACATCAATTGGATTCTTAACTCTATGGCGGCGCGATCCGGAAACTCTGAATCCACTGCTGCGCAGTTTGATTGGGTTCCGCCCGGAATACATCGGCGGATTGCTGATTGCGTATATTGTCATTCAACTGATTTTCACGATTCCGGTACTGTTGGGTTTGATCAACAATCCCGCGATTGCCATTATCAATTTCGTCTTGTTCTTCGTCTTGATCGTGGTCAGTCTCGGTTTGTCGCAAACGTATTATGTCTGGAAAGATCTGCGCGATGCCAATCAGGGCAGTGCTTTCAAGGCGATGCAGATTAGTTGGCAGTTGATGGCCGGTTTTAAATGGCAGTATTTCGTTTTGCGCTTGAGTTTCTTAGGTTGGCTAATTCTCGCCACTCTATTGCTGTTCATCCCGTATCTATGGATTTTTCCTTATCAGCAGATGACCTACGCGGGTTTCTACGATGCCCTGAAAGAACGTAAACCGGAGTTAATAGCTTAACAAAAATGCCCTGTTCATCGACAGGGTATTCTTTTACGCAAATTCAGGCTGTAAGCGGCTGGTTTCCGCAAAACAGCAACACCCAACCAGGTGATCATTGACTACCCCGGCGGCTTCCAGCCAGGAATAGATGATCGTCGGGCCGGTGAAGGCAAAGCCGCGTTTTTTCATATCCTTGGCAATTTGAACCGCCAAGGGCGTTGTCGTTGGGACTTCATCAGCGTGATGGTAATGCCCCACGATGGGTTGACCGTGAACGTAGCCCCAGAGGAACTCGGCCAGCGTGGTGCCATTTTGGTGCAGATCCTGGATGACTTGGGCATTGTTGATGATGGCTGCAATCTTGCGCCGGTTGCGAATGATTCCGGCATCAGCGAGCAGCCGGCTTTCGTCCTCCGCGGTGAAGGCCGCGACTTGATCCACTTGGAAATTGGCGAAGGCTTCTTTGAAAGAAGCCCGCTTATTCAATACCATTTGCCAACTCAGCCCGGCCTGCATCATTTCTAGCGACAGTAATTCAAATAAGGCCCGCTCATCCGTCAGCGGCCGGCCCCACTCTTGGTCATGATAGGCCAGCATCAGTTCGTTTCCGGATGTTGCCCAAGCACAGCGTTGAACCATTTTCATCACTCCTTGTCTTTCCTACCTGATTACATTACGCATTTCTGACGCTTTATTGCAAGGTGTTTTGCCAATTGGCCAGCATGGTATAATAAGCGGTGCTTTTTAGTCACTCCGGAACACAGAAAGAAGGATATTCGTTGAGCACTTCTCGTCAACAACGGCTCCACCCAACCAAGTCGAAAAAGCGGCGCTGGCCGAAAGTCTTGATTGGTTTTCTCATTGTCGTCGCGGTCCTCGTGGGCCTGGTCATTGCCTTTCCGTTTCAAACAAATAACGCACTCCGCAGCGCCATGGGCGGCCGCGACACACCGGTGGATACCGCCGCTAAGAATGAATTGATCAAGAAATTAGACAGTACCAAGACCGGCAGTGTGGCCGGGGACGAATTGATTTCCGAAGCCGTTTCCCGGCTGCGCAACACGTCCATGCAGCAAGTACGGGACGCTGCGCAATCATCATCGGCGGCGGCCAAGCTCATTCAACAGAATACAGGCTTGTCAGACACTCAGGCGCAGGCGCTTAGCAGCTTTGTCTTCAGTCACCCGCAATTCAGCGGCATGCGCACCGCGGTCGCTGACGGCGACTGGCTGCAAGCCTATCGCGAATACCAGCAGCTCACCAGCAGCGGCGATATGGCCACCCTGCGCAGCGATATTCAGGGACAGTAATAAAGAATCAAGGGTTTGCCGCCGGTGAGCGGCAGGCCTTTTTTTGCGGCTTATGCCGGCATATCTGGGGAGGAACATATGCAACAGAAAAGATTGAAACGTGCAGCGGCTCTCGCCGAACGATACTATACCGTGATTTTTGCGCTGCTGGCGATCATTTCCATCATCTTGATCGTTCTAGATTACATGGGCCGCATCGATATTGATGCCTGGCCTTATGCCCTGATTGATAACGGCATCTTGATTGTTTTTGCAATTGACTACATCTGTCGGTTCATTAGGGCAAAGGATAAATGGCACTTTTTCAAGCACAATTTAATCGACCTGCTCGCCATTATTCCGTACAATTATGCTTTCTCGCTCTTTCGGTTCGCCCGCATCTTTCGGTTAGTCCGACTGACGCGGCTGTTTCGCTTAACCCGTTTCGCCCGCTTGGCTGGTATCATTGGGATGCTGACCAAGAAGCAGCATGCGTTTCTTCATCGCAGCGGCCTCATTTATTATCTTTGGCTTTCGCTGGCATTGATCCTGGTTGGCGCCGGCATCTACTCAATTACCGAAGGCACAAGCTACGGCAACTCCGTCTTGTGGGCTATCGTGACGGCCACGACAGTTGGCTATGGGGATATTTCACCCCACACGATTCTAGGCCGAATCACCGCGGTGATCTTGATGTTCAACGGAATTGGGTTGATCAGTGCGCTGACCAGTGCCGTCACGATGTATCTGGCCAGTGACGACCCGGATACTGGCGCACCCCAAGCGATGTCCATTGCCGACGAGATACGGCAGTTTCACGATTTGGCCGACGATGGCATCATTACGGCGAGCGAGTTTGAACAACAGAAGCGGCGATTGCTGGCGCTGAATCAAGCTGATCGGGAGGACTGAACTGATTGGCTAAAGTTGCTGGCTCAATCCGGCAATTTTATCGCCGCTGGCACGTCAACTGAGAGCGTCGCTGGATGTCAACTCATTAGCGGACCCCGTGGGTCAACAACAAGCTGACGAGTACCACTGCCCCGTAGCTCAGTGCCAATCGGGTTTGGCCGATTGCAACGGCAGCCATCGTCGTGCCGCCAAAAAGGACGATTTCTGCGATGAGCCGTTGCCACTCCACCAGCTGAAATGGCGACCTGGGTGCCATCCAGCGCCCCCAGGCGAGCAGCACCGCAATCGGGAGCGCAACGCCGCCAATTAACCGGCCAACCAACGAAGGAGAATGCCACCCCGCCCAAATGAGCAAGCTGACAGTCGCAATTTCGACCAGGAACCGTAAACTGTCAATTAATGATTTAATTATCCAGCTCACCCACTTGATTGATCAAGTCGTTGACCTGTTGCGGATTCTTGGTTGGTTTTTCGATTTCTTGACTGATGCGCTCCAGTACGGTCAGAAGACCCTGGTAGAACCGCGCTTGCGCAGCGGCATCCGTTCGTTTCGTCTGGATAAAGGCAAGCGTCTCGCCGCGACACTCGGCCGTGATTGGCCGCTGCTGCAAGGCAAGTACCTGTTGGCACTCGACTAGGCTTAGCCCTGCCCGCTTCAAATTGATGATCACTTTTGCTGTCGCAGCGTCCGTTTGATTGTAGCAGCGGTAATTGCCTGGTGTCCGGGCGGGGATTAATAATTGTATCTTCTCGTACAGGCGCAGGGTATCCTTTGATAACCCAGTCTCTTCCGCAAATTCTTGAATGTTCATGCAACCATCTGCTTTGGGTGGTGTAAGCATAGCATTAGACCGGGGTCAAAGGTCAACCGGGAAGAGTAATTTCAATCAACGGCTGACGGCACAAAAAAAGAGAAGCCATCGCTTCTCTTCGTAATACCGGTGATCGGGGTACGATAACAGATATAACCCTCATGGTTGCACGTTTTCATAGCTTATCTGTTAGTACAGCGTTAGTCAAAGCGGCTCTAATGCACGTCTAACAAGGGGTTCGACGCCCTCCCGGGGCTTGCAGAGTTTTCTCTCATTTTGCAAATCACTCAACCACGGGATTTACATGCTGATTTATGGCATTATGGAAAGACCAAAAAGCACTAAAAAAACGCCCTCCGGCAATGCCAATTATTGGCTGCCGAAGGGCGTTTCTTACTATTAACTTGGTCAAGGTTTCCCAGGTCCAAACTGAGTGTACTGTTTGGGGATCCAGGTGTTGCCGCCTAGGTCGTAATAAGCCTTACCGTTGATTGTTTTCTTGCCAAACGTCTTCCATCGGGTACCAGTCTTAAGCCGCCGTCCCCAGAACTTACCATTGCCGTCCACCACATTGACGCCATAACCTGCTGTGTAATTAATCGTAATTACACGATCATCAAGATTGGTGTATCGACGTGGCAAATACTCATCGTTACCGACCAGCAGCATGGGTTCGCCATTGATGACTCGCTCACCGAGTGACTTCCACCGTGTACCGTGCAGCAGCCGCCGGCCCGTCCATTGGCCACTAGCGCGGTACGTGTTAACGCCGTAGCCAGGCTGATACACCACCTGGGCGATTGACTCGTCAATTGCTGGTCGCGGCCAGCCAGTCTGACCAAATGCCTCCTGGTCCCATTGAGCCAACCCATTGGCCTCAATAGTCGAGATGATGGCACTCGCGTAAGTGGGCGCCGTCGCATAGCCATCCTGCTGGACCAGACGGGCGAATTGCTTATAATCCTTGACGCCCAGCAGATTGTGGTAGCGGCTGTTGTCGATAAAGAAATTAGCGTGATCAAGGACGCTGGTGCTCCAATCAGGGTACTTGCGGAATTGGGCGTAAATCGTTGTCCAATACCCGTAATACTCCTTGGTGGCGAACGTCACTGACTGGCCGTTGTAACTGCCCTTGATCCCGAACAGATTGTTATTAGGCGGCAATGCCAGTTGAGATGTGCCCCAGCTCGATTCGATGGCCGCTTGCGCAGCCGTTACCGAAGGCAGCACACCCTTGGCCCATGACTGCAAGGCACCAGGTTTGATTGCCGCGAAGAACTGTTGCGGATTACTCATTGACTGGCCCGCCCCCTGCCTCTTGTTTTGCCGCCGTTTCCTTGGTCAGTGCATCGCCTAAACGAGTTAACGTATAAGTGGCACCATTACCATCCACCGCCAGTTGGCTATCTGGATAGTAAGTCAATTGCTGGCTCGCCGGAGAATTTGAGGACTGTGCGGGGATATCGGCTGTTACGTTAATAGGGGCAGTCGCTACCACCGTTTCCTTGTCCCAGGCGAGGTGCATGGCAGATACGGCCGACTCAACGGCACCAGCAATCACTTCACGGGACACGTCCTTCAAGCCAAGAGTGTGCAGCGTGGACGTAATGGCATCGATGGCAGCCTTGCGCTTCTGGGCGTTGTCCAGATTACCGTTTTGCAATTCGTGCACGACATACGTCGCGACCTTGTTGATCACGTCAATCGTCGTCTGAGCAGCTTGATTGTCCTTAGCCGCCTCCTTGATCTGGTTGCTGTTACGCATAAACCAGGCCAACACCGCACCAACGACGAGCACAATCACCTGGACGATATTATTGATCAGTTGCTGATCCATCAGTCGTCTCCTCCTTTGCGGGCACATTACCATCAGTCACGATCTGGACCGTGTTCTTGCGCTGGTTGCTGTACATATCGAGCTCATGGGCCACTTGGTCACGTAAAAATGGCTCAACATCATCAATTGATCCGCGGCCATTCAAAATATCAGCCACTCTCAGCATGACTTGCGTGCTCGCCATGCCTTCGTTCTTCTTAGCAGTCATTTCACTCATCATTCACCCTTCTTTCGCTCAGCTAGTTCGTGCCGCAACTTATCGACCTGCTTCTCAGACGCCAGCCACTTGGAATAAATGGCATCTCGTTCGGCTCGGAGGCTCTCGATGAGCTTGTCACGGCTGTCGACATCGTCATTGTGTTCTTCACGGTGATTCTTCTTGTTAAATTCGAGATACGCCAGCAGCCCCAATAGCAAGGGGCTTAACACATTTAAGAGCGGCGCCAGTTGCTTAATGATCTCCTCCATTGGCATCGCTCCCCCTTGCCAGCAAGATAATAAATGCAGTCACCGCAGCGTTGCTCATCCACGGCATAATGTCAGTACCCAACGCCACCCAGTGGAGTAGCTGATAAGTCGCCAAGGCGCCCATGGTCATGGTCGATAGCACAAGGATTGCCCGATTCCATCGGACGTCTTTCGCACCTAACAGCACCCAGAGGAGATAGGCCAAACCGACCAGCATAAACCAAAAACCAACCCAGTCATCGTTGGCAAAAAGCAAAAAATCCCCTGGAGGCCAGCGGAAATAGTTGTCATGATTAACTAGGAAAATACCTGTTCCGATGTGCAACAGGCCAAGCACCTCATGCTGCGGATTGTCTTTAATCCGTTGCCACATCGCTCTTCACCTCCTTACACCAACATTCCTGCCAAGAAGCTGGCAACCACCAACAGGACTACGCCTGCGGCTTGCCAGCGTCGTCGTTTTTTTCTGTATCGAGGATCTTCTGGACCTGGGGACGGATCACTTCAGGGACTTCTTCAATCGTGCGGCCGCCATCTAGGACGTTGGCGGCGTACAGGGCAGAAAGCGCGGAAAATTTGAAATTCAACATGATAATTTCCTCCATTCAATTTTTGGCAAATAAATACCGCTACTTTTCAGCAGCGGCTGCATCGACTAACTTCTTAACGTCATCCCGAATCAGCTCCGGGACAGATTCAATTGTTCGCTGACCACCAGTAACGGCCTTGGCATACAGTTGTTTGATCGCGTTCATTACTTGTTACTCCCTTCATCTGCTGGCTTGGTCTCGGTGGTGCTCTCCTTAGACAGCACCAGGTCAGAAATTTCCAGTAACGCCGCCTGCAACTGCTCGGCCTGCGAGCTGGCACCCTCTGCCACTGTCTTGGCATCAGTCGCCGCAGTATTGGCCGTAACCGCAGTCTGACCAGTGGACTTCAGATCAGCAGCAAATTCGCTCAATTGCAGCTTGAGCGCGTCAGCCGAACCGTCAATCCATTTGAGCTGACTCCAATCATAAAATGGGAGCTTGGCTTTGAGATCGTCTGGGATTGGATCAGTGGTATACGGATGCGTAACTTCCACGTCCGTCGGCCAATACATGAGCGCAAAATACGTCCCGTCTGGCCGTACTTTTTCATATGTCTTATAAACCTTCTTCATTGCATTCTCTGCCATTCCTCTTGCTTCCTTTCATTTCTTTTGTCTATGCCGCAATGGATAATTTATTGTCACACAAAAATATACATATTTTGTCTTATACCCTCTCGTATATTCCAGTTATGACAATATAAACTTCATATCCGCCGTACGTGGTTCCCCATTGTCTCGTGGGACTTGTAGTATCAAAAGTGAATACAATGTTAGGATAAACATATTTTACAAGGATTTGGTAATTCACACCTCCAAGTCCATTGCCTCCAAAATTCACGTTTTTCGCATAATCAAAGATATTTAATTGCGTCCCACTTTTAAGTTCGTCAATAGTCAATACCATGTCTTTCAGTGTTCCCTTGAACGAAGCTCCGCTTTCTTTTGTCTGCAGTAGCTCGTTAGTGCATTTCAAAGCATATGTGATTACCACATCATTTTTTAGGCTCTGAGCTGGTATGCTAATGGTCGATGCATTTGCTAAACCACTAATATCGTGCACACTAACATCAATGGGAATGAGTGCTCCAATGCTTTTCGTGTCCCAAAAAATGTTTCCACCAATTGAGATTGAGTTTCTCGAGATTCCATTAATAATGATTGACATAAAATCACCCCTTCTCGTCGATCGCCCAGATGCCGTTTTGTTTGTCGGCGGTGCTAAGTTTGTCGTAGGCCGTACGCGTAATCGGTTTTATATAACCAGCCAGTGCTGTGCTGATCTGTGCGCTAACCTGATCGGCTGTACGGTATTTTGCACCGTCTTCAATGGTCAGGTACTTTTTATCAGCGTCTACCTTAGATAAAAAGTCATCGACCAATTCATCAGTCGTCGTGTACTTACTCATATCTGGTGCTGGGACAACAATGGCGATATTGCCGTCAGTGGCTGGCAGAATCTTATCGCCACCGTTAATGGTCACCGACCGAGCGGGATTGCCCAGCTCTGTTTTAGTGGCGTAGTTATCCTTAATCTTGTTTTCCAGCATATCCAATGCGGCCTGGCCTAAACCCGATGTGCCGTCCTCTGGCAGGATGATCTCTAGTTTGTCAGTGTCACCGATAGTTGAACTGATCCAATACGCCTGAGACGAACCGGCGTTGTCTGGATAAACGTATTGCCCAGCCTCAAACGTCACGATGGAATATAGGATCTCCTCACCGGGGGTCTTGTCGTCCACTGGCTTAGCAAACAGCCCGAGTGTGTTGAGTGTAAACGCCTTGGCCGTCTTCGATTGGTCAAAGACAGCTTCCACTTGGACCGTCGTGTCATCGACCACTTTGGCGCCGCTGACCTGTGTCTCCTGATTGACCGGGATATCCTTCGCAAGCAGTATAGACAGTTCATCGTCAGCCTTCGCGTGCAAGTCAATCTCGCTGCCGACTGCCCGCGTGAACATTATCTTGGTCTGGCCCGCCTGGACCTGAGCAGTCAATTTTAAGCCTTCAGTCGTAAATGTATTACGATTTGTTGCCATTGTTCAGCCCCCTTCATGGTTTTAATGCCGCTGGCACGACTACGCTGCTGCGAGTCCGTGTTGATTGCCCGATGTAAACACCCATCGGATCCGTTTGGACCACGTGCGAGATCGTCAGATTGACCGGCACGTATTGGTTCAACATGCCAAACAGACGCTGCGTGAGCGATTTGCTCAGTGAGTCGGTCAGCACGAAGATCCGGAACGCTGGACCATCGACTTGCACCGTCGCCTCTGCAAACCCCATGACCTTGAGCAGTTCCCGGAGATAATTGATGGTGATTGGCCGCGGCGGCAACAGATGTAACAGCACATCGTACCGGCGTGTCTCCAAGTCAGCACTTGGCAACGGCGTAATGCCGAGCATGTCCTCGTACACAGATATCCCGTCCACGTCAGCCAACATGATGGACTGGTTTCGTCCGGTGCGGATCACCGTGGCGTACAGCTCATCCAGTTGGGGTTGTTCAGCTTTCATCAGTTCGTGCATATCTAGCACATCGTCGTAGTAATCAGGCAATAGGCTCTCCAGCCGAATTAACTCAGCCACTAACTGTCACCTCACCTAACACCGGCAACTCGGATAATTTGCCAGTAGAAACTAGTGTGATATCAGCGTCACCGCCGGCAATCGTCAGGTCTGTAGCGTTGATAATTCCAGGAATCCGGAGCACTGCCGCGATGATCTGCGCCCGCAGGATCCGCAGCGTATACGAACGATGCGAGATATCCATATTTCCCCAGGTTCGGCGAACGCTGTCAAAGTAACCTTCGATGGCATCCTTGATTTGAGTTCGGACCTCGTCCACTCGGACGCTGCCATCGGTTTGAACGGTCACCACAACATCAATCTTGCGCTCAGTCGGCCCAATGACTGTTACCGTGTGTCCAATGGGTGCCAATCCGTAGCCATCACCAGGCATGTCCTGTGGATCAATTGCAGCCTGCACATCGTGGATCAGCTGATCACTGGGCGTCGAATAATCGTTGTCCAGGATGACCAGTTTGATCGTTCCGCCGCCATTCCAAGTCGGGTAAATCTGCACCGCACCAACCGTATGCAACTGGGCAATCATGTCTTGATAATCCGCAACGTTCCCGCCGTATGCATTGACACTGTAATTGGCTAGAATCCGTTTGCGAAATTCATCGTCAGTCTCGACGTTGCGAGCCGGCACACTGATCTCGATGATTTGAGCATCGGCCACGTCATCATTCGGCGTGATTGGCAGGATTTGGCCAATGTAGTGGTTGGGTGCATCGCCTGCAGTTTCGCAGATAAGCTGACCCGTGCCATCGTCGTTGACTTTGCTCACACCGTAGAAATATGGAGACGAACCAATACTGGCGAAGCGGTCCCCAACCTCCACGGTTACCGGTTTACCGTCTCGGTCCAGGAAGCGACCAGTAACAACGGCTTTGGACGCCGCAATGCGGGTTAATCCCCGTTCTTGCCCACGGTAGTCCAGATACTGGTCAGTAGCAGTCTGTGTGTAGCTATCGAGAATCCATTGCCGAATGTACAGGATCACTTCGGCAAAGCTGTAAGCAGACGGTGCTAGTGCATCATAAATGATTGAGCCCTCGCGGCTGTCGATGTTGCTTGGTACCTTTTCAAGTGCCTTGTCCTTCCAATAGTCATAATCCAATTTGGCCAACTGGTCGGCCATTTCCTGCGGCGTCATGTTGTCACCTCGCTTTCAATATTCAACAGTCCGAACTGGGTCGTCACAGTAGCAAAAACCGACAGCTCATCACTGCCGGTCTGCTCAATCTTATCAACTCGGACATCGTTCACACGGTCGTCTGCTTTTAGGGCTTCCATCAGCATTCGCTGCACTTCAGCTTTCACATATGGCATTTCCTTACCCAGCAATTCGGCCAGGTCGTTGCCATACTGATCATCATAAATGGGCCAGACAAACCGCTCAGTCCGCAGTATCTTGTCAATCGCTTGACGTGCTGCATCCTGACCGTCAATCATGCCCACAATCCGGCCGTTGATCACTCGATAGGTGAGCGACGGCGCAGTGACCTCAATCACATCACCTTGGTTGTCCATCACTCATCACCCCCAGTTTTCTCCAAGACGAAAAATGACTGACCGCCGTCAGAACGAATCATCACAACGCCATCGCCGGATTTCAGCGACTCATCGACTTCGACCTCTTCGGTTCGGTCATTGTCGCTGGTATCCGTCCGGTCCTTGTATTTTACCTTGACCTTGTGCTTGGTCGCATGCAGGCCCAGCGTGATGAAGTTGTCCGTCAGGATCATTGAGTTACTGAGCTGGACCTTGAGCGGCGATGTACTGACGACTTTGCCAAAAACCAGATCAGCATATTCATTAGGCTTGCCGCCCCGCGAATGCATTTGATCAAGCATCCATTCACCGGCCATCAGATACTCACCTCCAGATCCATGGTCCAATTCTTCGGGTCAAACTTGTGCGTGAGCTTCGTGATATTGACCTGGCGCGGGCCAATGCCGATATCAGTCAGGCTCTGCACCTTGATGTAGCAACTGTCCCCGGCCCGCAGATCGGTGGTACCTAAGGCGGTCAGCTTCAGCGTGCGTTCCTCTTTGTTCTTCTCCCGCAAAATATCCTTGGCCTTCTGCTGCATGGCAGCGGCGTTCATCTTGTCGTCATTGACCTTCTCGACAACTTGCAACTTGCCCCATTTACTGACAGTCGAGCCAGATGCTGACTTGGTGGTCAGGGTCGTGTTGGCCGGATCATCACCGCTGGACGAGTCTCTCGCAGTGGCCGTGGTTTTACCTTCGTCCTTCTTGGACTTCTTGACAACTTTAACCACATTGGCTGCATCATCGATGCTGGCGTCATACTTCCAATCCGTCAGCAGAGATTTATCTCCGACGATGATGTTGCTCTTGGCAGACGGCATGGCCAGAAACTCGACTGTGCCGTCATTATCCCGGAGAAAGTACCGTTTGCCCGTAGCCGTCGCGGTGTCGTCGAGATCTGCCTTGATCATGTCGAAATAGGTTTCGCCGTCGGACACCTTGGCGGGCAGCTTGTAACTTGACCTGGTGACAACCCGGTATGGAATTCCTGCAGCCTTACACATCGTTTCGAAGCGTTGGCTGGCAGTCCCAGCAGGCCAGATGATACTATCCTGATTTTTGAGATAGCGCATATTGTCATAAGCGGTGACGCTGAATACTTCATCACCGCTGTATGACACTTTGAAGATGTGGCCGAAGAACACCTTGACGCCGTTCCAGGAGAACCGGACTTCATCACCATTCTGCGGTGTGAACCAGTCCTGGACTTCAATCAGATCAAACGTCAGTGTGCCGGCTGCAAAGCCAGTATCGACTTCCAGCTGAGGCGTGGTCTTCAAGATTGGCAGCACATTCCAGCGTTCGGGGTTACCCCGTCTGCTGATTTGAAACGTTGTCGCCTTATCCATTGATCACACCCCTTTCAAACTTGATGCTGATACCCAACCCTGCGGCAAACCACCGAGAGTAGCCACGTGGTAGGGCCGTGCCCGTCCCGGAGCCACCAGGGTGATTTTCAACTGTACGTTGTGCTCCTTCATTCCTGGTCCGCCGCCATAAGAATCCCGGAACAGTTGGCCATTGACCACCACTTTCGTGCCAATGCCCAGCTTTTTAGCCGGTGCTGCACGGGCCGTTCCCTTCTTAACTGCGGTCTTTTTACCAGATGGTGCCGTCTTAACGGTCATCCGTTCGGCCTTGTACTCACGCCATTCGGTCAAGGCCAGCGTATACTGGTATTCAACTGAGTTACCCGATTTGAACCCATACTCGAAACTGTCAATCTTGGTGAGCACATTGATCTGCGTGCCGGATAGGACAAACCGCACCGGCTTGTCTGCATCCCGTGCAGCGGTCAGCCAATCGATATAGGACTGGGCGTCAGGCAACGGATTCTGAGCTGTCACCCAGTGAGCGTCGGACGTAAGTGGCAGTGTTGATTCAATTGAGAGCGGAATCAGCTTGCGTGTTATATATCGCTTGATTTCGCCGAGACCCAATACGGTAGCTGTATCGCCATCGACCTCGCCTTTGACCATCAACTCCGCCGGTGTGACCGGCAGTTCGATGGTCTTGTTACTTCCGTTGGTCAGATAAATACCGACATGATCCAATCAACTCACCTCCTAACTCGACAGACCGGCATCAGCTCGGCCGCGCAGATAATTCTCTATCGTCCGCACAATCGACTCGCCATCTTGTGCTGTCGCTGCATTGACCACAATGGCCCCTGGAGCAACCGTCACTTGCCGGCTATCCGATTGATTGTTATTCGTGGTACTACTATTGCCAGCCAGTCCCAGGCCAGACGGCGCGTAGGATGGCCCATTACTGCTGGGACCACCCACACCGACGCCGCCACTATTCGCACCCGTGTATGCCGCGGTAGAAAGAGCACTCCCAGCCGCCGCCACCGGTGCCAGGTTATCCGTGATCCCCTGGGCAGCACCCAGAGACATGAATTTACCCAGCTCACCGAACAACTTGGATGGGGAATGGATATCCGCCTTGGCTCGGACCGCCTTATCCGCTTGCGCAACCAGGGCGTCAGCAGCAGCCGTCACCGCACCCAATTGAGACATCATGCCACCGGCCAGGCCAGCCCCAATCATGGAGCCAGCGCTGAATGCCTGAGCCGCGCCTGTCCGCATCCGACTGATGGCCACCATGACCAGCATGGACGAAGCCATCATCACGCTGGCACTGCCGGCCTGGATCCCAGCGCCGATTGCACTAGCCAACGCTTGACCAGCAGCCATTGCGTTGCCTGTGCCGCCCTGGAAGGCACTCACCAATGAGTTGATAGCCTTAGAAGCCATATCCCCAATGGCGCTGAGCCCTTCCTTAACGACTGAGACCGCGCCGACCATTGTCTCTAAGCTGTCGGCCGCAGCGGCTGCATTCGTTGCAATGCTCCGGACCTTACTCGCAACCAATGCCGTAGCGGCTCCTAATAGAGCCATGCCAACAGCAGCGACCGCTGCACCAGCACCCAGAGCAATGATCCCGGCCATCGCCACGAGAGCCATAACCCCGACGAGCATTAAGCCCGCCATCGCAACCATTGCACCGACGCCGACCATCATTAAACCAACCATGGCCATCATGCCGCCAACCATGAGCATCATGAGCCCTGTGAAAGCCATCATCGCCATCGTGAAGACCATGATCAGTCCGACCATTGCCATCATGCCACCCATCATGACCATCATTAAGCCCACCATTGCCATCATGCCGCCCATCATGACCATCATTAATCCGGTGAAGGCCAATATGGACATGGTGAAGACGAGCATTAAGCCCACCATCGCCATCATCCCGCCAACCATCACCATCATGAGCCCAGTCATGGCGAGCAGACCGCCAGCCATGAGCATCACTAAGCCTGCAAAGGCCACGATGCTTGCGGCAAACAACATAATCAGGCCAACAGACGCAATCAGGGCCGCCGGCATCAGCAGCATGAGCGAACCGGCCAGAGCCAGGAAGCCCAGCGCCGCTGAAAGTCCAAATTGAGCCACCAGAGGCAGAGAGACCGCAATTAATGCGATCCCAGCACCAGCGAGAAACATGCCGGCACCAACCATCAACGCAGCAGCACCCAGCATCAACATTGTGACGCCGAAAACCAGCATGGCCGGAATGGCAGCCGTTAATGCGCTGCCGAATACCGAGAAGATGATTACCAGACCCGCAATCACGACGGCGAACGTCGCCATCGCGATAGCGCCTTGTGTACCGGTCGCCGCCAGTGGTGCCATCGCTAACGCTATGACGCTGACTGCTGCCGCAAACACACCAATGCCGACTGCATTTTGCTGTAATTTTGGTCCCATCAGACCCAACACGACAGCCAAGCCTGCGATTGCTAATGATGTCGCGATAATTGCCTTAACACCAGCATCGCCTGTCTTAGCCAACTGAGTGACTGCCAGGACAAATATTGATAGGCCCACCGCCGCAATCGCAACGGCAGCCCCAATTTTCAATGCGTTGGTGCCGAGCGAGTTCATCATCTTGACCATACCAGCACTAGTCTTGGCGGACTTGTTTGACATCTTTGCAAATGCTAAGAAAGCACCTGTCGCAATGACAATTCCGCCGCCGATGGCTCCAATAGCAACCGCCATAATAGTCAGAATCTTCTCGCCAGCCTTACCCGTTGCCGCTAATTTGGCTAGCGCACCAGCAAGCAGTCCCAAACCAGCAGCAGCAACACCAACGCCGATTCCGACCTGCATTGCTGCTTTGCCTGTGGCTGCCATTTTCTTAATTGACGCACCAGATCCCTTGCCGAGTGTTTCCAAAGGATTCTTCGCTTTCGCCAACGAACTCAATGCACTGCCAAGCTTACCGACCACGCCAAGGATTGGCATCACTGTTTTCTTGGCAACCTTCCAGGCGATAAATGCTTTAACTACCTTTCCAGCCAGATCCTTAATCATAACCAGCTGTTCTGGCGTCAAGGATTGGAGCCATTTACCAAACGCGCTGATAGCACTGGCCGCAATTTTCATCGCCTTGCCGACACCTTCAGCAGCCATCTGGATCGGGTTGAGTTTCTTGCCATCAGGTATCTGATTGAACGCGGCCTTGACGAAATCCAAGCCAACCGACACATCACCCCAGGCGTCAGAAAGAGCCTTGACGGCACCGGTATTAACCAGTGCTGTCCAGAAATCAGTCACCCATTTTTTAGCTGTGGCGAACGCCTTAAATGCGTTGTCAGCAATCTGGTCAAAGTTAATCGACGCAATCTTGTCAGACAGGCTGCTGATGACGTTAATCCCGACCTTGGAAACTCGGTCAAACGCCCCTTGGAGCTTGTTGGTCACACCTTCCCGCAGTCCGTCCATGGCTTGACCAACGGTTTTGTACTCCGTCGCCATTTTCGTGAACGCGCCGCTGGTACCAGTTTTCGTGATCGCATTGAAGAAATCCTGTGTCTTGACGGTACCATCTTGGATGTTTTGAACCAGTTGTGACGTGGTTTTACCCATCGTTTTGGCGACGGCCGCAATACCCGCCGGGGTTTGTTGCAGCATGAGTTTGAAGTCAGCCCATTGGACTGTCGGTAGCGCAGCCATTTGCGTGGCTTGTTGGCTCAACGTCTTCATGGCTTGTGCCGGTTCTGGAGCAGCAGCAGCCAAGCCACCGAAGCCTTTAACCAGCTCAGTGGTGTTCTTGGTGCCGACAGCAGCCAACTGGGAATACGTCGAAGACATGTCAGACGCTGAGTAAATGGTCTCCGTGGCGTAGTCTTGCAACTGCTTTTTAACAGATGCAATTTCTGCCGGACCCTTGCCCATGTTTGCCATGTTGCCTTCGAACGTCTTCCAGACTGCGGATGCCTCACCGAGATCACTAATCAGCCCGCCAATCTCGTTCTTTACTGCACCAAGTGCATTGCTGATACCATTGCCAATCACATTAGCACCGAGCATTGACTTAAACGTACTGCCAAGGGAGGAAGTCTTGCTGGTCACTGCGTTAATGCTATTGCTCAGGCCGCCCATGATGTTCCCGCCGAGCTTGCCTTTGAGCGAGTCAAATCCTTTACCGGCATTGCCCAGCCCACTATCTAGTTTGGATAATGCACTGGAAAACCGATCTTGAATTTCGATAGAGCTGCGAATCGTTGCCATGGCCGACCTCCTTCCTAGTGTTTACGGTGACTGCGGGCCTTGGCCTCAGCCTCACGCTGCTGTTTCTTCTCTTCTTCCTGTCCGAGATCAATGCCGGCAATCACGACGGCTTTCTCCCGGACGGAGAGCGCACTCCATTGCTTCGGTGTCCAGCCGAATTGGCGCATAGCGAACCAGTAGTACTGGAACTCAACGCCATAGCCGGCCTTGACTAGTTTTTTACTTGTTCTCGGAGATCATCAACGTCTTCATCAGCATCGAAACCGCTGACTTCTTGTACAGCCAGTGCCAAGTCGGTATACTCACCGATTTTGAGCATCTTCTTGATGGTCGCTACCGGATTACCAGGAGTGCCCCAGCTCTTTTGCAGCTTGGCGTTGTTGACATCAGGACTAACCAATGCATTGACCACTAACAGATCCACGTAAAGGTCTTGGTCAGTCTGTGCAGTGATTACGCCGGCCTTGTTCTTGGTCCGGCGGGTTGCCTGTTTCTTCAAGTCTTCAGCCACATCGGCCCCAACCGCTTCAACGACGAACGGCTGCTTAAAACGCGGAAATTTTACTTCCTTGGTTTCTTTCGTGGCAGCAACGTTTTCGGCAAGGAAAGCGTCAATACCCACTTGTTCGTTTTCAGTCATGTCAATCCTCCTATGCTTCGTTCAGGCCATTGAAAGGTGTCACCAATTCGCTGCCCTCGAATGTGAAATCAGACTCCCAGTCCAGCACACCATCGTCAGAGTTCAGGTTGAGCACCGGGATGTCGTCCAGGTTCACGTCTTGCAGCAGAATTGTTTGCTTGCCCACGCGGCTAGTGGTGTCTTCAATCGTGGCAGAAATGCTGAAATACAGATCAGCACCGCCCTTAACGAAGTCAGTGCCGTACTTCATCCAGTTACTATTGATCAAGTAACCGGAGAGTGTGCCAGTCCCCTTCATGCTGGTGGTCTTGTTCTTAGTGGTCCGGGATCCGATCACCTGCACTTCTTCCTTGTTCTTCTCCCATTTCGCGCTCAATTCTTCAAGCTCGATCATTGGGATGTTCTGGCCGTTAATCGTGGCGAACACCATCGCCTCCTTGGAGGAAATTGTGTCGCGAGCTTCCAGAAATTGTGAAATCGTATGAATTTCAGCCATGCTTTATTCCTCCTTAAACGGTCACTGTCATATACAGCTTTTCCATGGCATCAGCCGGAGTGACGGCCAAATTGACAACCACTGTATCCAGGTCTTCGCCGGGATCAACGCTGATATCCGCAGCGTCAAATGCACCGAGTGCGCCACTAGTCACCAGGCCGTTGAGATACTCGACCCGATTGCTCTTGAACAGGTCGCGACCGGCACCATTATTGGTGATTTTACCGATAAACGCCTTTTCGAACGTGTCCTTGGTGTTCTGGGCAATATCGTCCAGCACCCGGATAACCCGGTTCTTCGCCAGATCGCTGCGCTTGTCCTGGGTGAAATTGTGGAACGAGTTGATGTCCTGTTCAATGACCACTGTACCGTCGTTCCGAACTGTGAATAGCAGCTTGCCAGCATTGAGCGCAAGGATTGTATCTTCGTTGTTTAACCGGCCAATCACGTCCGAAGCATTGGGATAAACCGCATAGGTCAGTGACTGATTCAGCGGAACTGCCGATTCAACGCCGGCAATATAGCCCGCTGCCTCGGTGGTGGACAATTGCGTGCCGTCAGAGAGCACTACCCCATTAGCCACCACAATAATGCCTTCATAGTCGTAGTCAGCGCCGACCGTGTCTGGGATGACTGCTTGTACCTTTTGACCAGCTTCTTCCCGCAGCCGCTTAACGGTATTAGCCAGCAGCACATGAATCGGTGCATCGTCGGCGTAACCCGCAGCCGTCAAGATGGCGAATTGCTGTGTCTCCAGGGTGTTGATCAAGGCGTCCGCGTCGACCTCACTGGTTGTATCCGTGGTGCCACCAGCTAACGGGCTGGTAATGCCATTGGTCAACCCAGTGATCAGTGCTTTGCCGTCGTCAGCCTTGGCTGCATCAGTCACGGAAACTGCAGTGTACTCAGTGCCATTAAGCTGGCTGGCAGTCTTAACCGTCTGTTTATTGACGGCTTCCGTGCCGAAATACGTGGTGACGATCACCGTGCCAGCCTTTGCCGGATTTGGTGACACACCCACCGTGATTTGGTTACCAGTTTCACCGGGATAAAGTGCCTTGAAGTCCCAGGGCAGCTTGTCGTCCTTGAACTCGGCCGTCTTGCCCTTGTTGATGTTGTAATACAGGACCTTGAGCGCGCCCTTCAGCGTCTCATGCAGTGCAGTGAGCACGCCTTTCTTCTTAGCGTCAATCTTGACCACCGCGCCATCGGCCGTTGCCTCAGACGTTACGCCAAACAAGTCAGCGTCCAGGTCAACGCCCAGCAGCTTCTTAAAATCACTGTCCGGGGACAACGTGATGATCCCGTTCTGGCCCCAGCCCAGGACGTTCCCGCCTACAAAAAAGACGACGCCACGTGATCCCGTAACACCGCCCTTGCGATTCGGCGCCTTGACGTTGATGTACGCGCCGGGCCGCCGCTTATCGTGTTTGATAAAAGTTCCACCTGCCATTAGAACAGGCCTCCTTTCAGTTGCTTGACTGCTTCCTTAGCTTCATCGGCCGTATAGGTCCGGCCATCGACCAGTGCCGTCTCCAGCAGGTCATGTTGAGCTCCGGAGAGCTCGGGTGAGCTGAGGAAATCTTGCTTTGTAAATTGTGGTTGTGCCTTTTCATCGGCCATTGGCCACGCCTCCTTGATATTTCATCCCGCCAAATGGCGGATCCTTTTCTTCAGGATATGCCCGAATGTTGAGATCAAACGTCATGCTGAGATGCTCGTCCTCCACGGCCAAGTCCTGGTTAATGAGCTTGGCATAACCCGGTATCTCGGTCAGATTTGATTGCAACTGTTCAGCCATCGCGTCTAGTTCCTCATGGGGTTTAATCCCCGGCGGGAAATAGACCACCTGATAGCTGAACGTGCGGTTTTGCCAGCCAGTGAAATCCTTAGTGTGATTGACGTGGATTCGATGGACATAGAAAGACGGCTCGGAAAAGCCGCCTTCCTGATTTTCCAGGTAAACCGGAATATTTGGCCAATGCTGATCCAACGTGTCGCTAATCAATCTTGTCACGTCCTCGATGTCAATCACCTCCAAAGATTTGGTTCAATGCTTTCTCCGTCTCCGGCTCGATAATCTTATCCATGTTGGCTCGCAGGTCCGCTTCGGTGGTCTTCCACATAAACGCACCCTCGACCCACGGCTTCTTCAACCGCTTGCCAATCGCTGGCACATATCGGCCGACAACTTGCCGGTGCCCATTCTCAACAAATGAGATGTACTCGGTGTTGTTGTAAATGTCGAACGTAAAGGCACTACCCGTGTAATGCGGTTCAGTGACATCCCAGCCGCGTCGACCGGTACCCGTATCAACCGGCGTCCGCTGTTTAACTTCTTTCAAAGCGTAGCGAGCCACCAAGTCCAGTGACCGCTCGATTGATTCAATCATCACCTTGGCCTGGACAGCATCGTGTACCTTCTTGGCGAATTCCTGGAACTCGGAATCGTCAATCTTTGCCCAATCCGACATTTTTCTTCCCCGCCTTCTCGTCGAGGATCATGGCTACCTCTTGATGGCTGCCATAACCGGCATAGCCACGACTAGCCCGCTTGTAATGAGTGACTTGACCGTTCATGGACGTGACCATTATATGCGCACCGGCTGGTACCTCAATCCCATTGTCAATCAGCAGTTTGGCGTCATATCCATTGGACAGGAACTCTTGCTGATCACCAGCTTTGAGACCACTCATGATCACCTTACCGGGAATATTCGTCGCAATGGTTACATCTTGCTGCTCGGTGACCGACCCGTTTTTAGCGGATACTTGACCGGTGATGGTCACCTTATCGTTGTACAGGATGTGCAGAAACCGAGCGTGGCTTTGTAACTCATCGATAATCACATGATCACCCGCCGGAAACTATTGAGCTGGGCCCGATAGTTGTTATTGACTGTATCAACACTAGCCAGTGTAGAGATAACAGCGGAAGGGTCCCTGAAGGTAATAGACGTGTCCCCCTCGGAGACGCTCGCCATCGCTTTACCGTTAGTGCCAATGGGCGCTAATAACGCACGCTCGTTGATGATCGTCCCCATCATGCCGATGAGCACCAGGTCCAGCTCAGGCGGCAACTCAGTGATGGGGATGTGCGTGTAGTTGCATACATCGTTGATCACCTTATCCAGGATCAGGTCCATTACTGCATTGTATTGGGCCAAGTCCTGATCATCTGGTTTTGGGTAGAATACCTTGGCCCGCGTCAACACTTCGACCTTACGGAAAAACTTAGGCGTGTCCATTTAACTCACCTAAGCGGCAGCCGTGATGGTCACGGCCACAGTCGCGGTCAGAGTGCCGGACGTCAGTGTGATGGTGGCAGTACCAACGGCCACGGCCTTAATATCGAAGCCACCGCCTTCATTGACTGTCACCGTGGCAATCTGGTCATCACTGGACTTGGCAGTGATTGCCTTGACCACATCGGCGGCGTTAGTTGCATCCGCTGGATCAGCGGCGGCCGTCACGTTCTTGGTGTCGCCAACTTTCAACGCAGCTGTCTTCTGACTAGGCACAATGGCCGTCGCCAGCTTAGGCAGCACCGTGAAGCCATCGACGTCCACCCAGTCGCTGACTTTAGCGCCATCTTCCAGGCGGCCACGATAGTCACCTGTCGCAACTACAGTCCCGGGTGCCAGACCAGTGATGGTTGCCTCCGTGTCAGTGCCTGAAAACAGCGGCGTGTCGCCATCCTTTTTATAAATCTTCAATTGTTCCGTCATGGTGTCCCTCCTCACTGCTTGTTTTGCCTACGTACCTTTGCACCGTCCGCTGTAGGCTCACTGGCGAGTGTGAACGATGCGTCTATTTTCCCAGCACAGACTTGCCGATTGTGTGCTGCAAGCCGACGATGCCGATGTTCTTCAAGTCGTAAACGGCTTGCCAGTTTGCCGGCTTCGCCAGGTCTGCATTAGTGGCCGTCAGATTGCCAGCATCCCGGTCTGCATCGGTCCACTTAATCCCATAAGGATGCAACACGAAAGCCCGGCGAGTGTAAATCTTGTTGGTGCCGGCTGCTGCATCGCGATCAGTTTCAAACGTGGTCAAGGATGCTGGTGTGCCTGCATTGCGGCCAAACGAACCAGTTGCCAGCATGTACGTGGTGTAAGTGCCCTCGGCAGTTGGCTTTAACGCGTCGTCAACTACTACCCGATAACCCAGGTAAGTGGGGATGTTGATATTGGCGCCTGCCGGTTGGACGAATTCGATCAGCTGCTGTTTCTGTAAGTCGGTGTAAACAGCCGAATGCATGAACAACAGTGCCAACGAACCAGAGTGGTCACCGAGTAACTGCTTGGTGTCTAACACGGCCGCCGCATCGATGCCAGCACCCGTCTTATTCAAGTGATCTTTTGCCAAAGGACCGCCATCGGCAAACAGTCCATTCAGGGTCGCCGTCATAACGACCTGCTCACGGCGCAGCCAATAGTTGCCGACCTTAGCCAGCATGGACCGCAACGGATCACTGCCGGACATTACTGCCGCCATTTCATTCACAGCCCAGCCACGGCCACGGTACAGCACCGCAGACTGGTCAGAACCAGCGACAATCTTGCCGGTACTCAAGGACTTGTCACCATCGCCTAGTACCTCATCGTCACCATTCAGGTCATTCCAGAAAGGCATGGTGACGGTTGTACCGCCAGCCGTGATCATTCGAGATACACGTTCATCAGACACAGCCACGCCGGACTGCACCAAGGCAGAGTTTTCGGTGGAATACTGTTCGGTGTACGCGTTATAAATTTCAGGTGTGATCGTATCGAGCACACGGGTTAATTCGTTTGCCATTATTCATCGGCTCCTTTATTGGCCAGTGCCTCAGTCAGATTCAGCTTCGGGTTAGCCATAATATTTTTGATGTCGCCGCCAATGGGTTGCCCATTGCCGGCCGGTTCATATTCAGGTTTGGGGTCACCTTGGAACAGATAGGCGTTGTCTTTGCGGATGGCAGTCAATTGATCGTCGAGACCGTCAAGTTTGCCGTCGTCGGTCAGCTTGATTTTGTCCATATCCAGCAGGCCTTGTAACGTACGCGGGTTACGCACCTTAGCCGCCGTCAGAGCGCTGTCCAAAGCAGCATGGAGCTTGGTATCGCTCAACTGCTGGGTCAGCTTCTCGGTGTCGGCCTTATACTTACCTTCCAGCTCCGAGTATTTCTTGGCCAGCTCCTCGTTGTCCCCTGCATTCTTCCGCAAATCCTTCAGGTCCTTGTCGCGTTCAGTGATTTGGGACTTCAAGGATTCGTTCTCGGTAGACAACTGCTCCAACTTTCCAGCCTGGTCCTTGTACTCGCCAATAGCCTTGCCGTGAGCAGCCATAACCTTGTCGATAACGTCTTTTTCTAAGCCAAGTGATTCCAAATATTCTCGATTCATTTTTTCCAACCTCTTTCGTGGATTTGTAACGCGGGACGACCGCGTTCGAGGGCATAACAAATGAGCCTTTTAACGACGTGCTCAGGTCGAGTGATTATTTTTGGTTGCCTTTCATCATGGCCGCGAGCGTTTCACTGGCCGCGATGACCGCAGTCTCTTCTGACCGCCCTTGTTTCTTCGCTTCGTCATACATTGTGAGCCAGCTGTTAACCAATACTCGCATCGATTGGCTCATTTCATCGTTAAAGACCAAACCCTTCATGTCCATGAGGGTCATCTTTTCCAAATTGTCCTTATCCATTGATTTACCTCCGTTTTCAGGCATAAAAATAGCGCCCAACTTGTGGACGCTACTTAATTTGTGCCGTTCTTCTTCCAGTCCTCAAATGATGTGTTATCAATCATCTCTCGCTTGCCAGTATCTGGATCTTTGGCCCACCGTCGGCTCGGCAATGACTCCAAAGCTGGCTCATACGGGACTGTCGTACAGCGGCAATAGGCATGGATTGGCGGATAGTTGACACCCGGCTTTCTGTCGGTCGTCTTGTAATGCGTCCCATCCAACTTTCGACATACTTCACACGTATGAGATTCTAGTGTTGCCAGATACGTGTATTCTTGCACGTCCATTTGGGCGTATGACTCCGCAGTGGCTTCTTCGGAAACGTGGGCCATCTCGGTGATCACCAGACGATGAATGACCCCCTTGCTGAAATCTTGAAGCTGGTTGCGCATTTCACGCTCAATTCGCTTATAGCTGTATCCAAGAGTGATGCTTTGACTCAGGTTATTAACCAGCAAAGCCGGCAAATCATTAACCGTGTCCTTCCACAATCGCTTCGAGAAATTGCTCCCCACCCAGGGCTTATTGACCACCATCGCCAGCTCTTGATCATCGAACGTTTGAAAGTTCGCCGCAATCTGCTGGCGTGCCATCTGAATGTTGTAATTCGTCCGCATATACGTGTCATAGAACTGGCTGGCGAGCGCGTCCTGAAACTTCGGTGACTCTTGATCGCTGAATTCCGCCATATGCTGCTGCATCTGAAACTGTAGGGCCTGCAACCGACTGACGCGGCTCTTGATGTATTCCAGGTCAAGCTCCTGGTCATGACCACCTTCAATAGCCTTAGCTCTGAACTCGTCCAGTGTCATTTGCCACGTCTTGGCGTTCATGCCTGACATCAGTGCCTGAGCATCTGTGATGTCCATTGTGCCGTCCGTCTTAGCGTATCTGGCATACCATTTTTGCAGATCATCATTGGCGCTCTCGTATGCCGCGTTCAACCGCTCAATCATGCCCGCTTCGTAACTCGACGAGTGCCGCTGCATGTTGACCTGCGTTTGGAGAAAGCGACGTTCCCAGTAACTAGGCTTCCTTGCCATCTTCGTCACCGTCTTCGTTCTTGTCGTCCTTGCCTAACGGATTAGGGCTGGCGAATGGGTCGGGTGTCTGGGCCTGTTCTTCCTTCTCACGCTTGCGGTCGCTCAGTTCGTCTTGCCAGTCAGAGACTAGCGGATTGTTCTTAGCGATGGCTTCGTCAGACGTGACTTGCGACAGTTTGGAGATAATGTCGGCCTGTTCCACGTCGTTTTGAATACCGCTGCGGATCCAGGTCTGCTTGATGGAGAGATCAGACGGCTTGTGCAACTCATCCAGGATAAATCGCACCAGCTTATTGATGCTTGGCCGGAACTCTGACTCCATTTGGCCCACCTTAAGCTCCAGTGGACCATACAGCATCTTCATGGCCACGCCGGTGAGATTCGTGCCAGCCTTCAAGTCCTTGGGATTGACGCCTTGGCCTTGGATAAAGATGTTGTCAAACGTCTCCTGCAGCAGCTCCTTGCGAGCGTCCACCGGAATATCAATGGTCAGCTTGCTCAGGCCGCTGTTGTCGCTGCCCTCTGACTCAAATTCGGCCATCTTGTACTGGCGGAGGTTTTGCAAGAACTCATCCTTGTCAGTCCCTGAATAGTTGGTCAAAATCAGGATGACCTGCTGCACGTCCTGGACATCATTAACGAAGCCGTTATACACCAGGTCGTAGGCGTCAATCAGGCCCTTCACCGCACGCAAATCACCGGATTTGTCTGATTTGTTGTTGAACGGAATGAACGGAATGCCGTTGAATCCGTGGTTGATGGTGGCAGTATTGTCCATCGCCTCAGCATTGACCGAATCAGTCACGCCAATGCGTTGATCATAAATCATCTGCGTGTATGTCTCGCCCTGTTCGCGTTTGAAAAACGTTGCTTGGTCTTGCGTCCAGTACTCGTCAAAGATGTACACCTTGCCGTCCGATGGATCCAATTGCTCATAGGTCCGACGTACTGCTTGCAGCTCATCATCCAAAGTGGACTTGTAAATCGGGGTCACTTCGTTCGGCGGAACGATGGCATATTTGAATTCGTTATCTCGTCCATGCCAGCAATGAATCCAGCCGACACCAGCCAGTGAAGCATCCACAGCTAGCCGAAACAGTGTCTTGTTCCAATCGTCGCCGAGCACTTCGAGTACCTGCTTGTTGAGGGCATCATTGCCCGTGTCGATCATGGGCGGGCGAGAAAACCCGAACGCTGCCTTTTGGTCAATCAGCAGCTGCAAGAAATTTGAGCTCACACGACTGTCGTGCATTCGCAGCGGATTGTCCGGCTTGTCAGTCTGCTCATCGGCTTCACTCTTCTGCTTCTTACTTTTCAGCACAATGTCATTGCGATTGTGGTAGTACCGTTTGGATTCCTTGTATCGATGATCACGTTTCACCAGGTCAATATCGGACTGCTCAAACACCTTGCGTGCTGTGTCCAAGTCCATTGGTTTTGCATTTGCCATTGGCTCACCTCCCATGCCAAAAATAGCTGCGTTTGAAATACGGGACGATCACTGTCTCGACCATGTACCGGTCGGCGTCGCAAGCATGGTCATGCTGCTTGACCGGCTTGTCTTCGCCACGATCAGCAGCCTTCTCATCCCAGATATACGAATTCATCTCGCGGAATGTATTGACGCACTTGCTTGACCATTTGATCTTGCCCTCGTCCATCAGTGACATCTCGCTGCGGAGGCCATCGAGTACATTGTTCTTTGCATTCCTCACTCTGAATCCCCTCTGTTTGAGCGCCACCTTGAACGACTTGGCCGACGGATCCAGAATGACTGGTACAGCTGATTTCTCTAAGCCGTTACGTTTATAGAATTGCTCTAGCTCATCGGCGTACTGCTCATCAGACAGCTGCGTGTTGGTCTCACTGTCACGGCCGGAATAGTAATACTCGTCTGTGGAATACCAGACGCCCCGATACAGGCTCCATCGCTTGAAGGCCGTGGCGTTCATTGTCCCATAGTCGATTGAGACAGCGTCTTGCTCATAAACAGTGTCCGCCGGCAGGTCAACGACCATCTTGTCCGCATTGAAATTGGAGTAGATGATCCCTTCTGCCATGACCCAAAGACCCTGGATATACCGCTTGTAGAACACGCCGGAATACTGGCTCTCGTAACGCTGTCGTGTCTCCAGGTCCATCGAAGGGTTGTCCGTCATCAGAAAGTGCAGCCGTAGCGCATTGCGTTGTTGAATACGGTCAATCCATTGAACCTTAAACCAATGAAATGGGCCCGCAGGATTGCAGTTGAACCACAGCTTGGCACCCGTTTCCGAGTTCCGTGCTGTAGCCTGATTGACGAATGATTCCGGCATCAAAGCCACTTCGTCAAAAAAGAATCCAGCCGTCGTTAGACCTTGAACCAGGTCTTGACTGGATTCGTCCTTGCCGCCAAACAGATAGTAATAGTTCTCCTTGCCGCCGCGACTGATGGTGATCATGTTCTCGGCACGATTGTCTCTCAGGTGGAACCCACGGCTGGCCAACATCTGTTTGAGCGGGCCGACCACGTTGCGCCGCAGTGATCCAATTGTCTTGCCCGCCATGCCGAACTGTTTGCGGTCAAACGTGTGCATTGACCACAGGACAAACGACATGGACATCACGACCGTCTTACCGGCTCGGATTGAGCCATCGGCGATCACCATGTATTTATCCTTGGTCGCTGGATATCGCCACCAGGAGAGGACTTGCATTTGCCGACGTGAGAACGGTTGGAACTTAAACGTCACCGTTTGGCTTGGCCGGCGATTCATCATCAGCTGCATCGTGCTTGTCCTCTCCTTTCCACACATTGGATAGATTGTGATCGATGGCTTCGATAAATCCGTCATCGTCCTGATCACCGACCTCTTCTGGATGCAGGACTAACTTAGCCTGATGTTCCAGTAGGTCAGCCTCCACCTTGGCCTTGCGGGCTTGTGCATCCGATAAGATGCCGGCTTTATCAATGACATAAGAGGCAGCGTTATAACGGACCATCTCGGACTTTGCGTTGAGCAATTTATTCAGCGTGAGTACAGCGCTGGAAACCAGATCACGTAACATAAATTGGTTGTATTCGTCTTGAGCACGTCGAAACATTTCTTGACGTTTCCAGACGGAAATGGTTGCGGGATTAACCCCAACTTGATTGGCAATTTCTGCCTGTGTCTTATCGCCTGCAAACAGCAACATGACAGCCATTTGTTGTCGTTTTGGGATGCTGTAAAAAGCACTCAACTTTTTGATTTTTTGGGGTTTCACATGAATCACCACACCTCCTAGGCAAAATAAAAAGACGCCGAAGCGTCTCTCTTCATGACTCACTTATTACTTTTTGATTCATCACTACTATCTTCTGGAGCGTATGGCTTTATGCTACCCAATGGTACTGAAAGGCCATATGCACCAATATCATGCCTGATTTTATTCGTATCAGTAAATGAGTCGATAGAAGCTCCTCCGTTTAAACCGGACATGACATTTAAGTTGCTACCTCTAGACAAATCATCAATCTTACGTTTCACCACATTAAGCTCTCGATTAATGCTGTCTATTCCTCGCAATGTTGATTCGGCAGCACTGATATCTTTTCCTTCAACCTTAATTGGCCTCCCGGCTGCTGCAGTTACGGGATTTTCCGATGTTTCATTGTAATCAATTTTGTCGATGAATTTCTGCAAATTGTCTCTTGCTTCAATAACTCCTTGCATATCGTCTTGATAAAAGATCGTACGGGCATCTTGAATGTCGAAGGGTAGTGTCTGTCCATCAACGCACATCACAATTACCGGTTTACCTGTTGCGTGTCGCACGGCTAATTCATACATGACGTTGGCATTCAGCCCTGTTAGATTTGCTATGGCTAAATCATCATCTAGAATGTGATTGAGGACTTGCCTGTTGATCATGCCTGTTTCAGAGACGCGATGAGAAGCAACTATCTCGAACCCTTTATTGCTCAGAACCGGTGAGATTACTGAGTCAATTAATCCATCGGCCATTCGCCTAACAGTACTATTGTCACTACCAATCGGAGTTATAACAAATGCCTTCCTTACAGGACTTTTTTTCTGTCTTTCGTCTTCATCAGTCAATTTAATCACCTCACAAAAATAGTACCCCAGCTTGCGTCGAGATACTATAGCGAGGTGACTCATTTTTTCAGCCCACGACCGAGTTCAGGCGGTCTTCGCTTCCTTTCGGGAGTTTGGTGGGCAACACGGCGACCGGGAATCGAACCCGGATTTCAACCACTCGCCGCGCCAACTTGAGGAGGCCACGCAGAAGAAAGCTTTCGAAGACTTTCCTTCAAATTGGCACAATATCATAATAAAGCATACGCACTTACGGTTGACTTACGACTTAGTTACGACATTCTTACGCTCGTTTTTCTGTCCGATAGACTAACAATTCACTAGGCGAAGGTGGCCATACTTCAGCAAAGGCAATGAGTGCGTCCTCCTTGGCATGATAATAGGCTGTCGTCTCCATACCCAAGCGGTCCATAATAGCCTGTACCTTGACTGGACAGTCAGTTGTATACAGCAATTTAAGAATTGCCCGGCTCTCGTCATTCTCCACCGCTTCAATTGCACGGTCACACTGGGCCACAAAATCCCAGTCGTCCAAATACTTCAGCATCTTATTTTCCTGTGAGTTTTCCGTACTTGGTGAACGAGGTATGCCATCAATTGCCGTAGACTGCAAGGTGATCTCATTCCTTTTGGATTTTTGCTTACGATGCCGATAGTCCATCAACACGAATTCGGCATTCGCTGCAGTTGCTTCATGGTCTAATCTTCTCCAGTATGTCTGTACTATCCGCATCATGGCCACGCTCCTGTGTTATACTGTATTTATCACTTGTTAGTGCACGTAGCTGTGCATGGAAGGCCGCTTATGCACGGCCTTTTTTTGTTACCTAAGTGAATTGATCAGCGAGTAAACC
>ERZ507021.167-NODE-167-length-39307-cov-84.7518_pt1 | contig 39307 bp, 57 predicted proteins | sample MGYA00512877_ERZ507021 | MGnify/ENA metagenome assembly ERZ507021 | reverse complement strand
GACAGAGGAGACTTATAGGAGCGTTGTGCTGCTTTAGGTCTTTTCTTATTGATAATAAAGGGGTGTTACCCTTGATGTTAAGCTTGTGGCCTGAGATGGCTGCCATGGAATAAAGGAGGAAAATCTTATGAATAATGTAGTTTTGAGTGGTCGTTTGACGAAAAAAGTGGAAGTGAAATTCACAAAAAATGGAAAAGAAGTGGTCAATGCTTCAATTGCTGTAAATCGTAACCGCAAGGATGCGAACGGTGAGCGAATTGTAGACTATTTCGATTTCACAGTCTGGGGAAAGACTGCCGAGTATCTAGCTAACTTTACTGATAAAGGGGCTAGAATCGAAATTTCTGGGGCGTTACGCCAACAGAAGTACACTAATGTTGCAGGCCAGGTCGTTTATTCGGTTTATGTTGAGGTTGAAACTCTTGAAATAATAGATTATAAAGAGAAAAAAGCTGATACATCTAAGCCAGCTCCAGCTGATGGGCCAAATTATCTGACTGGTGCTCCAGTAGATATCCCAGAGGATGGGATGCCATTCTAAATAGACAATCGCTATGAGGAGGAACAAGACAGGGTTCCTCCTCTTTTTGTTAAGGAGGAAAACTATGGAAGATTCATTGCTAAATGATTTAATCGCTGCTAAGACAGAGGTTGAACGCTTAAAAGCTGAAATTAATTCAAACGTTTATCAAGAGCGTTTGGAACAAGAAAAAGCCTTCAATAAAGCTTTTGCGAAAGCGCAAGCGGAGTTTAAAGCTTTATCTAAATCGATGTCTGCCGAGTTTACAACAAAGACAGGTCATTTGATTGCATACTCGTATGCGCCTATGTCAGCTATTAAAGATGCTGTTATGCCTGCTTTAAATCGTAATGGTCTAGCCATTAGTCATTACGAAAAATCAGCAAATGGCCTAGTATCTGTTGTAACGGTAATTACTCATGAAGGAGGATATAGTCGAGAATGGCAAAGTCCGGCTATGGTTTACGATGCAAAAGATGCCAGAAGCATGCGTCGTGTTGTCTCTAGTTTGAGACGTTACGGGACTTTAAATGCATGTGGTATAGAAGAATCTTCTTCTGATGATGAGCATTTGGAATACGTAGCAGAACAAGCAGAGGTTAGCCAGATGGAAACTGGCCAGATGAATGATATTTTACAAGGGGATTACCTGGTAAAACGAATTCGTGATGGCATCGTAGCTGCCTTGGAATTGGGTGCAACTTCTGATCAATTAAAACATTGGTCAGAAGCCCAACCTTCTAAGTCTGTCTTAATGGAATTGTCAGACTTTATTACGGCAACAAAACAGGAAAATGTTAATTAGAGGCATTTACCTGATTGGCATTAATTGAACATTATCCAGAGGGTAGAACTATAACTGGGTGAGAAGGAGTATGATATAATAGGAGGAGAATATGCATTATATTATAACTAAGGTAGGAATAATGGTAGATAAAGAAAACATTAATGACATTTTTAAAGCATATTTAGCAGAAGAGAACCCTATTAAGAAGGAGTCATTGCTAGATATGTACAACGAAGCTTTGAAACAGAAACAAAGAGAGGTGATTAGTCGTGACTACTTTGTCAGATAAACAATCACCATTAATGTTAATCGTCGCAGGTGTTAACGGAGCAGGTAAGAGTACACTTTACGAAGTGCACCCGGAACTGTTTTCAAACACTGAGCGTATCAATGCTGATGAAGTGTTGAGGCAATCTGGTGGCGATTGGAGAAATCCCAATGACAATTTCAAAGCCATGAAAGAAGTTTTAGTTGAAATCAATACTTTGATTGCGACTAAAACTTCTTTTCATTGGGAAACTACACTCTCCGGAAATTTTCATTCTCTGGAGAAATTGTTGAAAAAAGCTAAAGAACAAGGTTTTGAAATTATTTTATTCTATGTTTGTTTGGAAAGTGCCGAGCTTGCTTATGAGCGTGTTTTAAGACGTGTTCAAAAGGGAGGTCATGGCGTTCCAAAAAAAGTAGTAGAGAAGCGTTTTAAACGTTCTCTTAGTAATTTCAAAGCAATTAAAGACAGTGGCCTAATCGGCACTGTCTATATTTATGACAACTCAACAGCATTCCAATTGGTTGCTGTTGAATCAAAACGATAATAGGTGGAGCACACGTCTGTAGTAGGCGCGTGCTTTTTTATATTCTAGGAGGAAATTATGGCAAATATGTCAGACGCCTTTGGCGAAATCACTATTTACGCTGCATCTGTTGATGTACTTATTGACCTTATTCAGTGTCATTTGAAGTATGAAGAAGGTGCATATTATTCCACTTCACTGGATTTATTTGAAGATGTATCTCCAGAAAATAGAACTGAAAGATTCATTTGAGGATTGTTTGTACAACATCGGAGACAATGGCATCGCCTTACTTGAGGAGATGGGGTTAGATTAAGTAAAGGAGGAAAATTATGATTGCAATTAATTTGTTCGAGGAATTGAAAATAAAAGCTCTTAAAGATGCAGTAGTTAACTGGAATGTTACCAGGCTGACAGCTGATGGTGAGGTTTCTATGATATTGGATGCAGTTACTGCAGCTAAAGATTTGGTATTTCCAAGTGCAGCATTTGCTATAGTCATGCCAGAAGGGGAAGAATTCCCGCGAATCAAACCTTGTACCCATTGGAAACAAGGAGATGAGGTGTTAATTTCAATTGTAATTACACCTGATATGGCATATTATGCGCGTGCTTATGATGCAATAGAGCATAAAGTTAAGTCTCTACGGAACTTGTTGCCAGATGCTGACAAGTTGGAAGTAGCCTTGACTGTATGTCGGGAGTGGAAAATCGAAGCAGACCCATCTGATATTGTATTCTCGCCTTTGTCAGAACTTGTAGATGTTTTCACTTATGAACAGTTTGTGGAAGCAGTAGGAAATGTTTTCGAGGTTAGTAAAGTAGCCGTTGCTGAGGCACAACAGGTTATTCCGGAACTTGGTTTTGAGGAGTCTGTTGAACCTGGCGATTTCTATGTCAGCTTGGACGGTGTCTCAATTGACGAAGATGTCATTCGTAATTGGCTTAGAAAATACCATGGTGACAAGAGTTTGATAGAGCAGACCAATCAGGTATTGAAGTTACATCAGACCTTAGATGACCTTGGTGAGTCTCTTCGAGAACAATTTGATGAACTTTAAAATTATTATGATAAAAAAATATGTACCTAAGGAGGATTATACAAATGACTAAATTGATCAGAAATACATACACTTACAACTTTGAATTTTACCCAACAAAACGTAGCCGAAAGCTTCGTAAAGGAATAAAGGAAGACTTCTTCTTCACATACCTGTTAGAAGTTGAAGATAAAGAATTTCCACTTGCTTTCAAGTTACGTGACCATAGGGGTGTGATTGATATCCGCTCTTACAAGGGTTGCTTATATGTGAAATCAAGAAATCCCTGGTCAAGAGATTATAATTGGACGATAGAGGAAAGTCTTAATTATATTTCTCGAAGTTTTGGATATGCCTATGCTAGATTTGATATGGAGATGTTTAACGCTAACACTAGTATTATTGTCACAGATAATAAAAACGAAAGGTTAGCAAAATTCATGGAAGAAGACTGGTCAGATAATTATGTCTATTTCGAGGACGGATTGTGGGAAAAGACTCTTGAGCCTAAATATGAGGTTCTTTTCCCAGGTCCATTCGAACACCACATTAAACCATTTATCAGAATTGCGTTAGATGGTAATCCAGATGCAGCTTTTAATGCTTATCAGTTAGATGCTGCTATAGCTTATGCTATGCGTAAACATAACACTCGTATCAATGATAGAAAAGGCATATTAGTCACGAAAGAAGAATTGCTCCGTTATAATTGGGGGATTGAAGTCTTTGATCCTGCTTTTGTCACAGATTATAGTTACCGTATTGCTTTTCAAAGTAATGACAAGGTCGAATTTGCCTTGGAATTGCTTCGTGAGGCCGATGTTAAAATTGGTTACAACAATTTGACATCTACAAATGTAAAAAAAGCTGATGGTAACTGTCTGGACAATGACTACCTTACTTCGCTTGTTATCCAGAATAATAAGTTAACCCCATTAGGTGAAGCTTGTTTGGAAAGTCAACGATTAGAAATGGTAGTTGAAGACGGATGTTATATTGCACGATATAAAGTTGATTTCTTTGATTAAGGAGGCGCAGTAATGACAAACTTGCAATATTCTTTCCAGAAACTAAAAAACGCAGTCTGCAAAGTCACGCGCAGCGATTTCGCTAAAGAAAGTTTTCTTGATTGGTGTCAAGATATGGAAGATACCGATTGGTCCTACTTAGAAGTCTCTGACACTGAATGGATGAAGGTTCTCTTAGATAATGGTTTTGATTATGTTTGTCAGAACCTGGAGTTATATCGCCGTGACTTTGAAAAAGTAGCCTATGTAGATGGTTATTTACCAGATACAAAAGGTGCAGATGTCCGTAACTGGTCACAAGAGTTGACCAATTACTTAACTTAAGATAATAGGAGGAAGAATAATGGCTAAAACAAAATTTATCGCACGTTTTAAAAAAGGTGATAAAATATACAGCTATAGCATCATTGCCGAAGATCCTTTCGAGGCAGATGTGAGGGCTCAAAGACTTGCAAAAGGTTGGGGTGAAATCTACATTGATGTAACCGTTCCTGATGCTGATTAGCCAGTAACAAAAGAGTTGCTTAAACAAAGTTTAAGTGGCTTTTTTAGTTTCATGCGCATATAAACATTCATGGAGGAAGAAATAAATGACAACGACTAAAAACAAGATGGTTTTTGATGATCTATTCAATGACGTTTGGGAGTACATCTTAGAACGTGCAGTGCTAGCTGGTATATTGACCCAGGAAGAGGCATTGGCCATGGAACAGAACGAAGCACATAACTCTAGTGGCCAAGTTCTTTTCACATCACCTGAGGTGATAACAGAGTATGGTAAAGCTTTACTGGAAAAGCTAGGAATTAGCTATTTTTATGCTTACCATCCAGAGCTTGATACCTGGAATAACCAAATTTGGATATTAGAAGATGTAGGAGAGAAAGCAGAATGGGTTTTCTCATCAGAAGTTTTCTACTCTATTCACAGAGCAATCGATAAACGTGCAGGCTTAGGTCCCTTAGTTCGTCTTGGCTTAGATAGTCTATTAGTAGACAGGAAGTCTTGGGCAAGCGAGGTTATAGACGAGGAATTGGTTACTGTTTATTACCGTCCAGAATCTGGTTCAGCTAAATCCTAGGAAGATTTGAAACAGGAAATAAGGAGGAATATGAAAGACCACTTAAGCCCATGTTGCTCAAGTGGTCTTTTTTCTTTTATAGTTTAGGTAAAACAAAAAGGAATAAATTTAATGCCATGTAATCAGGGGAGGCTATAAAAGCGAAGTCTTGACGGCCTCCCCTGAGAGCCTGTATGCCATGGGCTTTGTGAAGGTTAGGATGCGCGTGCGTAGATAATAAGGTGTGGTGGCCTCTCTAGGCATTTTTACTTGGAAAGTGCTTTTTACATTTTGAGATAATTGATAGCAATTTAGGAGAATACAAAGAAAACACCTCTGAGTGAGAGATGTTTTCTTTGATACCAGGTATTATTTTAGGTTTCTAAAATCTAGTTCTGTATCGGAACAAAGTCAACAACTAATCTAGTATTGGTTGCCGCAGCAATTTCTTCCAATGTTTTATATGTTGGATTAGTGGTGCCGTTCTCTATACGTCCGATACTAGCCTGACTTTTCCCCATACGATCAGCGAGTTCTTGCTGAGTTAAATTGATATTCTCTCTTAATTGTTTGATTTTATCCGATAGCTTTATGCACTCGATTTCATTGTTATAGTGCTTTATAATCTCAGGTTCCTGTTGACTCCTTTCTGCCAAATACGAAGCAAGAAACCCGTTTCTATCCACTTTATTAAGCGGTGTAAGTGTGATTCCTTTCATGACGACGTCTCCTTAATATATTTTCCTATATCTTACTAGACTTTTCAGTCCAGTTTTAAAGGTTGAATCTTTTTCAGCCCTTAAAACTGGATTGCGAGAATCCAGTTTGTCTCATAGCTTGTTTCTATAGGTTGATTGTCGTTTGATAGCTTTATTCAATTCGTTAGGTGGTATTTTATTTGTTTTTTTCTTGAAGGAGTTGGTGATGATATAAGTAGGTCGATTCACATCGTTTTCATCTTCGTTTTCATCTTCGTTTGCTTTTTCTATACGGAAAAATAATGAACGAGCAAAAATACCACTCACATCAACTCTAAGCTCATAGATAGCCTTTTTTTGGTCTACTTTTTTGACTATCTTTTTAGTCATGGCTTCTACTATTCCGATAGTAGAAACGTATTGTATTTTTACGATAACTTTGGCTGCTACAGATGCGGGGAGAGAATCTAAAAATGCTTTAAATTCGTCTTCGTCATAATAATCAAAGGTTAATCCAGGGGTAACACTATTACATGCTGTTTCTGGATTTGAGAAGGTCTTTTTATTTTGCATTAGACACCATTACCTTTCGACGAGCGGAAGGCCTTTCTTTTATGTATTTCCCTTTTTCGGGATTATTTGATACAATTATAACATATATGTTATAATTAGTCAATGTAGGTCAGCTGTTTTAGAAAGAAAAAAGTTATGAAACATAAAAAATTGAAGCAAAAAGACATAAACTAATCAAAGAACGTAAGAATGTATCAGGTGAACCGGTAGAACTAATTGCTAAACGATATTTAATAGGTTATATAGGACAATCTGTTGAAGCATGTATACTGTAGTATACATCACCTATGTTATTGGTCGATAGAGAATAATAATATTAGGAAGCTATATACTAGTTTATACTAGATACAATATATGGTGTAAACTGGTATATAGCTCCCTAAAATAATATAAGGCTATTACTATAAAGACTAAACTGTATAACGAAACAGTTTAGTCTTTTAGTTTGTCTTGGACGTTCAGAAAGATGGAAAAGAGCAAGATTATAGTATAAAATAAATATAAACCAACTATGAAAGGTGTAACATGCAGGAAGTGGAAAAGAGTAAAGAACATGTAGAAGATATTAAAAAGAAATCTTCAAAGTTGCTAAAAGAATTAGTTGAAAAGGGGAAAACTCTGGTATCTGGAGGTACTCTTTCATACAGTGATAAGATAACTTTGAGAAACGAGTTGTATAGTCTAGCTCTGGAAATTTATAAGAAAGTTCATAACACATCAAAGAGTAATATAATTTTAGAATCAGATCCAAATATTGTTTTGGAAACTAGCCAGTTAGTTCTAGCTATTGTGTACCCAGAAAGGTTTAATAATAGTGACATGCGTTCTATTACCTCTGATGCAAATGTTCGACGTATCAGTAATATGGTTCATGACGCCATCATGCAGCATCCCCTATAATGGAATATTTTTATATATAGTCCGTCTATTACCTCGGTAAATTTTTGCGTACCTTGCTGAAAAAAGTTAAAGTCTTGCTAAAGATAATAGGCAATGTTATAATATGAGTGTGAAGAAAGTCCATTCTGGAATATGTACTTAAGGAATTGGGTGAACCTAACAAGGTTCACGCACCAAAGGGTGCGACGGTACATCATAAAATATTTATGTCGTCCAAAAACTTGTCTTCACTCAGTTCTACGCTGAAAGAACCACAACTAAGGCTGCACTCAATGCAGGTTTGAGACTTCTCAGATGGGTGGCATCAGTCGGCTCTAAAAGAGTTGAGAAGTTTTTATTTAGACATAACGTAGAATTTTACTTGTTGAGTGAAAATCTTAACAAGTAAAGGGGTTAAAAAAGGGCGTGAGCACATAGTGTTCGCGCCCTTTTTCGTTGTTTATTTTTTTATTTTTATCTATATCTGTTATAATGTGTTTATGCCTATAACGAATGAACAAGCCAACTTAATTTATGAAATAGTAACTGTTTACGAAAATAGCTTTTCTGGCTTACGCTATGATTACACTTACAAAGAAAGAGTTAACGGTTCATCACCGCTAAACAAAAGTATGTCAATTCTTTGGAAAAGTGAAAATTTTATGCACCTTTGTGGAATTGCAAGATACGAGAAAAATATACATTTATCAGCTAATTACCCCTTTACCAATTCTGAACAATTTTATATTGATGCTTTGAATGGTAATCTAAGCATAGACAGTTGCATTGTAGAAGAGAATGAAGCTGTGGATAATAAAGTTGATACCAAACTTTCGCTTTTGAAGGCACATCTGATACGACTGAGAGAAGACATCAAAAATCTGAATCTTGGGGGTAATATTTTAGAGTTTCATGGGATCGCCAGACAAAGCAATTTAGTACTTTTGTTTAAGGACATCAATGAAACAGCCATGGTTCCTTCCTCACTTAGAAATGCTTTTTCTGGAAAAAATGGCGTCACTTATGATGTTAAGGGGATTGTTACCAGTTTAAAGATATATGACATGAATAATAATCTAGTGGATTCTAAATATAATAGGATGTCTCCTAATCAGAAAAAATCAAAAAGGCGGGCGAAATTGGAAAAACAAAGGAGGAAAAATAATAATAAATAATAGCGAAGCAACCAGGTACATCTTATCTCAGTGAGAACCGCTATGAATACTATGAATACCATGTTTACGAGAAGATGTCAGCAGGGGCAGGGGCCTCTGTTTATGGTGATTTAGACTTTGATACTGTCTATTATGATAAAGAAATTGTACATGACTTTGCCTCATGGGTCTATAGTGATTCTATGGAGCCTAAATATCCTAATGGGTCTGTAGCTCTGATTAAAGAGAATGATTTTGATTATGCAGGTGCTGTCTATGCAGTTGTTTGGAATGGCCAAACTTATATTAAACAAGTCTATAGAGAAGCAGATGGCCTACGGTTAGTATCCATCAACAAAAAATATAAAGACCTCTTTGCTCCCTTTGATGATGAACCTAGAGTCATTGGTATGGTTGTCGGTCATTTTATACCAATAGTGAGGTGATATGATGGGGTATATTGATTATTCAAGAGAACCAATTAGTGATATTGCTTTTATTGATATGAAGTCATTTTATGCAAGCGTGGAATGTGTTGATCTAGGGTTACATCCTCTAAAAACATCCTTATGCGTCATGAGCAGAGCTGACAACTCTACTGGACTCATTCTAGCTTCCTCCCCTACCCTTAAAAGAGTCTTTGGTAAATCAAATGTCAGAATGCTAATTTAGTCTTTTATAGACATGGTTGCCTTTATTGTCAAGCAGGCAAAAAAGCCGTTATCACAACGGCTGAAAAAAGTGCTTATCCAACGTTTTATATTAACGTGGAGTCTGAAGAAGGACAAGTTCTTGTGAAGAAATACCAGGTTAAAAAAGCAGCGTCCCTTGTCACGATAAGAGACGGCCAATCTCAGCTCTATCTCTATGCTACTAAGGATAAGCAGGGGAAGATTACAGCTGACGAGAAGACCATTGAGGAGGCACTAGATGACTCAAAAAACGAAGCTCAGTAAGTGGGCAGAAACGGCTTTTCAATTTGATGATGAATTGTGGCGTGCGAAAGCAACTGAAGGCATGGTTGTCTTAGGCAAACTTCCTGATGGTATTTTTACCTTGTTGCGTTTCAATGATGAAGGGGGAAAGCTGACACATATTTCAGAAAGTGAAGCCTTGTGGCTAACGCTGGAGCTGGCTCCAGAAAAGATGGATTGTATTTAGGAGGACAAAATGGAACAAAAATATTATTTGGTTTTGGCGGAAGTCAGTATTTTTCAAACTGTTTGGCTTATTCCTAGGGAAGATGGAAGTATTGGGTGGACAGATGAAATAAAACAAGCTAAACCCTTTTTATCCTATGAGGAAGCCAAAAATAAGACTGAAGCACATATGCAATCAGTCTTTGAATTTATAGCTTCATATAAAATAATAGAGTTTTCTATAGAGGAGTTAGATGATTTTCTTATTGCAACTAGCTAAAGACTGGTCTCTATCCGAGATGGCCAAGCAAAAATAATCCCTTATGCGACCAAGAAAAAGGGAGAGATTAAAGTTCAGCCCAGTGCTCTTCAGGAAGTTGGAGGAAGAAAAATTAACTGGTTGTTTCTCTTAGTAAAAAAACCTATAAAACTTTAGAGAAGGGAAATAAGGGAAGACTTTCGAAACCAGCTAGAAAAGGTTTTTAGGTTTCTTACACGAAAAAGTCCGGTTTTAGTTTTGTTGACAAAGAGGACCTTAAGATCCATCGTTATTGGACTTCAGACGGAGTGTTTAACTTGGTTGGTGTCGGAGTTCTTTTTACTGTGACTTGCTTGTTTACGTTATATTGTATTCTTAATGACTCCCCCTCTATAAAATAGAAAAAGAAAGGATTATCACAATGGAAATATTAAGATTGGATTCAAATTTCTTTGCAAATTTTGGCAAAACTCCTCCGTATGAGGAAACCGAGATGGTAGGAAAAAACTATCCAGAAGATTTTTTAGTACCAGGAGATGATAAAAATTTCTTAGTATTGAATAAAGAAAAAGCATGGGTTGTCCATGCTGATTCATTACTTACTGTAGTAGAAGAGTTAGAAAGCTATTTAGAAATTTCAATGGATGAGTTTGTACTTATTTCGTTAGGTTCTCCAGAACATAGTCGCTTTTGTATTGAAGATTTTGAATTTTGGAAAGAACTAATTGAAAATTTGAGACAAGCATATTACTTCGATTGAAGATTATCGACATATAAGTGGCTTAAAAGCAACTCATCACTATAGAAAGGCTTCTGTCGTACAAATCTAATTCTATTTTGATTTGTTGTAACAAATCAATTCAGCGAAACATTATCAAGATCCTGGGATGCAGAAGTGGATGGGCTTTTTTTCTATCTGAGCATACTGCATCACTTAAGGATGAAGAAAACAAAGACTGTTTCACAAGTGAACTCAGTTTAGTAGATAAAATGACGTTTGTGACACAATTATATGCCAGTCAGATGATTGGCCAGTTTACAGTGAGGAAAAAAGACCGGAGGCGCGTGATAAATGGTGTTATCAAAGAAGTAGTTGGTCAGTCAATCATAATAAAGGAAGAAGACACGCACTATCGTTTATCTCTTGATGATGTATTAAATATAAGGGCTACAGAGGAGGATTTTGATGAGTAGAAAAGAAATATATGACAATAAGCTACAAATAGATTATTTTTCAGACAGCTATATCCGATTTGAAGAGGACTTCCAGCATTTTTCTAAGCTTAATACACCTTTGACATTTCTCATAGATGATATCTTAAGAACTATGGCTATTAACCAGGTCAATTATTTTAGACTAAATAAAGAAAATGCTAAAGATGGACGTGATCATTATTTTTTATTTGATGTTACTGTAATTGAGTCTAGAAAGAATATAAGGATTTTTCGTTATAGAGAACAAACTCTAATGAGTTAAAAAAACTATATATTGTGTTTTCAAATATGGAATAGAGGAGAAATAGTATGGTTGTAGATTATTCTTTAGGTGGAATGATTCCTGAAATAAAAGAGAAAATGAAAACAGAACATTTTATACTTTCGGAAGCAATTCTTGATATACGATTTGAGAAAAAGTTAACCTTCGATGAAGCGACTGAAATTCTCGATATACCGAGAGAAACATATATTAAGTTTGAGTATGGAGACAATGATATTGACATAAATGAATATAGAGACGTTCTTCAAAAATTACAGGAATACAATTCAAATGAAGCTATAACCAGTAACGGTGGTGATATTGAAGATAATTTAGCAACGGAAACAACTGATATCTTTACTGATTTAGTTACAGGACCTAATAAAAAACAACACTCATACGAATCTAGCTTTAATAGTCAAGGTGAAGACTAAAAACTCAGAAAAATAGTAATTTTTCGGAAAGTTGTTTAGAGCTTCTACTTGACATGTTAGGGTAAAAAATATTATACTATCTATAACAATGAATCAAAGAAAAAAGTCAAGGTCTTATCGTGATTTTTGTTCGTTGGGTGATTTGTTGATATTTGTTTGTTTGTAGAAATTCTGAAAGGATTTTTCTATAAAAGCTAGGTGGGGGCACCTAGCTTTTTTGATTTATTAAATAAAAAACCTAGGCTGGGTGCGCCTAGGGGAACTAAGTTCATTATATTTGTTTGTTTGTTTTCAGCAGGGTTAACGACGTCTAATATACATCATCAACATAACTGGAATTAACGCTGTTGCTACTGCATAGTTAAATGCAGTAAGCTGGCGAAGAAATTCTGTCAAGACGGATTCCTCCCTCTCATAGACCACGTGGCCAAAGGATTAACGTCGGAACCTTGCGACGGGCGCCTTTATCATCAGCCACCGATCCGTTGTCTGTTCTATTATACTCTAAAACTAAAAAATACTCTACCGAGTATTTTTGGCTTAATTTAGGGAGATTAAACTATAAAAACAACATCATTGATACAGCGAGAGCGTTGTTGAACATATGGGCCATAATGCTGTATTCTAACTTCTTAGTTGTGCGATAAACCGTCGCAAGAGCAAGCCCCATACCACTGTAAATAATCCAAGCACCAATACTATTTGGTATATGTACCAAACCAAACAGGAAGCTGCTGACAATTAACCCTACTATGGAATTAGAATTAAAGACACGCGCCATAAGAATCCCCCGAAAAACTACCTCTTCTACAATAGGTGCCATAATCACCGAATGTGTTATGAGAATTATGGGATTCATATGAATGCTTTCTAGTACCTTTTGATTAGCTGTATTTGTTATGCCTTCTTCTATCATAACTATAGTCCCTATCTTAGCCACTAGAAGGATACCCAGACAGGTCAGACAAATGGCCCCCCATGCCTTTTTGGAGTTTAATAGCTTAAACCCTTCCAAAAGCCCCAGACGTTTCCCCAGGTAAAGTGTCGATCCGCTAATAAGAAGCATGGCAAGAATCAAAAGAATAATTAAATTCGTGCTTTTAGTACCTAAATAAATTGCAGGCAACTGCTCTATATATAAGATAAGAAAGGCTAGTCCGAAATATAAAAAACGTTGGAAAAGTGATAATCTCAAAAGATGGCACCTCTTTGCTGTGGTTTATTTTATTATTGCGACTACTTCTATCATCAAAATCTGTCAGGCTCTAATGTAACTTCTAATATATTTAGATTTAACCTTTCTGATAAACAATTTTCCTAGTAGTATTAAATTTGTGTGATATACTAGTATTATAAGAATTATGAGAAGAAGGGTACGCAATGACTGCTGGAAAAACTATTTATGAGAAATCAAAGCGGATATTAGAAAATCTACCGGATTATATAGGAGATTTCTTTGTATCAAAGTCAGCATCTGGTCTCTCTTCATTGACACTTTATGAATATCTAAAAGAATACAAACGATTTTTAGCCTGGCTAATCGACTTTCAAGGTTTAATGATTACACCAAAAGATTTACCGTCAGAAGTCCTTGAAAATCTCCCTCAAAAAGACATTGAAACCTATATTAGCTATCTTAGAGGATTAGAAATGTCAACCGCTACGATTAATAGGACGATAGCTTCCCTACGTTCATTATATCGCTATTTGACAGAACAATTTGAAAACAAAAATTTAGAGCCTTTGTTTTATAGAAACGTTATGAAGAAAATTCCATTACAAGATTGTTCTGAAACATTGACAGCTAGAGCTAATAATTTAAAGGGTAAGCTATATACAGATGGTCTAACAGGGGAGTTTCTTGATTTTCTATCTGAAAGTTACGCAGATAGCTTGCCCACTGATCGTGATAGAAGACGATTCATCCAACATAAGGAAAGAGATATCGCTTTAATCGCCCTACTTCTAGCCTCTGGACTTCGAGTGGGAGAGTGCCGTAATCTTAAGCTTGATGATCTTAATATACATGAAAAGACGTGTACAGTTAACAGAAAGGGCAACAAAAAAGATGTAGTTCATTTTGCTTACTTTGCTGTGCCCTATTTAGAAACCTATCTTGCCATTAGGAAAGAAAGGTATCAGGCAACAGATAAAGATAGATATCTATTTGTAACGAGATTTGCAGATAAGGTTAATCCAATTAGTGTGTCAACGATAGAAAAGAAAATCGCCAAGTATACGAAGGCTTTTGGAGTACCTACTACTCCTCACAAGTTCAGACACACTCTTGCCTCCAGTCTGTACAAAGCAACAAAAGATCAGGTTCTAGTGGCCACTCAACTAGGTCATTCAGATACTAGGACAACCGACTTATATACTCACGTAAATAATAATGAACAACGTGAGGCGTTAGATTCATTATAGACACTCTTTATTTGTGAAGTGTCTATTTTTTTGTTTCTATATGTGGACGATGGTATAATAAAAGTAAAAAAATTAAGGAATCAGCATGAGAACAAATAGGGAATTGGGACGGAAATCTGGAATTTCAAGAAGTGCGCTTTCCAATTATGACTCTATAGAACCTAAAGATAAAGATACATTTGAAATTGTTGGAAAGGTAGTTATATAGGTTATGTGTAATACATGATGTATATAATAAAGATGTATCTATAATAAAACTAATGAGAAGAGGTGATTGAAATCAAGAAGGAACTTATGAAAGAACAGGAACGTTTTCAAAGATTGTATTACGAGTTACCAGAGGTAGTTCAGAGTTATTTTGATGCGCGTGATGATCTGAAAGCGAAATCTAATCAAGGACATTACCTGGTTAACTTTTGTCGTTTCTTAAAAGAACGTTTCCCAGAAAAAAAGTTAACAGCTGAATTTTTTGAAGAACTCGACCATGATTCGATTGGAAAATTTGTTTTTGAGGGATATCCTAAAAAAGTAAGTCACCGAACGTGCTATAATCGGTTGATAGCATTGAAGTCGCTGTACTACTACTTTACGGTTGGCTCCTATGATGATGGGACTGAAAAACCACTTTTTTATCGTAATGTAATAGAAGAATATTTATTTTTAAACAAAAATGCCATTGATCATATTAGGAAAGACATTAGTGCTGCAAGAACAAAAGGGTATAGTCGCTTCTTAACTAAAGAGGATTTCTTAGATATCTTGCATTACGCTGATTTTATGATGTTGGCAGATATCAACAATAAAGTTGAATATAAAAATTATAAAAGATATAAAAATAGAACCGTGGCCATATTAGCATTGATGATGGGAGCTGGGCTCTCTACAGATGAACTCATCAATTTAACAACTCACGACATCGATCTACGTGTGCCACAAGTCACTGTTACTCATGACGGTAAACAATTCCATCGCAAAATCGATAGGGATGTCCTGGAATATCTACGACCATATATGCAGTGGCGTAGACAATGGTTTGTATCACCTCCAGATAATCCGACACTTTTCTTTTTAAATAATGGAAAACCAATGAGCCCAAACGGAGTCCAACATTTATTAAAACAAGTTAATAGGCACTATAATGGTAAACAAGTAAGTAGTAATTTCATTAGGCAGTCATTTGCAATTAACATGTATAAAACAACTGGCAGCCTTACAGCTACACAAGAGTATTTAGGGTTCGGTTCTAGTGCTATGATGACTAGAATCATTGCAACCGTTGATGAAGAGCAAAAGAAAAACCGACTGTAAGCCGGTTTTTTTTGTTATGCAGATGTTGAAAGTACTCCCTTTACACTTCGGATGGCACTTGTTGTATTTTTGATAGATTTTGTCATCAGTAGTCCGAGGAATACATATAAAACCAATATTGTCTTCTTTCATTACTTTTACTTTTCAATATTAATTCTTAAATTTTTTGGGGGTAGGTGCTGAAAAAGTAGGATTGAAATCATCATCTAGCAGAATTACCGCTTCAAACGATTCGCCATCTTTCTTTTTAAAGCCTTTTATCAAATTTGTCCTCTTTTTAGTAACAAGCTGAGTCATTTGTGGTATCGTCAGCTTCTTTCCTGCAACAGTACGCCAAATGACAAATCCGCACCCCGACGATTCCTTAGTTCTCGATGAACAATTTGCCGCTTTTGCATTCGTGTAATACAAGACCTTGTTACCACATTTAGGGCAGTTACCAAGTTGTGTAACCTTTGATTCCTCTATTTCCTTGATGTTACTACTCCAATCGATCGATTGAATCTCGTTTGGTAGAGTGTTAACCATATGATTGATATATTTGATAACACCGATAAAGAAATCACCTTGCTCTTTTTCTCCTTGCCCTATTTTATTTAAAAACAACTCCCATTTAGCTGTTAGGTGGGCCGAAGATAATAAAGAGTCTTTTTCTAATGCCTGACAGAAAGCCCTACCAAGTGGTGTAAGGGATAAATTTTTACCCTTCTTCTCAACATATCCATAACCAATGACTTCTTGCCCTACTTTTTTCGGCATCATCAATTTTTCCAAAATATCGGCCCTGGTTGCCGGAGTACCAATTCCGTTAACCTCTTTCATAGTGTCAGCGATATCTGATTCTTTTGTTCCAGCGTTCACCATAGCATCCAACAAAGTTCCTTCTGTGTAAAGAGGCTTATTTGTAGTTTTCTTCTCTACAATATCCAGACGGCAAAGAGTACTATCACCTTCATTTACAATAGGAAGTTCTGAATTGTTATCGTTGGACTCGCTGTACAAAGATTTCCAACCAGGCGCGTGAGGGACCCTTCCTACAGTTTTGAATAACAACCCGGAAACGTTCGTTGTTATCGATGTCTCCTTATATTCGAATTTTGGTAGAAACATTGCTACTGTTCGACGTAATACCTCCCAATAGCAAGCCTTCTCTAATTCTGAATAGGACTCAATTTGTTGCTTAGTAGGAATTGTGGCGGTAGGGGTAATTGCTTCATGAACAGCGCTCTTTTTGTCATCTACATAACGTGATGATGGTTTGAAATTAACAAGGTCCACGCCACCTAGTAAAGCCGCATACTCTTGAACACTTCCCGCTATAATGTTATATCTCTTGCTAGATATGTGAGAGGAATTCCCGCGCGGATAAGTCAAAACATGTTCTTTCTCATAGAGTCTCTGACATGCCTTTAACGTTTCTTTGGGGGAGTATCCTAAAGTATCAGATATATATTTCTGGATAGATGCTAAACTAAATAGTTTCTCGGATGCTGTCTCTTTCATCTCTTCTACTACTTCTTCCACTTTGGCCGGATATATATCAGATCTTTCACCTAAGAGTGTTTGTAATTTAGCTTTTATGAGTTCAGGAGAATTAATTCTTTGTTTCCAATAATCATCCTGTTCTACTACTACTTTTCCTCTATACGACCCATTAGAATGCTCAAAATCCGCTTCTAGTTCGTAGTATGTTTCTTGTACAAATGATTCACGTTCCTTCTCTCTTTTATAAATCATCATAAGAGTTGGATTCATTACACGTCCGACAGCAAAGAAACCTTGTAAGCCAGCTTTTCTTAATAAGTTGTTATACAACCTAGTCCCATTGATTCCAACTAACCAGTCAGAAATTTGACGAGCTTGTGCTTCTTTGGCCAAGCGAGTAGATAATTCTATTGACTGCAAGTTTTGAAAACCATTGAAGATAGTTGTTGGACTTAGTTCATCAACCCAGAACCTTTTGAACGTTTTACTGGTGTCTTCAAGCACTCCGCTTTCTTGGGAAATCAAGTAAGAAATAGCACAACCTTCTCGGTCAATATCTCCAGCCCACACAATCGTATCTGCTTTTTGAAACAAGTACTTAATTGTATCGAACTGCTTTTGTTTTCCTTTAGATACATGATATTCAATACTTTCAGGAACTAAAGGCAGAGTATCAATTCTTGTTTTATCTGCCCATTCTTCATGATAGTATTCAGGTTCTTCTAACTCTACTAAATGACCAATGGCCCATGTAATACAAACTACTTGACCATTAAACAGCTTAGAATCCTTAGCCTTAAAAAAACCGCTGAATTTCTTATTACCTTCTTTGTACCATACTTTATCAAACACCTCACCATATTTTTTTGCTTGATCAGGTTTTTCAGCAAGTATAACAATCATATCGTTTACCCTTGAGCTGCTAACGCCTTAAACAAAGTTTCTTCTGTCTTTGTCTTCAACGGTATAAAACCAACACACAAATTATTGTCTAGGTTAATTACTTTAACTCCTAATTCATCACATACTTTTTTGTCCTTAATAATTCCTACTTTCATAATTACTATTCCTTTCTTATAAATGCTAGCGGATCGTTTTCATTTCCTTTTTCAATCAGATTCTCAAAACGTTCCAATAATATAGCCATCCTTTGAAAATAACTATCATTTAATTCTTCCTGGTCAGACCTGATACTGTTCTGACCGTCCTGCTGTACGAATGCTGCTATATCTATATTGTTTTTCTCCGCTTCGAATTGTATTTCTTCGGTCCCTAGGAAAACTCTTGGTTCAGGGTGCTGCGGAGAACAGGTAACAAAACTATTTCTGAGATAAGCACCCTCATCAATTCGATTAAAGGTCGGCTCTTGCAAAAATGATTTATCCGATGACAAATATGCAGCCAAATCATTCCGATAGTTATTAAATAAAGACGACTGAATTGCCACCTTTGAACTTTCTGGCTGAATTATATTGAGATAACCATTTCGAATAAAATTATCAGATGCTAGACAGTAAACGTTCTTCTGTCTTAGAGCCATGATATTCGCTTCAGTAATTTCTCCCTTCATATCGATAATAAATATGGCTCTTGCCTGGCTTTTTGATAAATCGGTTTTTCTCATCATGAAGACAAGACGATTAGGAACCTCTTCACCTTCCTTAGTTGATGACTCCTTACTGACAACGTTCACATTCTCTGCTTGGAGAAATGCCTCCAGTTTATGAGGCATGGTTATTGGCATGTACAAGGTCGCCCCGTGTGTTCTGACAGCCATCAGCAGTTGAGTAAAAAACAAATGATTTCCAATTTGATAGGTAGGATGATCAATAAATAATGTAAACATCACTGACCTCCACTAATATCGATACGAAAATCAACAGTTTTAAACTCTTTATTTCCTTTTTCGTCACCTACTAATAGGAAAACAGCCTTTCTGAGGTCGGTTTCGTGTGCCGTCGATAAATCCATAAACAATAAGTTCAAATCTATACTGGCCATATCTAATTCAACATAAAGTTCCTTCATTCTTTCAATGTCATCAACGACAAGGAGAAGGTAATCATTATCTTTTTGTATAGTTGACCACTGCAAAAATAGTCGATTAAGATATCGATTATCCCTCTTATCTAAGATAGGAACCAGACCAAACTTAATAAGGCTATCGCTCAACTTGAACTCTATCAAGCCATTCAGAGCAACTGACGGGATATATCGCCTCTTACCAGCTTTCTTTACACTGGTTTCAGGATAGACAACCAACGGGTTAAATGTCTGGAAGCCTTCCATCTTTGAGAGAATCTGGTATGCATCGACTAACTTCCACATACGGATATGTTGAAGGTCATCCGTCCTAAACCAAGCTTGCCAATCATAAATAGATGTCGCCATAATTTTATTGGTCGCTCTAGAGACATAAGCCCCATTCCTTGATATGGTATAAGTATAAGCTGTCTCATCATTATCAGCTCTATTGAATTTCCATTTATTGATTAGCTGGGCTTTCCATAAAAATGAGATAATACTTTTTAACTTCTCGCCTCCTATACCTAATTCACGCTTTAAATGGAGTGTCTGAACACTTTTATGTGCTGCAATAAACAGCAAAGCTCTTTCTTGATTCTGAGTTAGATTTCTGGCCACAAATGTAAAATCACCATCTGATGAATATAGGATTTCTTTATCCTTAATATTCACTGGTAAATCTGTCTCAAAATAGATCAAGGAGCAATCGAAGTCATCGTAATATTTTTTTACAACTTTTGACGGAGTCACCATCGTTGCTGAAAAAGCCTCTGGAGATTTATTTAATTCGTCCAACGCTTCTTCTGTAATGGGTAATTCCGCACTTACTGTATCTTCAACATCATTGGAAAACAATTTCACACCACTTTTCGACAAAGGGATATTGACCATATATGCTTCCTTTCTTACTACTTGCTACTTCATTAAGTATAGCAAGAATTAGACGGCTCTATTAAAAACTTAGATAGACAAAATTTAAAAGAGAAGATTATCGTAGTCTAAAACCATAGAAATTCGTTGTATTTTATTACCATCCCATGCGCATTTCTGCTTTCAAAGTCCACTTTGTTCCGATACAGAACTAGATTTTAGAAACCTAAAATAATGCGGCTCTTTGTCAACTATAGTGGGTGACGAAAAGCTAACATCTAGAGAGGGCCAGATAGGTCTTCTCTTTTTGTACGTTCAGAGTGATGAAAACACGCTTCCTAAAGTTGATAAAATTTCTAAAACTGAAGCCCAACCGTTTGATGTCTTTAATCAACTTTAAGGTTTCTTTAAGCTTTAATGGCTATAATGTTAGTCATTAAGTAAGCAATACTTATTTTGGCTCTTTGTCAACTGTAGTGGGTGACGAAAAGCTAACATCTAGAGAGAACCTGATAGGTTTTCTCTTTTTGTATGTTCAGAGTGATGAAAACACGCTTCCTAAAGTTAATAAAGTTTCTAAAACCGAAGCCCAACCGTTTGATGTCTTTAATCAACTTGTTAGTAGCTTCCAGTTTTGCGTTTGAATAGTCCGTTTCTAGTGCGTTTTTGATGTATTGTTTGTGTCTAAGAAAAGTCCTAAAGACTGTTTTGAAGTAATGATTGACCTTGTTTATATTCTCCTCTATGAGCTCAAAAAACTCATCTACTCTCTTCTCCTGAAAGTGAAAAAGCAAAAGCTGATAAAGTGTATAGTAGTCAGTAAGCTCTTTTGAAAAGCCTAGTGTCTTCTCAACAACTTCATGTGGTGCTAAAGTTTGGCGGAAAGTCTTTGAATAAAAAGAGTTGAGAGATAGTTTACGGCTGTCCTTTTGGAAGAGTCGCCAGTGATTCTTCAAGGCTCGATAGGGTAGTGACTTCTTATCGAACTGGTTCATAATCGCAATTCTTGTCTTTAAAAAGGCTCGACCAAGGTGCTGGATGATGTGGAAACGATCAATAATGATTTCGGCGTTTGGGAAAAGTCTGCGAGCTAGTGGGATATAGGCTCCTGACATATCCATTGTAATAAACTGTACCTTTTGTCGAACTTTCAATGGGTACTTCAAAAAGTGGTTTCGAATCGTGGTTTGACGGCGATTATCAAGGATAGTTATGAGTTTGTTGGTCTCAAAGTTTTGCGCCACAAAAGCGAGTTCACCTTTCTTGAACCCAAACTCATCCCAAGACATAACAGTTGGGAGCTTGCCATAATGCTCCTTGAAAGTAAACTGGTCAAGCTTACGATAGACAGTGGATGTCGACACACGAAGTCTTCTGGCAATATCAGTTAGTGCCATCTTCTCAGTTAGGAGTTGTGTAACCTTTTATATCAAAATTTTGGAATTCCTGCCTGATGGAGAAACTGACGTAGCGGTTAGGACAGCGGTTTGCTGTGCAGTGTAACTGACTAATACTCCATTCTCGTCATAGATAGGCACATTTGTTACATTTTCTGTTGCTGTTGCAACATTAGATTGAGCCGATTTAATTCGACCTTCCTGATGTTTTACAGCCTTTTTAGCACCTTCTTCATTTACTTATAGTTGTTTTATTGTGTTCTATTCAATCAGGGCACATATATCTATGAATCATAGGGTGTTTTTGTTTTCAACTCTATCTAGCTAAGCTATGCTATAATAACTATAGCGAATTTGTTATTTGCGCATAGACCAGACAGGTAATGCTACTTTTAGTATTGCCTTTTTGATATTACTAAAAGTGCCTCTCAATCGAGAAGCACTTTTTTTACTTAGCTATATTTAAACTACCCTGCATTGTGGCTAATTGGATTTGCCCCGTACCTGTAACATAGTTGCCGGTAAAAGAGACATAAGTCCCCTCAGACACCATATTAAAGGTGAATTGTTTAACATTCTTACTGTCACTATTATAAATACTTAATGAATCCTCATCAAAAGTATATCCACCTACCAAGGCATTTGAAAGGCTCGTTAAAATCCCCCTCTCTGTAATCTGATAAGGCGATTGAGCTTTTAAATCACCTGAACCAACATTAGACATCATGACTTTAAGCTTTTCCTTAATCTCGTCTTTATATGACTTGACTTCTTTGTCAGATTGTTCAAGTGTCGCCTTCGCTGCTTCTTCTGGATCTGATGGTAATTTTTTTTCACTAGATGTTTTTGCTTCGCTCTTAAGTGTTCCTGTCTTCCCATCTTCTAGTTGAAACTGAGGATGGTTATTGCCTTTGTTCATTGTATAAAACATAAAACCAATCAAAAGCACCCCTAAGACAGCTCCAACACCAATTAGTAATTTCTTTTTAGTCATGTACACCCTCCTTATAGGTGGCCAACTGAATATTTTCTGTCGAAACTAAATAATTTGCGGAATAGGCAACCTTTTGCTCACCTTTGGATAAGATAAACACAATTTGATAGACATCCCCACTATTCGAATAGTAAACGGACGTCTCGTTTTCCTGGTATTGATACCCATCGTGTAGCCATTGCCATAGTTCGCTCAAACTATCCTTACTTGACATCAAACTATTACTCTGAGCAGAAGGGTAAACATCAGACTTACTGCTAACCTGTCCTACTCCCTGTATTAGCTGTACAAGAATCTGTTTCACCTTCTCTTTTTGGCTATCCTCAACAGGATTTTTATCCTTCTCTAGCGTTTCAGTTGCCGCCTTACCTGGATCTTTATATTGCTTTCTTGTAGATGATGAAGATTCCTTAGATTTTGACGAAGCAATAGAAGTACTTGTTTCAAGAGTTAACGTCTTCTTAGGTTTTTCACGATTTACAAGTAAAACTACACCTAGTGCTACAACAGCAATTAAAGTAAGAAGTGATGCAACGATAATATGTTGTTTCTTCTTCATATTGTTCTCCTTTGTATCATGCAAGTGCTTTTGCAGACGGGTTGACATTATATCCGACAGAAGATGGATTTGTGAAGGTCCAACTACGAGCAGTTTGAGTCCCCTTAGTGATGTATGAATATGACCAAGTAAAACTTTCACCTATACCACCACCTGAGTATCCTATTACATTCTGTTCTACCACTAAAATATCTCCATTGTCAAATACGTGAGATACAATTCCGGTATGGTTATTCGGATAAGAGAAGACATCTCCGCTTGTAGGAGTTGTGCTAACTTTAGTTCCTAAAGTAGCAGATGTCTGACCTACAAGATCTTCTCCGTTACCAGACATACCGTGTGCGCCCCCCATTTGTTTATTATCTTTTACCCAAAGAGCTCCAAAACAAGCTGCAGAGAATGTCGTACATTGATCAAAGATACCTGAACTTAAATATGCTGATGCACCATCCCAACCTGTTCTGGAACCAAATGCCATTCCAATACTCTCAGGATTCAAGGCATAGGGTTTTAAGTCATCTGGCAGGTCTCCACGTTTCCAGAACATGTCAGAATGATAATTAACCGTTCCTCCTGTCTTCTGCCAACCATCTCCACCTATAACTGCGCCTGGTTCCTCACAGCTTACAGCTTTTGTTTCCGAAGCTTTGGCCACATTGTCAGTACTGTTGGATGCTTCGTAAGGCTTCTCACCGTACTTAGATATCGCCTCTTGATCTAACCATTTATAGCGCGTGCCATATGTATCATACATCTCATTGAGCTTTGTCTTATAGCTTGGGTCTGTCGCCCATCCGCCATCGGCGATTGCATCAAGAGTAGCTTTACCATCTGTATTGTTGATTGCCTTAGTATATAGGTTTTGATGAGCCATAAACTCCGATTTACCTACAATACCGGCATCATATGATTTGAAATAAGCATATGATCCCCCGGTACCATCACCTACATTCGTACCAGGTCCAGAATCACTTACTGCATCGTCACCATAAAGTTTTGTGGTATATGGATAGTCAGCTTTGGTTGCAAACTTAACACCACCCATATTGTGAGCTTTACCAAAACTTGGAACATCTTCGTTGAAACCAATCTCAATAATTGATTGCACGATTGATGCACTCGGAAGGAAGCCACCTGCCTTCCAACTTTGCAAATAAGCATCCTTATGTTCCTTAACAAAAGCATCAATCTTGTCCGCTAGGCTACTAGCTCCTGCCGAACTAGTGCTACTATCTGTGTTTGTATTGGTTTTAACATCTTTTGAAGATTTTGAATCAATATCACACTTAGGTTTACAATCATTACTTGTTGTATAACCACCAGAATTATCTTTCGAACCACTTTTAGTCTTAGAGCCCTCTTTGTTTGAGGAATCGCCTTTGACATCTCCGCCAGCCCAGGATGCTATTTTGGAATTATCCTGTTTAATCTTGCCACCGTCGAACATGTCATAGATTTTCTTAGCAGCATCCTGACGAGATTTTAAACTAGCAGCAAGCGCCCAAGCTGCTGGACGTTCATACATGTTGGCCCAATTTTCAGCTGCCTTTGCTGTATCCTCCCCTTGAGTTGCTTCAATATACCGCTTAACGGTATCTCCTTCGGATGCAATAACAAATTGCCCCTGGTTGGTCGCTGAGTTAGATTTATCGTAACCTTCCCAAGATGAATATTTCGTGTGAGGGGTGAATTGATAAAGATATCCGCCACCTCCGCCACCATATTCCATTAAATCAAGGGTGAAGCTAGTATTCTCGGCACCACCAATATTTCCGGCCACACCAGCCGCCTGCGCTCCACTCATACCTTTACCGACCCAAAAATCCCAAGTCTCCTTGAGGTTTTTGTATGCGGTCGTCCCAGGTTGAGTCCAGTCTGTATCTGCCGCACCTTTCGAGCTCGTATCAGTTGCAGTGTTAGTATCTGTCTTAGGAGTGGCCTGTGCACTCCCTCCACTAACTACTCGGCAATCTTCTGGAGCGTACCCATAATAAGTCTCAGCCTCAGCCTTTATAAAAGTAATAATTTCCGAGGACAGGTGACTGACATCGACAATAGGATTCAATAAAAGAATAGATAAGGCACTACCTTGTAAAGAGATACGTCTTAATTTTTTCTTTGAAATCACTGTCCTTCCTCACTCGATTCCGTTTCTGGTAAAGGCTCATATTTATATGCTTTAGTGTATTTGCCATCCTTATCAAGCTCTACGTTATTCTTTAACACCTGTTGCAACTTGTCGTAGTACGCTTTGATATCTGAGTAACCTGTAATATTTCCTGTATAAGAAACCGAAATAATTTTTCCTTTGCTATCTGTTTTGACAATGTAATTTAATAAAGCAAATTGACGCTTTTGATTCGTTGCCGGAACAATACATTGATAGACTCTTGCATCATCCAGAGAACCATTCAAAAGACTCGTAGAAACGCTTCCTGCCAAAGCTGTTTGGGAACCGGTTGATTTCTGCCAAGAATTTGATCCAAGAAAACTATAGATGTTCTGTTGGACCATATATCCTGATGATGTTTGGCTTTTTTCACTGTCATCTGCCTGAGCGCCATCTGATAAAAATGCGGAAATGGCTTTAAACTGACTGTCAATAGATGACTTAGGGTCTAGTGCCAGGTAAGTTGTAAAGAAACTATCCAAGCTACTACTATCATTGACACTGGCCAAAAACTTACCAATCGAATCTGTTGTATCTGTCGTATCAGGTTTAGCTACGGGGCTTTGTAAATTAGCTAATTGCTGCTTGAAGACGGCCAATTCACTATTTTGAAGATGGCTAATTTGGGTTGGTAAGTCTACCACACTAAAAATCGTATTGTCTACCGACTTATTCGGTGTACTGTTGCCACCCCCTCGCCCTCCAAATATCATAGCTCCCAAAACAAGTGAACATGCTGAGGGGATCAGTGTCCGATAGCCAAACTGTTTCCAGTCCATATCTTTCAAATATTCTACTACATCGTTAATACGTCCGAACATAGTACCTCCTTAATCTATCGCAAAATCCGTTTTTCTGGGAATGGAAAACAGAAGATTATTAAACTCCTGGCTAAACAGTTCCCCTCCACTTAGTTCTAAAACAGGAGGGCTATCGCCAGACATAGAAACTAGATCCACAGTCAAACCTTTATACCGTTTGGCGTTTTTGAGAAGTTTTTTTTCACATAAAAACCATTGTTTAGTCGTTAAATAAATAGATTTATCACGATGACGATAATCTTTAGGTAAGAGTTCATCTAATCTCCTTAATTCCCTATCAGTTAACGACTTGGCATCTAAAACAAAAAAGAATTGTTTTTTCATTGATTCACAGCCTCCATTCGAGAAAGAAAAGCTCTAACTTTGGCAAAACTTGCTTTAGATTTCACATAAACTGTACTTCCCTTTTTTTCTTGTTTAACCAGTGATAAGCTTCCATCCTTATTCAAATCGATGACTCTTGCAAAAGTGCCATCACTCAAGGTTAATTCACCACTTAGTTGGCCATCACTATTTTTATATAAACCTAGGGATAACAATTTTTTCTCCAAGCGTTTATATTGAGAAGGAGGCAAATTTGTATTTGTAGGCTTTGAACTTGATTTGATAAAAAATACGCCTCCTACAATTACAGTTATAAAAATAACAAAGAAAACAATTGTAATAATGAGATTCTTTTTAGCCATTATCTACTACTCCGTTATTAGAAGAAGGGGTATGGGAGGTCTCTGTTTTTGATTCTTTAGCCCCTGATTTTTTAACTCCCTTTGATTGGCCGGTCGGTGAACTATCATTAGAAGCTTCCTGAGCCTTTAATTTTTTTAGTAGAGTTTCAACCTCATCTTTAGAATACGTCTTAACAGCCCCATCTTTGTCTTTGTAATAGATAGCCCCTGTTCTTTGAGAGTACTCCTGAACTTCAACTACAGTTTTACCCTCCCCTTCCACAAAAGTAAGAGTTCCAACTAATTTGTTATCTTGATTCACGTAAAGACCAATATTTGCCGCTGCAAGTGTCTCCTTATTAGCTTTATACTCCTTGTCTGTCAAAACATCATGAGAATCTTTCTTATCTGTTGCTTTTGTTTTGTGGGTCTGTTCTATCTTGACGTTCTTCTTTGTTTCCTTATGTGCTCCGTTTAGACCTCCAATAACAAATGCTGATACACCAATAAAGACCAAAACTCCGACTCCTGTATAAATTGGCCAACGTTTTTTCTTCATTGTCTTACTAAGCTTAGTTTTAGACTTAGGTTTCGAATTAGATTTAGAGTTATCCATCACCTCAACTTCCTGTGAGCCTTCTTCAGGATTCTGTTTGTCCTCTAACCCCAAATCAATATCATTTGTTACTTCTTCTTTTTCGTAAGAGACCTGACTATCCGTAACCTGCATTACTTTATTTTTATCAGAAGTTCTGGAAGAGTTTTTCTTCTTATCTTCAACAAGATCCTCTGTATCAAAAAAATTTTCATCGAAAAGTTTAGACATTACATTCACCGTCACTTTCTAAATGCACAATTTGTGTTTTTATTGTACTATATTTGAACACCCGTTATTTAAAACAAAAAAAGCCCTCAAAGAGCTTTCATTTAATTTAACTTTCAAATTTCAAGATGGCTCCTCCATCAAGAACTGATACAAAGCCAGAAATTTCCCAATTGGGTTTCAATTGACACCGCTCAATCATTTCAGCAGTATCGTAATAGCCCATCAAGTCATTTCGAGATATACCAAACGTTTCAATATATTCACTCAAAGGACTATTTTGATGAGTTCTTACCCAGTTGCTTAATTCCCAACAACTATCCAACATAAATTCTCTCAGAACAATTTCTCGAGAAAATTTTGGCAACATTCCGTAGTAAGTATGTACAGACTGTCTTTCAAGCCAAACTCTAAAATTTCCGTAGATATCAGCCATAGCTGTTGAATCATTTGACATCTCCAAAACGTCAAACCAAACCACTCTACAGTAAAGAGCTGTGATTGCTTCTGCAATATTCTTAGCTTGAACCTCTGCAATCCCTGCTGCATCTAATGCTTCCTCTTTACAGAGAATTCTTGCTACGTAATTAGCAATTCCTCGATAATACGAGCGCCCATCTTTGATAGAAAGTTCATCACAAACTTTCCACTCCGGTTTTCCAGAAGTCAACAGGTCTTCACAAGTATCCCTATCTTCATCTGGAAAGCCCGAAAATTCACCGAACAGATCCCTCATCTGTTCTTGTAACGATTCTTTTGAAACTACTACAACAGACATTGCAATATTTTCCATAAAGTATTAGCTCCTTTTTAATATTATTACCTTCCATCTAATATTATAACTAAACTACGGAAAAAAACAACTTTTTGTACACTATTTTTGCGTAAAAAGCAAATACAGCCCAAAATGACCTTTGCTATTCTTGAAAACGCTATATTATACTACTTATAACTAGAGTGTTGAATATAAACTAAGGGGAGCAGTGTATGGCAACGGAAATCAATTCCCGAATCAGACAACAATTCGCAATCTCAATTGCTAAATTAGCTCTTGAAAGAGGAGTAACATTAAAAGAATTAGCCGATATTCTTAACTTGTCTTATTCTGGAGTTTCAAGGTGGACTAGGGGAGAAACATTCCCTACTCCAGAAGTTATTGACAAGCTACAAGACTATTTTAAAGTTCCAATAGCGCAATTACTTGGAGAGATAACGAGCTTAGAATCAGGCATTCTAAAAGTCGTTTCACAGCTAGATCAAGATGACAAAGTAAAAGTCCTGGATTTTGCACTGCAACACGTCCCGTTAACTACACCTAATCAAAATAAAGATAGTGACAAAAGCAACACATAATTTATAAAAAACTTACATAGGACGTGTTACTAACACTTCCTGTTCTATCAAAAATTATAAAAATCATCTTGTACAGGATTGAAAATGGTGTTTAATCGTGTTCGAATGCTATAACGTTTCCTAACAGGATCATACTCAGGCTTATCAATAATGCGAACAGAAATCAACTGTTTATCTTCCATTATATCCTTTGTTAAAGATGGGTCTACTTGCAACAAAAGCGTGTAACCAGGTGCATCCTCTGGTTCAAATAAATGGCCACGTACTGGTTGGTATTTAACAATATAACCTGTTAAAATACGTCCAATACTTGCTTCACCTCCATCGTAAATACTTTTCATAGTATCTGACGGGTGCACCTCTAAACGACGACGACTGCCGACCAAGCGAACCTTTTGTCCCGAGATTCCATTTTTGATCTCTTCATCAGTTGGAGAATCAATAGCTACGTTTGTCACCTGAAAATCTACAATATCCCCTACAGAAATATAATCCTTAGGTTTTAAAATTTCTGACCTACTCTTATAAGAATAGAAATTATGAGGAATATAAACACGCTCCATGTTTGGTGTCTGAACAACTACTCCATTATTTGTTACAAAAAGAACAACACCTTTCATAACATCATGGGCTGCATTTTTATCGCTAGCCTCAAACTCTTCTTTGAATTTTTCATTGATCAAATACTCAGCTCTAGTAATGCTGCCTACAGCTACATATTGGTCCTCTAAAACTTGTTCACTGATTGGGCGGTCACTGTCATAACGTTCAGCAGCCTGGACCAACTTCAAGTCTACAATAGACACTGGAACATTTGACCCGACCATAAGTCCAAGTCGGGATGGTTGATAGCTTCCAGCCTCTTCTTGTTTAACGTAGACATATACATCCCTTAATTTGGGGTCGTTTAGCTGTAACACTAGCACGTCTTGCAAAATTACATTTGAACCTTCTTCATCGGTCCGAATGGATGTAAGGGCGGTATCAATCAAACCTACTACAGTTGCTGATTTGACATGCTGTAATGCCTCATCACGAGTATTTCCACGACGAGATAAACGAACAAGCTCTTCTACAGATGACTGTGGCACGCGCCTAGAAATAGTTTCATCAAAATAGTAAGGTTGCATCCCGTCTTGATATGGTGCGGTGTAACGATTACGCAGACGAACCCCTGTACGAGTTTTTACGTATTCCAATTGTCCATAAATAACCTTTAAATTTTTGTCATTGATTTTTTTCATTGTTTTTCCTTTCCTCTTGGAATATAACTCCAGTTCTGCTATACATGTTACCATATGAAAAATGACACGATTTAAAACATAAAAAACCTCCTATTGCACTAGGAGGTTAAAGTGGAAATTATCGGAGAGATACGGTAATTTTTCTATGTTTTGAGGAAAAACACAATAAAAAAGGTAAATAAAGGCGTTATTAAAAATATTCTGCTTATACTTTCATCTCTCTCCCCTTTATTAAGGGTATAACTAGTATACCAAATCAAAAAACTACTTGTTTAAAACTAAAATCCTTCTTTATCGAGGATGCCTTAAACTGACAACACCGTTAACCTCCCCATAATGAGTAGATCCATTTGTCTTAACTGCATGCTTCTTTTTTTTTCCCAACTTCCACAATCCTGAAAAAATAACATGTATTACTTGAAATAGGAATGCTAGGAACCAAAAGAATATATCAATAATGATCAGAAAAAATAATTGCATCATAATCTCCTAACTACCTTTTTAATTACTATTACTTGATAATATTATAGCATACAACAACCTCTAAAGGTCCTCTCAGTTGGAAATACCATATGGAAAACTTGATGTCACAAAGATACCAGATGTTTTTTAGTTTTCACCAAGAGAAAATAATTTAGAAAGGAATAAAAGATAAACAACAATTAAGAACCCTACAATCGCAGAAACTAAAATTCTTCTTTACTAAGGTACTTCATTATCATTCTCCCTCTATAATTTTCTACGTTTATAAGTATATTATAAGGCGTTGTCCTGTTTCATTTCATTAAGGACTGCTTCTGTCAACACCTTTTCAGCCATGTCTCCGTCAGCAATTTCATCTTGACTATAATAATAGTCAATGATTGGACACTTTTCTAAGGCTTCGTCATAAGCACCACGAACGATAAACAGATGATCACCTATTAAGCCCTCGGCTATGTTAGCTTCAATTTCTTCAATAAGCTCGCTATAATCATAGCTAAAAGTATAATTTCCATCATCAATCCATTTCTGAATAGTCATAATGGTTTCAAGGGTTAGGTTTTCAAATTTCCTTTCCCCATTTCTTACTCTTGTAATTGTAGACCGACTAATACCTAGCTCTTTTCCTAAATAGTAGGCGGGTATAGCCCTGTTCATTAAAACCATTTCTACTCTTGTCGTATTGATTTTCATTTCATCAACTCCTAAATAATATAATCAAAGAACAAAAAGAATTTTGTATAAAACAAAATTCCTGATCGCTAATAAATTAATCATTTAATTCCTCCAACATTTCTTCCAAAGTTTCATCCCATCCATCATAGTCAGATGGATTGTTGAAGAAATCGTCGTTCCAATCATTATCCACTACCACCTCAGCTTGAATCGGAACTCTGAATTGTGTGTAGGACAGTTGATTAATCCCACAATACAAGTTATCATCTTCATCTAGGTAGGCGAACAGGCATACTTTATCTATATCGTCTGCCCATTCAACGAGCTCTACCAAGTATTCGCTGTAATATTTTTTCAATTGCTCTTTAGTTATTCCCATTTCTTTTTACCTCTTTCTTTATCTTACAACTACATTATATCACAAACCGTGACATATGTCACCGATTTAAACAACGAAAACGCGATTTATAAAAATCATAGTTCTATAGTTGTTTTTTTGTTTCTTTATCTTCTTTCTTATCAAGAGTATCTGCAAGTTTTAACACTTAAATACTATCTCCAAACTTTCAATCTTCTAATTCAGCAATTTTAGCAAATTGTCTTGCTTCTGCTTTTAATCATAGCCGAACCAGTTCTCACTATCTGGCAATCCCTCTGAAAAATCAATCGTTGGCCCATTGCTAAATTCAATGATTTCTTTATTGAGAAGACCTTTCCAAAAGTCCTTAATCATTTCATTTTGAACGTAATTAGCTTCTGGGTTCTCAATGTAGTTAGTTTTATAATAGAGTTCTACATAATCAAGATAGATATTGTAGAGTTCCTTGATTGTATAGTTTCCATACAATTCGATAATCTTCTTCTCACGTTCAGGACTGATACGTTTTGAAAAATCAACCATTGTCATAGCTTCATAAACTGTCCACCAGAACATATCGGCTTGAGACTCTTTTGCACCCTCCTCTAACACAGCTTCACGCCATTGTTTTTCAGTGGCTAATTCCCATATACCCTCATGGAATTTTTCCATCATATCCTCAAACTTCTCTGGTTCATCTTCGTATTTCTTTTCCCAGAAATCCATATTCATTTCTTCGGAAAGTTCCTCCTCAACTCTATCCGAGATCGGATAGCCTGATATTCCGTAAGAATTTCTATTGATTTCTCCCTCGATCTCGCTGGTAGCGTCTTGATAGCTACCGGCGTAGAAATACAAGTCGGTAGTTCTTCTGTTTACGTGCCACGTAAATTTAATCACTTTATTAGTTTTCATTGTTTTTACCTTTACCGTTTCTTTCTTTTTTCTATCTTACAAGTATATTATAACACAAACGCTGCCTTATGGCAACGTAAAAAGAGTAAAATCCATTATAAATAAACAAAAAACACCCTTATGGGTGCTTCTTTAATCTACCAATAAAGATAAACCACGTTGTTTTAAAAACGACTCTACTTCAATTATAGAGCTTTCATTTATTTCCCTTATGTTTTTTAGTTCATCAATAGTCATAGAAGATATATCTCCTAAAGTATTCTTGCCTGCTCTCTTCAAACAGTTATACGTTCTAACAGATAGCTCTATATCTTCAATCGGTGTTTCTAGGTATGTTTCTGATAAAGCACCACATTCTATATCAATTTCAGGGTTACTGTCCAAAACTTTCTTCAAGTATAAATTCTCAGCTCTGACCTTTTCGAGTTCAATTCGTGTTTCAGCTAACTTATTATTAAATGTCACAACATCTTCTACTTCCCCAACGTCTCCTATAACTACCGCTTCCAAATAATGGCTATTGTTAGGGTGTCTTAACTTTCTCAGTGCTTTTGCTTCAATTTGTCGCACCCTCTCAGGTATTGTGCCAATAGTTTTTCCAATTTCAGATAACGTCTTAGGTTCTTTACCATCTAAACCAAAGCGACTTTTTATAATATCAAACTCCTCTTTTGATAGTTTGGTTTCTAACATCAACAAAATAGCATCTTCTGCTTCAACAGTATCAATCAATACTCCTTTTCCTTTAGCCACTGGAAATACACGATTCAACAATTTTTCCAGCGGAGACATACTCTCCTCAACTAAACTTTCAATATCATCTTGGGTGTACCCTAAAGCTTTATAAATATCTTTTATACTCACATTCCCTAGAGATAGTGTCTGATACCCTACGCCTAAAATTTTAGCCACTTCTTTAACTGTGCTTTTTCCGTCAATAATATCTTTAAGGTTTTCTTTCACCAACAACGTATCACGATACATTTTCTCATACTTACTTTTGTTCATTGTAGCTCCTATTCTTCTCTCTTATACGTTATCTGTTATATCAAATATACCTGAAAAAGACCATGTTTAACACCTGGCCTTTTTACATCCTTCTAAATTTATCTTCATTAACCAAAAACAATACGTAAAACATACTCAGTTAATTCGTCATAACGCCCTTTAATAATATCCATAGCTTCCTTGTCCGTCAGTTTTTGTTCAGTTTGGATCAACTGGTGCAATTTGAAAAATCGGTCCTTGTACTGCAAGTAAACGCTGCACCAAACCTCCGGACCATAGGTACTACGACTATAGCTTCTAACTTTAACCTTTTTAATTATAATCATATAAAATTCCTCCTACTAATATATTCGAAAAAATTTCAAAAAGTGATGGTTTTTTAGGAGAAATAAAAAAAGCTCTTTGGACTGTTTCAAATCCAAAGAACTTCTCGTTATTCCTCCTTAATACGACTAGAATAAGCACAGCTGTTCACCGCTTGTAGCGATGTTCTCAATCATCGGATTGTAACTGTGTGTATTCTTTTGAGCTTCTGACTTAGATAGGCTTGCTGCGAGATGGGTTGTAATTTTACCAAACAAATTATTGTAGTAATTAATCAACTCCTTCTTGCAGTTTTTAAATGCTAAATATTCAGGGGCTCCATAGTAAGCCCTCTTATCCTGGAGTAATGGACTATCAGAGATAATAGTCTCAAATACCCAGAGTTCAAAACCACGCGCAAACACCTCCGTTGGAGTCTTAAAATAGGCGGATTTACTAGTATCTCTAGGCAAAGTATCCTGATATGAAGCCAAGATATCCGCAAAATCATCTTGTAAGCTACACTCTTCCTCACCACCTTGGTAGGTAAAGTCAAGGTAGTGACCAAACTCATGGATGAAAGAAGTTGTATCTCTTACGTCTACGGCAATAATATTAAATGTTGGGTGGTAAAGCCCTGTAGCTTTATGTTTACCAAGTTTTCGGAATTTCAACTCAGGACTTACCATACCTTGCGGAAGACGGTCAACAATCTTTTCCCAGGCCTCTTCAACATTTCTGAACTCATTATAATCAAAATCAAGAGTCTTATATGCTAGTTGAGCGCCATTTGATACGTCAACTCGATAAGGGGCTGTATCAACCTCAACTTTACGGAAACCAAGTCTGTTAAATCGTGTAGAACGATTCAACGCACTGTCCTGGTACTTCTTATCATCCGCTACAGTAGCGATCACCTTCCGACTCTGATTTCCGAAACGTTTATTAGCTTGTACATTAGCCTCTTGATGTAGAAAAGCCATACATTTATGTACAACTTTTTCCACTGGCAATACATTTAGTAGATTACGATTCTTCTTATAACAACCACCATAAAGAAGTGTCTGAATTAGAACATCGTCTGCACATCTCCAACTAAATAATTTCTGGTAGGAATCACGTTCCTCTTGTGAGAGTTCATAATGCCCACAAGCATCCAACAAATGGTCAATGAAGACCAGATAGGGACCAGAGTAGCATACTGCTTTTCTATATGTGCACGGTGATGAGTATGTAGACCACTTTACCCCCATTTTAGTTGTGATCCCCCCATTCAAAATAACAATCATTTCATTATCTTTAGGATTTAAACAAGTATAAACCTCTTTCATGTTTAAATCGCTATAGGCTTTTTTACTCAAAGCTTTTTCGCTAATAGCAGATGCAAAAAGTTGTTCACCTTCTGATAGCTCATTAACTTTAACGAATTCAGCATCCTCTTTTGCAATCCCGAGGCGTTTAGCAGATTCAAAAATGTCTTCAATGGAAATGTCTGAAATTTTTTCGAAATATCCAAATGCTTTTCTAAGCTTGTCAGCGTTCCCTGCATCTGGTGCGATAGTAGGGATTCTTGGTGCGCGTGTTGTTTCAATACGTTTAATTTTTAGCAAGTTTGCCATAATTTTCCTCCTTTATTGTAAAAAAATGTACAAAAAAACCACGCACACTAGGGTGTACATGGTATTCCTCTTGTTATGAGTACCTGAATTAAGATACTCCTAATCCTTTGACTCGGCTAAGTCAATAACTTCTTGTTGTTTGATTAAAGCTCTACGGGAAGCTTCGTTTAGTACAACTTCCTGTTCCTCAGTAACATCGTCGAAGCGTTTTAACCAGGTACCGTATTTAGTAGTGGGCGTTCGAAAGCCTAAGACTTCCTTCATCACCTGTCCTAAAACTTGTTCAGTTTCAAGATCAGTTAGAGAAACACCCCCTCGGGTAGCCACAAATACATTTGTCATAAAGTCCTCCTACCAAAATAAAGACCAGACAAAAGTCTAGTCCTAATAGTTTCTGATTACGCCTGATAAGACCAAGATAGCCAATCATAGTTATTATCCATGATTATATAGCCATCGTCGGCTGTCATAGCTACAAAATCGAAGTGCGCTGCTCTTTCCCACTCTGATTCAGATGGTCGAAAAGCAGTCAGTACGATATTCTCATATCGTTCATTCTCAAGACTTTTTTTCAAAGAATCCTTGAGAATGAGAAAATCTTCAAAAGTCATTGAACCTTTATGTGTTGCCACTTCAACTGTGACACATTTACAGTGACATTTTAAAGCCCCAATAGCGTAATAGCACACTTCAAATTCAGCATTACGTTTCATAATTTTCCTCCTTAGATATAAGTAACTGTATGATACAGTTCACCTTCCGAACCTACAACAGAGCACGGATAAATGACAGCATGTTCGTTAAAATATTTCACCTCTTCTTTAAAGAGATCACGAACACGGTCTTCTCCCAATTCATCGATAGCGTTCTGAGCCGGACAATCATGCCAGTCTCCTTTCCAATCTTGAATAGGATCGAAGTATTTCTCTAAGAGAACTTCTTCATTGCCAGATGAGTAGGCCAAGAAGCTATGGATGCTTTTGATACAACTTAATTCCTTAAGTTCTACCAACTCTGCTTCCGTTGCTTCACCACGATATTTCTTTTTAAAGAGAACCACCTCACGCGCGTGAAGGCATTCCATTCTTTTATTTTTTACGGTATACATATTTTTCCTCCTACTACTAATTAAATAGTTCCATTTGAACATCACCATTTGGGTAAACCAAAGGATGAGGTTCACTAATAAATGCTGCTTGTCGCTTAATCTCTTCGGCTCTGACCTGCATCTGGACATAACTTTCCAGGTGTTGTATCCAAAATGCATCTGAGAGTTGATTGAGGTTTTGAAAACCGCCATCAAACCCCTGTCTTCGTGCCTCTTGAACAACATGAGTCAAAGCCCTAAATAGCCCAGATTGCTCTAAAATCCATTCGAAGACTAATTCCTCATGTTCCATTTTCACCCAACGGATAATAATGGGAACCGCAGCTTCAAAGCAAATTGGTAACATTGAAACATCTTTAATGCAGTTACAACGTAACTGTTCTAAATAAGATTTCATCATTTTCCTCCTCAATGTCGGATCCACTGACAGAGCTCAATCAGTGTAAATGGGATGACAAATAAGACAATTATTATTGTCCTAAAGACAATCTTATTTCTCAGGCATTCCCGAATAATGACAAACCCTATCAAGAAAGCAATAAGGTACAAAAAGCCATAACTCACTGGACCTTCAATAAAGGCATAAAAGCCCTGTTGTTGGATATTGTAATCCATACTATTCCTCCTTTTTTTACCTAAAAATAAAAGATAACCCTTATGAGTCATCTTCACAAACTAGAACAAGAAATAAGGTGCGATGTCCTTAAATTCCTCAACATTCATCATACTGACTACCTCGTCAACAATTAGGGTTTGCACCATGACATCGGGCGTATCTGGAGAGACAACGCCCATAGTCGCAATGTTGCGCGTGGCATTGATGATGAAATAAGAATCAATCTTGTCCATGATGGCATCCATATAACCTACGCCAAGAGCGCCCTCCTCCTCGACAATAGCTTTTAACATAGCTATTCCCTTATCTGTCTTAATAAGGTCACGAGTGCGTAGCTCTCTATCATAAGTCATTTGTGTAATCATAATTTTCCTCCTAAAACAACAAAAAGGGACTCAAAAAACGAGTTCCCTTATCTTATTTAATATTTTTGCAATTCACAAAGGTAACTGACTTATTGGCATTATCAGATAAGATATAATCATCTAATCCTTTACCAACATTCCACTTCATGAAATATGGTTCAACTTTGCCTTTTTTGAGGCCCAAGAGCATGTTTTTGGCATAATCTTTGACATAGCTATTTGTCACATAATCTTGATCATAAGCAACAAATGCACTTTCAAAACGGCACCCTACTGCAACATTGGTCGCCTTCTTCCAAACAGAGACACCAGGCACAGATAAAATGAGTCCTGGTTCCATTTGGTAGAAAGCTTTTCGGTCTTTGTTGTAACTAGCGATGATGTCACCTTTAAGAAGACCCTCGGTAATTACAACAGCCTTTTTATCAACCAATTCTACAAGGTTAGTCAAACCTTTACCATCTTTATCAAAACGAGCTTGTGACAAAATCTCATCCGAAAAAGCAAAATGAACCTTCGGTGTAGCTTTTGTCCCATTGACACTGTTTCGAGAAGACAAGTGGATGTACTTAGCCCCCATTTTAGCTTTAAAAACTAATCCAAGGTCAACAATCTCAACAACTTCCCCTTCTGGACAATAACCAGATCGAAGTGCTTTGTTAATGTCCCCACTTCGTCCATAGACGGTGTAGGCAATCCCTTTTTCCCCCTTATGGCAAACTACTCTGTATTTCTCGCAGCCTTCCATGACTTCGACAGAAATAGCCCGGTCTTTATCGTGGACACGCACTTGCATACCAACGATTTGACCATATCCATTACGGCAAGGGATAAGGATCCCTGGTTTTGTTTCGAAAATGGGAGCACCATATTTTTCGTAAAAACCAGGAACACCTTTCCAAGCGTCACGTTCAAGGCCGTTAGCTTCAAACAAATCTTCCCAGATCGTTTTGATTGAAAGAATCTCACCATCTTCATTTGTTTCATAAGATACACCCTGCTTACCCATCTGGGTTGAAGAAGTGTATCCTCGAAGGAGCATTTGTTGTTTAGTTAGGCCACGTTCTGCTGCCATATGCTCATAGTCTTTAACTGTCAAGCCAAAGACTTTAATCACAAGACTATAAACTGCATGGAGTTGATGCGCTGGAGCTTCTGGTAAGCTCTCAATTTCCTCAGAAATAACATTGTTGAAATGCTTTGCTTCGTCTGTCAATGGGTGACGATAGCCAAAGCTTGTTGGTTCCTGGCCCGCGATTGGTGTCCGCATACAATAAGCAACTGTTTGGTCTTCTGACAAGACACACCAGTCGCTCTTTCCACAAATAGGACACTTCTCAGGTCCGTTATTGAACCTAAGGTAGATTTTACCATTCCTTGCCTTATATTCTTTCATTGACATAATTTTCCTCCTTTTTTATCACCTCCCTCACTACTGTATGAGAGTGTTAGCAACCAACTTCAATTGTCGGCCACAATTTTCTAAAATACTGATACTCCTTCTTCTGCCCAACTTTCAATAAAGTCTTGTTGAGCTTGACCGTTATACCCACAGGCGTAGAAAGCCAAACCGTAATTGTTTTCTTCGTCTTCTTGTTGGTATTCTATTAGATCGCCACAGGCTTCCACAAAAGCCTTAACGCCTTTGAGGTCGCCACAAGGGTAGAATAAGACATCTCCCTCCTCTGTCACTGGGTGCCACATGAAGCCTGTCCCAGTGAAGTTTTCGTAAACATATTTAGTGATTGTCATTGTTTTTTCCTCCTTTATTCCATGGTAGCCATCTCAGGCCACAAGTTTAACATCAAGGGTTATACCCTCTTTTTATCAATAAGAAAAGACCTAAAGCAGCACAACGCTCCTATAAGTCTCCTCTGTC
>ERZ507021.162-NODE-162-length-40386-cov-51.9508_pt1 | contig 40386 bp, 56 predicted proteins | sample MGYA00512877_ERZ507021 | MGnify/ENA metagenome assembly ERZ507021 | reverse complement strand
TTTATCAGTGGGTTAGAGTTAAAAGAGAGCGACCTTTACGGTCGCTTTTTTTGTGCCCTGAATCACACTTCACTATATTTTCACTATATAATTTCACTATATTCTCTCCTTCAAACTGTCTTTTTCTGACCACCGACAACAGGAACAACCATCACTTTTCTGTCATACCGGGCGGTTTGAGTGATATTTTTATGCCCCGATATTTTCTGTTTTTCTGACAGTGGTCCATCGAGATCTGAAATACCTTTAGCCTTCAAATCATGAAAGGTGAAGTTAAAATTCAGGTGCGGGAATTTTTTAGCTGCAGCTTCTTTGGCTTTTCTCCAGCGACTGTTGAAACCATCCCGTGTATACCCGGATCCTCTGGATTGATGAAGTACATAAATACTGCTGATACCAGAATCAAGGGGGAGAGTATTACTCAGGTTTATAGCTGCATGCAGGCGCTCCGTCCATGCCTTTATTTGTGCTACACCTGTTTTTCCCTGCTTAATGTAAATACCATCCTCTGTTAATTGCGAATAAGTTAATGCCAAAACATCAGCTTGCCGGGCTGCGCAGAGATACGCTATTTCCATTGCTATCCTGACAACTACAGGGGATACGGAATAGAGCGCATTATATTCATCATCTGTAATATAGCGATCCCTGGCTTGCTCCTTGAATTGCCGCACACCTTTACATGGATTGCTTTTTACCAGTCCACGCTCATAACCCCAGCCAAAAACACGGGATAGCAGCGTTTTTTCCCTGTTTGCCTGTGTCGGGCTTTTAGTGCCGCGCTTATCCATATATTTGCGGATATGCTCAGGTTTTATATTATCGGGCTGCATTTTCCCGAATACAGGTAATAGCTTGCCGGAATATTTACGATAATCTTTCTGTGTTTCCGGTGACAGGTTAGTAAAGTCGGCGGAAATGAAAAATGAGTTAAACAATGCAGTCAATGTTGCCTCATTTTTCTGATCGTCTATCAGTTTTTCGTATGCTACCCATACCTCAGCCTGAGTACATGAAAAATCACAAAGCCGGATTGTTTTGTTATCCGGAGTAATAAATTCAAAAGCAGATCTGCCCCGTTTAACCCGCTTTGGCATCCAGTTATCAGCAGGATTTTTCCTTTTCCTCCCCATAATCACATAGCTCCGAAGTCAGGTTCTTCTGATGCTGGTAATGTCTGTCGTTTAGCCAGTGGACTGTTAAAATGCGTCCAGGTCGTTTTCGGGTATCCATCCGGCCGCTTTATAAAAAAGATACCGGCGCGCTCTAATACCTCACACTGCTTTGACGGGAATTGATAGCCGGTCAGTTCTATCATTTCGTCCGGGGTAATTACGTCACTCTCGTTTTTCATTTTGGTCTTGCCTCATCATCAATAAAATAAGAAGGTCGGCTGTATCGCATGAGCGTTTAATATCTGCCGGAGTGCATGGTCTGTTTTTTACACTCGCAGCCAGGCGGCCTAATTTAATATCAAAGTCGGTCAGTAATTGTTGTCCTGGTTGCCACGGTTCCATGATGTTTTCCCCTGTAATGGTATTGGCATCATGGTAATCACCGTGGCGGAATAAAACTGATTATGCTTAATCAACTTTTTGTCTGAGAAAAATCGGCCGAGATAATTTCATCAATCAGATAGCACTCTGAAAAAATACCCTTCACGGTCAGTGTTTCTTTATCCATCAGACAATTTTGCTCATCCGGATAAACGTAGCCGTAGGGCTGATATTCGCAGCTGGTGGCAGAGCAAATCAACATGAACAATCCGTATATCATTTGCTTTCATCCTTCTGCTGCGGGTCATTACGGGCCTCAATTTTCACCTGCGGAGGCAGGTCGTAATACACATCACACCGACGGTCTGTATGGATGTAGCCGTGACTGCCGTCAGGGAACGTGAGCTTTACCGGCCGGTCTTTGTAGTGTTGGTGTTTTAGCATTGGTCTGCCTTATCGTGACATGTCACACTGAAACAAAGTGCCCGATTGCCGGGCACGGTGGGTAATTACCATTACCGGACCATCAATGAGCGTTCACCAATTTCAATATGTGCACCGGGAACTGCAATACCGTTTTCCAGTGCCTCTTTGATGGCTTTTTTATCCGGTGACACGATGGTTTGTACATCAACGAGTGAATCAGGGATAAGTGATTCATCGTCAATGACTACTGATGCCCGACCTTTTGCCGCGGTAAATGTGTTTTTCACTGTTTTCAGTTTGTCCTGGCCGGATGCCAGTAAGCAGGTTAGTGCATATTTTTTCAGGTCTTTGGCCTGACGCTTAAATGACTTTTCACGATCCGCCAGACGTTTGGCTTCTTCACTCAGCGTATTTGCCTGCCCTTCAAGGTTACGGACGTGGATCATAATCGCGTCCAGTTTATCGCCGAGTGCGCCCTCGATACCTTCCAGTGTGTCGGCTATTTCCTCCGGGGTGAATTCACCGGTCTCTACCAGTCGTTGCAGCTTTTCATAGTCTGCGGCTAATGCAATTGCGGTTGCGCTCATTGGTCTGCCTCTTGTTTTTCAGTCAGTTTGGTTAAACACTCTTTCTCAATTTCTGTCAGGCGGCGCAGGCGGCCGGACAGGTATCCTGCATATTCGTTGTCACCGCGCGATTTGGCGCTGTTAAGATGCGCGGATATTTCGCGGGTAAGGGTGGATGCGATACCGCGTAATTCATTCTGCGTAACTGCGGTACGCATGGTTTCCGTGTTACGGGTGAATTTTTCATCGAGTTCTTCGCGGATCCGGACGCTGTCCTCTGCGTTCTCGCTGGCCGCTTTGATTTCAAATTCCAGCTTATTTTTGATGAGGTATTCAGGGTTATCGTGCATACCCATAAACACATCAGAAGAGAATCCGAGCATTGACAGCGCTTTTTTAATCGCGTCTGTCAGTGACTTTTTGATGACTTCACTATCAACTTTTATGCCGTATTGGGTCTGATAGCGGTATGGTGTCGCGCCGTAGCTTTCAAAATAACAGCACTTGCCATCTTTGCTGCGGTACCAAAATTGGATTTTTATTGAATGATTTTGCTCGCAGAACAGAGAACCGTCTGCGTCACGCAGGTAACGCAGAGCAACCTGTTTGTTGTTTTCCAGAACAGGTTCAGTCAGCGGTTTGCCGTCCAGGAATTTTTCTTCAACCACCTCATAGCCCCAGCCCTCACCGATCGGTCCGAAAATTTCGGTAGCACGCATAAACATGTAGTTACTGTTAATGCTGGTACCCTGAAATCCCGCGCCCTCTAAAGGCTTGGTAAAGCGTGGATCTGTGCGCTGTACCTGCTTCCAGATACTCAGATTGTCCGTGTCTGCCAGAACCTCGGCAATCACTTCGGCGCGGCTGCGGAAGTCATCAGTAGCGGGTTCCTCGGCGTGAACCGGTTCTGGTGTCTGCGCCGTGGTGGTCGCTTCATCGTTGGCTGCTACTTCCGGAGCTGGTTTCTCTGCCTGTTTATCTGCTTTTTTAGTACGTGTGCGCTTGGTCTTTTCCTGCTTTGCTGCTACGGGGGGGTTATCTTCCGTAATATCCGGACCGGACCGGCCTGTTTCCTGGTCATGACTGCTTTCTGCCGGCGTTATGCCAATACGGTCAGCCACAAACTGTTTACGGGCTGCCGCATCGCTTATCAGGTCAGGTAATTCTTTTCCTTCACGTACGACAGCAAAGACTGTTTCACGCGGGATCTGCAATGCGGTCGGGATAATACGGAACTCAGTAGACCAGCGCCGCCAGCTTTCATCTTCATCACTGATCAGCTTTTTCGCAGCGGTAAGTTTGCTTGGCTGTATTTCCCACGGTGAAAAATCACCGGGAAGAAGGGCGAGAGCTATTTCCTGATCCAGTGTCGCGTAATTATGTTCAAAATTACGTTGCTTTTGCTCCGGGACAGGGAGTTGCCCGGTGGCCGGTTCTGCAGGGAACAGGTATTCTTCTGCCAGCTTCTGTGCTTCTGCTTCGGTAATACCATCCTGAGCTTTTTCCAGAACAGTATTTACCAGCGCTTCTAAATCCTGTTCATTCAGCAGGGAAACCGTGCGTGTGGCCGCGATACCTTTTGCAATATTCCGGAGCTGCGGGTATTCATCACTTTCGTGAACAAAATCGACCGCTTTGCGGTACTCATTGCGGGTAAATTGTGTTTTTTCATACAGCATGATCGCAGCAATACGAACGACTGGTGCCGTTTTTGCAAACACTACCATTTCTTCTTCACGTTTCTGCCAGTCGGTACCGTTGAACTCGTACTCTTTGGCAAAATGTTCATCAAAACTATCGCCGGCCGGTGCTGGTTTGCCTGCCTGAGCTTCGCAGATTATTGGTGCCGCCACATCAAACTTCCCTGTATTTTCAGGATAAGTTTCCTCCAGCATCACGGTGGCCATTGCTCTGGCCATCTTCTCGGAATTGGCGGAAATCGTGATTGCAACAGTCACAGCACCGTCTTTAAGTGCCGCATCTATGGGATTAAATGCACAGATATAATTGGTCATTGGTCTTGCCTCTGGTTAGTAAGGTAATGCTTCGTCGTCTTTGGAGATAACTTCACCCTCCAGGCATAACAGAGCCTGAATTTGATCTTCAATCATCGAGGATTTGACCTGGGCATTCGCGAGGATTTTGTTCTGCTCATCACGCAGGCTGTTTATTTCTGCGTTAACAAGATCTGTCTTGGTTACCACTGGGGGCGGTAGTTCAATCTGATGTTCAGCGACGACAAAACCAATTTCGAGATCCGGAGATGCACGAAAGGTCAGTACAGCATGCTGAATACTGCCGTCGAACAGGCGTCGGGCGTGAACGTAAAGTGTAACTTTGAGGGTGTCAGGTTGTGCTTTCATAGCAACTCCTTTAAAATGATGTTTCCAATGATTCGTCATTGGTCTTGCCTCTTCTGACGGTTGGTCCCGTCAGCAGAACTCCGGATTAGCTTTGGTCGGCGACTCCGGGTAAAAGAACCCACCTCGGTGGGTTTTTTTACGTCTGAAATCCGGTGCCTGATTATTTACCCTCATCAGGCGGCTGAGGTTCCTGCATTCCGCAACGCAAGGAATCTGTGTATAATTCAGTCACCGCAACGTGTTTAAGGAACTGAATTATGGATAATAAAAATCTGGAACAGCAATTAGATGCGCAGCATATTTTGTTAAAAGCTATTTTTAATGTGTTAACCTCAGAACAAAGGGAAGAAGTTAAACATCAAATTAGCCATTTAAGTCAGGCTGCAAGGTACCCTCACTTACTGACATCTTTCCAATCAGAAACAGCAATTGAAGACGCAGAAAAAGCCGCTTTGGATTTACTTCGCCTTATGTGAAGCTGTCTCCCAATTCGTAGTTACGGGCATTCGATTTAATCAGGGCCGTCATTTCTGCATTCATGGCGGCGTCATATTTGTTGATATCTTCAATTAATTTACGCCCTTCATGCAGTACCTTTAATCGCGTGTAGATATACGCTTCCGCCAGTATGTCCACTTTTTCTTTGATATCATTAAGGCTAGATCCCGCCTCAATCATTTTAGGGATCATGCTCGTGGATAGGATGTTAACGTCACTCATTACAAAGCCAACGTAATCCTTTATTTCCTGCTCTCTGCTTTTGGTGCTATCGGTTTCTTTCATATAACCCCCCGTTTTGATTAGATCCCCGTCTTTCCGGGGTGTCAGATCGTCTTGCCTCTTCTGCCATCTTCGTGGCGTTATTTGTTTCCTGGTGCTGGCGTAAAACTGTGAACGTTTATCCTGAATACCCGCTGTGGGGTTTTGATGGAGATAAATCTACAAGTAAAAACTGAATATTGCAAGCTTGAATTGCAAATAAAACTTGTAATTGCGGGTGTTGAAAATTACAAAGAGCATAATTCCTTGTAATTTAAAGTTTAATGTTGAATAGGGATTTAGGCGTAGCGCTTGTAAACTTTGGACTGACTAATCAGCACTTTTCCGGCAATGAAAAATTTATCTTCGTCTTCTTTCGTGATTTGCCAGTCACGATAATTATTATTATCGGAAATAACTGTAAGCTGATCTTTAATCATCTGTAACCGTTTGATATGTAATGTTTGTCCGTAGACAAAAACATATACACCATCGCCATCAAAGTAATTTATGTGGATATCAATAAAAACTTGGTCACCAGGATTAATTGTACCTTGCATACTATCACCGGCAACAGTGATCATTTTTATGTTTTCACTTGGCCGGTGTCCAAACAGGCGTAAAGCTTCATCGGAGGTGTATTCAATCGATCTGATCGTCTCCATGAACTCACCTTTTGTTATGATGCCCGGGCCAGCACTGGCTTCAACATCAAGTAATTCAACAAGATATGAATCATGTTTTTTTGCTGTAACGCTCTGCCGGGCAGGTCCTCCAGATATATCATCCATTAAAAACCAGTGTTCCGGATAGCCGGACACAGAAGCCAATGTAGATAAATTTGTTCCGCTTGGTGCCGTTTTCCCGCTTACCCAGAATTGGACTGACTGAGGCCTTACACCAATTCTGCGGGCAAGATCAGACTGTGACCATCCATTCTCTGTGAGAACCTGGCTGATTCTGGCTGCTGATGTTTCATTAGGATTCTTTTTCATAATGTCATATTACAAGGTTTTCTTGTACTCATCACTTCAAGAAAAACTTGAAATAACCAATTTGTAATTGTAAGATTAACTTGTAATCAGGTTAAGGAGACCGATATGACACCAAATCTTAAAAGCAAAATTGTCACTCTGGCCAACCAGTCAGAAATTGCCCGCAGGTTGGGAATAAAACCACAAACGGTAAATCTGTGGTTTAAAAACGGAGTGCCGGCACAAAAAGTTTTAAGTCTGTGTGAGTGCCTCAGCTGGAAAATAACCCCCCATGAGGTAGCGCCAGAAATTTATCCGAACATTGCTGATGGCTTACCCGACCGTGGTGAATTATCTCAGCAAGCCAGTTAAAAAACTGATTATTCATAATCAATTTCGCGACAGGAGACGCAAGATGATGAATAACAACCAAATAATTAAGGATGAGATTGAATTATGGGCGGCAGAGAAGGGACAGGAGCATGTCGCAATCGAAATTAGCAGGGCGCATTTTTTAATACTGTGTGGTGATAAACCGTCACGCCTGTACCCGATAGAAGACGGGGCCGGTAACGCAGATTGGAAAGCGATTAATAACAACAGGCAGCAAATTTTCCGTTGGTTGCGCGGTAATTCTCCGGCAGCAGACAGAAAGTTCAGTGAGCTGATCCCGGCAATCAAAATTGCATTACCTGCTGACCGGTTGGCGCGGGTTAACGGGGATGAGTCGGTTAATTATCTGGCTTCCCTGGCAATCAAAGAATTTGCTGCAGCAATCAGCGAAACACTTTTAGGCAGTCGTGACATGTCACAGTGCATATCAAAAGCAGTAACCGCATTAAATGCGATGCGCATGACCAGCGCATGAGAAAGAGGCAAAGACCAATGCTGAATACAACCGAAAAAATCACCTACCGCAACGGGTTTATGCATAACGGCATTCCTGCAGATATCGAAACCATACGCCCGATATTCGACGGGCGCCGAGCTGCGGCACTCAGCGTGTGGGAACAGTACGAACGGGCCAAAGCACGGCTGTGTATGCACAACCTGACACCTGAGCAGTACCAGAACGCCTGCCGTGATATCGCTGACGCGCTGGGGGTGTGACGTGAGTAATAAAATTCAGGGGTACGTATGGGATGCCTGTGCCGTTTCCGGTGTGAAAGGCACGAAACTGATGATTATGGTTCGCCTGGCTGATTTCTCCAGTGATGAAGGGATCAGCTATCCGAGCGTAGAAACACTGTCCCGGCAGATTGGGGCAGGGGTCAGCACTATCCGTGATGCATGCAGTGAGCTTGAAAAGGATGGCTGGCTGAGGAAAAAACAACGCCGGAACGGTAACCGCAACGCATCGAATTTATATTTTCTCAATGTCGATAAGTTGGAAACTATCGCGTTACAGGAAATCGCAAAGCTGAAAAAACAGCGTGAAAATAACGCAATTTCTCACCCTCCAGTTTCTGACGGTTCAGAATCCGACCGGTCAGAAAACAGTAATTCCGGGCGTTTTGACCCTCCAGATTCTGGCGTTAAAGGGGGTTTTCACCCTCCAGAATCTGGAGGCGATCCATCAGTAAATTCAAAACATGATCCATCAGTAAATTCAAAAGAGGATCCGAAGCCTGCGACGCAGAAAAAATCCACGGTGAAATTTGACCCGTTGTCAGTCCGTCCGGAAAACGTCAGCGAACCTGTCTGGCAGGATTGGGTGAAGTTCCGGAAAGAGATTAAAAAACCACTGACCGAAACCAGTTGCCGCCAGATTGCCAAAAAACTGGCCGGGCATCCTGATCCTGATGCGGTGCTGTGTGATTCCATCGCCAACGGCTGGCAGGGAATATTCCCGGAACGCACCACAGGTCGGAAACCTGCTAAGCCGGGCACACACTCCGGATTCAGTGATAAAAACTACGAGAGCCGCCCAGCGGCATGGGTGAACGGGGGCAAGCATGTCTGACGAACTGAACGTGAACATCCCGCCGCGCTTTGCTGCTGCGACATTTGAGACGTATCACCCGGCGAATCCTGATGCAAAAAACAATCTGGAAATCTGCCGCGAGTATGCCGAAACATGGCTGTCCCGTAAAACCGCCGGAGAGGCGCTTATTTTGTGCGGAACACCCGGAACCGGGAAAACCCACCTTGCAGTGTCAATCGCCCGTCAGGTTGCCACTGAGGCGCAGGAATCGGTATTTATCACCACAGCGGCACGTATCATCCGGGCTTTTCGCCGTACATGGTCTGGCGATGCGGAATACAGCGAGCTCGACGTATTGGAAAAATACTGCGGGCCGGGCCTGCTGATTATCGATGAAATCGGGGTGCAGTACGGAACTGACTCAGAGCGCAATATTTTGTTTGAAGTGATTAACGACCGGTACGAGGACATGTTACCGACCATCATGATCAGCAATCTGCCACTGAACGAACTGGCCCCGCTGCTGGGTGAACGCGTTGTTGACCGCATGCTGGAAGGTGGTGCAGTACTGTCGTTCAACTGGCCAAGCTACCGGAGTAATTGATTATGTTCAGTGAGCAGGAATTAGAAGCTGCTGTCATTGGTGGTTTGCTGGCCGGTGGTGCCACTCAGGATGCCTATGACGTTCTGGCAACACTGCCTGATGATGCTTTCAGTGTCGGGTACTTTTCCAGGGTGTACCGGGAAATAAAAAAACAGGCACTGACGAGTGCAATTATCGATCCGGTATTTATCGCGGACGCACTCGGGGGAAATGGTGATTTTGCTCATATCATGGAGCTCACCAGAAAAACCATTTCATACGCAAACCTGAAAGGGTATGCCGAGAAAGTCAGGAACTACGCGGCTGTTCGTAAAATTACAGCGCTGATAAATAAATTTCAGAAAGAAATTACTGATGCGGCCACTCATGACCAGGCCGAAAGCGTAATTCAGAAGTTCAGCAGCGAGTTCACCCTGATCACCAGCGAGAAAGAAAGCCTGGTACCGGTTCACCTCAACGAACTGATTGACGGCTATGTTGATGTGTTGGAGAAGCGGAACCGTGGCGAGGGCAGCGGCATGATGATCCGGACCGGTATCGAAGCACTGGACGATAAAATCGGTGGTTTTAACCCTACGGACCTGATTTTTATCGGCGGCCGGCCGGGCATGGGTAAAACTGAACTGGCACTCACAATGATGGAAAAAATGACAACCGCCGGTGACTCTGTGCTGATGTTCTCCATGGAAATGGCGAACATGCAGATTGCCGAGCGTATGATTGCCGGGGCTGCGCAGTTGCCGGTTTCCAAAATGCGCAATTGTGATTTGGACGACGAAGGCTGGGCGCGGATCAGTTCGGCAATCGCACATCTGATTGACCGGGACATTCACATTATCGATGCCAGCAATCTGACCATTGATCAGATATGCGCCATCAGTGAACGACATAAACGCAAATATCCGGCCACAAAAGGCATTTTCATCGACTACCTCGGGCTGATTAAAAAACCTAAAGCAGAGCGTAACGACCTGGCGATTGCTGCGATATCGGCCGGTATGAAAGGCCTAGCTAAAAGTATTCACACACCGGTAGTTGCTCTGAGTCAGTTATCCCGTGACGTGGATAAGCGACCACTGAACCAGCGCCGTCCGGTGGCTGCGGATCTGCGTGACTCCGGCAGTCTGGAACAGGATGCAGATTATATTTTCCTCACCTATCGGGACGCGGTTTATAACCCGAACAGCCCAGCCAAAAATTATGCGGAGATCATCATCGAGAAGAACCGGTACGGAGAAACAGGCACTGTGTATCAGGAATTTAAAAACGGCCACTATCTGCCAACCGACCAGATTTCAGCAGCAGAAGTGAGCCGTATGCAGCAACAGGCGGAGGTACCTAAAAGACGCCGCTACGCCGACAAAGCATTTTAAGACCAACAGAGGCAAAGACCATGATAATCAAAGACCCTGTTACGTGCGAATCTCTCGTGCGTGATAACTATCCCCGCATGCCAGATGATGGCTGTGATCATACTGACTGCCACTTAGACCGGCTGCATGCCGCGCGCCGGGCCCGGAAAAAAATCCCGTATCAGTCTGCCCCTGAACCAAAGAAAAAGGGGGAGTGAGCATGTCCGGACAATCAAATTATTTACCTGCAGGTCTGCCTCACAATCGCGCCCTGTGGCCCGTTGAGTATCAGGAAAAAGAGCAGCTTGATTTGGCTGCCAGTCGCCTGATTAAGCAGCTCAGAATGCAGAAAATACACAGAACGGCTGTACTGGTGGCTATCGAAAAAACACCGGCGGATCAGCAGTCGTTTTTCCGGGAGCGCCTGAACTACTGGCAGGAGGTGATGAAGTGATGGAATCAATACCAACTCAGCGTTCAGACTACGTCATCATGCTGGAAGAACTGCGCAACAAGCCAACCCACATGCTGAAAGAGATCGGTGACCAGTGGCGGACACCTGATGCGCTTTATTGGGGTATCAATGCAAAGTTCGGCCCGTTCACCCTCGACCTGTTTACGGATGGCCAGAACAGTAAATGCCCGAACTATTACACCGCCGAAGATAACGCACTGACACAGGACTGGTCAGAAAAGCTGAAAGAGCTGGGTGGTGCTGCATACGCTAACCCGCCATATTCCCGTGCAACTTATCATGGTAAACAGGTCGTTACAGGGATGGTTCATATCATGGAGTACGCTCAGGCTATGCGTGAGAAAGGTGGGCGGTATATTTTTCTGATAAAAGCCGCGACCAGCGAAACGTGGTGGCCTGAGTATGCTGATCATGTTGCATTTATCCGTGGTCGTATCGGGTTCGATTTACCAGATTGGTTTGTGCCGGCGGACGAAAAACAGAAACCGTCGGGTGCTTTCTTTGCCGGTGCGATTGTTATTCTGGATAAGGATTGGCAGGGTGACAAAATCAGTTATATCAGCCGCGACGAACTGATCGCCATTGGTGAACTGTTTATGCGACAGGCGCACTGGCTGGTGGAGAAAGCAGGGGAGGCAGCGTGATGTTTACCCGATATATTCTGTTTATATTGTTCTGGAGTGTGATTGTTACCACGATAGGGGGAGTATTCAATGGCTAAGTCCCCAGCAGAACGCAAAGCCGCGCAGAGAGCGCGGCAAAAGAAAACCGGTATCGTCAAACTTGAGTTGCTGGTGGATGGACAGGAACTGGAAATGCTGCAGCGCAATTGTGCGTTGCGGCGGCCAGGGCGGGAACCTTATGAGTTGAATGAGTACCTGACGATGCTCATCAGAATCGATGACCGGTCGCTAAAATCTGAAATTGAGGAACTTAGTAAGAAAACTTGCCGGAAATGTGGCGAGAAACTACCAGTGGAGGAATGTTGTATGTCCGGTGATTCTGAGTGCTGGAATACGCTTGGGTGGCATGAGTTGAAGCTTCATTTATCTTGATTTTTAATTTGGTTTTGAGGCAAAAGTCGCTTATAGATTTTGTTTTGAATAACATTTTAAAGACTTCTTGTTTTTCTCCCTCAAATGAGGTATAAAAATCGGAAGTCTAATGTGGAAGGAAATGTATCATGGAAGCTTTGAAAATCTATACGAATGAATATGCGGAAGATAAACTGCTCAAACTTGGGCTCAATAATGAGAATATTACTTTTGCAATAAGTTCAGCTATTTCTGATAGCTTTAGAAGCTCACCGCTTCATCCAAGAATTGATGCAATGTCAAGGGCTTGGCGTGAAGCTGTAGCCGCATTTAGGGAAAGTGTTCTTCTGAATGACAATGGATGGACTTGCATTCGTTCTGATAGCTTAGAACTTACAGTTAATTCCGAATTGGGGATAAGTGTTATTATCACTAGTGGTGATAAAGATACAGGCTTGATAGATGGAAATCCAAGAACGAAGAATGCTAAGGGAAATGCAGTAAGAAGAGCAGTAGAAAAAAATAACTATAATTTGGAATTATTCCCTTCAAATGATGTATTTGATGATAACTTTGATGAATTAGAAGCAATATCGGCTCTGGATCCAACAAAAACTTATGTTCTTTTGTATTATTTTGACTTTTCTTCAAAAGAGGTACGCTGCGAACTTTCTTTACCTAAAGAAATGACTAAGTTTAGCTCTTACAATAAAATTGATACTTGGTCTGAGCGTATTATCATTACTCCAGTATCTTTTGATAATGCAAATCCATCTATCTTTAATGAAGAAGAGTTTACTGATGATTTTGATATTCAGATATCGAAAAAATAAGTGATCTGTATATGAATAAAAAATTAAATCCAGAGAGGCTAAAACTAGCTCGTTTAAGAAGGAAAATGACATATAGCTCATTATCTGATATTACTGGTATATCAACAAAGTCATTGGCGGAATATGAAAAATTCGATAATTTATTTTCACCAACAGAACAGAATGTCGAATTGATAGCTAACGCTTTAAATTACCCCAATGATTTTTTTTATGGTAATGATGTTGATTTCGTTGAATCTTCGACAGTTTCATTTCGTTCTTTAAAAAAAATGAAGGCAGCCGAACAGCATGCCGCAGAGGCAGCGGGATCGTTAGGTGTAATATTAAATACATACTTTGAGAGTGTATTTAATCTACCTGAATGTAATTTACCTGATTTAAGAGACTATGAACCAGAAGCAGCAGCTGAGTCTGTTAGAGAATTATGGGGTATTGGGGTTAAAAGCATATCTAACATGGTTCATCTATTAGAGGTCATGGGAGTTCGTGTATTTTCATTAGCTGAAAACACATTAAATGTTGATGCGTTTTCATTCTGGAAAAGTGATATTCCATTTGTTTTTTTAAATACACAAAAAACTGGAGAAAGAAGTAGATTTGATGCTGCCCATGAGCTGGGGCATTTAGTTCTTCATAAGCATGGCTCACCACAGGGGAAGCAAGCGGAAGATGAAGCTGATCGATTTGCATCGGCATTATTGATGCCGCGACAAACAGTTATTGCAGCTAAAATGAATTTTCCTACTTTAGAGCAAGTAATAAAATTAAAGAAACATTGGAAGGTATCAGCAAAAGCACTAGTTGTCAGAATGAAAAACCTTAAATTATTAACAGAGTGGCAATATAGAACACTAATGGTAGAGATTAATAGTAATAACTTGCACAAAAGTGAAATTAATGGAATAGAAAGAGAGAGGTCAATGCTTGTCGATAAAATGTTAACAGCATTAAGCCTGGATAAAATTGGTTTAACTGCCTTATCAGAAAAAGTTTCTCTTCCTGTTGAAGAATTAAGCAATCTTCTGTTTAAAGTGGCTGTAATTAATGGTGGTAATGATAGTAATAAAAAGAATAAAAGCTCAGCGAATCTAACTTTGGTGAAAAACTAAAAATCATTTTATGATTAATTGAGATACCACTAATTATTTTTTCGTTAATCTGGTAATACCTATTATATCAATGTATTATTCAAAGTGCTGACCTGAACAACCAGCACCCTGAATACCCGCTGTGTCACTGGAGAACACCATGGCACAGCATAGCTTTATCAAACTCCCCAACGATACTCTTGCGCCTGCAAATCCGGCAGCAAGGGATTATCTGCATTCAAAAGTTAAGTGCGGTGATGTGCTGTCAGCAGACTTCAAAAAGGCACGTAACCCACGATTTCACCGTAAATATTTCGCACTCCTGAACCTCGGTTATGAATATTGGGAACCGGTCGGCGGTACCATTTCGCCGGAAGAAAAAGAACTGGTTCGCGGGTATGTGAAATTCCTCTCGTATTACACGGACAATGACGATGCACTGCAGTCAGCAGCTGACGCCTATCTTGATGATGTAGCACAAAAGCGCGCGCAGAATATTACCGCGACAAAATCCTTTGACGCTTTCCGATCCTGGGCCATTGAACAATCCGGCCAGTACGACACCTACGAAATGCCTGACGGCAGCCTGCGCCGTGTCGCCAAATCAATCAGCTTTGCCAAAATGGATGACCTGCAGTTTGGTGAACTCTATAAATCCACGCTCGATGTGCTGTGGAACTTCATTCTGTACCGCAATTTTTCCACGCAACAGGCTGCTGAGAACGCGGCAGCACAGTTATTAGATTTTACCTGAGGGGCAAGACCAATGACCAAATCAAAGACCAAAACAGAACAGCAATGGCTGTCGGATGTAGCCGAACTCGGCTGTATCTGCTGCCGTAACATGGGGTACGGGGCATCCCGCGCAGAACTGCATCATGTGCGCAACGGGCAGGGCATGGGGCAACGGGCGGATCATTATTCTGTGCTCCCTTTATGTCCGCAGCACCACCGGGCATGCTACGCAACGGGATTCCATGCAGCGCCGGAAACATGGCAGCAGATCCACGGCAGCGAACGTGAATTGCTGGAGCAGGTAAAACAGGAAGTTAAGGAGCTGCGTTTATGCCGGGTGTAATGAATATTTCAGATGGTTTATCGCTGGACAAAGAGCGCGAGGCTTGGTTACAGAATTGGCTGGCAAGGTTCGGGGCGTGGGTGTACAGCGGTCGGTTGGTGAAACGGCAGAGCAGCATGATAGCCGAATTTATGGCTACAGTTGAACGCCGCAGCTACCCGGACAGACCGACCTGCAGTGATGAGGATGGACTGCTGATACAAGGGGTGGTTGATCTCCTTTATCATTTGGACCGTGAGGCGTTTAAAATGCTGTTGGCCCGGTATGTCTTTTGTGCCTCGGATCGTGAAATTGCCCGGCAGCATCATAAGGCCTGTGCACCACGCGTCATGGCGCGCAGAAACGGTATGTTACGTTCCCGCAAACCGTCGTTATCTACATGCCGCCGGGAGGTGGATGAAATACTAAAAGCGGCTGAGTATTTATTATACCAACCGCTGGTAGATGCATTTAAAAACAGGGAAAAAGAAAAGATCATGAAGCGAAATAACAAAAACGTGTTGACTTCTTTGAATCAATGAGCCACTATTTCAGGGTAAGTTGCCGTTTTTTTAACTGTACCAACTAACCCAGCCAATGCGCTGGGTTTTTTGTTGCCTGAAAATAGATAAGGGCTGCTGTTAACGCTGGTCAACCCCAGATGAAAAACAGGCCGCAATGATGGAACACATCATAAAAGCCGGCAGCCACGAAGGCGATATGGTTGCTGATTTTTTATGGGTTCAGGGGCGACATTGAAAGCCGCTCTGAAGCACAATCGTCGCGTTCTGGGCGGAGATGGAAGCGGAACGGTTTGAGCAGACTAAGGTTGAAATAGCATTATTGTGATAAGGATGAATCCCGTGTGATATTGCTTATCAATTGAAACCTCACGGATGCGGGAGTTTTATTGTACGGTCTTGAAAGTTTCACGTGAAAACACTATATCTGTAGTGCGCTACTATAGTGTGATTAAACGTGGATTAAAGTACCGAAACAGTAGTGCAGGCCTCACTTCGGTGGGGCTTTTTATCTGATTTATCAGAGTGTAGAGTCGTTATTTATAAAACTAGCAAATAAAGAGTAATGTTACTAATATGAGTTCAATTACTATATATCAACGTTGTTTTATAATTGATTTCGTATAAGGTGACAAAAATGAATTTTTTACCTACATCTGGTTATATGAATAATACTTCTGATAAAAAAATCCCTGTAGGTATTAGTGCTTGCTTATTGGGTGATAGTGTTAGATTTGATGGTGGACATAGGCGCTTTCACTTTGCAGTTGATGAGTTATCAGATTATTTCGAATACCAATCCGCATGCCCTGAGATGGCTATTGGTTTGCCTGCACCCAGACCTGCATTGAGGTTGGTTAAGTCTGAAGAAAAGAACGTTATACTCAAATTCAGTGATGGACGAGAAGGTGATTTAACTCAAAAAATGGTGGATTTCTCTACTGAATATCTGAGTAAAACTATTAATTTATCCGGTTATATTGTTTGTAAAAACTCACCTAGTTGTGGTTTGGAAAGAGTTCGGGTATATGATTCTGTAGGTAATGGTAATAAAAAGTCTGGGATCGGCCTTTTTACTGAGCAATTAGTAAAAGCGATGCCGTGGTTGCCGGTTGAGGAAGATGGCAGGTTAAGTGACCCGCATATTCGGGAAAATTTTATTATACGAGTATTTGCTCTTCATGAACTGAATGAACTAAAGCAAAAATCATTAAATCGTCGCTCATTAATGGATTTTCATGCTCGATACAAACTCCTTTTACTGGCACACTCTCAGCCTCTTTATAGAGAATTAGGTCGTCTCGTTGCTAATAACAAAGAATGGAATTCAATAGAATCGTTTTTTATAGAGTATCGAAATAAATTCATGAAACTATTGCAAAATCAAGCAACACGACGCAATCACACTAATGTGCTTATGCATATCCAAGGTTATTTTAAACGCTATTTAACATCAAACCAAAGACAGGCATTAAGTAAATTAATTTTAGAATATCGCCAGGGAATACAGCCTTTATTGGCGCCATTGACATTAATAACGCACTATTTATCTGAGTACCCTGATAACTATCTGAATCAACAAAGGTATTTTAATCCTTACCCTCAATCATTAAGATTGCGTTATGGGTTATGATATTAAAATAACGCTCTGGTGTTTTGAGAGTGATTCATATTTTCGGCTATTCCAGGCGGCTGAATACTTGCTATGAGGCTCTGGTAGCGCGGAGCAGCTCGGCTGAGCTAAATCAGCCACCAATTTCGGGTACAAAAAAAGCCGGTGAGTAGCAACCGGCGAAAAAGCATATGTAACAAGGTAATGTATGAAACTACATACTATTTAATTTTATGTTTACTCAATTTTATCGTCCATACTGAAATTCCACTTATGTGACATAAAACAAATTCCAAAGGTCGCCATGTGCGGCCTTTTGTCATTAGCAACAATAAGAGCATTGGAATACGACAGGCTCATTACCTAATCCGTATTCGGCCACAGTGCTCTTTTTATTGCTTTCCCGCCGCTGGCGGGATTATCCGAATAATGCAGCAGCCACCACACGTTAACCCGTTTAAAACATATAAACCGGTTGCGGCATTTCCCTATCACTCAACATACGGAACACTCCGCAGGGGGTGGATATGCGCATGTCTGACAAATATTCCAGCCCTACAGCGTACGCCTGGGGGCTTATAACCTCTGCTTTTGGCGTTTTATCCTTGGATCAGTGGGCTATTGTTGCCGGGATTATCTGTACTGTCGGGACGTTCTTGGTGAACTGGTATTACAAACGGAAAGAATTCCAACTGAAAGCCGGAGAACATCATGAATAACCGATTATTTAAAAAAGTCATGACCGCTTGTGCCGTCGGGGCGATTGCCGGTGCGCTGGTGCTGATCCCCGCATATGAGGGTGTTGAGTACAAACCTTACCGTGATGTGGCCGGAGTGCTCACCGTATGTTATGGCCATACCGGCAGTGATATTCAGCCCGGTAAGTTGTACACGGACGCAGAGTGCAAGGCGCTGCTACATGACGACCTGACGAAAGTCCGGCGCGCGGTTGATCCGATGATCAAAGTGTCGATTGATGACAACACCCGTGCGGCCATCTATTCCTTCGTTTACAACGTAGGGCCCGGTGCGTTCTCGCGTTCTACTATGCTGCATAAACTCAATGCCGGTGACATCACGGGTGCATGTGACGAAATGAAGCGCTGGACGTTTGCTGGTGGTAAACAGTGGCAGGGGTTGATTAACCGGCGCGAAACGGAGAAAGCGATATGCCACGGAACCCTTTAACTTTGATCATCATTGCTATCATTCTGCTGACGGTCAGTCTGTTGGCAGGCTGTTACCTGTATTCGCTCGAGACTCACTGTAAGCCGCTGCCGGGCAATCCGCTGGACGGTGTGATTCATTATGAGTGTGAAGCGCCATGAAAAGGGTAATCACTGTATTACTCAACGGCTGGGTGTGGGCGGTAGTATTCTTCGGTCTGTGGATGTTCAGCCTGTTATCGGCTGAAAAATCAGAAGGGCAGCACAAAGACGATGTAATCACCGATCAGCAAAAGGTGATTGATAACGCTTACACCAGCATCGATATCTTTGACCGCGTGTCCGCAGCGAACGCCAACCGCAGCATGCGCATCGAGGCCAAATCACAGGAGAAGCAGATTGAATACCGCACCATCATCCGGAAAGAGCCTACCTGTAATCTGTATATTCCTCAGTCTGTTTCTGACGGGCTGCTCAGCCACGTCTACGCCATCCGTGAATCAGCAATGCGTTCCGCTCCCGACATCGCTGACACAACCGGTGCTGGCTCCGCTACCACCCGCCGACTGACATATTGCCAGGCGGTTGAGTGGATAGAGCCGCTGCTGACGGCACTGGATAAGGCGAACGGGCAGTTAATGGATATCCGGAAAGCGGATACTGAGAGAAACAGACGAAAGTAATAACCCATCACAAAGCCTGCTCACTGAGTGGGCTTTTTAATTGGTTAAGGAGAAAGCACCATGAAACCGGATTGGGGGGTGTTACAGCAACAGTTCCTCGCCGAGCATTCAGTAACGGGAATATCCCCGAAAGAATGGTGTGAGATACAGGGACTGAATTACGCAACAGCGCGTAGGTACATCAAAAAGCCAACTGTGCAGAGTGCGCAAAAAACTGCGCAAAAGAAAGTGCGCACTGCGCAGAAAAAAGAATGCGCAAATGAACCGGTGCGCAATAGTGATATACCGGATGCGCAAGGCAATAAATCCGACAATGCGCAGAATGATGAAACAGAGTTCGATCTGCGCAAATACGGGCTTAACGATATGCAGGCACGTTTTGTCACTGAGTATCTTATCGACCTGAACAGAACAGCGGCATATAAACGGGCTGGCTATAAAGGCGAAGGGAATACAGCTTATGTGAATGCAAGCCGACTGCTAAGAAATGCTAAGGTTTCCAAAGCTATTACAGAAGCCCTCGCAGCGCGGGAACGTCGGACTGAAATCACCCAAGACGCAGTATTAAAAATGTGGTGGGACATTGCCACCGCAGATGTATCTGAGCTGACTGAATACCGCCGGTTATGTTGCCGCTACTGCTGGGGCTTTGGTTTTAACTATCAGTGGCGTGACTCGATAGAGTTTGAGGACGCTGTCAGTGAAGCGGTTGCAAAGAAGCAGAAGGAGCCAAACGACAGGGGCGGCTACGGTTATGACAGCACGCTGGACCCGAATCCTGACTGTCCCCGCTGCAATGGTGCCGGTATTGGCCGACCTCATTTCCACGATACACGGGATTTGAGGGGAGCAAGCCGCCGGTTATTTGCCGGGATAAAAGAGGGTAAGTTCGGTACCGAGGTGATCACCCGTAATCAGGATGAGGCGCTAAAAATGGTTGCGCAGCATTTGGGGATGCTGAAAAACAGGACGGAGGTCACCGGTGCAGATGGCGGCCCGATACAATCAACGGGATTTGACCTCAGTGGACTGACGACAGAGCAGCTTTTGCAGTTACGTGAAAAAGCGGGGAAATAGCCTCTCTTTAACATAATGGTTGTTACCCGAATAAACGAAATCAGGTTCACGCAAAAAGCACACTGAACCTGTCAAAAGCAATACTTATCCCCGGGCAATATGCCTGTTTATTTTGTTACTCATTTGTTATCAAAAAATCAGAAGTAGCTTCGGAGTGATTCGATGCTGAAAGACTCGTTTTTGTCATTTTAGGTGATGTGATGGATATCAATGTCGATCTGTTTGATCAAGAAGTTCGCAGAGAGATAGCGCGGCGCAGCCTGCATGAATTTATCCAGTACATTAACCCGGAATACATCACCAGTCACTTTTCGGAAACGGTCTGTGCATCACTGGATAACTTTCTGATTGAGATGATGGCCGGTAAGCGGCCGATTCTGATTCTCGGCGCACCGCCGCAGCATGGTAAATCCGATATTGTGTCGCGGTATCTTCCGGCGTATTTCTTCGGTAAGTATCCGGATAAACGTGTAGGCGCATTGTCCTATTCGTCAGATCTGGCCAGTGACATGAACACTGATGTTCAGCGCATCATGTCGTCAGATGAGTACCGGACGCTGTTTCCTCAAAGCTGGTTAGGTAATAAACCGACTGACGGTGTGGCGGTTAAGCGTAATACCGAAGAATTCGGGATTGCAAATCACAGGGGAACATACGTCTGTGCCGGTGTTGGCGGCCCGCTGACAGGTAAAAAAGTTGATCTCGGGATTATTGATGACCCGATAAAAAACTCAAAGGAAGCGCTCAGTCCCACGGTTAAAAAGTCAATTTGGAACTGGTACGCATCGACGTTTAAAACCCGCCTGTCCCGGAACAGCGGCGAGATCATCATGGCGACCCGCTGGGCCACAGATGACCTTTCCGGCCGGGTCAAAGAGAAAACACCAAAAGCAAGAGTGCTGGCATTTCCGGCCATCAACGAGCAGGGTGAAGCGCTTGTCCCTGAGTTGCATCCGCTGGATAAGCTGCTCGAAACAAAAGCCATTCTCGGTGATTACTTCTGGTCTGCCATGTATCAGCAGAAACCGAAACCGGGAGACGGGCAGATATTCCACGAAGAATTCGCCCGGTACTACCTGCCGAAAGATCTGCCGGACACCTTTGATGAAGTCATTCACAGCTGGGATATGACGTTTAAGGACAGTGACGGCACGGACTACGTTGTCGGTCAGGTATGGGGCAAGAAGGGCGCAAATGCCTATCTGCTGTATCAGATCCGCAAACGCATGAGTTTTACCGAAACCCTGAAAGCCGTGAAATTACTGGCTGAGAAATACCCGCAGGCGCGGCGCAAGCTGGTGGAGGATAAAGCCAACGGACCGGCGGTCATTGATACGCTGAAAACGACAGTATCAGGATTGGTGCCCATAGAGCCGGACGGCAGCAAAATCGCCCGTGCTCACGCCTGCACTGCTGAATGGGAAGCCGGGAACGTCTGGCTGCCCCATAAAGATATTGCACCGTGGGTCACCGAAACGGTAGAAGAAATCACAACATTCCCGTTTGCCGGGCACGATGACACCGTGGATGCCATGACACAGGCGCTGCGCTATCTGTACCAGAAAAAAGGCGGCGGATTCTTTTCACGCAAGAGGACATAACATGTGGCCGTTCAGAAAGCGGAAAACAGCAGAAATTGCCGCACCTAAGCGGTCAGCGTTCTCAACGCATTTATATTCAGCACTGGCAGCCGAAACAGGGTTTCAGGGGCTGGCCTTGCAGCAACCCACCATGCAGGGCGTGGCGATGGACAGTATCGACGGCACTGTACCGGCATTCAAAGGCGGTCAGGTATACGGCGTTCCTGAGTCACAGGCAGCGTGGTACGCCTCGCAGATGTTCATCGGCAACAATATGTGTGCGGTGATCGCCAAACACTGGCTGGTTGATAAAGCGTGCAGTATGCCAGCCCGTGACGCTGTCCGTCAGGGGTATGACCTCGATTGTTCCGGGAGTGACAAAGAAACGCAGAAAAAGCTGCGTAAACTCGATAAAAAATACCGCATCCGGCACCACATGAAAGAACTGGTACACCTCGGGCGGGTTTACGGTGGCAGGCTGGCACTGTTTGTTGTTGAGACATCCAACCCGAAGGAGTGGTATGAAAACCCCTTTAATCCGGATGGCGTGACGAAAGGCATGTACAAAGGGATTAAGCAGATAGATCCGCAGTGGGTCACGCCTGACCTGACGGAAGCTAATTTACAGGACCCGGCCGGACTTGATTTTTACGACCCAACTTACTGGATTATCGGCGGACGCCGGTATCACAAATCGCACTTCGTGAAGTTCGTGCCGTTCCCGGTACCCGATGTGCTGAAACCGACGTATAACTTTTTCGGCGTATCAGTCCCTGAGCGCGTGTACGAGCGAGTATATGCCTCTGAGCGGACCGCGAATGAAGCCCCGCAACTGGCGATGACAAAGCGCCTGACGACTATTGGCATGGCGGATGTTGAGGGTGTTGACGCAGCCACCATTCATCAGAACATGATTGAATTTACGGAGATGCGTGATAACTACGGTGTGCAAACGGTCGGAGCCGCAGACACTATTCAGCAGTTCGATACGTCACTCGCGGATCTTGACGCAACCATCATGACGCAGTATCAGCTTGTTGCCGCTGCCGCAAACGTTCCTGCAACAAAGCTGCTTGGCACAACCCCGAAAGGCTTTAACGCGACCGGTGAGTACGAGGAAGCCAGTTACCGGGAAGAACTTGAAAGCATCCAGACCAATGACTTAGAAGACCTGTTGCAGCGTCACTACGACATGTTACAGCGCAGCGAGGGTATGGGGACGGACGAGCTTTCAATCACCTGGTTACCGCTGGACAGTCCTACCGCACTTGAGGATGCAGACATCAAACTCAAGCAGGCACAGACCGATTCAGCGTATGCAGCGGTCGGTGCGGTTGACGGGCTGGATATCCGTAAAAAGCTGGCGGCGGATAAAGAATCGGCATTTTACGGTATTGACGTGAACGAGGACGATTATGCCCCGGAAAATACGGGTACGAACCAAACGGGCACGGTGGGCGGCATCCCGTCAGGCAGTTATGAAGGGCAAGCCGCTGCAATATTCGGCAGCAGCCCAAAGCCGTTACCAGCGTGACATGTCACAACTGATTAAAGGCATGATTGCAGATTACGAAAAGACGTTCAGCAGTCTGCATGAGGATTTTGACGGCGTGACCATGGATGCCAGCTTTGCCAGCCAGACCAAAATCTGGCTGAACCGGCTTAAACGCAAGTGGGATAAGATTTTTAACAGTAAGGCCGCAGAGATGGCGGATAAGTTCACCTCGCAGGTGGACATGAACGCACAGCGCAGCCTGGACGATTCCCTGAAACAACTCTCCGGCGGTATTACGATAAAAACCCCGGCCATGCCCGAAGCCCTGAAAGACAAAATGATTGCCGCAACGGCAGAAAACGTATCCCTGATTAAATCCATCCCGCAGCAGTTTCATTCCCGTATCGAGGGCGCAGCATTGCGTTCGGTCAGTCAGACCGGCAGCGGCAGTAAAACCCTGCTGGATGAAATACGGGATATCGGCGGGGTGACAGAGAAACGGGCTAATTTTATTGCCGTTGACCAGACCCGCAAAATTACCACGGCGGCGAACTATGAGCGGATGAAGTCTGCCGGGATCCGCAAAGCGATATGGCATCACTCGGCAGGCAGTGCCGAACCGCGTGAATTACATCTGCGTCTGGACGGGGAAGTGTTCGATCTGGATAACCCGCCGGTGATTGATGAAAAGACCGGTGAACGCGGATTACCCGGGCAGTTACCGAACTGCAAATGCTTCTGGACACCGGTTATCGACTTTGGTGAGGAGACATGACAAAGCGAACCTATGACAACAACGGCTGGCTCGAAGTAAAAGATAACCCCATCTCAAAAGTTGGGGTTTTTGATTATCTGGGGGCTGAAATCGGCGCACCGGAGCCGGACAGGATTTACAAAGTATTCCGACCACCGGAAGAGTTAGGTAGTGAAGAAACCATCAAATCATTCCGCCTGACCCCGTTCATTGTCGATCACGAAATGCTCGGTAAAAACGCCACACCGGCAGAGAAAAAAGGCATTCAGGGGGTTATCGGTGAAAACGTGTATTTCGAACACCCGTACCTGAGGGGAAATATCAAAATCTTCTCTGATGCCGCCCTGAGTGATATCAGCAGCGGAAAGATTGACCTTTCACCGGGCTACCGCAGCCGGTATGACTTCGACAACCCCGGCGTGTACGAGGGGGAGGCATACGAAGTTGTTCAGCGCCACCTGCGTGGCAATCACCTTGCATTAGTCGATGAAGGGCGCACCGGCGCTGACGTGGCTGTGCAGGATCATCTTGTTGTAACCATTGATACAAAGGAACTTATTCGTATGAGCGAAGAAGACAAAGACAAAAAACAGCCGACCGGTGACGAGAACGGATTTACACCGGAGCAGGTTGAACAAATTAAACAAATCGTCGTGGCCGCACTGGCTGCCGGTACACCGGCAACGGATGAAGACCCGGAGAAAAAGGAAACGACTGACGGCGATCCTGATCCGGAAAAGAAAACCGGGGATGCCGAAGCCGAAGCGGAAAAAGCCGTTGAAGACGCAGAGGCGGAAGCTGAAAAAGCGGAATCCGGTGACCCGGAAGCGGTAGAAGCGGCGGAAGTGGCTATTGAAACCGCAGAGGAAGCCATTGCCGAAGTGAAAGAAGAACTTGAACAGGCAACAACCGACAGTCTGACGCGTCGCCTTAAGCGTCTCAAACGCAGTATTGCGTCCATGGATGAAATGTCCTCAATGAAACGCAAAATTGCCCGTCTGGAAAAAGCCAAACCGACCATGGACACCGGCGAACTGTTAAAGCAGATCGGGGAACGTGACGCACTGGCGCACAAGCTGACGCCGTTTATCGGGGTATTTGACCACGCGCCAATGACGAAACAGCAGGTGGCGGAATACGGCGTGGAAAAACTCGGTATCCGCTGCGATAAGGGCACGGAAAGTATTGCCCTGAATGCCTGGATGCAGGGGCGCACACCGGATTCACAAAAAGCGCATGCGACGATGGATACCGCCGCAGGCACGGACTCAATTATGAAAAAGTGGGGTGAAAAATAATGGCAATCCCGAATACCGTGGCGAACGGCATGATTTCCGGTGTTATCGGTGAAATCAGTCATTACGGCCCGACCCGCGTGACCGCAGCGGTGATCAGTTCTGCGGATGAAACAAAAAACCTCTTCGGCCGTGCCTACACCTACAAAGATGATTCCGTTGAATCCGTGCAGGTTGGCGGTGACGGTGCGTTTGCCGGGATCATGATTAACCCGAAAGCGTACCGTATCGGTGAAGAATACGCCCGTAACGGGACGCAGGGTGAGTTTCTCACCATGGGTGAGATTAACGCCGAAATCACCGCCGGGGTGAAAAAAATTAATGCCCCGGTGGTGTTCAGTCCGGCGGATGGTTCGCTGTCTGCGAAGGCAAAAGCGGAAGCCGGTGATCTGGTTATCGGTTTTGTCAGCCGTCACATTGAGTCAGCGGAATCGCCGCATCTGTGTGTTATCCGTCTGACCGAAATCCCGTACACAGTGGCTGCGAAGGAAGGTGAATAATGCCAGTCAGTAAAGAAAAGTTTTATATGTCCGGCCGCGATATCCGCAAGCACGGGCAACTGAATATTAAGCCCGATCAGAAGTGGACATACAGCGAACTGGATCAGATTGGTTTCGGTGGTCTGGCCGCAATGGACTCCGCGTTAACCGGCCCGGCTATGTCCGGCGGGTTCATTCAGCGTGAGATGTTACAACACGTACTGCCGGGGCTTATCCGTACCGCCACCCGCGTCCGTGTACTGGACGAAATCACCGGCGTACTGAATGCCGGTAACTGGCACGATGAAGAAATTATCCTGAATGTGGCAACCCCGGCCGGTAAGGCGGAGTTGTACGGCGATCACACCAATATCCCGCTGGCATCCTACGGGCAGGATCAGGAACGTCGCGGTATTGTCCGTTTTGAGCTGGGTTTTCAGGTCGGAAAGCTGGAGGAAGCCCGTCAGTCAGCAGCAGGATTTGAGACTGCCGCAGAGAAACGTAATGCCGTTGCCGAAGCGCTGGAGCAGGGGCGGGAACGTATCGGTTATTACGGTTTCAACAGCCCGGACACCCGTGTCTTCGGGATGCTGAATGAACCGGGTTTACCGGCGTATGAGACGGCTGCCGCAAAATGGAAAGGCGGCACATTTGCTGCCATCACCGGCGATATTACGGCCATGTTTTCGCGTCTGGAGAAGCAGTCCGGCGGTATTATCAAAGATGATACGGCTATCACTCTGACCCTGCCGCTGGGCTACCGCTCTGCGCTGAATGTGGCAAACCCGGTTGCCCGTGGTGAAACGGTGTATCAGTGGGTGAAAGAAAACTACCCGAATCTGCGCTTTGTGTTCTCACCGGAATTTGCCGGTGCTAACGGCGGGGCGGATGTGGCATATATGTTTGCCGAAACCGTGGATGATGGCTCAACGGCCACCAGTGCGGTTCTTCTCCAGGTGGTGCCGGTGAAATACCAGCTGCTGGGTTCAGAGAGCAAAGCCAAAGGCTACCTGGAAGATGCCACCAACGCGACCGCCGGTATCATCGTCACCCGTCCGTGGGCCATCACCCGCCTGACCGGGATTTGATTCTGTAACGCCTTATACGCCCTCTGCGGAGGGCTTTTTTATTTCCGGGAGAAATTATGCCTCTGTATATCTATTGCACCCTGTCCAACGACCAGAATTACGCCACACCGGACGGTCCGGTATTTATCGCCGGTCAGGCCAATGTTATGACCAAACACATGTACACCCCGCGCGGCCGTGTGACTGAAATCAGTGATGAGCAGTATGCGCAGCTGAAAAATAACCACGTCTTTAAGCTGCACAAAGAAAACGGGTTTATCGCGGTGGAAAACCGCAAAGAGGATCCGGATAAAGTGGCAACCGATATGGAAGCCAGCGACAAATCCGCCCCGCTGACCGAAGAACAACTGGTCGCGGAGGGAAATGAGCCGCCGGTCAGCAATAAAGGCAAAAATAACAGTAAAAAATAAGGGGGTTCCGTGGACCCGTCCGACTTTCCGTTAGTGTCTTTCCGTGCCATCTATAAGGCTTTTTCCGCAGTGCCTGATGATGAAATTTTTATCATTGCACTGGAAGCACTGAACTACTTCTCCCCCTGCCGTGGTGTCTGCACAAATTCGGCGTGGATGCTGGTCGTCGCGCATATGCTTGACCTAAACCGGCGAATTGCTGACGGGGAATCACCGACCGGTGTCGTGACCAGTGTCACGATTGATAAAGTCAGCGTGTCCTACACCGCGCCCCCGGCCGGTTCCGACTGGTCGCACTGGTTCAAGATGAGTACCTATGGCCAGCAGTTTCTGGCGCTGATCAAACGATGCAGTGTACCGCGTTACCACGGCGGCGGCGGGGAACGGGCGGCGTTTCGCGGCGCGTTCGGGCGCTTCACGCGGGGAGGTCACCGGTGACAAAACTGGCGCAACTGAAAGCCGTGTATGACGAACTGGCAAAGAAACAGCTTAAAGTCGGTTTCTTTGAGCATTCAAAATACCCGGACGGCACACCTGTCGCGTATGTGGCGGCGATTCAGGAACTTGGTTATCCGGCCGGGGGGATCCCGCCGCGTCCGTTTATGCGCCCGGCCATGACAGAACACAAACCGGAATACAGCAACCTGATTGTCCGGGCTGTGAAAGCCGCAGTGAAAGGCAATATCGCCATCACTGACGGACTGACGCAAGTCGGCGCAAAAGCAGCAGGTGATGTGAAGATGGTAATTAAATCTGTCACCACACCGCCGCTTAAGGATACCACGGTAGCCGCCCGTGCCCGTCGGCACAGCAAAGGGAAAGCCACCAGTAAGCCGCTGGTTGACTCCGGTCTGATGCTGCAATCCGTCACTTTTGCCGTGGAGGATAAATAATGTTCGGAAATCTGCACCGGATTGCCTCGCGGTATGTTCCGCAGCAAACCGTACTCTGGTACCGCTTCAAAAGCCGTGAGACTGACGAACGGGGCCATGATCAGAACATGTATTATGACCCGGTTGAGGTTCGCGGGAGCTGGCAGGCGGTGGATACCCAGGACATTCAGTCTATGGGGCTGGACACCAGTCAGGTATACCGCCGTTTGTATACATCCCACGATATCAGCGCCATTCAGCGTGGAACTTCACCGGATTATCTGGTCTTCGGCGGCAAACGCTACGATGTGACCGGCGATGCCGACTGGTATGCACAGGACGGCTGGAAGTCGGTTATCTGCATTGAGGCAGGCAATTATGACGGATAACGATGTTGAGATTGCTGTCCGGAAACAGCTTCTGGCGCAGCTGGCGCAGGCGGGTATCAATATCCCGGTCAGGGCAGGGTTTCAGTCAGCAAAACAGGGGCGGGAAGATAATTTCGTTATGTTCTTTCCGGCCGGCGAAAATCCGCAGGGCTGGCAGAAGCGCAGTTATAACCCGCAGGGCAGTGATGCCGGTCACCTAGAAGCACAGCAGTATGAAACAACATTCCAGGTACAGGCATTTATCACCGAATTCAGCGGTTACACCGCGAAAGATATTACGGCTTTCGTCCGGATGATCGTTAATTCGTTACCGTTTGTTGAAGCACTGCGGAAACAGGGGATCGGGGTGCAGCGGGCGACCGCCATCCGTCTCCCGTATTTTGTTAACGACCGCGGCGATTACGAACAAAACCCGTCTTTTGATTTTAATGTGACCTATACCCGCACACTCCGTCCGGAAACGGCTGCTGTTACCGCACTGTATCCGGATATTCACCGCATATAAGGTTTTACTATGCCAATTAAACAAACCCGTTACGTCGATATCGCGTCAGCGGTGATCGGCGCGTCTGCCGTGCCGATGCGTAAGCTGACGGCGCGGTTATTTTCCACCAATCCTAAAATTCCTGCCGGGCACGTACTGGAGTTTGCATCCGGTCAGGTTGATGAACTGCTGGGTGCTGACTCTCCGGAGGCTCAGTTCGCACGGCAGTATTTCAGCTATGTCAGTCCGGCCCCGGTCAGTAAACCGAAAGAATTGCAGATTGCCTCTTACGAGCCGGTTGGCCGGGCACCGACTTTGTTCGGTGCAAAAGCCGGAGCGCTGGCTGATCTGAAAATGATTGCTGACGGCACGTTGTCAGTGACATTCGGCAAGGTAACCAAAAGCTACAAAGATATCGATTTATCCGAAGCCAAATCGTATGCCGATATCGCGTCACTGATTCAGGCGAAACTGAATGCCGAAAGTGAACCGCAGTTTTCCGGGGCGTATCTGAGCTTTAATGCACTCGACAGTGCATTTGAACTCAGCGGCGGCGTGCAGGAACGTGCATCTGTCAGCGTGGGGTATTCCGTTCTTGCGGATGCGATGGGGCTGTCAGCCGGACGCGCATCCAAGGGCAATCCGGCACAGACTCCGCTGGAGGCATTCAAAGTTGCGGAGCAGGTTTCGGACTCCTTCGGCAGCGCCACATTTCTGACAGACCTGTCACTGGATCAGGCCGTCACGCTGGCACAGTACGTTGCCGGGGAGAACGTGAAATACCAGCTTCATCTGAGTGTGACAAAAGACAATGCTGAGGATTTCAGCGCAGCGCTGATCGGCACCGCATCAACCGGTCTGAACCTGAAAACGGAAAGCGGATATTTTATCCAGGCGCTGCCGATGGCGGTGATGGCCGCCACGGATTACGACCGTACCAACGCCACCACCAACTATATGTTCCGTCAGCTCGGCGTGACATTCCCGGCGCAGGTCACCACAGATCAGGATGCGGACCGTTTCGATAAACTGCGGGTGAATTACTACGGCGAAACCGCTGTGGCCGGTTCACAAATCCGCTTTTATCAGCGCGGCTTCCTGTGCGGCGGCAGTTCTAACCCGCTGGATATGAGTGTGCATGCCAATGAGCAGTGGCTGAAAGCGTATATCGCGCAACAGTGGTTCAGCCTGTTACTGGCAACACGCGGTATTCCGGCCAACAAAGACGGCGAAGCCCGGGCACTGATGGTCATTGCCGGTGCTGTCACCAAAGCCGTGGATAACGGCACTATCCTTGCCGGTAAAACCTTAACGGAAGTACAGAAAATCGCGGTGACGGATGCGTCCGGTGATGATCTGGCCTGGCACGATGTGCAGGACAAAGGGTACTGGTACAACGCACAGATTGTTGAAAGTACCGGTGAGAGCGGGTTACCGGAGTACGTGATGAAATACGTGTTGATTTACGGTAAGGGCGACTGGGTGCGGAAGGTCGAAGGTTCACACAATTTAGTGTAAGGAAAAAATATGAATGATGTCTCAGCAACCGGCCTTGCACTGGTGGTACAGGCCAGCAAAACATTCCCTTCCGGGATTTTTATCACACAGTTTGCGGACGATGCGGATCCGCTGGATTTACCGGCGGTGGATATCGCGCAGACCGGTATGGATATCAACGGCAATCTCGTGAGCTGGTCAACGCCCACACCGCAGACTGTCACCATTAATGTGCTGGCCGGCAGTGAGGAAGATCAGAACCTGGCGATTCTTCTTGAGGCCAACACGGCGAAAAAAGGCCGCCGTCATGCCGGTGACATTATCACTATGGTGGCCTCTTACGGTGACGGCTCCACCACTACCGCCCGTAACGGCAAAATTACCAACGGCAGCCGGGGAAACTCTGCGGCCAGTGCCGGGCGTCTTAAATCAAAACAGTACACCTTTGTATTCCAGGATTTTGACTCCACGCGTAATCGTTAATCACCGGCGGGCATGTCCCGCCTTTTTTTACGGAAAAAAACATGCTGATTAAACCGAAAGAAGTTCAGATTAAAGATGTGGACGGTATTGAAAAGGCATTTGTCATCAGCCGTCTGCCTGCGGTGACCGGCCGGGAAATCCTTGCCAAATATCCGCTGTCCAATGCCCCTAAAATCGGGGATTACGAAGTCAGCAAAGAGGCGATGCTGAAAATGATGGCGTATGTGTGTGCGGTGGCTGACGATGGTGAAGAGATTCCGTTAAAGACACAGACGCTGATTGATAACCATGTGCCTGATGGTGAATCCCTGATCCGTCTTGAGCTGGAAATGCTGAAGTATAACACCAGTTTTTTCGGGACCGGCGGGAACTCCGGCTTCCTGCCTTTCCTCATCAGCAAGGTCGGCAGTTCACTCCCGTCAGTTATAAAAACGCTGATGGCTTCTTTGCAGTCATCATCAGCGAAGGATTCGCCACCCTCACCGAACTCAAAACCACAGTAGATCTGGAAGAAGCAATGGACTTGTGGGAAATCGCAATCATTAACCGCTACAACGAAGCGCTGGCCGCTTCAAAGGATCGATAATGTCATTGATGGATACCTTTGTTCAGGTCTTTGAATTTGATACCCGTCAGGCTGACAGTGCATTTGACCGTGTGCAGCGTTCAACGGATGACATTATCGACGGGATGAAGCAGGCGCAGACTGCCGCGCAGCAGGGGTCTGATTCTCTCGGCGGCGTGTTCACTGAACTCTGGCAGTCATTACAGGGGCTGTCCGGTGAGCACGCTGTTGATTTTTCCACGAACGCGGCTGATGTGGCAGAGCAGACCGGTGCGGTAAAAGCGCAGGTGGATGCGGTAACCGATTCCCTGTCTGAACTGGAATCTCAGCAGGCGGGAACTGATGCCAAATGGCAGGATATTCAGGCCTCACTGACGGGTACGGAGGCCGGTTATCAGGCGCTGGTTCAGGCAGTGGCAGCACTGAGCAGCGACACCGCCGTTCTGACGGATGAGGAGAGTCGCGGTAATGCAGTCCGGCAGCTGGCCGGTGGCATCATTAAAGCCCTGCAGGGGGATTACCGTGAACTTGGCCGGATTGCGGAAGATGTGGGTAAAAAAAGCGTTGCAGCTGGTAACAGTGAGGTTGTGACACAGAAAAAAGTACAGAACGAACTGAATAAAACGGATATACAATACCAAAAGGCCGGGGAGTCCGTTGCCGGATTTGCCAAAAAAGCCCTGGCAGCCGTCGGCCTGTTTATGAGCGCCTCTGCTCTTGTCGGTGAGTCTGTTGCCCGTGCCGCTGAAATCGAATCCCTGGATAAATTCGGCAAAAAAATCAATGTTGCCGCGGCGGATGTGGATGCCTTTGCCGGGTCAGTGGCTGAACTCGGTGGTACCCGTGAGGCGGCGCAGTCAGACATGGAAGCGATGGCGAAATCATTCGGGTTTGCCGGTAACTCCATGGAAAAAATCCTGCGGACGGCTGACAAAGTGCAGGGTATGAAATTCGATAAGGCCAAAGCCACACTCGGTGCGCTCGGTGTGTCGGATGATAAAACCGTTGAACTGATGATGAAAGGCCGCAAAGAACTCGAACGGATGATGGGGGTGCAAAAGGAATATTCCGGCATCACCAGAGAGAGCATTGAGCAGTCTGTCAAATTCAACAAATCCATGCAGAGTTTTAAACAGTCCTCCGGTCTGCTGAAAAACAGCTTTCTGGAGATGGTGATCCCGATCCTGGCAACCGGCCTGGAATGGGGCAGTAAATTTGTCGGCTTCTGCAAAGAAAACAAAACCCTGATCACGGGATTTTTTATTGCAGTCGGTATCGCACTGGCAACCTATTACGTTCCGCCGATGCTCGCGGCTGCGGCGGCCACACTGGCGGCAACATGGCCGATTATTGCCATTATTGCGGTCATAGCCCTGCTGGCGGCAGCGTTTGCGCTGGTGTATGACGACATCATGAATTTCATCGACGGCAACGATTCGATGATTGGCCGGATCCTGGATAAATACCCCGGACTGAAAGCCGTCATTCTGGCGCTGTGGGACGTTTTCAAAAAACTGTTTAATTTCATTATTGATGTTGCCGTTATTGTCGGCAAAGCGGCAGCTGATGCTTTCAACCTCATTATTGACGCCGGTAAATCGTTGTGGAACTGGCTGCTCGGTTTTATCAAAAGTCTGGGGAACTGGGGCAAAAGCTTTCAGGGGGTTTTCGATAACGTTTCCAATGCAGTGGTTGGTATTTTCAAATGGCTGTGGAAACAGATAGAAGCTTACCTTGGCTGGATCAACAAAGGGCTGAATAAGATTAAAGAGGGCTGGGCGGCCTTTAAAAGCTGGTTTGGTGCCGGTGATGATGATATTGAGGTTGACCAGACCGTTAACCGCACAGTGAATGAACAGGGGCAGATTGAGTACGACATGCCACCTGAAAAAACGATCAGTGAGGAGGACGCGGCAAAAATGGCGCAGGCCATGACCGCACATCTTTACGGTGTGTCAAATGACCCGATGAACCCTGTCACCAGTCAGGCGATCAGCAATCAGTCGACGACCAGTAATGAAACAAACATCAGTATCGGTGAACTTAAGGTCGAAACACAGGCAACGGATGCACAGGGTATGGCGGCGGGAGCCAAAGATGCACTCGGATCTCAGTTGCAGGACTTTGGACATCAGACAAATACGGGGCTGGGGAAATGATTACGGAAGTGAAGATATTTGATACGGAATCCTTCACTACGCTGTTTGAGTCAGTAAATCCCGTTCAGCTGAACGTCCGGGATGAGCATAAGGCGACGCAGTTTCAGGTGGAATCCGGTGAAACCCGCAGTGACCATGTTGTGATTAACCCGGTGGAAATCGGTATGGATCTGATACTCACCGGCGAACTGAAAGATGCTTTTGAAGCCATGCAGCAGGCTTACGATCAGCATCAGCTTGTCGGTATTCAGACCAGGGTAAAAACCTATCAGCCGATGCTGATAGTCAATTTTTACCACGATGAAATCCCGGATATGGCGGACGCGGTGAAACTCTCCCTGCGTTTTACCGAATGGCGGACGGTTGAGCCGGAATACGGTGAACTGCCGCCGCGTAAAGTCGCGAAGAAAGAGCAGAGCAGCACGGTAAACCGGGGGAAAGTCCAGACAAAAGAGGCGGACACTGCCACGAAGAAAAAAGGATCCGCACTGACGAAAGGCGTTGACTGGGTGACTGAAAAAGTGGGGGGAGAATGAAAATCATACCGTTGAATGCCGTACCCAATCAGCGGCTGCGGGTCACCCTTGACGGCCGTGAATGGGAGCTGACGATTAAAGCTGCTCGGCGTGTGATGTGCTGTGATATCCGGTGCGATGACCGGGGGATTGTTCAGGGAATGCGTATTGTTCCGGGGCAGCCGCTGATACCGTACCGCCATCTCACTCACGGCGGTAATTTTGCCCTGCTGACAGAGGGGGATGAGCTTCCGTGGTGGGAACTGTTTGAAAAAACACAAACACTGATTTATTGGGGGAGCGATGATTGATTTGCGCCGGATCCGCTGCGGCATTGAACTTAACGGGCGTATGCAGTGGTATGAGGGATTGCGCATCCGGGCCGGGGGCACCAAATATGCCAATCCGCTGCAGAACGAATGCACGGTGAATATCGACGGACTGAACGCGGAAACCCGTACCATGCTGCTGACCGAAACCAGTCCGTTCGCCGGCAATAAATCCTCACCCCGGATTGTTGTTGAGGCCGGTCGTGCCGGTACCGGTATTTTCCGGATCTACACCGGTGATATTGTCAGTGCCGAAATCTCATCACCGCCCGATGTGACGCTGACACTGAAGGCGAAAACCGGCAATGCCAGCGCCCGGGATATTGTGTCACCGGAAGGCAGGCAACTGGCAAAAATGAGTGAGATTGCAGCTGATATTGCCCGTGACTGTAACGTGACCCTGAATTTTCAGGCAACGGATAAAAATATCGGTAACTGGTATTTCTGCGGTCCGGCGCTGAAACAGGTTGAACGGCTGCAGGAAGCCGGAAATGTGAAAGCGTTCATTGATGATGATGTCCTGTATGTCAAAGACAGTGATAAGGCACTTTCCGGAAGACTGCGGATCCTCAGTCAGAAAAGCGGCATGGTCGGTATACCGAAAGCCACGGAGAAGGGGGTTGATGTCACCTACCTTATCGACGGGGAATCCTCCCTCGGCGGCATGCTGCGTCTGGACAGCAAATATAACCCCGCCCTGAACGGGGATTACATTATCGAGCAGCTCAAATTCGATATTGCTTCTCACGACGATCCTTTCTTTTATCAGGCAACCTGCAAACGGGCCTGACACGGGCAAAACAATGAACAAACCAAACAGTGACCAGGCGAATGACGGCAGTCTCGCCGGGCAGTTTATGGCTGCGTTCCGTAATCTGCTGATGAATATTGATGACATGCTTCCCGCCACCGTAGTGAGTTACGACGATGCGACAAACCGGGCGGTAATAAAACCGCTGGTGATGATGGTCACCACGGAAGGGAAGCGGATCGGGCGTGGCGCACTGCCTAATATCCCGGTATTCCGGTTCGGCGGTGGCGGGTTCTTTATCCGGATGCCGGTAAAGCCGGGGGATTTCGGCTGGCTGAAAGCGAACGACCGGGATATCAGTCTGATTTTTCAGCGCGGCGGCCTGGAGGATGAACCGAATACGGCCAGGCTGCATACATTCAGTGATGCCATGTTTTTCCCTGACACGCTCAAAGGCTGGGTGATCGACGGCAAAAACGCGGACGCACTGGTGGTGCAGTCAACAGACGGTTCTGTGTGCTTATCCCTGCATAATGATAAAGCAGTCTTTGACGGCCCGAAATTTATCTCTAATGCGCCGGAAAACGAATTTAACGGCAATGTGATCGTCAACGGCAACCACGCCGTAAACGGTAACAGTGAATCAAACGGCGGCACTATGACGCATAACGGCAAAAATATCGGGTCTACCCATAAACATTCCGGTGTTCAAGGTGGCAATAGTGATTCAGGAGAGCCGGTATGAAGACCTTTGATGTGAACGTGAATAATGATCTGTTCACCGGAAACGACGGTAATATTGCCATTGTCAGTGGTGAACCGGCGGTAAAAAACGTTTGTGCGCAGTATGTGAAAGCGCTGCGCGGGGAAATGCTGCACAAGCTGGATAAGGGGATCCCGTACTGGAAAACTACCTTCGGGCGACAGGCTGATCTGCCGCTGTTTGAATCCGCGTTCCGCGAGCGTATGCGGGAAATTCCGCAGGTGACCGCCGTGGTGTCATTCAGAGCCACGCTGAATGATAACGAACTGAACTATGTGGCTGTCCTGCAGACAGAATACGGGAGCATTACGTTAAATGGCTGACTATAAATACATTACCTCATCAGGTGTGATTATTCCGGATACCGCAGAGCTGCGGGCGGCAGTTGAGGATGAATTCAGAGCCGTATTTGGTCAGGACCTGGATGTCTCCCCGGAAACCCCGCAGGGGGCGCTGATCACAATGGAAACGGAAAACCGTGATGCGGTAGTCCGTAATAATGCGGAACTGGCAAACCAGATTAACCCGGACATTGCCGGCGGTGTTTTTCTGGATGCCATCTGGGCGCTGATGGGCGGGCAGCGATGGGATGCCACTCAGTCGATACTGACGCAGGTTGAATTCGGCGGTGTCCCCGGAACTATTATCCCGAAAGGTTCACTGGCTGAAACACTGGCCGGTGATCAGTTTGCCACGACAAAGCCGCTGATTATCGGTAAAGACGGGAAAATAACCGGCGATATGCGGGCGGTTGAAACCGGCCCTGTTGAGTGCCCGGCCGGTAAATTAAACACGGTGGCAAGTTCGGTTCTCGGCTGGGAAACGGTATCCAACCCGACCAGTGCGGTATTGGGGCGTGTTGCCGAATCTGATTTACAGTCCCGCCGCCGCCGGAAACTGACACTGGCAAAAAATACCGTCAGTGTCGGTGAGGCGATTACCTCCGCGTTATATGAGCTGGAAGGCGTCCGTTCGCTGGCATACCGCGAAAATTATACTGATACCCCGATGAGCCTGGACGGGGTCACGCTGGTGCCGCACAGCGTATACGTGTGTGTTGAGGGTGGGGAAAGCGGGGAAATTGCCCGTGCTCTGCTGCGCACCAAAACAATCGGGGCGGCTTTCAACGGCAGTGAGGAGGTTGAGGTTCCAGAGCCGGTCAGCGGACAGACCTATACCGTAAAATTTGACCGCGCTAAAGAGATTGTCCTGTTCTGTCGCGTGACAGTGAAAAAAACATCACTGGATGCGCAGACGGTTATTCCGGCGGCGGTTGAGTCATGGGCCCGGGGCGAAACCGAAGGGGATGGCGGGCTGGTTGTCGGCCGCGAAGTTTCCCCGTTTGAAATATCGGCCGGTATTAATGCTTCTGAGCCGCGTCTGTTTGTCACACGGGTGGAACTGTCCACCAACGGCACGGACTGGTCATCCGATACTTACCCGGTAAAGTTGACTGAAGTTGCCAGAATCAGCCGCAGTGCGGTGCAGGTGGTATTTGTATGACACAGACTATTCAGCAGTTAACCTTTCACTCCGACCTTTTGAGAGCGATTCTGTGGCAGTACGAAGGAGCGGATAATCTGAAAGCGCTGGCCCGTTTTAAATCTGGCTGGTTTGAACGGGCAACCGTCAGTTTCTGGCAGAACTGGTACCGCGATGTGTTTAATATTGATACGGCCGGTGATTTCGGGCTGTCGGTATGGTCCCGTATCCTCGATGTTCCGCTGGGGATTGATATCCCGCCGAGTGAAAAAGAAAAAATCGGTATCGGATTCGGCAGGAAGAAAGCCAATTTCCGGGCAAATTTCCGGCGTAATGCCGATTACACCCTGTCGCTGACACCGGAGCAGAAACGGCTGATTATTCGGATGCGGTACTTTAACCTGACCCAAAGCCCGACTGTCACCAATATAAATGAATTTCTTAAGCGTTTTTTCTGGAATGAGGACAGTAAAGTCTTTGTGCTGGATCCGCTTGATATGACGTATATGTACTACGTCTTCAACTTTAATCCGGATGAGCGTCTGCGCGTTCTGCTGGAAAACTTTGATCTGATGCCGCGCCCGTCCGGGGTGGGTGTCAAATACCGTATTGTGGCGAAAAAAGCCTTCGGCCACGGCGAATACCGTAAAAACTTACTGAAAAGTAACTTCGGAGAATAATCCCCCATGACAAAAATATTTAAAATCCCCTTTGCAACACAAGGGGATCGTACTGTTGTGCCTGATGAAGTACAGGCGGACGGCTCACTGTCTTACACTCAGGGCTACGGTTACGATTATGAACGTGATCAGGCGACGGATCCGGCCGCCAAAGATATCGAACGCGAGAAGATGAACAGTCTCTTCCATGATATTACCGGTGCGGTCGGGGAAATACAGGCTTTCGGAATGCCGGTGTGGGCGGAAGAAGGTAAGCCCTATGCTATCCGCAGTATCGTGTATCACAATAAAAAAGCCTGGCAGTCAAAGATTGAAAATAATAATACCGAACCGGCTGCAGGTATTGCATGGACGGAACTGAAAGCGGATATGACCGCCGGGGATGTCGGAGCCTACACCAAAGGTGAGGCTGATCAGAAATTTCAGCCGCTGGGTAATTATCTGCCTGCCGGTTACAGCTACTCAAAAGCTGAATCTGACACCAATTACCAGCCGAAAGGTAATTATGCACCCGCTGGTAATTACGCCATGAAAGGTGACAGTTACACCAAAGCTGAGGGGGATGGACGTTATCAGGCAAAGGGGAACTATGCGCCTGCCGGGGATTACGCCGTAAAAGGCGAAAGTTATACCAAATCAGAATCTGATAATAAATATCAACCGAAAGGAAGTTATCAGGCGGCGGGTTACAGTTATTCGAAAGCTGAATCTGACACCAATTTTCAGCCGAAAGGCAACTACGCCCCGGCGGGAAACTACGCGGTAAAAGGCGAGAGTTACACCAAAGCTGAGGGGGATCAGCGGTATCAACCAAAGGGAAGCTATCAGGCGGCAGGTTACAGCTATTCAAAGGCCGAATCTGATAATAAATATCAACCGAAAGGAAGTTATCAGACGTCGGGTTACAGTTATTCAAAAGCCGAAAGTGATGGACGTTATGAGAAAAAAGGAGCAGCGAAAGGCTGGCGATGGGTTGGGGGCGCCGGAAATGCCAGCAGCTCGATATCCATGTCAGAAGATGTCAGAGGTAAGCAACTCTATTTCCAATTGACAGGATCCGGCGGGATTCACTGGACCACAGTATGCATGCCACCGGTTGACAATATTGGAACTCAATTTCACCAGGGCAATACCGGATATGGTATTGTATGCACACAAAATGCAGGATGGACACTGAAGTCCGTAGGTGGTCAATTCATGGAGTGGTCATCTGTTTATGTAGCAGACTAAAAGAAAAGGCACGTGGTATAACTACGTGCCATAAATCATTTCCGGAATAATATTATATATTTTTTGTTTTTTGAGAATTTCATTCTGAATACTATTTTTTCATCATCCTGCAATGGCATTTCACCGAAGTTACTCATTTTTATAAACCGGGACAAGATAATTTTATTAAAAATATTAATCTTATCTTTTCTGGAGTGTGATGGTAGCCATGAACCAGAAAAATGATGAATAGAAAAGTTTACTTTATCTTCTTCACTGATACAAAAATAATGTGACGGAAATATTATTTCTGTATTGCTTAATTTTAATGTTGAGTCTTTATCATATTCAGGTTGTATATTGAACCGAGATTCCAGATATTTTGTTATTCTCTGCGTATTAGCCGTCAGATCCAATCCCCGCTTCGTTTTAAAAGAAATTTCATCATAAATGTCAATGAGGTCGCCGATGATTCGGCTGTTCTTTTTAGCCCCCATTACTGCTGATGTAATAGGCCAGCAGTTGTTGTTATAGAATTCATGGCAACTGAAGAAATCAAGATTCATAAATCTATCAAAATTATTGATTACCTCTACATCGGTATCAAGATAAATACCACCCTCATGGTATAAGGCATATAATCGGATATAGTCAGAGACAAAAGCCCATCTTTTGTTAGCAAATGCTTCCTCTGCATATTTATTACTTATATCTTTAAATTTCTCATTGTTCCATTCAATGATTTCATAATCAGGGAAATGTTTTTCCCATGTTGAAATGCAATCAAGTACAAGCTGAGGTTTAGGCTTGTTACCAACCCAAACATAATGAATTTTCTTAGGTATGATATTCATCATATTATCTCTAAACTAAGTTTCTATAACATTAGAATAATACATTAAAAATAATGTAGTATACAGGGGGAATGTTCACAATATTTCTTAGCGCGGTGATCTATTGCGTTGATAATAAACGCGTAATTTATAATGATATATTGTGAATATCGTAGTTAACCAGTTGATATTTATATAATAAGCAATGAATTTAAAATCCCTCGGCGGCAACGCTGTGCGGGTTCAAGTCCCGCTCTGGGCACC
>ERZ507021.158-NODE-158-length-41045-cov-65.2013_pt1 | contig 41045 bp, 36 predicted proteins | sample MGYA00512877_ERZ507021 | MGnify/ENA metagenome assembly ERZ507021 | reverse complement strand
GGCAGTTTTTCTCAACGATTGATGTCTCAGCTACCGTTACTCTCTTACAACTTTTAAACTGGAAACGACGTTTTTTCAGACGTAGTAGTGTCGGCGTTCCCGCTTGTTCGAGAAGAGGAATTTTAGAAGTTTTTTGAAAGTCGTACTTGATCATCTTTCCATGGCAGTGAGGACATGATGGTGCAGGATAATCGAGTTTTGCTTGAACCTCGATATGAGTATCCGTTTCAAAAACAAGAGAAATAATGATGTTAGGGTCTTTAATTCCGATTAATTCTGTGGTATTCTTAATAAGTCTCATAAGTTCTTCCTAATGATGGTTTGGTTGCTTTTCATTATAGTTCTTATGGGACTTTTTGTCTGCATTCAAAAAGCTCCATAATCTCTACAGTGGTTTTACCCACTACAGAAATTATAGAGCCTTTTATTTTATCTTGAATTGTCAAATTAAGTGTATACTTTCCCCATAGAATACTTCATAAGGTGTCTTCCTGTTAAAACATTTTCGTGCCCTATTATTAAGTTTGTTCTCCCACAGCTGAATAGCCTGCACATCAACCAATGTTAAATCACTTCCTTTTGGAAAATATTCTCTTAGTAGTCCATACGTATTCTCATTAGTCCCTCGTTGCCATGGAGTATGGAGATCAGGAAAATAGACTTCAATTTTTACATGAGATAGTGAGTTATCATCAAAATGCCCTCTGTAAATGGATCTATAGATTGTTTGATAACTAATAACAGTTTTCCCATACTCTAATCTCAACTGACCTTCTATTTCTTCAGGAGACTATTGGTAATCGAGAAATAAATGTTTGACGGTATTGCTTAAATTGTGATCTCTTTCAAGCATACGTTTCCGCCCATAGTGTGATTTAGCAATATAGTAGGATTTCTGTGCATGACTTGGAGAATAGCTTCCTTCTTTTAGATGTCGCTTCCATTCACGACTAATACTAGACGGATGACGATGAAATAACTTAGCAATTTGAGAAAAATTTAGGCCTTGCGTACGGTAAATGAGAATACTTTCACGCTCGTCTATGCTAAAATGATGGTAGCTCATAAGATCTCCTTTCGTAACTAGTTCGTTCAATTCTATTTTACTAGAAAATCTTATGAGTTTTTATTGTGCACTTATCACTTGTATTGTATATTCAAGGTATAAATAATATCTTCAGCCTGGGAAAATAATGGTGTATGAAAAAATCTAGACTAAGGGGAAATATTTTTATCCTTGTTAAGTTCATGTGACACCATTTATTTGGCGTTGAAAATCAACTTAAAAAAAGGTAGAATGGTTTAGTAGATATTTTGGAGGAAATCATGTCTTATACGAATTTAAAGTTGTTTGCTTTGTCGTCTAACCAAGAATTAGCAGCAAAAGTTGCTGATAAAATTGGTATTGAACTTGGAAAATCAAGTGTTCGTGAATTTTCAGATGGCGAGATTCAAGTTAATATTGAAGAGTCTATTCGTGGTCATCACGTTTTTATTCTTCAATCTACAAGCTCTCCTGTAAATGATAACTTGATGGAAATCTTGATTATGGTTGATGCGCTAAAACGTGCTAGCGCTGAGACAATCAGTGTTGTTATGCCTTATTATGGATATGCACGTCAAGATCGAAAGGCACGTTCACGTGAACCAATCACATCTAAGTTGGTTGCTAATATGCTCGAGGTTGCAGGTGTTGACCGTCTTTTGACAGTTGACCTTCATGCTTCTCAAATCCAAGGATTCTTTGATATCCCAGTAGATCATTTGATGGGAGCGCCTCTTATCGCAGATTATTTTGATCGTGCTGGTCTTATGGGTGATGATGTGGTTGTTGTTTCTCCAGATCATGGTGGTGTTACTCGTGCGCGTAAACTTGCTCAATGTTTGAAAACACCAATCGCTATCATTGATAAACGTCGTAGTGTTGATAAAATGAACACTTCTGAGGTTATGAATATCATTGGTAATGTTGAAGGGAAAACATGTATCTTGATTGATGATATGATTGATACTGCGGGTACCATCTGTCATGCAGCGGATGCACTTGCTGAAGCTGGTGCAACTCATGTCTTTGCATCGTGTACTCACCCTGTATTGTCAGGTCCAGCTCTTGATAATATTCAAAAATCTGCTATTGAAAAGCTTGTTGTGCTTGACACGATTTATCTTCCAGAAGAGCGTTTGATTGATAAGATTGAACAAATTTCTATTGCTGATTTGATTTCTGAAGCAATCATTCGTATTCATGAAAAACGCCCATTGTCACCATTGTTCGAAATGAGTCATAAATAGATTAAAGCGGTTTTTTGTCAACTGTAGTGGGCGACGAAAAGCTAACATCTTGAGAGGACCGGATAGGTCCTCTTTTTATGTATGTTTAGAGTGATGAAGACACGTTTCTTAAAGTTGATGAAGTTTCTAAAACCGAAGCCCAACCGTTTGATGTCTTTAATCAACTTGTTGGTAGCTTCCAGTTTTGCGTTTGAATAGTCTGTTTCTAGTGCGTTTTTGATGTATTGTTTATGTTTAAGAAAAGTCCTAAAGACTGTTTTGAAGTAATGATTGGCCTTGCTTATATTCTCCTCTATGAGTTCAAAAAAATCATCCCCCCTCTTCTCCTGAAAGTGAAACAGCAAGAGCTGATAGAGGTTATAATAATTAGCGAGTTCTTCTGAGAAATTCAGTGTCTTCTTAACGACTTCATGTGGAATTAAGGTTTGACAAAGGTCTTCGAGTGAAATGATTTACAAGATAACTTACGGCTGAGTCTCCAGTGATTTTTTAAAGCTCGATAAGGTAGTGACTTCTTATCAAACTGGTTCATAATCGCAATTCTTGTCTTTAAAAAGGCTCGACCAAGGTGCTGGATGATGTGGAAACGATCAATAATGATTTCGGCGTTTGGGAAAAGTCTGCGAGCTAGTGGGATATAGGCTCCTGACATATCCATTGTAATAAACTGTACCTTTTGTCGAACTTTCAATGGATACTTCAAAAAGTGGTTTCGAATCGTGGTTTGACGGCGATTATCAAGGATGGTTATGAGTTTGTTAGTCTCATAGTTTTGCGCCACAAAAGCGAGTTCACTTTTCTTGAACCCAAACTCATCCCAGGACATAACCCTTGGGAGTTTGTCAAAATGTTCCTTGAAAGTAAACTGATCAAGCTTACGAATGACAGTGGATGTCGACACACGAAGTCTTCTGGCAATATCTGTTAGTGACACCTTTTCAGTAAGGAGCTGTACAACTTTTTGCCGGACTAGATTGGAGATTTGGCAGTTTTTCTCAACGATTGATGTCTTAGCTACCGTGACTCTCCTACAATTTTTACACTGGAAGCGACGTTTCTTCAGACGTAGTAGAGTTGGAGTTCCTGCTTGCTCGAGAAGAGGGATTTTAGAATGTTTTTGAAAGTCGTACTTGATCATCATTCCATGGCAATGAGGGCATGATGGTGCAGGGTAATCAAGTTTTGCTTGAATCTCGATATGAGTGTTAGTTTCAAAAACAAGTGAAATCTTGATATTTTGGTCTTTAATTCCGATTAGTTCTGTGGTATTCTTAATAAGTCTCATAAGTTCTTCCTAATGATGGTTTGGTTGCTTTTCATTATAGTTCTTATGGGACTTTTTGTGTACACTTAAAAAGCTCTATAATCTCTACAGTGGTTTTACCCACTACAGAAATTATAGAGCCTTTAAAGCTAGCCTAGGCTAGTTTTTTGGTGTTTAAATGCGTTTGAGTTTTTGATATAATGTTAGGCATAATTGCAAAGAGGTGACTGTGATGGATTTAACACAACGTTTTAATAAAAATTTAGATAAGATTGAAGTCTCAATGATTCGTCAGTTTGACCAATCAATTTCAGATGTTCCAGGTATTAAAAAGTTGACGCTTGGAGAACCTGATTTTACGACTCCAGATCATGTGAAAGAAGCAGCTAAAACTGCGATTGATGCGAACCAGTCACACTATACAGGTATGGCTGGACTTCCTGATTTGCGTCAAGCTGCTGCGAATTTTGTTAAGGAAAAATACAATCTAACTTATAACCCAGATAATGAAATTTTGGTAACTATTGGGGCCACAGAAGCTCTTTCTGCGACTTTAACAGCTATTTTGGAGCCAGGTGATACGATTCTTTTGCCTGCACCAGCCTATCCAGGATATGAGCCGATTGCAAATCTAGTTGGGGCTGAAATTGTTGAAATTGATACAACAGCTAATGATTTTATTTTGACACCGGAGATGTTAGAAAAGGCAATTTTAGAGCAAGGGAATAAGCTTAAGGCTGTTTTACTTAACTACCCAACCAACCCAACAGGTGTGACTTATTCACGCCAACAGATTGAAGATTTTGCTGAAGTTCTGAAAAAATATGATATTTTTGTTGTTAGTGATGAAGTATATTCAGAACTAACTTATGTAGATCAACATGTTTCTATTGCTGAATATTTGCCTGAGCAAACTATTTTAATCAACGGCTTGTCGAAATCTCATGCGATGACAGGATGGCGTATTGGTTTGATTTTTGCACCAGCAAGTTTGACGGCTCAGTTGATTAAGAGTCACCAGTATTTGGTGACGGCTGCAGCTACTATGGCACAATTTGCAGCTATCGAAGCATTATCTGCTGGTAAGGATGATGCACAACCAATGAAAGTTGAGTATTTGAAACGTCGTGATTATATTCTTGAAAAAATGACTGAACTTGGTTTCAAAATTATTAAACCTGATGGTGCCTTTTACATCTTTGCTAAGATTCCAGAAGGATATAATCAAGACTCCTTTAAGTTCTGTCAAGACTTTGCTCGTGAAAAAGCTATTGCTATTATTCCTGGCGTTGCTTTTGGGAAATATGGCGAAGGCTATGTTCGCTTGTCGTATGCAGCTAGCATGGACACTATTGAAACAGCTATGACTCGTTTGAAAGAGTTTATGGAAGAACATGCAGAAGCTTGAGAGTAGGGGGCTCGTCCTCTTCAATCGTAATTATCGTGAGAATGATAAGCTGGTTAAGATTTTTACTGAACAAGCTGGTAAACGGATGTTTTTTGTTAGAGGTGGTGGGTCAGGTAAATTGAGTGCTGTGATTCAACCTTTAAACATCGCTGAATTTATGATGACTGTAAATGATGAAGGTTTATCTTTCATAGAGGATTATAGTCAGGCAGAGTCTTTTAAGGAAATTACAAGTGATATTTTTAAGCTGTCTTACGCGACCTATTTAGCTGCTTTGACTGATGCTGCTATTGCTGACGGTGTGGTAGATGCGCAACTATTTGCATTTTTAGAGAGAACCCTTGAGTTAATGGAAGAGGGCTTAGATTATGAAATATTGACTAATATCTTTGAGATTCAAGTTTTGGACCGTTTTGGCGTACGATTGAACTTTCATGAATGTGTCTTTTGTCATCGTGTTGGTCTTCCTTTTGATTTCTCGTATAAGTTCTCAGGTTTACTTTGTCCCAATCATTACGAAGAAGATGAAAGGCGTAGTCATTTGGACCCTAATGTGCCTTATCTTTTAGATCGTTTTCAGGGTCTTTCGTTTGAAGAATTGAGAAGCATATCTGTTAAGGATGATATGAAACGAAGGTTGCGACAATTTATTGATGAGCTTTATGATAATTATGTTGGTATTCATCTTAAAAGCAAGAAGTTTATTGATAATCTAAATTCTTGGGGTCACATTATGAGTAAAGAAGATAGTGCTGATTAAGCATTATCTTTTTTTGTTTCACGTGAAACAGGAATGTAGAGGTTTTCAGTTTCCGGGGTTAAAATGCAGGTCAGTTCGTGCTATAATAAGAGGACAATAAGCTGAAAAACTCTGCTAGGGATAGTGACCGAGGGATGTCTATTGTTTAAGAGCAGAGGATGAGAGGGAGAATGCTATGCATGTAATTGCAGTGGATGCTATGGGTGGCGATAATGCGCCACAAGCGATTGTAGAGGGAGTTAACCAAGCTTTAGCAGAGTTCAAAGATATTGAAATCCAGCTTTATGGTGACGAAGCTAAAATCAAAAACTATTTGACAGCGAATGAACGTGTGAGCATTGTTCATACTGATGAAAAGATAAATTCGGATGATGAGCCCGTCAAAGCAATTCGAAAGAAAAAGAAAGCTTCGATGGTTTTGGGTGCACAAGCTGTTAAGGATAAAGCAGCGGATGCTGTAATCTCTGCAGGGAATACAGGTGCTCTTTTGGCTGCCGGTCTTTTTGTTGTTGGACGTATTAAGGGAGTTGAACGACCAGGTCTTATGTCAACGATGCCAAGTTTTACTGGTCAACCCTTTGATATGCTTGATCTAGGAGCTAATGCTGAAAATACAGCTAATCACTTGCATCAATATGCTATTTTAGGCTCTTTCTATGCTAAAAATGTACGTGGAATTGCCAACCCTCGTGTAGGCCTACTTAATAATGGGACTGAGAAAACAAAGGGGGATAGTCTTCGTAAGGAGGCTTTTGAGCTCCTATCTAAGGAGTCAAGTATTAACTTTGTTGGTAATGTTGAGGCGCGTGAAATCATGTCTGGAGCTGCTGATGTGGTAGTGGCTGATGGTTTCACAGGAAATGCGGTTCTTAAGGCAATTGAAGGAACTGGACTTGGCATAATGAAGACTCTTAAGTCAGCCATAATGAATGGTGGTCTCAAAGCTAAATTAGGTGCCTTCCTCTTGAAGGATAGACTTAAAGGCATGAAAGAGACGATGGATTATTCAAGTGCCGGTGGGGCTGTTCTTTTTGGTCTCAAGGCTCCTGTAGTAAAATGTCATGGATCTAGTGATGCTAAAGCAGTCTACTATACCATTAAGCAGGTTCGTACGATGCTCGATACTAAGGTGGTAGAGCAACTAGTTGACGCTTTCGACCCGAAAGAGGAGGCTAACTGATGAGTAGAGTAGAAATTCTTCAGAAAATGGAGCTCGTTATTCAAGAGCAATTGGGTAGAGAGGATATTGTTTTAACTGAAGCTACTAAATTAGATGACTTGGGTGTAGATTCAATAGAGCTTATGGAATTCATTATTAATTTGGAGGATGAGTTTGCCCTAGAGATTTCCGATAATACCATTGATCATATGGATAAGGTATCAGATTTGTTAGACTATTTGTCTGAGCAATTGAATAATAAATAAGAAAATTAGACTTTAGTTGTTAGATTCTAGAGGAATATAATAATGAAGCAACTATATGTTGCATGGTTATCATTTTATTGGAGTGAGATAAAAAGCTAAAAGTTACATTGATTTAGCACTATCTCACTCCTTTTTCTATACATTTTTTATTAAAAAACTCCAAGCAACACCATAAAACCGAACGTTATTTATTTAATTGATAAACAAAGTTTGCTATATGTTTGTTTTTGGCTTTTTGTGTGGTATAATTAAGATGAATAAACTCGAAAGGCGAACAATACCATGTCAAACCAACTGATTTATACTGGGAAAGCTAAAGATATTTATAATACAGAAGACGAAAATGTGATTAAGTCGGTCTATAAGGACCAGGCAACCATGCTTAATGGTGCTCGTAAGGAGACTATTAAGGGTAAAGGTGTGCTAAATAATCAGATTTCGTCTCTTATTTTTGAAAAATTGAATGCTGCGGGTGTAGCTACTCACTTTATTGAACGTATTTCTGATACCGAACAACTCAACAAGAAGGTTACTATCATTCCTTTGGAGGTTGTACTTCGTAATGTGACTGCAGGTTCTTTCTCAAAACGATTCGGTGTTGAAGAAGGTTTGGAATTGAAAACTCCAATCGTTGAATTTTACTACAAAAACGATGATTTGGATGATCCATTTATTAATGATGAGCATGTGAAGTTTTTGGATATTGCCAATGATGAGCAAATTGCTTATATCAAGGAAGAAACACGCCGTATCAATGAATTGCTGAAAGATTGGTTTGCACAAATTGGTCTTCGTTTGATTGACTTCAAATTGGAGTTTGGTTTTGATAAGGATGGCAAGATTATCTTGGCAGATGAATTTTCACCAGATAACTGCCGTCTTTGGGATGCGGAAGGGAACCATATGGATAAGGATGTTTTCCGTCGTGATCTCGGTAGCTTGACAGATGTGTATGAAGTTGTATTGGAAAAATTGCAAAGCTTGAAGTAAAGTTTTACTTGGTCGTCACTACAATCTTTAAGTAGAAATAGATAAAGGAAATAAAATGGATAAACGTATTTTCGTTGAGAAAAAAGCTGATTTTCGTGTGAAATCTCACTCTTTAGTAAAAGAATTAAAGCATAATCTTCAGTTGAAAACTTTGAATGATCTTCGTATTGTTCAAGTTTACGATGTCTTTAATTTAGCAGAGGATTTGTTTGCACGTGCGGAAAAACATATCTTTTCTGAACAAGTAACCGATACTGTTTTGGATGAAGCCGCGGTTAAGGCTGATCTTGAGAAGTATGCTTTCTTTGCTATCGAAAGTTTGCCTGGTCAATTTGACCAACGTGCGGCATCTTCACAGGAAGCTTTGCTTTTGCTTGGTAGTTCAAATGATGTAACGGTGAACACAGCGCAACTTTACTTGGTTAACAAGGATATTGATGCGAATGAGTTGGAAGCTGTCAAAAACTACCTCTTGAACCCAGTGGATTCTCGTTTCAAAGATATCACTGTTGGCATTGCGAAACAGGATTTCTCTGAGTCTGACAAGACCATTCCAAGCTTGGATTTCTTTGAAACTTATACGGCAGAAGATTTTGCTAAGTATAAGGCAGAGCAAGGATTGGCAATGGAAGTAGATGACCTTCTCTTCATTCAAGATTACTTCAAGTCCATTGGACGTGTGCCAACTGAGACTGAGCTTAAGGTTTTGGATACTTACTGGTCTGACCACTGTCGTCACACAACTTTCGAGACTGAGTTGAAAAACATCGACTTCTCAGCTTCTAAATTTGAAAAACAATTGCAAGCTACTTATGACAAGTATATTGCCATGCGTGATGAGTTGGGACGTACCGAAAAACCTCAAACCTTGATGGATATGGCGACTATTTTTGGCCGTTATGAGCGTGCTAATGGTCGTTCGGATGACATGGAAGTGTCTGATGAAATCAATGCCTGCTCAGTTGAAATTGAAGTGGATGTCAATGGTGTCAAAGAACCATGGCTTCTTATGTTCAAGAATGAAACACACAACCACCCAACGGAGATTGAACCATTTGGTGGAGCGGCTACTTGTATCGGTGGTGCCATTCGTGACCCATTGTCAGGTCGTTCATACGTTTACCAAGCCATGCGTATCTCAGGTGCTGGTGATATCACGGCTCCAATTTCAGAAACTCGCGCTGGTAAATTGCCACAACAAGTGATTTCTAAAACAGCGGCTCATGGTTATTCTTCATATGGTAACCAAATTGGTCTTGCAACAACTTATGTTCGTGAATACTTCCACCCAGGTTTCGTTGCTAAGCGTATGGAGCTAGGTGCAGTTGTCGGTGCGGCTCCTAAGGAAAATGTTGTCCGTGAAAAACCTGAAGCAGGTGATGTGATTATCTTGCTCGGTGGTAAGACTGGACGTGACGGTGTCGGTGGTGCGACAGGTTCTTCTAAAGTTCAAACAGTTGAATCTGTTGAAACAGCTGGTGCTGAGGTCCAAAAAGGGAATGCCATCGAAGAACGTAAGATTCAACGTCTTTTCCGTAATGGTGAAGTAACACGTCTTATCAAGAAATCAAATGACTTTGGTGCTGGTGGTGTCTGCGTGGCTATTGGTGAATTGGCAGATGGTCTTGAAATTGATCTAGACAAAGTGCCATTGAAATACCAAGGGTTGAACGGTACAGAAATTGCCATCTCTGAATCTCAAGAACGAATGGCTGTAGTGGTTCGTCCAGAAGATGTAGACGCCTTCGTTGCTGAATGTAATAAAGAAAATATTGATGCTGTTGTCGTTGCAACAGTGACTGAAAAACCAAATCTTGTCATGCACTGGAATGGCGAAACCATCGTTGATTTGGAACGTCGTTTCCTTGATACAAACGGTGTACGTGTGGTTGTAGATGCTAAGGTGGTTGACAAGGATGTCAAGCTTCCAGAAGAACGTCAAACATCTGCTGAAACCCTTGAAGCTGATACTCTTGAAGTCTTGGCTGACCTTAACCATGCCAGTCAAAAAGGTTTACAAACTATCTTTGATAGCTCAGTTGGTCGTTCAACAGTTAATCACCCACTCGGTGGTCGCTACCAAATCACACCAACAGAAGCTTCTGTACAGAAATTGCCAGTCCAACATGGTGTGACAACAACTGCTTCTGTTATGGCGCAAGGGTTCAACCCTTATGTAGCAGAATGGTCTCCATATCATGGTGCTGCTTATGCGGTCATCGAAGCAACCGCTCGTTTGGTTGCTGCTGGTGCAAACTGGTCTAAGGCTCGTTTCTCTTATCAAGAATACTTCGAGCGTATGGATAAACAAGCAGAGCGTTTTGGTCAACCAGTATCAGCTCTTCTTGGATCCATTGAAGCGCAGATTCAACTTGGGTTGCCATCTATCGGTGGTAAAGACTCTATGTCTGGTACCTTTGAAGAATTGACAGTACCACCAACCTTGGTTGCTTTTGGTGTCACAACTGCAGATAGCCGTAAGGTCCTTTCTCCAGAATTTAAAGCTGCTGGTGAAAATATCTATTACATCCCAGGTCAAGCTTTGGCACAAGAAATTGACTTTGATCTTATCAAGTCTAACTTTGCTAAGTTTGAAGCCATCCAAGCTGATTATAAAGTCACATCTGCATCAGCTGTCAAATACGGTGGTGTTGTTGAAGCTCTTGCCCTTGCAACATTTGGTAACCATATTGGTGCCACTGTAACCCTTGAAAATCTTGAGACTGCTTTGACAGCTCAATTGGGTGGATTCGTCTTCACATCTCCGGAAGAAATTTCAGGTGTTGCCAAGATTGGACAAACAGCAGCTGACTTTACACTTACTGTCAATGGTGTAACGCTTGATGGACACAAACTTGACAGTGCCTTCCAAGGTAAATTGGAAGAGGTTTACCCAACGGAATTTGCACAAGCAACTGAGCTAGAAGAAGTACCTGCTGTAGCATCCGATGCTGTGATCAAAGCTAAAGAAACAGTTGAGACACCAGTGGTTTACATCCCAGTATTCCCAGGTACTAACTCTGAGTACGATTCAGCTAAGGCCTTTGAAAAAGAAGGTGCCAAAGTCAACTTGGTACCATTTGTAACACTGAATGAAGAAGCTATTGTCAAGTCTGTTGACACTATGGTTGACAATGTCGAAAAAGCTAACATTATCTTCTTTGCAGGTGGCTTCTCAGCAGCCGATGAACCAGATGGATCAGCTAAATTTATCGTTAACATCTTGCTCAATGAAAAAGTACGTGCAGCCATTGATAGATTCATCGAACGTGGTGGTTTAATCATCGGTATCTGTAACGGATTCCAAGCCCTCGTCAAATCAGGTCTCCTTCCATACGGTAACTTTGAAGATGCAAGCAGTACGAGTCCAACCCTCTTCTACAACGATGCTAACCAACACGTAGCTAAGATGGTTGAGACACGTATTGCCAACACGAACTCACCATGGCTTGCTGGAGTGAAAGTTGGTGACATCCATGCCATCCCAGTATCACACGGTGAAGGTAAATTTGTCGTGACAGCTGAGGAATTTGCAGAGCTTCGTGACAATGGTCAAATCTTTACCCAATATGTTGACTTCGAAGGTAAACCAAGCATGGATTCTAAATATAATCCCAATGGTTCTGTCAATGCTATTGAAGGTATCACAAGCAAGAACGGTCAAATTATTGGTAAGATGGGACACTCAGAACGTTTCGAAGATGGTCTCTTCCAAAATATTCCAGGAAGTAAAGACCAGCACCTCTTTGCGTCAGCGGTTAAATACTTCACTGGAAAATAATAGAGCGAGTTTAGCGCGCTTAGTAATGATATTTTTCGCTGTAGCGATATTCCTAGATAACTTGAGAATTTTGCAAAATCGAGATCAAATTGGAAGAATGAGACGCTAGAGATAGCTACACTCATTCTTGTTACCTAAGGAAAATATCACAAATAAAAGGTATATAAAATGACATACGAAGTTAAATCTCTTAATGAAGAATGTGGTGTTTTTGGAATTTGGGGTCACCCAGATGCTGCCAAATTAACTTATTTCGGACTTCACAGTCTTCAACACCGTGGTCAAGAGGGTGCAGGAATTCTCTCAAATGATGCGGGTCAATTGAAGCGTCATCGTGATATGGGGCTTCTCTCAGAAGTTTTCCGTGATCCAGCCAACTTAGACAAGCTGACTGGTATGGCTGCTATCGGTCATGTTCGTTATGCGACTGCTGGTGAGGCTTCTGTAGACAATATTCAACCATTTATGTTTAAGTTTCACGATGGACAGCTTGGTCTTGCTCATAATGGGAATTTGACTAATGCAGAGTCACTAAGACATGAGTTGGAGAAGAATGGGGCCATTTTTAGCTCAACTTCTGATTCAGAAATATTAGCTCACTTGATTCGTCGTAGCCATAACACATCATTTATGGGAAAAGTAAAAGAAGCTCTGAACACTGTCAAAGGTGGATTTGCTTACCTTCTTATGATTGAGGACAAGCTTATTGCAGCTTTGGATCCAAATGGCTTCCGTCCACTTTCTCTTGGTAAGATGGCCAACGGTGCTATCGTAGTTTCATCTGAAACCTGCGCTTTTGAAGTGGTTGGTGCAGAATGGATTCGTGATGTAAATCCGGGTGAGGTTGTTATCATCGATGATAATGGCATCACTTACGATACCTATACAACAGATACGCAATTGGCTGTTTGTTCGATGGAGTATATATACTTTGCTCGTCCTGATTCAAACATTCAAGGTGTGAATGTCCATACGGCTCGTAAACGTATGGGAGCTCAATTAGCACGTGAGTTCAAGCATGAAGCGGATATTGTGGTCGGTGTGCCCAATTCATCACTTAGTGCGGCCATGGGATTTGCTGAAGAATCAGGCTTGCCAAATGAAATGGGCTTGATTAAAAATCAATACACCCAACGTACCTTTATTCAACCAACACAAGAATTGCGTGAGCAAGGAGTTCGTATGAAACTCTCTGCCGTATCAGGTGTTGTTAAAGGAAAACGTGTGGTCATGATTGACGATTCCATTGTTCGTGGAACAACGTCCCGTCGTATCGTTCAACTCTTGAAAGAAGCAGGGGCGACTGAGGTTCACGTGGCTATCGGAAGTCCAGCCCTTGCTTACCCATGTTTCTACGGTATCGATATTCAAACACGTAAGGAATTGATTGCCGCCAACCATACAGTTGAGGAAACACTCGAAATCATTGGTGCGGATAGCTTGACTTACTTGTCAATTGATGGCTTGATTGATTCCATTGGAATTGACACAGATGCACCAAATGGTGGCCTTTGTGTGGCCTACTTCGATGGCAAATATCCAACACCATTGTATGACTACGAAGAACGCTATTTGGAAAGTTTGAAAGAACACACTTCTTTCTATTAAGAGCAGTGCAGAAGAAAAAAAGAGGAAAAAATTATGTCTAAAAATGCTTACGCGCCACGTCTCACTACTGACTAAAAGCTAAAGCATTTGTCAGTAGACGCTTTGCCCTATGGGGCCAAAGCTAGAGACCTGACTAGTATTTTTAGATAAAAAGGTGGTTTATCTAAAAATACGTCGCAATTTTTCTCGAAAAAAGAAAAGGAATAAACAAATGACAAATAAAAATGCGTATGCCCAATCGGGTGTGGACGTTGAAGCAGGTTATGAAGTTGTTGAACGTATCAAAAAACACGTTGCCCGTACAGAGCGTGCAGGTGTCATGGGAGCTCTTGGTGGCTTCGGTGGGATGTTTGACCTTTCAAAAACAGGTGTCAAAGAGCCCGTTTTGATTTCAGGTACAGATGGTGTCGGAACTAAACTCATGCTTGCTATTAAGTACGACAAACACGACACTATCGGTCAAGATTGTGTCGCTATGTGTGTTAACGATATCATTGCTGCAGGTGCTGAGCCCCTCTACTTCCTTGACTATGTAGCGACTGGTAAAAATGAACCAGCGAAATTGGAACAGGTCGTTGCTGGTGTGGCTGAAGGTTGTGTGCAATCTGGTGCAGCCCTCATCGGTGGTGAAACTGCTGAAATGCCTGGTATGTACGGTGAAGACGACTATGATTTGGCTGGTTTCGCGGTAGGTATCGCAGAAAAATCACAAATCATCGATGGTTCAAAAGTGGCTGAAGGTGACGTGCTTCTTGGACTTGCCTCAAGCGGTATTCACTCAAATGGTTACTCACTCGTTCGCCGTGTCTTTGCTGATTACACAGGTGAAGAAGTCCTCCCAGAACTTGAAGGCAAAAAACTTAAAGACGTTCTTCTTGAACCAACTCGTATCTACGTCAAAGCGGCTTTGCCACTCATCAAAGAAGAATTGGTGAATGGAATTGCTCACATCACAGGTGGTGGTTTCATTGAAAATGTACCACGTATGTTCTCAGATGACTTGGCTGCTGAAATTAACGAAAGCAAAGTGCCAGTCCTTCCAATTTTCAAAGCCCTTGAAAAGTATGGTGAAATCAAACACGAAGAAATGTTTGAAATCTTCAACATGGGTATTGGTCTCATGCTTGCGGTTAAACCAGAAAATGTTGAACATGTCAAAGAACTTCTTGACGAACCTGTTTATGAAATCGGTCGTATTGTGAAGAAAGATGGCGCAAGTGTGGTGATTAAATAATGGTGATATCACCATTTTGTACAGAGAAATTGTAGAAAGGAGTGTTTAGTTAGGAAGCCTAACTGAACACGGGACTCATTTTCTAGGAAAAAAGAGAAATCATTTTGTGTGCAAGCACCCAGCAATGATTTCCTATTTTTCTACGAAACTGTTCGGCTAGCCGAAACGTCCCTTTGTATCGAATATGAAGATTGCTGTTTTTGCCTCTGGCAACGGCTCAAACTTTCAGGTGATTGCGGAACAATTTCCAGTAGAATTTGTTTTTTCAGATCACCGTAATGCCTATGTCTTGGAACGTGCCAAGAATCTTAATGTGGTTAGCCATGCCTTTGAACTCAAGGAATTTGACAATAAAGCGGCTTACGAAGAGGCTATCGTCAAACTCTTGGATGATCACCAGATTGACTTGATTTGTTTGGCCGGTTATATGAAAATCGTTGGCCCAACCTTACTATCAGCTTACGAAGGCCGTATTATCAATATTCACCCGGCTTATCTCCCTGAATTTCCAGGGGCTCATGGTATTGAAGATGCTTGGAATGCAGGCGTTAACCAGTCTGGTGTGACCATTCACTGGGTGGATTCTGGTGTTGATACCGGTAAGGTTATCAAACAAGTCCGTGTGCCACGCCTTGAAGGTGATACCCTTGACACTTTCGAAACTCGCATCCACGAAACAGAGTACAAACTCTATCCAGAAGTGTTGGATAGTTTGGGAGTTGCACGAAAATAAGAAAGCTCTCGAGCTGAAAGAAAATTTTCGATTGTAGCAGATAAAGAACTTTTTTAAAAAAAGGAAAAGAAAGAAAATGACTAAACGAGCACTTATTTCAGTCTCAGATAAAGCAGGCATTGTTGAATTTGCCCAAGAACTCAAAAAACTTGGTTGGGACATCATCTCAACAGGTGGTACCAAAGTTGCCCTTGATAATGCTGGGGTAGATACCATTGCCATTGACGATGTGACTGGTTTCCCAGAAATGATGGATGGTCGTGTGAAGACCCTCCACCCAATTATCCACGGTGGTCTCCTCGCTCGTCGTGACCTCGACAGCCACCTTCAAGCGGCTAAGGACAATAATATCGAATTGATCGACCTTGTTGTGGTGAACCTTTACCCATTCAAGGAGACTATTCTCAAACCAGACGTGACTTATGCTGACGCAGTTGAAAACATCGATATTGGTGGTCCATCAATGCTTCGTTCAGCAGCTAAAAACCACGCTAGCGTAACAGTTGTGGTAGACCCTGCTGACTATGCGGTTGTGCTTGACGAATTGTCAGCGAACGGCGAAACAAGCTACGAAACTCGCCAACGTTTGGCAGCGAAAGTATACCGTCACACAGCTTCATATGACGCTTTGATTGCAGAATACTTCACAGCTCAAGTGGGTGAAACAAAACCTGAAAAACTCACTTTGACTTATGACCTCAAGCAACCTATGCGTTACGGTGAAAACCCCCAACAAGACGCAGACTTCTACCAAAAAGGTTTGCCAACGGCTTACTCAATTGCTTCAGCTAAACAACTTAACGGTAAAGAATTGTCATTCAATAATATCCGTGATGCTGATGCTGCTATCCGTATCATCCGTGATTTCAAAGACCGTCCAACAGTCGTGGCTCTCAAACACATGAACCCATGTGGTATCGGTCAAGCTGACGACATTGAAACAGCTTGGGACTACGCTTATGAAGCTGACCCAGTATCAATCTTTGGTGGTATTGTAGTCTTCAACCGTGAAGTTGATGCTACGACGGCTAAGAAAATGCACGGTGTCTTCCTTGAAATCATCATTGCACCAAGCTACACAGATGAAGCACTTGAAATCTTGACTACCAAGAAGAAAAATTTGCGTATCCTTGAGTTGCCATTTGACGCTCAAGATGCTAGCGAAGCGGAAGCAGAGTACACTGGCGTTGTCGGTGGACTTCTCGTTCAAAACCAAGACGTTGTTAAAGAAAGCCCAGCTGACTGGCAAGTGGTTACGAAACGCCAACCAACTGAAACAGAAGCGACAGCTCTGGAGTTTGCTTGGAAAGCTATCAAGTACGTCAAATCAAATGGTATCATCGTGACTAACGACCACATGACACTTGGTGTTGGCCCTGGTCAAACTAACCGTGTGGCTTCAGTCCGTATCGCCATTGAGCAAGCTAAAGATCGTCTTGATGGTGCTGTTCTTGCTTCAGATGCCTTCTTCCCATTTGCAGATAACGTGGAAGAAATCGCTAAAGCAGGTATTAAAGCAATCATCCAACCGGGTGGATCAGTCCGTGACCAAGAGTCAATCGAAGCGGCTGATAAACATGGTTTGACAATGATCTTTACAGGCGTTCGTCACTTCCGTCATTAAGAATTTTCAAAGCATCCAAGAAATTGGATGCTTTTTAGATGCCTTAAGCTTCCTTTAAGCTACCCTAGCTATACTACTACCATCCTAAAAAACTTTTCTTTTTCATAAATCTCCTAAGAGCTCGGCACCCGCTGGGCTTTTTTATTTCAGCACATCAAAAAAACAACCGTTCGCACGATTGTTCAATAGATTTAAGCCTTTTCAAGGACAGACTGGGTTACCCAAGTCTTGCGATTTCCGATTTGAACGAGGACGCCATCGCTAGGTGGGTCAATGGCTAGTACTTTGAAGTTACCTGGAATAGTAAAGGTCTCACCAGGATTGAGGTACTGGTCTGATGTTGGATTGCCTTGTCCATCAACTTCAAGAACGGGTCCAGGGTCAACGATATTGTGTTTGGTTGGTGTGCCTCCAGCTAAATCTTGGCTAGTGATGGTATTTCCTGATACAGACGTAACACGGAAGGTACCTGTGAAGCGGACCGTATCACCAACTTTGATAGAAGAGTTAGTAGAATTTCCATTTTGAGCTCCTGGTTCGAGGTCTTTAAAGTGGATATAACCAGACACCTGACTCTTATGGAAACTGCGTTTATGGTATTTCTCAGGCCCTTGTCCCGCATTATAGTTGTATTCTTCAATAGTCACCTGATCACCATTTACCTCAGCTACCCAAGCAACATGTCCCATGTATCCAGCTCCGTTGACACCGTTTGAAAACCAAGCGATACTTCCAACAGCAGGATTCATATCTACACGATGTCCATTCGCTCGTGCAATTGGTCCCCAAGTGATGGCATTTCCATAACCTACAGGCAGAGTGAAACCGTTGGAGTTACTGAGGCGATAGGCCGCAAAGGATGTGCACTGACGCCAGTACATGGTCCATGGATCGACACCGATGCCACCGTATTTCCAAGAGGAAGGATAGTCATCTCCGAGGACAGCCGCCTGAGCGGAACTGCCACACGAAACCGAAATAGTCGCTAGACATGCTAGCGGTAAGAGACAATTTAGTAATTTTTTCTTCATTTTAACCTCCACCTACCTATTCGCAGTTTTTCAGGAAAATGAGGATATTTTTGCGTTTAAGCCTCCCTTAAGCTGCTCAAGATATACTATCATCAATCCTAATTAACTTTTTTCATTTTCATAATCTCCCAAGAGGCGGTCCAAGTGGCCACCTTTTTTATGTCCAAATTTGGATACATACCCATATTTCCGAACAAATATGTTATAATGGTTATATATAATTCGTAAAAATAGCTAATTTTTTCCGAATGATTGTCGTTAACGGGCATTTGCCCCTGGTCTTATTTGATATTGAGGTATCTTTCAAATGAAACTTTTGGTTGTTGGTTCTGGTGGTCGTGAACATGCGATTGCCAAGAAATTATTGGAGTCTAAGGACGTTGAGCAAGTTTTCGTGGCTCCTGGTAATGACGGGATGACATTGGACGGTCTTGATTTGATCAATATCGGAATTTCCGAACATTCTAAGCTGATTGACTTCGCAAAAGCGAACGATATTGCTTGGACCTTTATTGGTCCAGACGATGCCCTTGCGGCTGGGATCGTGGATGATTTCAATACGGCAGGACTCAAAGCCTTTGGTCCGATTAAGGCTGCGGCTGAGCTGGAGTGGTCTAAGGATTTTGCTAAGGAAATCATGGTCAAATATGATGTTCCAACAGCAGCCTATGGCACATTTTCAGATTTTGAGGAAGCCAAGGCCTATATCGAAGAAAAAGGCGCTCCAATCGTTGTTAAGGCAGATGGTTTGGCGCTTGGAAAGGGTGTTATCGTAGCTGAAACGGTTGAGCAAGCGGTCGAAGCTGCTCATGAGATGCTCTTGGACAATAAATTTGGTGACTCAGGTGCACGTGTGGTCATCGAGGAATTCCTTGATGGGGAGGAGTTTTCTCTATTTGCCTTTGTCAATGGGGACAAGTTCTACATCATGCCAACAGCTCAAGATCACAAACGTGCCTATGATGGTGACAAGGGTCCTAACACTGGTGGGATGGGGGCTTATGCGCCGGTTCCACACTTACCACAGAGCGTGGTTGACATGACAGTTGACACTATTGTCAAGCCAGTTCTCGAAGGCATGATTAAAGAAGGTTGTCCTTACACTGGTGTCCTTTACGCTGGTCTTATCTTGACAGCTGACGGCCCTAAAGTCATCGAGTTCAACTCTCGCTTTGGCGATCCTGAAACGCAAATCATCTTGCCTCGTTTGACTTCTGATTTTGCGCAAAATATCACTGACATTTTGGATGGTAAAGAGCCAACTATCACTTGGACGGATAAGGGTGTAACACTTGGTGTGGTTGTAGCCTCAAACGGCTACCCACTCGCTTATGAGAAGGGTGTCAAGCTTCCAGCCAAGACAGAGGGAGATATCATCACTTACTATGCTGGAGCTAAATTTGCTGAAAATGGCCAAGACCTTCTCTCAAACGGAGGACGTGTTTACATGTTGGTCACAACAGCAGACACCGTCAAAGACGGCCAAAACATTATCTACAACGAACTCAACAAACAAAACACAGAAGGCCTCTTCTACCGTACGGATATCGGTAGCAAGGCTAACAAATAATCAGCGACCGTAGGTCGTAAAAGGCGAGCGAAAGCGAGCCAAACTAAGATAATGGTCGCCGTGGTGAAAAGACCAGAACAGCATCTGTTTTGGTCGGGGGAAACTTTGAGACTTTAGGCTCAAAGTTTAGGAATGAAACCGAAGGTTTGCTGCCGTCCCTCACAACCTAAGGTGGTTGTCAAAAAAAGGAAGAAAAAGGATATTAACTATGAAACCAGTAATTTCCATTGTCATGGGCTCAAAATCTGACTGGGCAACCATGCAAAAAGCCGCTGAAGTCCTCGACAACTTCGGCGTTGCTTACGAAAAGAAAGTTGTTTCCGCACACCGTACACCAGACCTCATGTTCAAACATGCGGAAGAAGCACGTAGCCGTGGCATCAAGGTCATCATCGCGGGTGCAGGTGGTGCAGCTCACTTGCCAGGGATGGTCGCAGCTAAAACGACCCTTCCGGTTATCGGCGTACCAGTCAAATCACGTGCCCTCAGCGGTGTGGATTCGCTCTATTCCATCGTTCAGATGCCAGGTGGTGTACCAGTCGCAACCATGGCTATCGGTGAAGCTGGTGCGACTAATGCTGCCCTCTTTGCTCTCCGTCTCCTCTCAGTAGAAGACAAAGCCATTGCGGACGCACTTGCTAACTTTGCTGAAGAACAAGGAAAAATTGCAGAGGAGTCTACAAATGAGCTCAACTAAAACCATTGGTATCATCGGTGGTGGCCAGCTCGGTCAGATGATGGCTATCTCAGCTATCTACATGGGCCACAAGGTTATCACCCTTGATCCAGCAGCAGATTGTCCATCTTCTCGTGTGTCTGAGGTTATCGTGGCACCTTATGACGATGTGGACGCCCTTCGCCAGTTGGCGGACCGCTGTGATGTTCTCACTTATGAATTTGAAAATGTCGACGCTGACGGCCTTGATGCTGTTATCAAAGACGGTCAACTTCCACAAGGAACAGACCTGCTTCGCATTTCACAAAACCGTATCTTTGAGAAAGACTTCCTCTCAAACAAGGCTAAAGTAACCGTTGCCCCTTACAAGGTCGTGACATCTAGCCTTGATTTGGAAGATATTGACCTTTCTAAAAAATACGTCCTCAAGACAGCGACAGGCGGTTACGATGGCCACGGTCAAAAGGTCATCACATCAGCCGACGATTTGGAAGAGGCAAATGCCCTTGCTAACTCAGCTGAGTGTGTCTTGGAAGAGTTCGTCAACTTCGACCTTGAAATTTCAGTCATCGTGTCTGGTAATGGCAAGGATGTGGCAGTTTTCCCAGTACAGGAAAATATCCACCGCAACAACATCCTTTCTAAAACTATTGTGCCTGCCCGTATTTCTGATAGTCTAGCTGAGAAAGCTAAAGCTATGGCTGTGAAGATTGCTGAGCAACTTAACCTCTCTGGTACTCTCTGTGTAGAAATGTTTGCGACATCTGATGACATCATTGTCAACGAAATTGCGCCTCGTCCACATAACTCAGGACACTACTCAATCGAAGCCTGCGACTTTTCACAGTTTGACACCCACATCTTAGGCGTTCTCGGAGCACCACTTCCAGCAATCCACCTCCATGCACCTGCTGTCATGCTCAACGTCCTCGGCCAACACATCGAAGCAGCTGAGCGTTATGTCACAGAAAATCCAAGCGCCCACCTCCACATGTATGGTAAACTAGAAGCGAAGCACAACCGCAAAATGGGGCATGTGACTTTGTTTAGTGATGAACCAGATAATGTGGTTGAGTTTGGGAAAGGAATTGATTTTTAGGTGAGAATAGCAATCCTAGGACTCGGAGTCATTGGAACGACTTATGCCTATGCTTTTCAAAAAGCAGGTCATCAAGTAGAACATGTCCTTAGAGACAGTAAGCGGAACAATGCTCCCAAATCCCTCTCGGTTGATTTGCTAGATGGTCGCTATCATTCCAAAGGTGAGAACAAGCATGATACCTATGAGGTTCATGTGGCGGAAGCTGATTCGGAATATGATTTTATTTTTCTCAGTGTGCGTCATGGTTTTGTCAAAGGAGCCGTGGAAACCTTGCGAAAAAATAATATCAAAGGCACCCTTGTTTTCTTCTGTAATTTCTGGAATACACGAAAAGATGTCCAAGAGTGGGCAGGAGATTACGACTATATTCTGGCTTTTCCGACAGCGGGTGGTCATATGCAGGAGGACCATTTAGATGGTGTCTTGTTCGACCATTTAATGCTAGAAGGTGAGCAAAAAGCACACATTTCTAACTATGCTGATTTAAGGACTTTACTGACTTCTGCAGATTTGAAGTGGGAAGTTCCTCATGATATGGTCGAGTGGATTTGGATTCACATGGCGATTAATGCAGGTGTTACTTCGACAGCTGCGCGTTCGGGAAAATTGGAAAATCCAGAACAGATGGCTTTGAACTTGATGGATAGTTCTTCGGAATTATCATTGGCTATCAAGGCCATTCGAGAAGCTTTGAAAGTGGTAGAAGCGCGTGGCGTAAATTTGAATCTTTACAAAGCCGAACTATTGCCATACAAAATTCCCGCTTGGATTGCAGGAAAAGCCATGAAAATCATGTTTGCGAAAAATGAGCTGACACGAAAAATCATGACCTTACACAATGATAAACAGGATATTTTTTACTGTTGTCAAAGTGTCTATCAGACAGGTCAGGAGTTAGGTGTTGAGATGCCCATTCTGGAAGCAAATATGAAGGGCATTTCGCTTTAGGAGGTTTTTATGATTCAACTTATTGTCAACGCATTTGTTGAAAAAGAGAAGACGGGGGCAGTCGTCGAAGTTTTGTATGCTAGTAGCGATCACGAAAAAGTGAAAGCTAAGTATGAAGAGTTGGTTGCTCAATATCCTGAAAACTATTTAGCTATTTATGATTTGCCGATGGATACTGATTTGAATACACTGGATCACTATCCATCAGTGTGGATTGGGAAGGAAGAGTTTGAGGAGAAAACTGATTATGAGGCTTAAGCAAATAAAAATTAACAATTTTCGTGGATATAAAGATGAAACAATTGTTGATTTTGATAATTTGACAGCTTTTATAGGTAAGAATGACGTAGGGAAGTCAACTATTTTAGAAGCATTAGAAATCTTCTTTAATAACAAAATGGTTGTTTGTGAAAAGGATGATTTATCTGTTGGTGTGGATTCAGATTCTATTTTTATAACATGTATTTTTGATGAATTACCTGATGAAATAGTAGTTGATACTTCTTCTAAAACTAGTTTGAAAGATGAAAATCTTTTAAATTCGAACGGTGATTTGGAAATAAAAAAAACATTCAAATGTTCGTCAGCAAAACCAAAACCTGAGACGAAAATTATTTGTAATCATCCTATAGATGATAACTACAATGATTTGTTATTGTTAAAACAAGTTGATTTAAAAAAGCGTGCGGTTGATTTAGGGATAGATGAAAATAAATACGATAAAAGAAGTAATGTATCTATTAGACAGGCTATCCTATCTTCTAAAAGAGATTTAACAATTAAAGAGATTGAGTTAGAAGTTACAAAAGAGGATGCAAAAAAAGTATATGGAGTAATTGAAACTTTTTTACCAATATATGCTTTATTTCAATCGGATAGAAGTAGTTCAGATTCTGATAAAGAAATTGCAGATCCTATGTCGGTCGCGGTATCTCAAGCATTGCAAGAGTTGCAAACTGAGATTAATAAAATAAAAAGTGAAGTTCAAAAGAAAGCGATTGAAACAGCAGGACGTACATTAGCTAAGTTGCAGGAGATGGATGAGGATTTGGCTGCCTCACTAGTTCCAGAGTTTAAATCAGAACCTAAGTTTGATTCGCTTTTTAAACTATCGATAAAATCGGATGATGATATATCTATCAATAAAAGAGGAAGCGGAGTTCGTCGTTTAATTCTCCTAAATTTCTTTAGAGCAGAAGCAGAAAGGAAATTATCAGAAGTAGAGAGAAATAAGAGTATAATTTATGCTTTTGAAGAACCAGAGACATCTCAACATCCGTCGCATCAAAAATTACTCATAGAAGCTTTTCTAGAGTTATCATCCAAGGAAAATACTCAAATAATTTTAACAACTCATACCCCGGCTCTAGGTGGATTATTGCCCACTACGAGTCTTCGATTAGTAGAAAAATCAGATAAATCACAAGTTAGTAATGGAAGTGATGAAGTCTTACAGAAAATTACAGAAACTTTAGGTGTATTACCAGATCCAATTTCTAACGAAACTAAGGGATTGATTCTAATAGAAGGTAAAACAGATATAATTTTCTTTGAACATTTATGTAAAGTTTTAAAAGAAAGTGGCGAAATTGATAAAACTTTCAAGGAAGCAAAAATTGCATTAGTACCTACCGGTGGATGTGATAATTTAAAATCTTGGATTACAATGAAAACAGTTGACCAGTTTGGGCTTCCTTTTGGTATATTTTTAGATTCTGATAGAATGTTTCCAACTGATCAAACGAAAAATACTGCTACCATTGATAAGAATACAGAACATGGTAGAATTGCCTTTTGCACTCGAAAACGTGAAGCAGAAAATTATTTGCATCCAGATATCTTCGGTGGTAGTGTATGTATAACTGATTATAACGATGTGAAGGAAGAGGTTAAGAAATTTAATCAGACGAAAGAAAGTAAAGTCTTGAAAAATTACTGGCCTAAAATGACTATAGAACAAATCCATGAGCAAGAAAAGTATAGAGATAATAATGGAACAGAACATTTTGAATTAACGGAGATTGTTAAATCATTTTTGACTTTAGTTGGCTAAGATGGAGATAATTTTACAAATTTATGGTTAATACAGGAAAAAAATTAGAGGATTATGCTCAGTATGTATATTCTCGTTTATTAGAATTGAATGATTATGAAAATACATTAGTGTCAACAAAAGTCACCATCAAAGGTCAGAGTGGAGCAACTAATGAATTTGATGTTTACTACCAATTTACACATTTAAATATAGAGTGTAGAGTAGCTATAGAATGTAAAGATTGGAAAAATAGAGTATCAATAAAGGAAATACGTGATTTTTCTACTAAGCTACAAGATGTTGGATTGGGTAATATAATTGGAATAATGATTTCAAAGGTTGGTTTTCAAGAAGGAACAAAAGTTTTTGCAGAATCAAACGGTATTAAATTGATGACGGTTGATGAACTGCCAACAATAGTAGACATAGTGGTAGGAACAATTAAAAAAGGATTTTTACCTGATGAGAAAGTACAAGGGGAACCATTTTGGATGTTGATGGAACAAAGTAATGGGGAAGTTACAGGATCGTTCTATCAATATCCAAATATACAAGATTCACATGTAACATTGCCGTTATTTTATTCAAAAAAGATGGCTCAATATTATTATGACAATGTACCTGACAAAGAGAATTATTGTATACGTGGAGTTTCTAATTTCCAATTGAGAAGACTTATTGGATTAGCTGATCTACAATCTTTACAATTTATATTATTTCCTTTCCCGTATTCTTTGGATGGTTTAGATTTAAATGAATTCCCTGGAATTATCGTATCTGCTGACGTTATAAAAAATGATTACTTATGATTTTAAATTAAGGAGAAAAAAACAACATGATCGAACGTTACTCACGCCCTGAGATGGCGAACATTTGGACTGAAGAAAATAAATACCGTGCTTGGCTTGAGGTGGAAATCTTGGCGGATGAAGCATGGGCTGAGTTGGGAGAAATTCCTAAGGAAGATGTGGCTTTGATTCGTGAAAAAGCGGACTTTGACATCGACCGTATTCTTGAAATCGAGCAGCAAACGCGTCACGATGTGGTTGCCTTCACACGTGCGGTTTCTGAAACGCTTGGTGAAGAGCGTAAGTGGGTTCACTATGGTTTGACTTCTACTGACGTGGTAGATACTGCCTATGGTTACCTCTACAAACAAGCCAACGACATCATCCGTCGTGACCTTGAAAACTTCCTTAACATCATCTCTGACAAAGCGAAAGAACACAAGTTCACCATCATGATGGGTCGTACCCACGGTGTGCACGCTGAGCCAACAACTTTTGGTCTTAAATTGGCAACTTGGTACAGCGAAATGAAACGTAACATCGAGCGTTTCGAGCATGCGGCTGCTGGTGTGGAAGCTGGTAAGATTTCTGGTGCGGTTGGTAACTTTGCCAACATCCCACCATTCGTTGAAAAATACGTCTGCGACAAGCTTGGTATCCGTGCTCAAGAAATCTCTACACAGGTACTTCCTCGTGACCTTCATGCTGAGTACTTTGCAGTTCTTGCTAGTATCGCAACTTCCATCGAGCGTATGGCAACGGAAATCCGTGGTCTTCAAAAATCTGAGCAACGCGAAGTAGAAGAGTTCTTTGCCAAAGGACAAAAAGGGTCTTCAGCAATGCCTCACAAACGTAACCCTATCGGTTCTGAAAATATGACAGGTCTTGCACGTGTTATCCGTGGTCACATGGTAACAGCTTATGAAAATGTGTCACTCTGGCATGAACGTGATATCTCTCACTCATCAGCTGAGCGTATCATCACACCAGATACAACAATCTTGATTGACTACATGCTCAACCGTTTCGGAAACATCGTTAAGAACTTGACAGTCTTCCCAGAAAACATGATCCGCAACATGAACTCTACATTTGGTTTGATCTTCAGCCAACGTGCGATGCTTACTTTGATTGAAAAAGGTATGACACGTGAGCAAGCTTACGACCTTGTTCAACCAAAGACTGCTCAATCATGGGATAACCAAGTAGACTTCAAACCACTTCTTGAGTCAGATCCAGAGGTAACTTCTCGCCTCACCCAAGAAGAGATCGACGAGATTTTCAACCCTGTTTACTACACTAAACGTGTGGATGAGATCTTCGAACGCATCGGTTTGGGTGACTAATTGAAGCAATACAGTAAAAAAGCAGGTTAGACCTGCTTTTTTTGATGGTGACATTTATGTCACCAGTTTTGTGCTCTTTTCAGACTTATAATAGAGTCATCGCTAGAAAACTGTCAGGAAGGAGAAGTTAGTAATCTTAAAAGGACGATTTAACTGTTTACCGGAACTTAGTCTCTTAATAGTAAGCATTGCTTATAATATCATCCGCGTCATGAACGATATTGGAAGTATCAAAGCCCCCTCTTGGTTTTTAGATATGGATATTCTTAATGGGTGCTTACTATTACTTATTTTACTTATCGTTTTAAAAAGTGATGCAAGATAATAATTTCTTAAGTTACCTTTAAGCTTATTAAGATATATTATAACCATCCTAATAAAGCAGCTAGCTTTTGTGAGCTAGAGGTAAACATAATTTTTTCATAACAAATCTCCCCGAAGAAAGTCTAGAAATCTAGGCTTTTTTCTTCTTTTTTGAGGTTTTATTAGAATATTTTAAGAAAATACTTGAAAACCCTTCCAAAACAAGGTGATATAGTTATATAAAGATTCTATTGGACAAGCGGTCACCTTTGAGGATTAGGAAGAAGAGGTTGAGAAGTCTGTACAATCGTATCTTTTCAGTAGCCTTTGGACTGCTGTGAAAATCCCTTTGGGGATTTTTTTCTGCGATTTAAGGTTTCTTTAAGGTAGGGAAGTTATACTTTAAGTCTCCTAAATAACTTTTACTGAACGCAGTTCAGTAAGTCTCGTTGGCTTACACTTTTTGTAGAACAACGAACTTTTCTTTTTCATAATCTCCAAAAGAGCTCAACACCATGTGTTGTGTTCTTTTTTTGGTCACTAAAAAAACGCCCTTAGGCGTTTTAAATATGGCTTACATCTCGTCTGGAGCTTCAACGCCGAGAAGGCGAAGGGCTTCTTTGAGGACTGTTGCTGTTGCGTAGCAAAGAGCTAAACGGCTGTCACGTTCTGGGCTTTCGTCCAAGATACGTGTGTGCGCATAGTATTTGTTGAAGGCTTGGGCCAAGCTGATAGCAAATTTAGCAACGATAGATGGTTCAAAGTTGTCTGAAGCACGGTTGATGATACGTGGGAAGTCTTGGATGAGTTTGATGATTTCCCAGCTTTCAACGTCGTTTAGGCTGTATGTAGCATCTTCAGATGGCGTGAAGTCGGCCTTACGCAAGATAGATTGGATGCGAGCGTGTGCATATTGAACGTAAGGTCCAGTTTCTCCCTCGAAGGATACCATAGCATCAAGGTCGAAGTCGTAACCATTCATACGGTCTGTCTTAAGGTCGTAGAACTTGATAGCTCCGACACCAACAGCATGAGCAACAGCTTCCTTGTTAGGCAAGTTTGGATTCTTAGCTTCGATTTGAGCTTGAGCACGGTTAACAGCTTCAGCGATAGTTGGCTCAAGTAAGATAACGTTACCCTTACGAGTTGACAATTTCTTACCGTTCTTAGTTACTAGACCAAAGGCAACGTGAGTCATGTCGTCAGACCAGTCGTAGCCCATTTCTTTAAGGACAGCTTTCAACTGTTTGAAGTGAGCAGATTGTTCATTACCAACCACATAGATGGCTTTGGCAAAGTCGTAAGTACGTTTACGGTAGAGGGCAGCAGCCAAGTCACGTGTGATGTAGAGTGTTGCACCATCTGATTTTTTGATGAGGGCTGGGTGTTCGATACCGTATTTTTCAAGGTTAACCACTTGGGCACCTTGAGATTCTTGGAGAAGTCCTTTTTCTGTCAAGATGTCAACGACTTCATCCATCTTATCATTGTAGAAAGCTTCACCGTTGTAGCTATCAAATGAAACATCAAGTTCATCATAGAGACGGTTGAATTCTACTAAGCTTTCGTCACGGAACCATTGCCAGAGGGCAGTTGCTTCCTCGTCACCAGCTTCCAATTTACGGAACCATTCACGAGCTTCTTCATCTACAGATGGGTCTTTTTCAGCTTCGGCATTGATACGCACATAAAGTTGAAGGAGTTCATTGATAGGGTTGGCTTTGACAGCTTCCTCGCTACCCCATTTCTTATAGGCAACAATCAGCATACCAAACTGTTTACCCCAGTCACCTAAGTGATTGATGCGGACTGGTTTGTAGCCTTGTTTAGCTACGATGTTGGCAAGAGCGTCAGCGATAACTGTTGAACGCAAGTGACCGATAGAGAAAGGTTTAGCGATGTTAGGACTAGACATATCAAAGGCAATGTTACGTCCGTGACCGATGTTTTGGTCAGCGTAGTGGCTGCCTTGAGCGATGACTTGTCCAAGAACGTCCGCCGAGATTTTTGATTTATCAAGGAAGAAGTTGATGTAAGGACCAACAGCTTCAACTTTTTCAAAGTTTGAAGCATCAATTTTTTCAGCGATGTCTGCTGCAATCATTTTAGGGGCCTTGCGCAAGACTTTAGCCAATGAGAAGGCAGGAAAGGCGAGGTCCCCCATGTCAGCATTTTTAGGGGTTTCAAGCAGATTTTGAATGTTTTCTTGCTCCAATTCGGGAACAACTTTGGCAATTTCTGCTGCAATGAGTTCTTTAGTATTCATAGGTACTCCATTTCAAATCTTGTCATTCATACCTATTTTACCATTATTTTAGTTAATAGGGTAGGGACAAGAAAGCATCTATTAGGAAGTATTGCATGAAAAAATACAAAAATTCTGTTATAATATGCAAAGAATATACATAAAAAGAGGAAAGATAATGAAGAGAGATCGTCAAGCTGTTATCAAACAGATGATTTCAAGAGATAAGATTGGGACACAAGAGGAAATTAAGCAACGCCTAGAGGCGGAAGGTATCACGGTTACTCAGGCTACCTTGTCACGTGACTTGCGTGAAATTGGCCTCTTGAAGCTTCGTGATGAAGAAGGCAGACTCTATTATAGTTTGTCTGAGCACGTGCTTCCAAGTTTGGATCCTACGGCTAAGGACTATGTCAAATCAGTTTCCCGTGCCCAGTTTATGCTGGTTCTCCATACAGAATTGGGTGAAGCAGATGTTTTGGCCAACCTAATTGATAGTGATGGAAATCCTGAAATTTTAGGAACCGTTGCTGGTGCAGATACCCTATTGGTAATCTGTAAGGACGCAGTGGTTGCTGAAAGATTGGAAAGCGAGTTTCACTGATGAACACTCTTCATCAGGATTTTCAAAAAGCCAAAGAAGAGTTAATTGACCTCCTCAAACACCATGAGGCGGTTCTTGCTTTTCAAGAGGCTGAGAAAGCTATTGGACAGATCCCTCAGATTAGTGATCTAGCTGGACAGATGAAGTCCTATCAACAAGAAGCGGTGCTTTTTCAAAAAATTGAGAAACAACGTGCCTATGAGGAGGCTGGTGAGCAGGCAGATTTGATTCAGAATGAGTTGGAAAATTTGCCCATTGTTCAGGATTACCGTCAAAAGATGCAGGATGCCAGTGACTTGATCCAATATGTGACCAAGTCTATCGAAGAAAGGATTAACGAGGAGTTAAGACATGGCTAAGGAAAAAATATCTCCAGGAATGCAGCAGTATTTGGATATCAAGGAAAATTATCCAGATGCTTTTTTGCTCTTCCGTATGGGCGATTTTTACGAATTATTTTATGATGATGCCGTTAAGGCTGCCCAGATTTTGGAAATTAGCCTAACCAGTCGTAATAAGAATGCAGATAATCCTATTCCTATGGCTGGTGTTCCTTATCATTCAGCTCAAGCCTATATTGATGTCTTGGTTGAGATGGGCTATAAGGTAGCCATTGCTGAGCAGATGGAGGATCCTAAGCAGGCTGTCGGTGTGGTAAAGCGTGAGGTCGTTCAGGTTATCACACCAGGTACAGTGGTTGACAGCTCTAAACCTGATAATGCCAATAATTTCTTGGTAGCCATTGACAAGGTTGGAAGTCGATTCGGCCTGGCCTATATGGATGTGTCAACGGGTGAATTTTTTGCGACAGAGTTGGATGATTTCAGTTCAGTTTGTAGTGAAATTCAGAATCTTAAGACACGTGAAGTAGTGGTTGGTTATGATTTACCTGAAGCTGACGAACAAGTTTTGGTGAAGCAACTCAACCTGCTTCTCTCCAAGGAAACAGAGGTTTACGATGATGTCCACTTGATTGACACTAGTTTGACAGATTTGGAAAGCAGTGTGGCGGGTAAACTTCTCCAGTATGTTCATCGTACTCAGATGCGAGAGCTCAGTCATTTACAAAAGGCTCAGCACTATGAGATTAAAGATTACTTGCAGATGTCCTATGCGACCAAGTCAAGTTTGGATTTACTGGAAAATGCTAGAACGGGCAAGAAACACGGATCTCTTTTCTGGCTCTTGGATGAAACCAAGACAGCTATGGGAATGCGTCTCTTGCGAACTTGGATTGATCGTCCTTTAGTGAATCAAGCCACTATCACTGAGCGTCAGAATATCATCCAAGTTTTCTTGGACAATTTCTTTGAGCGTAGTGACTTGACCGAGAGTCTAAAAGGGGTTTACGATATTGAGCGCTTGGCTAGTCGTGTTTCCTTCGGAAAGGCTAACCCTAAAGATTTGATTCAACTAGGTCATACTTTGGCTCAAGTACCGGTGATTAAGGCGATTTTGGAGTCTTTTAATGAAGATGCCTTGTCACGTCTTTTACAAGAGTTAGATGCTCTGCCAGAATTAGAGAGTTTGATTCGGTCGGCTATTGATCCAGATGCTCCTGCAACCATTACAGAAGGTGGCATTATCCGTGCTGGTTTTGATGAGACCTTGGACAAGTATCGCAAGGTGATGAGTGAGGGAACATCATGGATCGCGGATATCGAAGCTAAAGAACGTGAAGCATCTGGTATTACAACACTAAAAATTGATTATAACCGTAAAGATGGCTATTATTTCCATGTGACCAACTCTAACCTTAGCTTGGTTCCTGACCATTTCTTCCGTAAGGCAACCCTGAAAAATTCGGAGCGCTTTGGAACCGCTGAGTTGGCTAAGATTGAAGGTGAGATGCTTGAGGCGCGTGAAAAATCATCAACCCTAGAGTATGATATTTTCATGCGTGTCCGTGAGCAGGTTGAATGCTATATCGACCGTTTGCAGTCTTTGGCTAAGGCCATTGCGACAGTCGATGTGCTCCAGAGTTTGGCTGTTATAGCGGAGACTAATCATTATGTTCGCCCTGTGTTCAATGAGGAGCATCGTATCGTTATTGATCAAGGGCGTCATGCGGTGGTTGAGAAGGTTATGGGTGTTCAGGAATACATTCCAAACACCATTACCTTTGACAGTCAGACCAATGTTCAGCTCATCACGGGACCAAATATGAGTGGTAAATCCACCTATATGCGTCAGTTGGCTTTGTCAGTTGTTATGGCTCAGATGGGCTCTTATGTGCCAGCAGATAGCATTGATTTACCGATTTTTGATGCCATCTATACACGTATTGGTGCTGCAGATGACCTGATTTCAGGTCAGTCTACCTTTATGGTTGAGATGATGGAGGCTAATCAGGCTATTAAGCGGGGGACACCTAATTCCTTGATTATTTTTGATGAGTTGGGGCGTGGGACGGCCACTTATGATGGTATGGCTTTGGCCCAGTCTATTATTGAGTTTATTCATGACAAGGTCGGGGCTAAGACCATGTTTGCCACCCATTATCATGAGTTGACAGCCCTATCAAACAGTTTGCCACACCTTGTCAACGTCCATGTTGCGACACTTGAAAAGGACGGAGAGGTGACTTTCCTTCACAAGATTGTCGATGGCCCAGCCGATAAATCTTATGGTATTCATGTAGCTAAGATAGCAGGTTTACCAGCAGATTTACTGGAACGTGCTGGCACCATTTTGACACAACTAGAGGGCGAGACAGTTACCATCCAACCCCAGGAAAAGGTATCGCCTCAAGAGAAGCCTGCCACTGAAACACATATCAACGAGCAAATCTCTCTCTTTGATGATTTCACTGAAAATCCAGTTCTTCAAGAGTTACGTGATTTGGACATTTACAATATGACACCGATGCAGGTCATGATGGCTGTAGCAGATTTAAAACAGAAACTATAAAAGAAGCTTGTCGATTGACAGGCTTCTTGTCTTCTATAGGTGTTTCAATTCTTGGTTGAGTTGTTCAATATCCTTTTTCATTTTCCAATAAGAGAAGACCCAAACGAGGAGATAGATAAGGCTGAATTCAATGACTAGCTCCAAGTAGAAAGTTAAACGTAGAGGGAACCATCCGCTGAGGGTAGCTAGTGGAATGAAACCTAGACAGGTCAAGGCGTAGTGAGTGAGGGTTGAACGAAGCAAACTCCACTCAGCCTTACGGAAAATATAACTAGCGACTTCAAAGAGGATACCGATAGCAAACCAAGTGATGAGGCAATAGGCTAAGATAATAGATCCATGGATCTGATGAGAGGTCATCCATTGTCCAATGCCTGAATGGGGATTCAGAGGCATGTAGCTTGGTGCCCAGATAAGAGACATAATCATGGATACGGCAAGTCCGATAAGGATGCCCTTTGTGCCTGATTTAAAAAGTTGCTTTTTCATTGTAATTTCTCCTTTATTGCTTTGAGGTAACGGCGTGATGAGTAGGTGGTTTCCTTGTTTTTAAGGTGAATTTCAACGAGGCCGTTAGGGGTAATGTTGAAGCGTTCGATTTCTTTAAGATTGACAATCTCTGATTGTGAGATTTTGATAAAGTAAGATGGCAGTTTTTCTAAAACTTGATAGAGACGTAAGCCTAAGTGGCACTCTCCTTGAATAGTTTCAGCTAGAACTTGACGATTTTCGATGTAAATTCTGGAAATAGTATTAGGCTCGATGAGATAAGTTTCGCCATCCTTTTTTCCTTTGAGTCGCTGGTTGTTATCCAAAGATTCGACAAACTCGACGACTTGCTGAATCTTGGGCGTTCGACTAGGTGCTTGAATCTGCAACGTTTCTTCTTGAAATACCGAGTCAATCTGAACTTTTATTTTCATAACTATCCTTTCTTATTGGTAATTGAGGAGGTCTCCTCCCTTTCACACCTTTATTAAACACTATTTACTCGTCCACAGCAATAGCGCTTGTCTATGTGGTCCTATATGCTGTCTAAGTGGTTGAAAATATTTTCGAAAACCCCTATACTTAATGAAAACGTACTGACGAGGTAATCACATGAAATCTATAATGAAATGGCTAGCAGGAATTTTTCTTGCCTGCAGTCTGATTTTGAGCTTTTTTACACCTTTTGAAAAGGCGCTAACACTGAACTTACTCTTGCTTTATTTCTTTGTTAAGCAGTTTATGGATTTGACAAGCTCACCCAAAACCTACCAATGGATTTTCCAAATCGTCTACCTCTTGATTTTTTCTGGGCTCATTTGGTTCAACTTTCGTCATGGGGATATGATTATTATAGCCACAGCCTTATCTTGGCTAACAGTTGTGTGTGAGTTATGGCTTTATAGGAAGCATCAGTAACAGTTAGAAACAGTGATCTCTCAACCTTTTAGAAGGGAAAATAATAATTATGACAAAAATCATCGAATTGCCTGAGGTGTTAGCCAACCAGATTGCTGCTGGTGAGGTCGTAGAGCGCCCAGCCAGTGTTGTCAAAGAGTTGGTGGAAAATGCTATTGATGCCGGTAGCACTCAGATTACCATTGAAGTTGAAGAATCAGGTCTCTCAAAAATTCAAATCACAGACAATGGCGAAGGAATGGCTCAAGCTGATGTGGCCATGAGTTTGCGCCGTCATGCAACAAGTAAAATCAAAAATCAAGGAGATCTCTTTCGTATTCGGACCCTTGGTTTTCGAGGTGAGGCTCTGCCCTCTATAGCTTCTATCAGTCATCTAACTATTGTGACAGCAGCGGATGGAGAAGCCTATGGGACTAAACTGGTTGCTAAAGCTGGAGAAATTGAGAGTCAGGATCCTATTTCAACACCAGTTGGAACAAAGATTACCGTTGAAAATCTATTTTATAACACCCCAGCTCGTCTCAAGTATATGAAGAGTTTACAGGCTGAGTTGGCTCATATTGTTGATGTTGTTAATCGTCTGAGTCTAGCTCATCCCGAGGTTGCCTTTACCTTGCTTAATGATGGTCGTCAGTTGACACAGACATCAGGTACTGGAGACCTCCGTCAAGCTATTGCTGGTATTTATGGTTTGACAACGGCTAAAAAAATGGTGGAGATTTCAAATTCTGACCTTGATTTTGAAGTTTCTGGATATGTTAGTCTCCCTGAGTTAACCCGTGCGAATCGTAACTACATCACGATTCTCATTAATGGACGCTATATAAAAAACTTCCTGCTTAACCGTGCCATTTTTGATGGTTATGGTTCTAAACTCATGGTAGGACGCTTCCCTATTGCAGTTATTGATATTCAGATTGATCCCTACTTGGCCGATGTCAATGTTCACCCAACCAAGCAGGAAGTACGTATCTCTAAAGAAAAAGAGCTCATGGTCCTTATCAGCTCTGCCATTGCTCAAAGCCTTAGAGAGCAGGATTTGATCCCTGATGCCCTTGAAAATTTGGCCAAGTCTAGTACCAGAGGTGCAGCTAAATCAGTTCAAACCAGTCTTCCACTCAAACAGACCAATCTTTACTATGATAGCAGTCGTAATGATTTTTTTGTCAAACCAGAGACAGTTCAAGAGGATATCAAACCTCTTGTATCAGAGTCTTCAGTTTCATCAGTAAAAAACAAACCGCAACCTTCTGTTAAACAGGCACAACGTTCAGTAGATGAAAGTGATAGTGAACACGAAAAACTTGACTATAAAAACAAGTCGAAACTGAAGCGCATGCTTGAAAATCTGACCAATGAGGAAACATCAACCTTTCCTGAATTGGAGTTCTTTGGTCAAATGCATGGAACCTACCTCTTTGCCCAAGGACAAGGTGGCCTTTATATCATTGACCAGCATGCTGCCCAAGAACGTGTCAAGTATGAGTACTATCGCGAAAAGATTGGTGAGGTTGACAGCAGTTTACAACAGCTTTTGGTTCCCTATCTCTTTGAATTTTCAGGTTCAGATTATATTAGTTTACAAGAAAAAATGTCCCTTCTGAATCAGGTTGGTATCTATTTAGAGCCTTATGGGAATAATACCTTCATTCTTCGTGAACATCCTATCTGGATGAAGGAAGAAGAGATTGAATCAGCAGTCTATGAAATGTGTGACATGCTTCTTTTGACGAATGAAGTGTCTGTTAAGACCTACCGTGCTGAGTTGGCCATCATGATGAGTTGTAAACGTTCAATCAAGGCCAATCATGCTCTTGATGATTACTCTGCGCGTGACCTCTTAGTACAGCTTGCACAGTGTAAAAATCCCTACAATTGCCCTCACGGACGTCCAGTACTTGTCAACTTTACCAAGTCTGATATGGAAAAAATGTTCCGTCGAATTCAAGAAAATCATACCAGTCTACGTGACTTAGGGAAGTATTAAAACTTTTTTTCGTCTTACTTTACGAATAGGAATGTTAGATTTATAATAGTGGTGAAGATAAGGAATCTTCTAATGTTTTAGCGGATCATTGTAGGATGATTGCCTGATTTTTAAGTTAGGAGGTAGAGTGATGAGACACCTAACAAAAACTAATAAACACTTTTTACTTGTAGGCTTAACATTTTTAGCGACTAGCTTGATTTTCTATATTTTGGCCTGGTTAGGTCAACCAAGTTTAGAGAATACTCTCGTAAATGTTTCTAGCATTGCCTTTACTTTAGGCATTGTAACATATATTCTATTAGGCCTGAAGATGCTTACCGATACCTTAAAGACGAGTAGTCATTCTTAAAAAGAGAGCAAACTGAATCCACTTTCGAGTGGATTTTTTGTTACAATAGTACAGCAGTGCTTGAGATGACAAATAAACATTCAAGACAATTATCTTACAAGTATAAAATGATAAAGCAACCCATTGAAGAAACGAACGAGAAAGGAAATCACACGCTATGTATGATTACATCAAGGGAACTCTAGTGAAAATTACCGCCAAGTATATTGTTATAGAAGCAAACGGCTTAGGTTATATTATCACTGTAGCGAATCCATATAGTTTTTCTGACCAACTGAATCAGACTATCCAAGTCTACCTTCATCAGGTTATTAGAGATGATGCTCATCTTCTTTTTGGTTTCCATACTGAAGATGAAAAAGAGGTCTTCCTTAAGCTTATTTCAGTTTCTGGAATAGGTCCGACGACTGCTCTAGCTATTGTTGCTGTAGATGATAATCAAGGCCTGGTTGCTGCCGTTGATAATAGTGACATCAAGTACTTGATGAAGTTTCCGAAGATTGGCAAAAAGACAGCTCAACAAATGGTTCTGGATTTGGCAGGGAAATTTGCAGAGTTACCAACAGAAACGACCAAGACGACACCAAGTCAACCTGAAGGGAATCATCAGTTGGATGAGGCTATGGAAGCCTTGCTTGCTCTTGGTTATAAAGCCGCAGAGATTAAGAAAGTGAAAGCCTTCTTTGAGGGTACCAATGAAACGGCAGAGCAATATATTAAGTCCGCTCTTAAAATGTTGATGAAATGAGGTAAGTAATGGTCAATCGTTGTCGTTGGGTTCCAACAAACAATAAATTATATTGTGATTATCATGACAAGGAGTGGGGAAAGCCTATTGGTGACGATCAAAAACTTTTTGAGCTGTTTTGCTTAGAAAGTTATCAGTCAGGCCTTTCTTGGTTAACTGTTTTAAATAAACGCCAGGCCTTTAATCGTGTTTTTCATGACTATGATATTGAGCGTGTTGCCCGGTTTAGTCTAAGTGAACTTGAAGATGCGCTTCAAAATCCAGACATCATTAGGCACAAACTTAAGCTAGAAGCAACCGTAAATAATGCCAAACAAGTACTAAAACTCCAAGATGAATTTGGCTCTCTGTCCCATTATTTTTGGCATTACTTTGACGGAAAGCCCTTGATAAATAATGTTCCCACATATAAGGATGTCCCATCATCAACTGATTTATCCCAACAGATTGCCAAAAATCTAAAAAAGAGAGGGTTCAAATTTTTAGGACCGACTACTATATATTCATTTTTACAAGCCGCAGGATTTGTGAATGATCATGAAAATAACTGTGATTTCAAAGAAATGAGTAGATTTGATTGACAAGACGAGAAAAACATGTTAGTTTATAAACGAACATGTTTTTGAGATTATTTTACGAATAGTAATATAGGTGAACCAATGAAAGCTGAATTGATTGCAGTAGGAACTGAAATCCTAACTGGGCAAATCACCAATACCAATGCCCAATTTTTATCTGAGAAACTAGCTGAACTAGGAATTGACGTGTATTTTCACACAGCAGTAGGAGACAATGAAAACCGCCTACTTTCAGTTCTTGATCAGGCTAGTCAACGTAGCGATTTAGTCATACTTTGTGGTGGACTTGGCCCTACTGAGGACGACTTAACCAAGCAAACACTGGCTAAATTTTTAGGAAAAGAACTCGTTTTTGATGAGGAGGCTAGTAAAAAACTGGATAGTTTCTTTGCTACTCGTCCTAAACACACACGAACACCTAATAATGATCGCCAAGCGCAAATTGTTGAGGGATCTGTACCCTTGCAAAATCTCACCGGTCTAGCAGTTGGGGGGATTATTACTGCTCAAGGGGTGACCTATGTCGTCTTGCCTGGTCCACCAAGTGAACTCAAATCTATGGTGAACCAAGAGCTTATTCCAGCTCTTACAGAGAATCATACTACTCTTTATTCTAGAGTCCTAAGGTTTTTTGGTGTTGGAGAAAGTCAATTGGTGACTATTCTTAAAGATCTCATTGTTAACCAAACGGACCCAACCATTGCGCCCTATGCTAAAGTGGGAGAAGTGACCCTTCGCTTATCAACAAAGGCATCGTCGCAAGAAGAAGCGGATCGAAAACTAGATGTTTTAGAAGAACAAATTCGTTCTACTAAAACTCTAGATGGAAAAAGCTTGTCTGACCTCATATATGGATATGGAGAATCAAACAGCTTAGCTTATGAAGTGTTCTATTTGCTTAAGAAATATGGCAAAACTATTACTGCAGCTGAAAGTTTAACAGCTGGCTTATTTCAAGCTAGTGTTGCTGATTTTTCTGGAGCTTCACAAGTATTCAAGGGTGGTTTTGTTACCTATAGCATTGAAGAAAAAGCTAAAATGTTAGATATTCCCTTATCTAAATTAGAAGAGAATGGTGTTGTTAGTCATTTTACAGCAGAAAAAATGGCTGAGGGTGCCCGAGCTAAGACAGATAGTGATTACGGAATTGCGCTTACTGGAGTGGCAGGACCAGATACATTGGAAGGGCATCAAGCAGGTACAGTCTTTATTGGTATTGCCGATAGAAACCAAGTGCGGTCAATTAAGGTTGTTATAGGTGAAAGGAGTCGATCTGATGTCAGATATATCAGTACACTCTATGCCTTTAACCTAGTTCGCCAAGCTTTATTACAAGAAGACAACTTGATTTAAGTTTGTTATTTATCATAGGAAGAAGAGGAAATTAAGTGGCTAAGAAAACAAAGAAAACAGAAGAAATCACAAAGAAGTTCGATGATGAGCGTCGCAAAGCACTCGACGATGCATTAAAAAATATTGAAAAAGATTTTGGTAAGGGTGCAGTTATGCGTCTTGGTGAGCGTGCAGAGCAAAAAGTTCAGGTTATGAGCTCAGGCTCGCTAGCTTTGGATATTGCTCTTGGTGCGGGTGGTTATCCTAAAGGTCGTATTATTGAAATTTACGGACCGGAATCATCAGGTAAAACAACCGTTGCTCTTCATGCAGTTGCTCAGACTCAAAAAGAAGGTGGCATCGCAGCTTTTATCGATGCCGAGCATGCTCTTGACCCTGCTTATGCAGCAGCTCTAGGTGTTAATATCGATGAGCTTCTTTTGTCACAACCTGATTCTGGTGAGCAAGGTCTGGAAATTGCAGGTAAGCTGATTGACTCTGGTGCAGTGGATTTGGTTGTTGTTGACTCAGTTGCGGCCTTGGTACCACGTGCAGAAATTGATGGAGATATTGGTGACAGTCATGTAGGACTTCAAGCACGTATGATGAGTCAAGCCATGCGTAAACTTTCTGCATCTATTAATAAAACAAAAACGATCGCCATCTTTATTAACCAGTTGCGTGAAAAAGTTGGCATCATGTTTGGTAACCCAGAGACTACCCCAGGTGGACGTGCTTTAAAATTCTATGCATCAGTACGCCTTGATGTACGTGGTAATACACAAATTAAAGGAACCGGTGACAAAAAGGACCAAAATGTAGGTAAGGAAACCAAGATTAAGGTTGTTAAAAACAAAGTTGCTCCACCATTTAAAGAAGCTTTTGTTGAAATTATGTACGGCGAAGGAATTTCACAAACTGGTGAACTTGTAAAAATTGCAAGTGATTTAGGTATTATTCAAAAAGCCGGGGCTTGGTTCTCATATAATGGGGAGAAAATTGGTCAAGGATCTGAAAATGCTAAGAAATATTTAGCAGATCACCCAGAGATTTTTGAAGAAATCGATCATAAAGTACGCGTACACTACGGTTTGATTGAGACAGATGAAGACGATGTTGTTGAAGGTACACAAGTTGAAGACACGGCTGATGATCTCGTTCTAGATCTTGATTCAACCATTGAAATTGAAGAATAAGTGTTAAAGAGCCCAAAAGGTTCTTTTCTTTTTGCTTTGAATTAAGAAGAAAACAAGAGCAATACAAGTTAAAAAAGCGGATACACTCCAGACTCAAAATAGGTCGCTAGACCGATTTAATAAATCAAAGACGGTGATAAGATAATAGTATCATGTGACAGAAAGAGAGAATTAACATGATTAAGATTTATACAATTTCAAGTTGTACAAGTTGTAAAAAAGCAAAAACATGGTTGAACAACCATCAACTTCCTTATAAAGAACAAAATCTTGGTAAAGAACCACTTACAAAAGAAGAAATCCTTACTATCCTTTCAAAGACAGAGAATGGTGTTGAGAGCATCGTTTCATCAAAAAATCGCTATGCTAAAGCTTTAAATTGTGATATTGATGAGCTTAGCGTCAGTGAAGTAATTGATTTGATTCAAGACAATCCTAGAATTTTGAAGAGTCCAATCTTGATTGATGATAAGAGATTGCAAGTGGGTTATAAAGAAGATGATATTCGTGCTTTCTTACCACGTTCAATTCGTAATGTCGAAAATTCACAAGCACGCATGCGTGCAGCACTATAAAATTCTAAAAGAAGGTCACTAGTATCTTCTTTTTGTTTTTCAAAAAGAAGAATTTGTTGACTTTATTTATTAAACTTGATAAACTAATAAAGTCCTAAACAACTTGTTCAGTAATAAAAAAGGTAAAAAACTTTAAAAAAGTTATTGACAAGTTTAAGCAGAGATGATATTATAAATAAGCTGTTTCGAAAGG
>ERZ507021.156-NODE-156-length-41727-cov-7.12824_pt1 | contig 41727 bp, 35 predicted proteins | sample MGYA00512877_ERZ507021 | MGnify/ENA metagenome assembly ERZ507021 | reverse complement strand
TGCTCTTCCGATCTTTTCTTGAGTAGCGGTTTGCTATAAAATAGCCCAAACTCTGTAAGATAAACACATATATTATAAATAAGACAACAATCAAGTACATAACTGGGTAGTCATACTCTTGATAGCCAAAACGATAGGCATATTCACCCAAACCTCCTGCACCAATAACTCCCATTATTGTCGAGTAGCCAAGAATACTGATAGCCGTTGCAGTAAATGATAAAACAAGGTCAATCTTGATGGAGGGGATTAAAAAATAATAAATTATCTGTCTCTTGTTAGCCCCTAGACTGAGAGCTCGATCTACAACAACTTGAGGTATATTTAATAAAGCTTGTTCCACATAACGTGCATACAAACTGACTGAAACCAAAGTAAGAGGTAAGATTGCCGCTATCGTTCCAAATGAGGTCCCAAAAATTAATCGATTGAGAGGGATTAAGATAAAAATAAAAATAAGGAAAGGGACACTCCGTAACGTACCTAAAAATAAATTTAGTAGTTGATAGGCTAAAGAATGTTTAATCAAGTAAGACTTTCTCAATGAAAACAATAAAATACCTGTTGGAAAAGCAATTAGAAAACAAAGAATCAAGGTTAACCCTAACATTAAATTGGTTTCCCAAAATGATTTTAAGATACCTTCGCCATGTTTTTCAATAATGTCAATCATGTAACAAAAACTCCTTTACTTGATCTACGTAGTTTGACTTTAATTGATTCAGAGTTGCTTTCACTGGAACAACAGTATCTACAATAGTCTGGTGATCCAAAATCATTACACGATCACAATATTGTTTTAAAAGAGATAGGTGATGAGCAATCATCAAGATAGAGATACCATATTTTTCACGAAGATCAGACAACAAGTTAAATATCTCTTTTTCACTATTAGTATCTAAGGCAGAGCTGATCTCATCACATAGAATAAGCTTCGGTTTTTGTAAAACAGCCATAGCAATTGCAACTTTTTGTTGCTGCCCACCACTCAAACTATGGCATTTCACCTGTTTTAAATCCATCAAACCTAAAAAATCTAAGATATCATTAATTGCGTCATGATTTACTTTTTGATGATTTAATTTATAAACTAAAGCCAGATGATAATATACACTTTCTCCTGCTAACAAATTATGATTTTGAAAAATATAAGCAATATCTTTACGCATCTGACGTAACTTATTATCAGAAAAAGACTTCACTTCTTTTCCTTGATAATAAATATTTCCTTTATCATAAGGGATTAAGCCATTAATCATCTTCAAAATAGTACTCTTTCCAGTACCATTAGAACCAATCAGACCAACTATCTCGCCTTCTGCTATATTAAAAGAAATATTATCTAATCTAAACTGTGATTTTGGAAAAATTTTCCCAACGCTCTTTAATTCTATTATCATTATTTAATACTCCTCAAAAAAATATCTTATCAAAAAAATACAGCGTTTTCAAAATATATGCTTGAGGCCTACTATACTTCAAAATAAAAGCAGTGATAAAAATCACTACTTTTATTTTGAAAATGAGAATTTAGCACTATTAAAAGTTATAATTAAAACAAATAACTCTTAGTAGCAACACTTGCTAAATTGTTTATTTTAAAACAGCTGTCGCCAAAGCTTTCTGTATACTCACTATGTTACGGTCGTTCTTAAACTGAAGTACTTCTGCTGGTTCTATTGCTGATGATATCCAAATCTTTAACTCAGCATCTAAATCAAAATGACCACTAGTTTCCACTGTAAAACGTGATATAGAAGCATAAGGTATAGAATTATAAGAAACCTTTTTACCTGTCACCCCCTGTTTATCAACTAAAATTAAACGATAATTAGTAAAAACAATCAAATCACGAATTAAGGTATAAGCTAAATCAACCTGTTCATCTGAAATCAGAATATCAGATAACTGATTCTCGACTTTATCGGTATCCATTTGTGAAGCATTTCCCATTAATCCCGAAAAAATTCCCATGTTAATCTCCAATCTTTTCTATGTATTATAACTATTTTAGTCTAAAAAACTTAAAAAGTCACTCAAATTTGAGTGACTTTAAATTTTACATTTTTTCTTCAAGCTTCACATCAGGATACTTATCAGCAAACCAGCGAAGTGCAAAATCATTTTCAAATAGGAAAACTGGTTGGTCAAAACGATCTTTTGCCAAAATATTTCGGCTTGAAGACATGCGTTCGTCTAAATCGTCTGAGTTAATCCAACGTACAGTCTTTTTACCCATTGGTGTCATAACAACTTCAGCATTGTATTCACCTTCCATACGATGTTTAAAAACTTCAAACTGAAGTTGACCCACAGCACCCAGCATGTATTCACCTGTCTGATAATTCTTATAAAGCTGAATTGCTCCTTCTTGTACTAATTGCTCAATACCCTTGTGGAATGATTTCTGCTTCATAACATTTTTTGCTGATACTTTCATAAATAATTCTGGGGTAAAAGTTGGTAATGGTTCAAATTCAAATTTATTTTTCCCAACCGTTAAGGTATCCCCAACTTGATAAGTTCCTGTATCATAAACCCCGATAATATCCCCAGCAACAGCATTCGTCACATTTTCTCGTGATTCTGCCATAAATTGAGTAACATTGGAGAGCTTAGCGCCTTTGCCAGTGCGTGTCAAATTAACTCCCATACCACGCTCAAATTCACCAGAAACAATACGAACAAAAGCAATACGGTCGCGATGACGTGGGTCCATGTTAGCTTGAATTTTAAAGACAAAACCTGAAAAATCTTTAGCTAAGGGGTCAATAACATTACCTTCTGTAGTCTTATGACCATGAGGTTCTGGAGCAAACTCCAAGAAAGTATCAAGAAAAGTCTGAACTCCAAAGTTCGTAAGGGCAGAGCCAAAGAATACTGGAGTTAGGTCACCATCAAGAATCGCTTGTTCTGAAAAGTCATTACCTGCTTCTTGAAGAAGTTCAATATCTTCTTTGACTTGTTCATAAAATGGATTATTGGCAAACAGCTGATCACCGTCTTCAATACTTGCAAAACGCTCGTCTCCCTTATAGAGTTCTAAACGTTTATTATGTAAATTATAAAGCCCTTCAAATGATTTCCCCATACCAATTGGCCAATTCATTGGATAAGAAGCAATACCTAGTACTTCTTCTAACTCTTCAAGCAAATCCAGTGGCTCACGTCCATCACGGTCCAATTTATTAATAAACGTAAAAACCGGAATATTACGATGCTTAACAACTTCAAAAAGTTTTTTAGTTTGAGCCTCAATACCTTTAGCCGAATCTACAACCATGACAGCTGCATCCACAGCCATTAAGGTCCGGTATGTATCTTCCGAGAAATCCTCATGTCCAGGTGTATCCAAAATATTAACACGTTTACCCGCGTAATCAAATTGCATAACAGATGAAGTAACAGAGATACCACGTTGCTTTTCAATATCCATCCAATCGGACTTTGCAAAAGTACCTGATTTTTTCCCTTTTACTGTCCCTGCTTCTCTAATTTCACCACCAAAATATAATAGTTGCTCAGTAATAGTCGTCTTACCAGCATCCGGGTGAGAGATGATGGCAAAAGTACGGCGTTTTTTGATTTCGTCTTGTAATGTCATATTCAATCCTTAGCTTTTATCCATTTCTTAGTATTATTTTCAGTAGTCTCAACTGAAACAATAATCTTGTCTATAACTTTATTATTATAGCGAATTTAACAACATTCTTCAAGTTCAATCTATTTCCGAAGAAAGAAGAGAAGCCTGTGTCTAAAGACCCAAGCTTCTAAAATAAATTATTTTGATCGTGATTTTTTAAGGAAGCCTAACATAATCGCTAACCCTGTTACAATAAAACCAACCAAAGTTAAAATACTAATGGCTTGATCACCAGTTTTAGGCAATTTTTTAGCTAAGGCTGTCATAGCTTTTGGCTTAGCACCTATAGCCTTAACACTTGACTTCAAACTAGAAGATTGACTTTTCGTGAACTTCTTAGGAGAATCGTCCTTTTTATTTTTAATTGGTGCTGTTGGTTTCGAAGTAGGTGGTACTGGTTTTGGAGTATCTAAGAGTTCCTTTTCCTTCTCTTGGTTCATTTCTTTATCCAATTTATCAGGAGTAACAGGTTTTTCTTTCTTAATTTGTTTATCTGTTAGAAAAACACTGACATCACTACCAACAAGGGCAGTTTTAGGCATCTCAATCCCATTTACAAAAATATTGTATAACGTTCCTGCCATTAATTTATTGGCGAACCTTGCTTTGCCATCTTTTTCAGTCAAACCTTTTGCAACAATTGTCCCATTTGAATTAGTTAATGTCACTTCTTGGTTTGCTATAGTATTTCCATTAGCATCGTAAACAGTTACAACCGCTGCTTCTGCACTAAATTGAGGTGCTTTGGTACCTTTACCATCTACATAGAATGCAGCCGCTTTATGAGAGCCTGCTACATCAGTTCGAAGAGTATAGCCCTTTGATTTTCCATCAATTGAAACACTGATATTTCTTGATAATGGTAGGTTGGTAAAGATAGCTTGTCCATTATCATTCGTTTTTAAAGAAGCAAGCGCTACCGCTTTACCATCAGTAATATCAGTCAACGTTACTTCTTTTCCCTTAACAACAAGTCCATCTTTATCTAAAGCAGTGACTGTAAAGGTAAAATAATCTTTTTTAGGTGCAACATTAACATATGCACTTCTTGATTCTCCAGGTACAATATCACCAATTTTTTTCCCATCAACAAAATATTGGTAGAATGTTCCATCTAGTAAACGATCAGTAAAGCGAGTTAATCCATTGTCACCAGAAACCAAGCTAGCAATCTCACGACCAGCTTGTGTTTTTAAGGTAACTGTCCTGCCTGAAACAGGTTCAGCATTTTGGTCTCTCACTGTAATGTCTATGGTTTTTTTTGAATACGTTGGCTCATTTGTCCCTACTCCTGTTGCTGTAAAACTAGCTGCTTTACTAGAGCCTGCTACGTCAGTTCGAATAGTATATCCTTTTACTTGTCCATCAACAGACACACTAAGGTTACGTTTTATAGGGAGATTATTAAAAATAGCTTGTCCGGCATCATTCGTTTTCACACTTGCAATAATTTTAGGCTGACCACTTGTCACCTCTGACAAAGTTACCAATTTTCCCGGCAAGACACGCGTCTGACTATCTACAACGGTTGCTACAAAACGGAAACCTTGTTGTGCACTTGCTGCCATTACTGGTGTCTCAGCTTTAGCGTTCACAGGTAATTGAGACGTTAATACAATACCTGATAATGCCGCTACAGTTACCAAACCTAATTTGGTATTGAATGATTTATTCATTACTATTTTCCTCCAGAAAAAATATATTTCAAAAATAATTAACCGGTTAAGTTTTTATTACGTACTATATCTTAGCAGATTAATAATTAGCGGTCAATCATAAAAATAGCTAAAAATGAAAAACATTATCCAGCTATTTATTTTTTAATAGCTAGATAATATAATAATATTAAAATAATTAAGATTCTTCTGTTTTAAGACTAGCTCTCATTCTCACTTTTTGGAAAATTTGTTTAACAAATAGGACGAGAAAACTTAATAGAGTTGTCACTATCAAAAGGTTTAAAAAGGGATTTGTTATTCCTAGTATTGGTGTCTTCATCATAAAGCCATAATTTCCCCCAGTCAAGAGGTTAATAAAAATCAAAGACATATTAATGAGAAGCGTTAGTTGTATAATCAATTTTGGATTTAATTTGTCCAAATTGGACTGTGTCATCAGATGTAGTAAACTAAGGACAAATAAAGCAAAATGTCCAATAAAGAAGAAAATATTAGTCACATGTAGAAACTGGTAAGGGTAAAAGTCTGGGTGAATCATTGCCAATACTCCACCTACTACTCCTAACAATGCGAAATAATCCTTTAATATTCCAGGCCTCGCTAAGAGAACGACAAACATGCCTATTCGACAATGGTAAAGGGGAAGACTTTCAGATAAAGGCAATTTTGCCCAGAAAAACCAAGTATAAATCGTAATTAACTGAAGTCCTAAAAGGATACTCCAAATAGTTTTATACAAAGGCTTATCTCTATTAACCAAAGTCAGCCACATCAGAAAAGGTAAGACAGATAAAATCAAACTATGGATAAGTAAAGGCATCTGCGGAATCTCTGTTCTGATATTAGAAAAGAATTCTATCATTTTAGTATTATCTTTCTATCATTTTTTTACTAGATACTTAGTATATCAAATTATTTGCTATAAGACAAAACTATTTTTCACAGAAAAAACTCTTTGGCAAAACCAAAGAATTTTAAATTAGATATATACTACACAACTTTAGTTGTTAATTTTCTTAAATATAGAGATAACAATAATCCGAATAAGAATAAAAAACCAAAAACCATTAATGTCAATTGATAGGAATTTCCCCATGAATATGTCTTTGATAACAATAGGGGCCCAAACAGACCTGCTATTGCCCATGCTGTTAAACTATAACCATGTAAAGTAGCTAATTCCTTTGTTCCAAAAATATCACTTAGATAAGCAGGTAATAAGGAAAAACCTGCACCATAACAAGTCATTAAAATAGACATCGCTATTGCAAATACAATAGCATTGAATGACAAAAATAAACTAGAAGTCATAATAAAGTTCACAATAAATAATATTATAAAGGTCAACGGGCGTCCAATGTAGTCAGAGAGACTTGCCCATAACAGACGTCCAAAACCGTTAAATATCCCTAGTACCCCTACTAATAAGGCTGCAGATTCTGCGGAATAGCCTGCTAAATCTTGTGCCATTGGTGAAGCTGCTGATATTAAACCTAAGCCACACGAAATATTAATAAACAAGGTCAACCAAATGATGTAAAAGGTTTTTGATTTTATAGCAACGTTTGCTTTTAATCCAGTGATAATTTGTGAATTCATAGCATTCTTTTTACCGTCGTGAGTCAAAATAGTTATTTTTTCCTGAGGTGGTTGTTTAATAAATTGTGAGGCAATCATCATGACAAAAAAATATACTAATCCCAAAATATAAAATGTTTTACCTACACCAATCCTAATCATTAAGGATTGTGCAAGCGGACTTGTTACTAAAGAAGCAAAGCCAAATCCCATAATAGCGAATCCTGTTGCTAGTCCCCTCCTATCAGGAAACCATTTAATAATAGTCGATACTGGAGTAATATAACCTGAACCAAGTCCGATTCCTCCTAAAATACCGTATGCAACATACAGTAACCATAACTGCTGAGTTTCAATGCCTAAGCCTGTTAACACATTCCCTGCTCCATATAAAATAGCAGAAATCATTCCCATTATCCTAGGACCAAAACGCTCTACTAAGTGTCCCATAAAAGCTGCAGACATTCCTAGACAAAAAATAGCCAAACTAAAAGCGAATGAAACTGATGAAATATCCCAACCAGTCTCTGAGATAATTGGGTTACGAAACACACTCCAAGCATAAGTTGATCCTAGCATTAAATGTAAAACGACTCCAGAAACCGCAACTACATAACGATTTAAATTTTTCAAATAATCCTCCTAAAAAACGAACTTAAGTTTTATTTTTAAAAATATAGTTCGTAATAAACAGATTATCAAAAAACTGAATATATCACCAGTTTTCTGCTTAGCATATCTATTTTCCTCAATAAAACTGAATATTATTCGTGATTAAAAAATAAAAAAGTTAGGGTAACTTGTTACCCTAACCCCTCTATTATCCTACTTCAAGAATATCAACTATTTTAGAAAGATTCATTGAGTTAGAACCTTTTAATAATATTTGATCTTTCTCCTTAAGAGTATCTTTTACTTTTGCAAGCAATTGATCAAACTGATCTACTTCTTGATTCTTTTTAAAGAAATACACTTTACCAATTGGGAACATCTGGCTTGCTAATTGAGCCAACCCCTCAATATCCTGGCCATAACAAATCAAAGTATCAATAGAGTCAGGTCTGATACTCATAATCATTTGATTATGTAAATCCACAGATTGTTCTCCCAGTTCTTTCATATCAGCTAAAAGAGCAATCTTCTTTCCACCATCATTATTGGGAATAGCTGAAAAGGTTTCTAGTATCAATCGCATAGCCGTTGGGTTAGCATTGTAAACATCTGATAAAATATCTGCTCCATTGGCTGATTTCTTCCATTCGGTGCGATTACGAGTTAGTTGAAGATTTTCTAGAGCATCCACTATATCTTCTTCTGCTACTGCTAATAATTTTCCAACATAGGCAGCGACCATCGCATTAGTTGCATTGTACTTACCAGGTACTGGTATACGTAATTGGTGCTCCAAAGCATTAGTTTTAAAAGTTAAGGAATGTTTTTCTTCTTTGAGTTCTGTCACTTGCAATTCTTGGTCATGACCAAAACGAATAGTCATCTGGTTTGCTGGAAGATATGGATCAATAATTGGATCTCCCGGTGCAATTAATATGCCATCTGAACTCATACCATCTGTGATTTGCATTTTCCCTTCTGCAATCTTTTCTCGACTACCAAAAAATTCTAAGTGTGCTTCACCAATCAAAGTAACAACAGCAATACGTGGTTTTGCAATTTCAGATAACACATGGATATCTCCAAGATGATCCTGTCCCATCTCCAAAACAATTTTTTCAGTATCTTCTGGCATGTGTAGCACAGTATAGGGTAAGCCAATCTCGTTATTGTAGTTTCCTTGTGTTTTATAAGTCTTATATGTGGTTGATAAGATTGCAGCTATCATATCTTTAGTTGTTGTCTTACCATTTGAGCCAGTTACTGCAATAACATCAACGTTCATCTTTTCAATATAATACTGTGCCAAGAATTGAAATGCTTTAAGTGCATCAGACACTAAAAGATAAGGATGACCCTCTATTTCCTTCTCTGAAATGGTTGCTATTGCTCCATTATCAAAAGCCATCTCTATAAACTCATGTCCATCTCTTGCTCCTTTTAAGGGAAGAAATAAGTCACCTTCACTGATATTACGACTATCAAATTCAATATTTCCCAGGGGAACGTCTTCAAACTCTGATACTTGATTTTTAGCGCCAACTACTTTAGCAACTTCATGCAAACTAAGCTTCATATCATTTCCTTTTCTATTATTTAGCAACAATGTTGTAGATAGTATGCTATCCCTTATAAACGAATATACTCCTAAATTATAACACACTTTCATAACATATCATAGATTTGAAAAAGCTCAACTAAGAAAGACTTAGTTGAACTTTTTTAAATTAAATGACTCTCACGTTTTTCAAACATTTCTTTAGCTAACATAACTAACTTTTCAATCAAATCACTATAAGTTAGCCCCATATTTTCCCAAAGCAGAGGATACATTGACCACTGAGTAAAACCGGGCATTGTATTCAGTTCGTTTAAGAAGATTTGTCCATCTTTCGTCAAAAAGAAATCACAGCGTGATAAACCACAAGCCCCGATTGCTTTAAAAGCTTTACTTGCATATTGACGCATTGCTTCCATAGTTGCTTCATCAACTTTAGCTGGAATATCCATAGTAATTTTATTATCAATATATTTGGCGTCATAGTCATAGAAATCGACGTCTTTAACGACTTCGCCAGGAAAAGTTGTCTTAACATCATTATTGCCTAAAATACCTACTTCAATTTCACGAGCTGTCACGCCTTGTTCAATCAAAATACGGCTATCATACTTGAGAGCTAAGTCAATTGCAGAGCGAAGTGAGGATTCATCTGTCGCTTTTGAAATACCTACTGATGACCCCATATTAGCCGGTTTTACAAAAATTGGGAAACTTAAAGTTTCTAAAGAGAGTTTAATCGCATGTTCCAAATCATCACCCTCAAAATAAGTTTGATATGCAACCTGAGGTACATCTACTGTTGCAAGGACTTGTTTTGTTGTAATTTTATCCATAGCCACACTTGAAGATAGAATATTAGTCCCAACATAAGGCATCCTTAAAACTTCTAAAAATCCTTGGATAGAACCATCTTCCCCCATTGGTCCATGTAAAACGGGGAAAACAATTGCATTATCATCATAGATGTCACTTGGACGAACCATTTTGTCTAAATCAACAGTTTGGTTTGTCATTAACTTTTCATCTGAAGATGGCATTTCATCAAATTCTTGTGTTTTAATAAATTGACCTACTTGCGTGATAAAATAAGTTTTAACAAAAAATTTATCATAATTAATAGCACGCATGACGCTTTCTGCAGACAGTACAGATACTTCACGTTCCGCAGAGCGACCACCGTAAAGCAAGATCAATGTTTCTTTTGACATATTTCTTCTCTTTTCTATCTAATCTAAGATTGACCTTTTAATAATACCATATTTTAACTTAACTTTCAAAAATCAATCCACTTAAAGTTAGTATTGTAAAAGAAAAAGTTAGGAGATTCCCAACCTTTTCTTTATAACAATTATAACTCTGTACGATTTTCGATTGCTCGAAGCAAGGTTACTTCATCTGCATATTCGATATCTGAACCAACAGCTAAACCTCTCGCTAATCGTGTCACTTTGATACCAGCTGGTTTTAAGACTCGTGAAATATACATTGATGTAGCTTCACCATCAGCAGTTGCATTGGTAGCAACAATAACTTCTGTCACCTGACCATCCATCAATCGAGTAATTAAACTTTTCAAATTAATGTCATCAGGGCTAATACCATTCATAGGTGAAATTAAGCCATGTAAGACATGATACAAACCATTATACTCTTGAATTTTTTCCATAGCTGACACATCTTTGCTATCTTCAACAACCAAGATAACAGACTGGTCACGCGTCTTATCTGTACAAATTAAGCAAGGATCATCATCAGTCAAATTACCACAAACAGAACAATAGGTTAATTCCCGCTTAGCAGCTAATAAATTCTTAGCAAATTCATTAACATCTTCATCACTCATACCAATGGTGTAAAAAGCTAAACGTGTTGCTGTTTTAGTACCTATACCCGGTAATTTTGAAAAGCTGTCAATCAATTTAGCAATTGGTGTTGGGTAAAGCATTCAAATGTCCTCTCTTATTGTCCTGTGAACTGTGAAATATATTGATCAATCATATCTCGTGCAACTAATTGATGGGATTTTGTTGTATCAGTTGTAACATGCGGATACATTACCGCTACTGCTATTTTACGATTAGTATCATAGGCAATAGCGTTTAAGTTGTAGGTAGAAACTGTTTGTCCATTTACATTTTTAGCAAATGTTTCAGCGGTACCAGTTTTACCACTAATGGTTGTCACATTCCCCCTCATTGACGTACCAGTTGCATAGCCACTTCCACTATTGACAACGTTATAAAAACCTTCTTGAATAATGGCTAACTCTTGATCTGAGATAGCTATCTTATTTAGTGTTTTAGGAGTGATTGAACGAACCAATTGAGCGAACTTATTAGAATCATTCCCTTCATAGATATCTGAAACCACGTGAGGTGCTAAACGATTCCCATTATTCGCAATAGTTGAGATATACTGACCAAGTTGCATTGGTGTATAGGCATCATACTGACCGAACGATTCCATTAGAGTTGTTCCTAAGCTGTATTTTCCAGGTACATAACCTTCTGATTCAGGTAAATCTAATCCTGTAGAAACCCCTAAACCATATTCGCCGTAAGTTTTCCTTAGTTTAGCCATCGCTTCTTGATAGCTTCGATCAGTTAAAGCATCTCCTGTATTATAGTCTTGTCCCATTAAACGAAGTGCTACTTGAACCATATAAGTATTAGATGAATACTCTAGCGCTTGTGCCGCAGATATTGGAGTCAAACCTCGTGTAAACCATGACCGTATATTAGCAATTTCTTGGTCATAAAGCACTTCATTTCCTCTAAGAACTTTATTTTCCCATCCTGATGATAGCGTCGCACCTTTCACAACAGATCCTGGCGTGAAATTCTTAGCAATAGTGCCTAGGCTGTCATCAACTAAATTCCCATGATCATTTTTCAGACCAGCCATTGCTAACACTTTACCAGTTGAAGGTTCTATAGCAACTGCATACATCCCTTCGGAAAAACTAGCGCGCCCACTAGATAATTCACTGCCATAGTATTGTTTCAAGATACTTTCTACTTTGTTTTGGTAATTAAGATCAATCGTTAATTTAAGATTTCTTCCTGACTTACCTTCTTGCGTAATATTATCTGAAACAACTTTACCTTTTTTATTAACAACTACTTTGCGAATTTGTCTGATTCCTTGTAAGTCATCTTCATATTGTTTTTCAAGGTAAGAAGTTCCCACTCGGTCATTCAGTGAATAGCCTTTTTTCAAATATTTTTTAACTTCTTCTCTTGGTAAACCTGCCTTTTCTGTAGAAATAGTACCTAATATATCCGATAAAGAAGTTCCTTTTTTACGACGATGCCAATTACTTGTTACAGAAATTCCTAACAGTTCCTTCTTATCAGCATCCAGTTTCTTGATTTGATCATCACTTAATTCACCTGTACTTAATTTCACTGAACCAAACGTTGGTGTCGCATTCATTTGGTTAAATAAGGCAACCACTTTTAACTCATCTTCAGAATAGTTAATAGCGCTCACTGGAACTGCAGCAACTGCATTTGCATATACGGTTGATTCGGCTAGATGGTTACCAAATTTATCGTAACGTTTAGAATCTGGTAAACTTTCAACAACTTTTTTGTAGTTGGCTTTATCTGCTAAATAATAATCTCTCTTTGCTCTATCGCTTGAAGCAACTTCGGTTAAGGTAATGTAATGTGATAATTTATTCGCTAACTCTTTGATAGACTGAGATGAAATATTGTTTCCTCTAGAAAACGCCACAGTAGGACGTTCATCATTTTCAACTAAGGCAACTCCCTTAGCATCAAAAATCTGACCTCTCACTTTTGATTCTTTCACTGTATAACTCGTAAGAGCTGTCAGTTTCTTCATGTAAAATGATTGTTGCCCAATCTGCATTTGCTCTAAACGAAGAATTAGAACAGTAAATAATAAAACAATAATAAAAAATAGAAGATTTAATCGTCTAGGTATGCTAGCATTTTGCTTTTTTACAGTGAGACGATACCTTTTTTTACGATTCAACATTAACTCCTTGCTATAAAAACTCTGACTACTATTGTATCATAAAAATGGTTTTTTACAGACACTCAAAATGTTATAAATAATAAAAAATTCAAGCCAACTTGGCCTGAATTTTTTATATAAAGATTAGATTATTTACCTAAGTTCTCTACCTATATAATGATACCTCATAATACAATATATTATTACGCTTTGGATAACTAGTTTTAGTAATTATTATCAACTATATCACTTTTTGAAATAGTTCAGAGGTAACAAAAAAGGAAACAAATTTATGAGTTCAGCAGGCAAGGAAAGGCACTAAATGTGCCTTTTTATTTTTTATTTAATAACCTCTGAATTTCAACAGTAACATCTGAGATATGGACAGATACCAACCACCATAAGCTGATAAAACCTGCTATCAATAAAGAAAAAAACAATGATTGCAATATTCCATTTAGTATTATAGGAAATGTAACTGTAAATATACTACTAAATAATGCTAACAAAGATATTAATAACCAAATATAAGAAGAAACAATATATGGAGCAATTGTCCTATAGAACAAAAAGCCTTTTTGGGGGTTATCATCATCAGTGTATAAATAAATTGCTTTTAAACTTTCTATATCAAATAAATTCCTAGTTGCATTTAATAAAGTGACTGAAAATGAAAGCCCAGTAACTCCAGGAAAAATAAAACTCAAGTAATTGATTGGTATCAAAATAATATTATCTGAAAAAAAAGATAAAACGAGTATTATAGGATAAATCAATGATAAAATGAGCCAAAAAATTACCGTTTGTTTTGAATAAATACTTTTCCAAACCATTTTCAAAATTTTGTAATGATTTAACTCAATTTCAAGTTGAAAATTTTCCATAAATTCCCTCCTTCTATATTATTTTTTTTAAAATTTTATTTTCTATAATATTTTTACCTCTTGAGTATATAGATGCAATATATCCTTTTTCACCATCTTCTTCATATTCTTTAGTTATTTCTTGATAATTAATAATATCCCCTTGTGGAGCTGTAATTTTCACTTCCTCTGTAGCTGCATTTAATGCCTTCATTCTATCTAACGATGGATGTCCGTTTGGATATACTCTTACAATTGTTATTTCCTTATATTTTCCAGGCTTTATTTCAAAACTTTCATAAATTGGATTTATTGATATTTTACCAAAATCAGATGTTTCCTGAAAAGAGTTAATATATTTTTCTATTTCGTCAATTATCTTATTAAAGCTTATAGAAATATTATTTTTATCTAATAATTTATCAGGTATATAAATCTGTTCATTTTCTGTATCATAATAAAACTCAGTATCTAAATTTAATTTTGATTTTTGATCTAAAAATTGTTGAATTTTTGTAACTCTGTCAATATATGCCATCCCCATCTGTATTTCTGGTGTTTTACCTCTAGAAAACGATGGTAATTTTAAATATTCAGCACTTCTCAAAAAAGGATTTAAAACAAATAGTTCTTCTATTTTTTTATTTAAACTTGTTCTAGTACTTAGATACTTTTTGCTATAGCTAATCTCACCCGTCTCTTGAAAGGTATCACTAACCTTGTAATATTCTGCAATTAGCTCTTGTCTAATCTTCAACATATCATTAAAGACAGCTGATTTTTTTATTTCTGAAAAATTTGAATCCTTTTTAAATTTGATTATAGAGTCTTTTTCAGATACTTTAGTAAAATAAACCCCTAAATTACTTGGAATCACTCTCGAAACAAGATCAGATTCCCCATACATATTTAAAATATCAGGCTCAACATTAAATTTTGCTACATAACAAGTTTCCATGAATAACTCCATTTTTTATTTTATTATAACATTTTTATTGTAATAAAAAACACTTATCAAATGATAGGTGTTTTTTCAACACAATAGCCACGATTTGAACGTGAGCCTCCTCTATCAAGGCGTTCTCCCTCTAAACTACTCCTTGTGTCAAATGATAGTCGGACGGATTTGCACCGTCATCTCATCAAATTTATGATGTATCATCCTTTTTAGACCACTGCCCTATCAACTATATTGTACCATTTCTAAAAGTGAATATCTATATGACAATAATATCTTCATTTTTATTTTAAATAAAAAACACCTATCATTTGATAAGTGTTTTTTTCAACACAATAGCCACGATTTGAACCGGAATCTCTTCCATCAAGGCGCAATTCCAATATACTACTCAATGTGTTGAATGATAGTCAGACGGATTTCAACCGTCACCTAGAAAGTATCAGCTGCATCAATACTGATCTGAGTCTCAAACTTTATCAACAAATCATTTTGACGGCTCAGATGCAATATATCAATCAGTTTTTTTATCTGATATTCCTTGTTCTCACTCTTAAACTACTGCCCTATCAATAATATTATAATATTTCAGATGAAGATTAATCCAGACCATATTTTTCTTTTGTTAACCTAGCAAATATTTTATTTAAAGGATGATCTGCTCTAATAACCATCGGATTCTTCCTGAATTCCTCTGAGGTGAGTTCTACCTCCTTATCTAAAATTGTACCATCTACTAATTCTGCAACTGCCGACAACTAAGCTATTACTTTAAAATTGTCATGTTTCTTTTCCCTTTTCATGTTTATCTCCTGATACTAAATTATAGTAATAAAAAAGACCACCTTTTCAAGGCTGGTCAAAAAAAGTGAATAAGACTAGTTCCATAATCACAACAATTAAGTAATAACAACAAATAGAATTACTGAATTATAGATATTAGGTAAAGGAGTATAAAATTCAGGGACATTTCCCTATATTATAAATAACTTATTATTTTGAGACATCACTACTTACATGCTTATTAATTTTATATTTTTTAACCTGATCAGAATTTTGTAATGCATACTCGTTATTCTTAAATCGCAAATAATCGACAAAATCAGGATAAAGTTTTTTTCAAGATATTTTATTGTATAATCTTTTTCAATCTCAACATTAATTATCACCCTATTGATTGGACAATACTCTAAATCAATTTGGAAGTCATCATCTGTAATTTGCATAATATCTTCTAGCTTATCATAATTCAAGAAAGCACCATTTTTCGCTTTAATACGTTTATTTTGAGCTGTTTTATCTACAAAGGACACAATACTTTTAGATTCATGCTCTTCATAAATCTGATATGATTCAAACTGTGGATTTAAAATTTGTTTATCTGTTCCAAACATAAATAAAAGTGCTACAAACGGATTTTCTGTGATATCCAACAAACGTTGGAATACCATAATGTTGTAATATTGAAAGTGAATTTGCTCTATTTTGAATAGAAGTATACTGTTAAAGAGAAAATAGAGATCCAAACATATCAGCAACTCTATGAGATTTGGTGGGAAAGTTACAAAGATACAGTCAAACCAAATACAAGAGAATCTACCAAAGGTCTCATTAAAAACCATTTACTGCCTGTTTTTGGGGATTTAAAACTAGAACGCATAAACAACACCTATCATTCAGAATCAAGTCAATACATGGGCAAATAACGCAAATAGAGGCATCTCAGGGGCATTCTCTAACTATCACCTATTTGCACACAGTGTCAATCATCGTATCTTGCAATATGGAGTCACTATGCAAGCCATACAATCAAATCCTGCTAGAGATGTTCAAGTTCCTAGAAAGCAGCAAAAAGAAAAAGAGAAAATCAAATATCTTGATAATCAAGAATTAAAAAAATTCCTAGATTACCTGAACAGACTTGATCAATCAAATTATCAAAACCTATTTGATGTCACTTTATATAAATTGTTGCTTGCAACTGGATACAGAATCGGTGAGATCCTTGCTCTTGAATGGTCTGATATTGACTTTGATAGTTCAAAGGTCAGCATTACAAAAACACTCAACAGATACCATGAGGTGAACTCTCCTAAATCAAAATCAAGCGTCAGAGAAATTGATATTGATAAAGCAACAGTATTGATGCTGAAACAGTACAAAAACAGACAACAGATTGAATCATGACAATTAGGACGAACTGAGACAGTTGTTTTCTCAGTCTTTGTAAATAAATATCCTATACCATGCAATCTCAGAAAGCGTCTTATAAAGCATTTCAAGAATGCTAAGGTGGTTGATGTGGCTTTTCATGGATTTAGACATACTCACGCTAGTATGATGCTTAATGTGGGAATAGACTATAAAACATTGCAGCATAGACTAGGACATTCAACTCTTGCAATGACGATGGACACATATAGTCATCTGTCAAAAGAGAACGCAAAAAAAGCTGTATCATTCTTTGAAACAGCAATCAATAGTTTATAGGGATAACTAAGGTTATACCCTATAATTTTACAAAAAATTCCTTTTGGGTAGTAAAAAGGGAAGTAAATTAAAAAAGCATCCTAGTTTAACCCACTAGAATGCTAATATATCAACGTTTTTGGACAAAATAAATTATTTACCTAAGTAATATTCTGAAACAAGGTTTAATTTTTCATCAAATTCGAAAACAAGTGGTGGGAAGTTAGGAATTTCAACGTCCATGATTTCATCATCTGACAATTGTTTGATATGTTTTACAAGAGCACGGATTGAGTTACCGTGTGCACCAACAAACACATTTTTACCATCTTTAAGAGCAGGAGCAATTTTATCTTCCCAGAAAGGAAGAGCACGCTCTAAAGTAACTTTTAGGTTTTCTGCATCTGGAATAACAGAAGCATCTAGTGAAGCATAGCGACGATCAGTATGTGCTGAATGTTCATCATCTTTAGCCATATCTGGAGGCAATACATCATATGAACGACGCCAAATATGAACTTGCTCATCACCAAATTGTTCAGCTGCTTCTGCTTTATTTTTTCCTGTCAATCCACCGTAATGACGTTCGTTCAAGCGCCATGATTTTTCAACTGGTACCCAAAGTTGATCAGCTGCTTCAAGGGCAAGGTTAGTTGTTTTGATGGCACGTTTAAGAACTGATGTAAAAGCAAGGTCGAACTCAATACCTGCTGCTTGAATTAATTTCCCAGCATCAATAGCTTGTTGTGTACCTTTTTCTGAAAGATCTACGTCAGCCCATCCAGTGAAAAGGTTAGCTTTATTCCACTCAGATTCACCGTGGCGTGCGAATACTAATTTTACCATTAGAAAATTTCTCCTTTAATTTTGGCTATACCAATATTTACTTTAACTATTCTACAAAAAATAGCCATAAAAATCTAGTCTGATTACTAGTTCAATAATCAAAAATAGCTTATTATTAACTATCTATAAGAAAAGGCATATCACCTATAGTGCTATGCCTTTAGATGTCATGTGATTTATTTAACAAAATCCAATAAGGCAAGGAAGCTTTCCGCTTCAAGTGAAGCTCCACCTACAAGGGCACCGTCAACGTCTGGGCAAGCCATGTATTCTGCAACGTTTTCAGGTTTAACTGAACCACCGTATTGAACGCGAACTTTGTCAGCAACTGCTTGACCGAAGTCTGCTGCAACAACGTCACGAACTGCTTTACACATGTTTTGTGCGTCGTCTTGAGTTGCTGATTTACCAGTACCAATAGCCCAGATTGGTTCGTAAGCGATAACAAGTGATGATACTTGCTCTTCTGACAAACCTGCAAGAGCTGCTGAAACTTGAGCACCTACGAATTCAACCGCTTTACCAGCTTCGTAAGTTTCAAGAGACTCACCGCAACAAATGATTGGAGTCAAACCATTAGCAAAGATAGCTTTTGCTTTTTTGTTGATATCTTGGTCAGTTTCATGGAAATAATCACGACGTTCTGAGTGACCGATAACAACGTAGTCTGTACCCATTTCAGCCAATACTTTAGGGCTGTTTTCACCAGTGAATGCACCTGAATTCTCAAAATAGCTATTTTGAGCAGCGATTTTCAATTCTGAACCTTTAGCTGCTTCAAGAACTGTTGATAAAGTAAGTGCTGGAGCAGCAATCCCTGCTTCAACAAGTTCTGATGATGGTAATTTAGAAGCTACTGCTTCGATGAATGCTTTTGCTTCTTCTGGATTTTTATTCATTTTCCAGTTACCAGCGATAAATGGTTTACGTGACATTACACATACCTCTTCTTTTTTTATTTACTAATCTATCATACCATAAATTATAGTTAATTAAAAGTTTCACGAGTCTAGTAAAACGCTTTAATTATAGATACTAAAAAAGAGTCCCTGAGGACTCTTCACAATTTGAGCTGTCTGACTCTAACTGCCGTTTGGGAACTTAATTAAGTTAAATTAAGCTTCGATTTCTGAAACGATACCTGAACCAACAGTACGTCCACCTTCACGGATTGAGAAAGTAGTACCTTGTTCTACGGCGATTGGGTGAATCAATTCAACTTCGATAGTAACGTTATCACCAGGCATAACCATTTCTGTTCCTGCTGGAAGTTCGATTGAACCTGTTACGTCAGTTGTACGGAAGTAGAATTGTGGACGGTAGTTGTTGAAGAATGGAGTATGACGTCCACCTTCTTCTTTAGAAAGGATGTAAACTTCACCTTTAAATTTAGTGTGTGGGTTGATTGAACCTGGTTTAGCAAGAACTTGACCACGTTCGATTTCATCACGTTGAACACCACGAAGAAGAACACCAACGTTATCCCCTGCAAGACCTTCGTCAAGTTGTTTACGGAACATTTCAACACCAGTAACAACTGCTTTTTGGATATCTTCTTTAATACCAACGATTTCAACTTCGTCGTTGACACGAACAGTACCACGGTCGATACGTCCTGAAGCAACTGTACCACGTCCAGTGATTGAGAATACGTCTTCGACTGGAAGAAGCAATGGTTTGTCGGTATCGCGTTCTGGTTCTGGGATGTACTCATCAACAGTATCCATCAATTCCATGATGATGTCTTCATATTTAGAGTCACCTTCAAGAGCTTTAAGAGCTGAACCTTGGATAACTGGAAGATCATCACCTGGGAAATCGTATTCTGAAAGAAGGTCACGGATTTCCATTTCAACCAATTCAAGCAATTCTTCATCGTCAACCAAGTCAACTTTGTTCATGAAGACGATAAGGTGTTTAACACCAACCTGACGTGAAAGAAGGATGTGCTCACGAGTTTGTGGCATTGGTCCGTCAGTTGAAGCTACTACAAGGATAGCTCCGTCCATTTGAGCAGCACCAGTGATCATGTTTTTAACGTAGTCCGCGTGTCCTGGAGCGTCGATGTGAGCGTAGTGACGTTTTTCAGTTTCGTACTCAACGTGTGCAGTGTTGATTGTGATACCGCGTTCACGTTCTTCTGGAGCAGCGTCGATTGAAGCGTAGTCTTTTGGTGTGTTAACTGCGCTAGGAAGACGACGAGCCAATACAGTTGTGATAGCAGCTGTCAAAGTAGTTTTACCGTGGTCAACGTGTCCGATTGTACCAATGTTAACGTGTGGTTTACTACGATCGTATTTTTCTTTTGCCATTTAGGAAAAGCCTCCAATAAAATATATTTTATAGATAGACAGTAGGCAATACAGTCTAACTTTACTTATCTATTTTAACAAAATCCTCTAAAAAAGCAAGTATTTTATGCTTTTTTGCTTATTTCTTTATTTCCTTAAAATTCGGGTAAGATTGATTGAGGCATTTGTTATCTCTTATATGTATTTTTTAGTAGTTATCATATAATCATATTGTTAAATACATCCTAATTTATAATATTAGAATATTAATAGACACTTCTTTTCTTCAAATATCTTCTCTCTATTAATTAGAGTTTAAATTTCAAAAAATACAAAAATCGAGATAAAAATCTCGATTTTTGTTTAGATGATTATTTAAAGGCATCAAGGTTGATTATTTTTTCATTTTTTTCTTGTGGCTTATATTGTTCTTCTGCTTCTTTCATTATGAGTTCCTTTTTCTCGTTAGCATCAATATTAAGCACGAATCCGATAGCTACAGAAAGTACCAAGAGGCTGTTCCCTCCTTGGGATAAGAAAGGAAATGTCACTCCAGTTGAGGGGATTAACCCAGAAATACCACCAATGTTAACAAAAACTTGCATCAATAGCATTGCTCCAATACCAAGAGCGATCATTGAGTTGAAAGGATCTTTAGCCTTTATACCTACGTGCATAATACGTAAAATTAAGAAGAAAACCAAAGCTAAAATAAACCCTGCACCAATAACTCCTAATTCCTCAATAACAATTGAAAAGACAAAGTCTGTTGTTGCTTCTGGTAAGTACCCTAATTTTTCAATAGAATTCCCAAGTCCTCGACCAAACCAGCCACCGTTGCTCATTGCATAATACGAATTAGCCAACTGGTGTCCTGAATCTGTTAAATCTTTAAATGGGTCAAAAAAAGCATTAAATCGCTTAGCTACATAACCAAAGACAGGGACTTTAGCCATTGTCTCAACTCCAACAACTGCAATAGTTCCGATAAATAAAGTTGACCCCACAACGATTAGACCAAGTAAAGCTGAAAACCATCGATAACCAATACCACTAATACAGTACATAATAATGACCGTTAGAACAATTATCGAACCATTTCCTAAATCAGGTTGTGCAATTACCAAACCAATCATAAATAAAGAATAAAATCGCCAATCTTTTAGGTCGCTTAGTGATCTCGGAAGCCATCTCCCTTTTGTCAAAGCTTGATAATCATATATTTCTATCTTTTTTTGCCTTCGAGCAAAAGTAAACGCTAAATACCATACAATGATAACTTTTAAATATTCAGCAGGTTGAAAACTAATAGGACCAATAACAATCCAACCATGTGCTCCATTAACTTCTTGTGTAAAAAAGCGCGCTATTAGTAGTAAAAATACTTCTACCAATACTGCCATAGTCAACACTTTAGAATTTTTCAAAAAATTTAGTTTCAGTTTATAGATAAAGATAATTGCAACCAAACTGACTGCCCAAAAGACACCCTGGTTGATTACTGAACGAAAAGGGTTAGCTCCAAGCTGAATTAGAGTTGCACTAGTTGTCGAATAAATTACAATTAAGCCTAGAATAGACAATATCAAATAGGGAATGAGGATGGAATAATTCAGAAGATGCCTTTTATCAATTTTCATATTGTATTATTTCCTTTAATATATCAAAAAATTACCATTATGCATTATATCATCTTTCGAAGTAAAGTAAAAGGAAGAATAGCAATGATCCTCCCTTTATCAATATTAACCTGAATTTCGTAAACCTGTTGCAATACCATTAATAGTAATATGAATCAACTTCTCATAGTCTTCATCTAGTTGGTTACTACGAAGACGTTTAATCAATTCAATTTGAACATAATTCAAAACATTGAAATATGGCAAACGATAATCTAAACTTGCATGTAACATTGGGTTTTCTTCTAATAAATTATCATGCTGTTCAATAGCTAAAATCATATCTTTAGTTAACTGCCATTCATTAAGGATGATATTAAAAACATCTCGAACTTCTTTACTTCCAGCTAACTGAGCATACTGAAGCGCAATATTCATATTTGATTTTGATAAAACCATATCTACATTAGATAAAAGAGAATTAAAGAATGGCCATTTTTGATACATGGTTTGTAATTTTGCTAAGTTTGCCTCATCTTGTTCAATAAAGTGCTTGAAGGCTGACCCAACACCATACCAACCCGGAAACATGATACGATTTTGTGACCATGAAAATACCCATGGAATTGCACGTAAACCCGAAATTTCTGTAATTGTTTTACGTGCTGCTGGCCGAGAACCAATATTTAAACTTGATACCTCTTTAATTGGACTTGCTTCAAAGAAATAGTCATAGAAATAAGGATTATCAAAAACTAAATTTCTATAAACAGCATTACTTTCAGCCACAATACCATCCATTGTCTCACGGAAATTATCAATTTCATTAGGGTTAGTAATCATACGTGTTACCATGCGGTCTATGGAAGCTGAAATAAGCATTTCAAGGTTATAATAGGCTGCATCTTGATTACCATATTTATTCTCAATGATTTCACCTTGCTCTGTTAGGCGAATTCGATCTTTGATTGAACCAAAAGGTTGTGATGTGATGGCTTCATAAGATGGACCACCTCCACGACCAACAGTCCCACCACGACCATGGAAAAATGTGATTTTAATACCGTTTTCTTCACCTATTTTTGTTAGCTCATTTTGAGCTTTATATAGAGTCCAACCAGATGATAAATAGCCACCATCTTTATTACTATCTGAATAACCTAGCATTATTTCTTGATAATTGTTGTTAGTAGCAATCCATTTTTTAACTAATCCATAATGTAGATACTGGGTCATAATATCACGTGAATTATCCAAATCTTCGATGGTTTCAAATAACGGTACAATCTGAATACGAGCTTGATTGGCATCAATTAGTCCAACTTCTTTTAACATGATAGCTAACTCAAACATATCCGAAACGCTCTCTGTGTGAGAAATGATATGCTGTTTTATAATGTCTTCACCCAATTGATCTTTTAACTCACGTGCTGTTTGGAAAATAGCCAATTCTTTTTGAAGTAACTCGGATTTAGGAGTATGCGTAGAAGATAATGTTCTAGGATCTTCTGTTAATTCTTTTAAGAGAAGTTGACATTTTTCTTCTTCTGAAAGAGAACTGTAATCATCTACAATATTGGCAGACTTCAATAATTCTGCTACACAAGCTTCATTAATACTAGAATCTTGACGCATATCAATAGTAGCTAAATAAAATCCAAAGATATCTACTGCTTGAATAAGACAAGCTAATTCGCCATCAACAAGAGAATCTTGTCCATGTTGAACTAAAGATTGCTTCACAAGTAACAAATCTTGTTTAAACTCCTCAGCAGTAGCGTATGCTGGTAGTTCTTCTGTCTGTATGTCAGAAGCTACTTGAGCGATATGTGATTTTATATACCTTCCTACAATATCAGAAGATTCTTGGCGACTAACAAATTTCTCTTTTGGGGAAGAACCAACTTTTAAATTTAGTAGGGTTTGTACTAGTTTATCTTGGATAAAATTGAAAGCTTTACGGTAAGGTTCATTTTCCCTATATACCGAATTATCTTGTGACTGGTTTGCCAATGTAACAAGTTCGGGAGAGACTTCAGTTAGACTTATTGAAAGTGACATATTACGATAAAGCTCATTTAGCTGCTCAATATAATGGTTAATAATCACTTCACTTTGTACCATAGCTGATAATCTTAGTGTCTCAGCAGTTACAAAGGGATTGCCATCTCTATCACCACCAATCCACATCCCCATAGTCAGAGGCTTAGGATTCTCCAAGTGAATACCTTTTTTAGCTGCCAGTGCCTTATATTCTGCTGTTAATTTGGTAACTGCTTTAATAAGAGAACGGTTGTAATATTCCATTACATTGGTTATCTCATTTTTGACTTTCAATTTTTTCTCGCGAATAGTGTCTGTTTGCATGATAATGCCGATGTAACGACGCAAGTCACCATACCATTTTTCTTGATTCACGATTCCTGCCTTGACATCTCTGTATTTACGTAATAAATCATGAATCTTAGACGTTAATTCGAGCACCGTTTTACGCTGCACCTGAGTAGGATGAGCTGTTAGCACAGGCACAACATTGACGTGTTCAAGAATATCTTTAGCATTTTCATGGCCAGCTACAACATCAATAGTCGTTGATAACTTTCCTAGGTAATCTTGGTTAAGATTATTTTTATAATTAATTTCATATGCTAAATCAACGTCTTCTGAAATATTAATTAAGAGCGGCAAAATAGAGAAGTAACGAGAAACAATAACCATCTCCTCGTTGCTTAAAGCCGAAATAGTTTCCTTCAGACCAGTATAATCGTCAGTTGATGATAATGAAACTATTTTTTCAATCTTGTCAAATGATTCACTACCAATCAATTTTTGCGTTGCTTCATCCAAAAGCTGCTTCAGTAAACCGACCTCTTCGGTAATGATTTCTTTATTGCTACTACTTTCTAATTTCGGGTGGGACAAACCATCACTTCCTCTCTTAAATCTCACTACTATGATACCATTTTAAAGTAAAAAGTAAACCATTCTAGGATTTTTAGATAGAATTTTCAGATTTTTACTTATTTATGACAGTAATCAGTTTTTCTTGTTCGACTTTTTTGATATACTGAGGATAATTGAGATTAACTGATTAATTGTTAATTAACAACTATTATTAAAGGAGTATCGCATGGAACTTAAAAAACGCTCTGAATTCCCTGAAAATGAACTTTGGGATCTGACTGCTCTCTACAAAGATCGTCAAGATTTTTTACTGGCTATTGAAAAAGCTCTTGAGGATATCAAGGTTTTCAAAAAAAATTACGAGGGAAAACTTAATTGTGTTGAGGATTTTACTAGTGCCCTTATGGAAATCGAGCATATTTATATCCAGATGAGTCACATTGATACGTATGCTTTTATGCCTCAAACTACTGACTTTAGCAACGAAGAGTTTGCACAAATTTCTCAAGCAGGATCAGACTTCGCAACTAAAGCTAATGTACTACTTTCTTTCTTTAATACTGCCCTAGCAAATGCAGATATAAAGATTTTAGATTCTTTAGAAAATAACCCTCATTTCAAAGCAACTATTCGCCAAGCTAAAATTCAAAAGCAACACTTATTAAGTCCAGAAGTCGAAAAAGCTTTGACAAACTTAAATGAAGTCCTAAATACACCATATGATATTTATACTAAAATGCGTGCTGGCGATTTTGATATGGAAGATTTTGAAGTTGACGGAAAAACCTACAAAAATAGTTTTGTAACTTATGAAAATTACTTTCAAAATCACGAAAATGCAGAGATACGTGAAAAATCCTTCCGTTCATTCTCGAAAGGTCTACGTAAGCACCAAAATGCTGCAGCTGCGGCTTATCTTGCAAAAGTCAAATCTGAAAAGTTAATTGCTGATATGCGTGGTTACGATAGTGTTTTTGATTATCTTCTTTCCGAACAAGAAGTTGACCGTTCAATGTTTGACAGACAAATTGATCTTATCTTGGATGAATTTGGCCCAGTAGCGCAACGATTCCTCAAACATATCGCCGATGTTAATGGTATTGAAAAGATGACTTTTGCAGATTGGAAATTAGACATTGATAACGAACTTAATCCCGAAGTAAGTATCAATGATGCTTATGACTTAGTAATGAAATCAGTTGCTCCTTTAGGAAAAGAATATTCCCAAGAGGTTGAGCGCTATCAAAAAGAGCGTTGGGTTGATTTTGCAGCTAACGCTAATAAAGATTCTGGAGGATATGCTGCGGATCCTTACAAAGTTCATCCCTATGTACTCATGAGCTGGACGGGGCGTATGAGCGATGTCTACACACTTATTCATGAGATTGGACATTCTGGTCAATTTATCTTCTCAGATAATCACCAAAGTTTTTTCAATACTCACATGTCCACTTACTATGTTGAAGCTCCATCTACTTTTAACGAACTTTTACTTAGTGACTACTTAGAAAACCAATTTGATACAGCACGTCAAAAACGCTTTGCTCTTGCACATCGCTTAACTGATACTTACTTCCACAATTTCATTACTCACTTACTTGAAGCTGCTTTCCAACGTAAAGTTTACACTCTAATTGAGGAGGGAGGAACTTTTGGAGCAGAACAATTAAATGCTATTATGAAGGAAGTATTAACACAATTCTGGGGAGATGCTATTGAAATAGATGACGATGCTGCTTTGACATGGATGAGACAAGCTCATTACTACATGGGGCTCTATAGCTATACTTACTCTGCTGGTTTAGTAATCTCGACAGCCGGCTATCTCAATCTCAAAAATAATCCAAACGGAGCAAAAGAGTGGTTAGCATTCTTGAAATCTGGTGGGAGCCGTACCCCTTTAGAAACAGCTCTATTAATCCGTGCTGATATTTCTACTGATAAGCCTCTACGCGATACTATTAATTTCTTATCTAACACTGTAGACCAAATTATTAATTACAGTAATCTTATTGAGCAAGGCTAAACTACAGCCTTTCAAAAACATAAAAACAAGTTGGAGATATCTCCAACTTGTTTTTATCTTATTTTTTGTAAACTTCCTGATAAAATTCAATTTTGTCATTCTTTTTAACTTTAATTTGGTTTGCTGCCTTAGGAGCTAATTTATTATTGACCTTGAACATCCAATAAAGCCCTTTGGTTTCATCTTGGCTGATGCCATCAATTGAAGTAATGAAACCATCTTTTTCTTTAACTTTATAGTTAGCTTTAAGCACATCCAAAACAGTGTCACCTTTATGGTAAACAACCTTTTCACTTAACACGTTCGTATCTTCTTTAACAACCAATTCAACCTTACCAACTTCTAACGTTGAGCTAGTTGTTGTCTTATTCGATGTAGATGGTTGCCCGCAAGCTACTAAAGTTGTAGCGAATACTGTTAGCAAGAATAATTTAATGTATTTTTTCATTCCTAAATCTCCTTAAAATCGGTAACAAAAGAGGATAAAATAAACAAGTTGATAAAGCGTGTGCCATATTAAAACTAAGTCCTGCTAATACATAAGTCCACCAAGGCATATGATATAACCAAGCAAAACAGGTATCAATAATGACGCCATAAACAACCCCTAACCCTCCTGCAAAGAAAGTTTGAAGTACTACCTCCGTTATTTTACCAAAACATACAGCTTTTGTCAGCGGATATATCAGAAATTTCCACAAGCATAAAATTAAAGTGAAGGAAATGATTTGCAAAAAGACCCATGGCCCAAAGCCCATTAAAAAAGAAGAAACTAGCATTGTTATAGTTACAGTAGCTACACCTTCTTTTAAATCGAATAAGACAACTGTAATCAAAAAAATGGCAGTAATTGGCTGAATGTTAGGCAGAGGCGCAAAAGCATATCTCAACACAACACACAAAGCAGATAATATAGCGACTCTAGTCAATTTAGTTAAAGTTGAATTCTTTATCATGTCTTTAATTATACCTCAAAACTATGACTACCGCTTAAAAGTCTTTTTTGTTACAATTTCATTTCTAATGTTACATAAACGACCTCTTTTTTTAAAAGAACGTAAATAAGCCTGTAAACTTTGATTTTTTAAACCTTTTAAGTTACAATATCAATAATGAGAAGAAGAATTAAACCTATTGTTGTTGCGGTTTTTTTCAGTTTATTTGGACTTTTATTAATTATTGGTCATTTACATTCGACAAATACTTTGAAAAAAGAATTAGTTGAAGCTAAAAAGACAATTCCATCCGTAAAAGCTTCAAAAGTACCGCAAAAATCAACATCATCGAAAGATAAAGAGTTTGTTCTTAAACCGATTATCGATGTCTCTGGTTGGCAACTTCCTAAGGAGATTGATTACGATACGCTTTCAAAAAATATTTCAGGTGTTGTTATTCGTGTCTTTGGTGGATCAAAGATATCTAAGACTAATAACGCTGCTTATACAACTGGAATCGATAAATCGTTTAAGACCCATATCAAAGAATTTCAAAAGCGAAATATCCCAGTAGCTGTCTACAGTTATGCACTTGGTTCAAGTGTTAAAGAAATGAAAGAAGAGGCTCAGATATTTTATAAGAATGCAGCTCCTTACAAACCAACTTTTTATTGGATTGACGTAGAAGAGGAGACAATGTCTAACATGAATAAAGGTGTCCAAGCATTCCGAAAAGAATTAAAAAGACTTGGCGCTAAAAATGTTGGTATCTACATCGGTACTTACTTTATAACTGAGCAAGGTATCTCTGTAAAAGGATTTGACGCTGTTTGGATTCCAACTTATGGTAGCGATTCTGGATACTATGAAGCAGCTCCGCAAACTGAACTTAAATACGATTTACACCAATACACCTCTCAAGGTTATCTACCAGGATTCAATCAACCGCTTGATTTAAATCAAATTGCAGTTAATAAAGACAAGAAGAAAACTTATGAGAAACTTTTTGGAAAAGTAAAAGATTAAAAGCTACTGTTAACAGTAGCTTTTTTGATAAACTATTTATTATTTAATTCTTCAATAGAAAGGATTTTTTGAGTTGGTTTTGTCCTAAGCGTAGTAACGATTGCTTCTGCCACTATCACAACCTTAGTTGGAAAGACCTTTTGTACAACAATACCTAAGAAAGGCAAATGACTAAATAATTTTATACACTTGGCTTGGAAAATCGAGAGAGGTCGCTCTTCACCATACATCAAACCTGGTCTTACAAAAAGATAATCCAGACCGCTTGCTTTGATTATCTGCTCTGCCTTCCTTTTACTTCTAATGTAAGCTGAATAGCCGCTGTTGGCTGAAATGTAAACTAACTTTGGTATTTGATTTTTGTGACAGAGTGCTACTGCTTTTTGGGTTGCTTTAACGTTAAGCTCATCTAGTTGATTGGGCTTAATCGCTCCAATACAGTCAATTAATATATCAAAAGTTCTGTCTTCTAAATGAATCTTATCAGCTTCTGTAATATCTCCCTTAATGTAGGTTAATCTAGGATCCTTAAATATATCACCTTTACCTTCATGTCTTGATAAGTAAGCCAACTTATGCCCTTTTGTAAGCGCTGCTTTTATTATCTGCTTTCCTAAAAAACCACTACCACCTGCAATCAGTATTTCCATAGTTCCCTCTCCTTCATTTTGTAAATTTAGTATAGAAATTTTTATATGCCTTGTCAAAGTAATCGTTTAATACCTGACCAGGATATGATTTCAAGTCATTACATCAGGACACTTCATATTTAGCTATTTATAAAACTTCTAATTTAACATTCCAAATAGTACTGTTGCGATATTTATTATCATTATTCCCTGAAATGGTATTCAAGCTTATTTCTAAGACTCAGTAGAAATTTACTATAATCATCTTTAAATGTTATAATAAATATGAAACAAACTTATTAGTTAAGGGTCATTATGAGTAAAAAGAATAAAATCAAAAAAACTTTAGTTGATCAAATTTTAGATAAAGCAAAAATCGAACATGATAGTCTACAATTGGATGCTTTACAGGGAGATTTACCCAACGGTATTCAAAAACAAGATATCTTTAAGACATTAGCGCTAATCGGTGATAAAACTGGTCCCATAATAGGTATCTTACCTCTCACCGAGCATTTATCCGAAAAAAAGTTAGCTAAAATTTCAGGAAACAAAAAGGTACAAATGATACCTCAAAAAGATCTCCAGAAAATAACAGGTTATATTCACGGAGCAAATAATCCAATTGGAATTCGCCAAAAACATAATTACCCTATTTTTATCGATACTATCGCTTTAGAAAAACAAGAACTCATTGTCTCTGCAGGAGAAATTGGACGTTCTATTCGTATTAATAGTGAGGTTCTTGCAGATTTCGTAAATGCTAAATTTGCCGATATAAAGGAATAATAATTAGGATTGGAGAAAAATATGAAATTTTATCTTGTTAGACACGGGAAAACACAATGGAATTTAGAGGGGCGTTTCCAAGGTGCTAACGGAGACTCACCTCTCCTTGAAGAAGCTATTGAAGAATTAGAAGAACTTGGACAATACCTATCATCTATTCATTTTGATGCTGTTTATTCTAGCGACTTAGGTCGTGCTAGAGATACTGTTAATATCCTCAATGATGCTAATTCATGCCCAAAAGAAATCCACTATACTCCTCAGCTTCGTGAATGGGCATTGGGAACTTTAGAAGGTTGTAAAATTGCAACTATGCAAGCTATCTATCCTCGTCAAATGACCGCATTTTATCAAAATCCCTTACAATTTAAACATGACATGTTCGGTGCAGAATCTCTTTATCAAACAACGCATCGTGTAGAGAGTTTCTTACGTTCTCTAGCTTCAAAAAATTACGACAAGGTCCTTATTGTAGGACATGGAGCAAACCTAACTGCGTCTATTCGTTCCTTACTGGGTTATCAATATGGTAGTTTACACTACAAAGATAAACTTGATAATGCCAGCCTCACAATCATAGAAACTCATGATTTTAAAGACTTCAACTGTCTGATTTGGAACGATAAATCTTATTTAAGGCAAGAGGTCAAAATGACACACTAAAATAATCCACTAGATTCATCTAGTGGATTATTTAATTATCTAGCATACTTCATGCGTAATACTTTTTCTTGTTTTGCAGTTAGGCGCAATAAAATAACAACTTTATCAACGCTCATATTACTCTCAAGCAGACGCTCTGCTGCCATCATTAAACCATTATTAAGTCCCATTTCAAGGACTGGATTACTTTTATCGTTGATATCAAAAATAAATTTATTATCAGGTAAGTCAAACAACACTTTAACAGCACCGAATAATTGCTCAAAGTTATCAATAGCAACATCATAAACTGGTTTAATTCCCGGTTTTAAAGAACGTCCTCTATGGTTGAACCACATAGAATGCCAACCACCATTAAATGCACCCATAATATCATTATCATATGAATCACCCACATAAAGTGTAGTTGAAGGGTTCATATCAAATTGCTCTGCTGCTAAATTAAAAATCTCCTTTTCAGGCTTTTGAAAACCAGTTGCTTGGCTAACTATAACACGTTTTGGATCAACATAGTCATAAAGTCCCAATTTTTTAACTTTTTTCAATTGATGTTCCGTAGGACCATTTGTAATAATTCCCATTGGTACATTTTTTGATTTCAAAAAGTCAAGTGTCATACGCATCTCATCAAGCATTGTAATATTTTCAAGTTCATGTTCGTATATTTCTTGAAAATAAATACCAGTAGCTTCGTCAATTTCACGATAACCAAACTCTAAAAGCGTTTCTTTGCATCGCCAGAAACGAAAATATTCTGTTGTCCATTCACCAGCCATTACTCGTGGAAAGCCAATATCTGAATAATGACGAAATCGAATATAAGCTTGGTTAATAGCGCTCATATCAAAATCAGGAAAGCATTTCTCCACAGCAATACGGTAAGGTGCTTGTTGATCGTAAATCGTATCATCAACATCAAAAACAATTGAAGTAATCATGATTATCCTTTTCTTTCTGAATTTTCAATTGTTAATTATACCTTTTTCTACCCTTATTTTCAAATGGTGAAAAGTCTATTAAAAATGAGAATAACACCAGAAACTCATAAAATAAATTATGAATTATCAGTGTTTTTGTGGTACAATAGGATGAATACTAACTTGGAGGAAATTATGTCTAACCAACATATTGAAGAATTAAATGACCAACAGATTGTTCGTCGTGAAAAAATGGCTGCTTTGACTGAACAAGGCATTGACCCTTTTGGTAAACGATTTGAACGTACAGCAACATCTGGTCAATTAAATGAAAAATACGCTGACAAATCAAAAGAAGACTTGCACGACATTGAAGAAACTGCTACAATCGCTGGTCGTTTAATGACTAAGCGCGGTAAGGGGAAAGTTGGCTTTGCGCATATCCAAGATCGCGAAGGTCAAATTCAAATTTATGTCCGTAAAGATTCTGTTGGCGAAGAAAACTACGAAATCTTTAAAAAAGCTGATTTAGGTGACTTCCTTGGTGTTGAAGGGCAAGTAATGCGTACAGATATGGGAGAACTTTCTATCAAGGCTACTCATATTACTCACCTTTCAAAAGCACTCCGTCCACTTCCTGAAAAATTCCACGGCCTAACTGATATTGAAACAATCTATCGTAAACGTCATCTTGATTTAATCTCAAATCGTGACAGCTTTGACCGTTTTGTAACTCGCTCAAAAATCATTTCAGAAATTCGTCGCTTTATGGATAGCAATGGTTTCTTAGAGGTTGAAACACCTGTTCTCCATAATGAAGCTGGTGGTGCTTCTGCTCGCCCATTTATCACACACCACAACGCACAAGACATTGACATGGTTCTTCGTATCGCAACTGAATTGCATCTAAAACGTCTCATTGTAGGTGGTATGGAGCGTGTTTATGAAATCGGACGTATTTTCCGTAATGAAGGGATGGATGCAACCCACAATCCAGAGTTCACATCTATTGAAGCCTACCAAGCCTATGCTGACTACCAGGATATTATGGACTTGACAGAAGGTATTATCCAGCATGTTACAAAAACTGTAAAAGGTGATGGACCAATCAATTATCAAGGCACAGAAATTAAAATTAATGAACCATTCAAACGTGTTCATATGGTTGATGCGGTTAAAGAAATCACTGGTATTGACTTCTGGAAAGAAATGACTCTTGAAGAAGCACAAGCTTTGGCACAAGAAAAAAATGTTCCTCTTGAAAAACATTTCACAACAGTTGGTCACATCATTAACGCCTTCTTCGAAGAATTCGTTGAAGACACTTTAATTCAACCAACTTTTGTCTTTGGTCATCCAGTCGAAGTGTCTCCACTTGCTAAGAAAAATGATACAGACCCTCGTTTTACAGACCGTTTCGAACTCTTTATCATGACTAAAGAATACGCTAATGCTTTTACAGAATTAAATGACCCAATTGATCAGCTATCTCGCTTTGAAGCACAAGCATCTGCTAAAGAACTTGGCGATGATGAAGCAACTGGAGTTGATTACGATTATGTTGAAGCACTTGAATATGGTATGCCACCTACTGGTGGACTAGGTATTGGTATCGACCGTCTCTGTATGCTGTTAACTGATACAACAACTATCCGAGACGTCCTACTTTTCCCTACAATGAAATAAGAATATATTAAAACCCATCCTTATTTAAGGTGGGTTTTAATATTACCTCTACTGAACTTTGTTAGGTTTCTGATTTATCGCTCACGCAATTTTTTATCAAGGTTCACCATTTCAATAGCCGAAAGAGCACAATCATAACCTTTATTTCCTGCTTTTGTTCCTGCCCTCTCAATAGCTTGTTCGATGTTATCCGTTGTTAGAACACCAAAGATATGAGGGATATCTGACTGGCTATTTAAATGACCAATACCTTTTGTCACCTCATTACAAACATAATCATAATGATCAGTGCTGCCTTTAATGACTACCCCAAGACAGATAATAGCATCATAATCTTTATATAATGCCATTTTTCTAGCCATATAGGGGATTTCAAAAGCACCGGGTACCCATACAATATCTATATCTTCTTCTGAAACACCATGTCTCAACAGTCCATCTACTGCTCCTGATAATAATTTAGATGTAATCAATTCATTGAAACGTGAGACTACGATTCCTATTTTCATTTCGTTTGCCACTAATTGTCCTTCAATAATTGTCATTTTTTCTTCCTCCTTTAATCTAAAAGATGTCCCATTTTTTCTTTTTTAGTTTTTAAATAATTAAGGTCATAAGCTGTTGCTGCCACCTGTAATGGCACTCTGTTTTTGACGCAAATTCCTTCTGCTTCAAGTTGTTGGATTTTATCTGGATTATTGGTTAGTAAGTTTATAGAATTTATACCTAAATCTTTTAAAAGTTGAGCACTAACTCCATAGTCTCTCTCATCTCCTTCAAAACCTAAAGCCAAATTAGCTTCTAAAGTATCTAAGCCTTCTTCTTGCAAATGATAAGCTTTTAACTTATTAATCAAACCAATTCCTCGACCTTCCTGTCTCATATAAAGAAGGACGCCACGACCTTCAGCCTCTATTTGTTGGAGGGCATTAGCCAGTTGTTCCCCACAATCACATCTCAAGGAATGAAAGACATCACCTGTCAAACATTCTGAGTGTAAACGACATAAAACATCTTCACCACTACTAATATCCCCTTTAACAAGGGCAACATGTTCCTTATTTGCCACAACTTCGCTATATCCATAAGCCGTAAAATGACCGAATTGCGTTGGTAGCTGAATCTCAATTTCTCTAACCACCCCTCCCTCTTCTTGACGTCTATAGTCTTGCAATTGTTTTATGGTAGCGATAGCTAAATCGTGCTTTTGAGCAAATGCTAATAACTCATCCTTTCTCATCATACTACCATCTTCAGCCATTATTTCACAACAAAGTCCACATTCCTTTAATCCAGCTAAACGACATAGATCAACGGTTGCTTCAGTATGTCCATTTCTAGCTAAAACACCTCCTTCCTTGGCTAACAAGGGAAATAAGTGCCCAGGACGTCTAAAGTCTTTAGCTTTGCTACTGTCGTTAGCAACCATCTTAGCTGTCAAAGCTCTATCTTCCGCAGAAATCCCAGTACTAGTTGATAGATGATCAATGGATATGGTAAAAGCTGTTTCATGATTATCAGTATTATGGCTAGCCATTTGAGCTAATTCTAACTTTTCAGCATAGTAATTAGACAGAGGTAAGCAAATTAATCCTTTCCCAAATTTAGCCATAAAATTAATCGACTCTTTTGTCACCATTTCAGCCGCACAAATAAGGTCTCCTTCATTCTCTCTATTTTCGTCATCCATCAAAACTACCATTTTCCCTGATTTGATGTCTTGTAAAAGTTTTTTTATTGGACTAAAGGCCATTAGCTTTCTCCTCTCTCTTAGTAGCCATTTTCTGATAAAAAAGACCAATCCATTACCGATGAAGTGTGATTAGTTCTATTAGTCGGTGCTAAAAATTTCTCAGCATATTTGCCTAAAACATCCACTTCGATATTTAATAAATCCCCAACCTTTTTTAAGGATAAATTAGTTTGAGCCATCGTGTGGGGAATGACCGAAACTTCAAAAGAATGCTCTGTAAATGATACCACCGTTAGGCTAATCCCATCTAGAGCCACCGAACCTTTCTCTATAATATAAGACATAATACTAGGTGGAGCATCAATTGAAAATCTGACAGCAATATCATCTTTTTGGATTTTTTCTATTTTTCCAACCCCATCCACATGTCCAAGAACAAAATGTCCCCCTAACCTTGAGTCACTTCTGAGTGCTAATTCTAAGTTAACTTTAGAATGAAGTTGTAAAGCAGCTAAGCTTGTTCGCATCATACTTTCTGGCATGACGTCTGCTATAAAAGCTGTTTCACTTTTGTCAAGAACCGTCAAACAAACACCATTAACAGCTACGCTATCCCCTTTTCTTAATAAAGGGACTAGTTTGGGAGCATCAATACTTAATTGTTGGGACTTTATGCCATTCCGAATACGACTGACTTGACCCATTTCCTCAATAATTCCTGTAAACATAATGTTCTACCTTTCCTTCAATAACAACATCAGAATCCATACGACTAAGTTCAATATCTTTTACTCTGAAAGCTTGGTTAAGCCAATCCAAGCCTTCTCCAGAAATAGCTGTTTTTGCTTTCAGACCTCCTATTATTTTGGGTGCAATAAAAACAATTAGTCTGTTAACAATACCAGCTTCTAAAGCTGAAAAATGTAAACTACTTCCTCCTTCAATAAGAAGGCTATCAATCCCTTCTTGTCCTAAAATAGTCATTAATACTTTCAAATCCAGCTTTTCATCTTTTCTTGGGACCTTAATCAAACGGCAACCCATTTCTTTTAATGTTTGTTGCTGAGCAAGATTATCTGAACATGTTGCAATCCATGTTGGTATTGTTTTAGCACTCTTAACTAGGTAAGAGTCTAAAGGTATCTTCAACTGACTATCACATACGATCCTCACAAGCGCTTCACCTTTAGGAATACGGCAAGTTAAACGTGGATTATCAGCTAATACAGTATTGATACCGACCATAATAGCACTACATTTTTGCCTCAATTTCTGAACAGATTGTCTTGAGTGCTCATTTGATATCCACTTAGAATCGCCCGTCTTTGTAGCTATCTTCCCATCTAAAGTCATAGCATATTTCAAATAAACAAAAGGCTGCTTATAGGTCATGTGAAAAATAAATCTTTCATTCAGAGCATCGCATTCTTCTCTTAAGATACCAACTTCAACATTTAAACCTTCTTTTCTTAACAAGGCAATCCCTTTTCCTGAAACTAAAGGATTTGGATCTAAACTTCCAACTACTACTTTTTTGATACCAGATTTAATAAGAGCTTCAGTACAAGGTGGTTGCTTACCCACATGACAGCATGGTTCTAAAGTCACGTACAGAGTACTTCCAGAGATATCCTCATCAGCATTTTTAATAGCCTGTCTTTCCGCATGTAAATCTCCAAATCGTTTATGATAACCTTTGGAAATTATACGATCATCTTTAACAATAACAGCACCTACTAATGGGTTGGGAGCAACGAACCCCATACCTTTCTCAGCCTCTTTCAAGGCTAATGCCATGTAGTCTTCTTTTTTCATCATTTCCTTTTTCCTTCTAAAATAAAAACCCTTAGCTTCTAAAATAGAAAACTAAGGGGAGGGATGAGAAGTCGTTGATTATACTAATTAGCATTATATTTTAGGTAGCACAAAAAAACTAAAGACTCCCTATAGAAAACTATAGGGAGTCTCTCATTAATCCAGCACAAATAAACTGCAAGTAGCAGACAATCACTGAATTCTTCTCTCATCCAGACTTTACTGTCGGTACTGGAATCACACCAGTTCATGCTCGAAAGCTCGCGGACTATACCGCCGGTTAGGATTTTCACCTGACCCCGAAGAAATTCTATTTGACAGTTATTTTACTAAACTCATTTTTATTTGTCAATAAAAATAATGTGTTTTTTATTATAAAATAATAATTAAGTAGCTCATCTATTCTTATCTCTACAAGACAGTATATCTATACCATAAAGCAATCTTTCGAACTAATCAAACAAGAATCGATAGTATTATTGGATTATATTTCTTAAAAAATTCACTACAGATATAGTTTACTCCACTTAAATAACTTAGGTAAATCTACGGAACTAAAAATAATCGATGGAAATCTGTTATTTTGTTATTTCAAATGTAACTGTTAAGAAAATAATTCTCTAAATACTAAATAGCACCTCAATCGATTATTAAGTGGCGTTAATTTTTAATTGTTTTTCTATTTTCTATTTGTTATAATGGCTTGAGATTACTAGAAAGTATAGTATTACATGAATCAAAATCATTCCGTCAAAAGATCCTTATCCGAAGTTAATCAGAGCGTTGAGGTTCCTCACAATAGCTCTTTTTGGAACACTTTAAGAGCTTTTCTTGGACCTGGAGCTTTGGTTGCAGTTGGTTATATGGATCCAGGTAACTGGATTACTAGCGTTATTGGTGGAGCTACCTATCGTTACTTACTATTGTTTGTTGTTTTAGTATCTTCTTTGATGGCGATGCAATTACAACAAATGGCTGGCAAGCTTGGTATTGTTACACGACAGGACTTAGCACAAGCAACAGCTTCTCGACTCCCAAAACCGCTTCGTTACCTGCTATTTATTATCATTGAGTTAGCCCTTATCGCTACTGATTTAGCAGAAGTCATTGGCTCTGCCATTGCTCTTCACTTATTATTTGGCTGGCCCCTGTTACTGTCTATCATGATTACTATTTTGGATGTATTCTTACTTTTACTCTTAATGAAGTTAGGCGTCCAAAAAATTGAAGCCTTTGTTTCTGTTCTCATATTGACAATTTTGATAATCTTTACATACTTAGTTGTTTTATCACAACCTGATTTAGATGCTATGTTCAAAGGATTTTTACCACACCATGAGCTTTTTAACATATCACATGAAGGGAAAAATAGTCCTTTAACCCTCGCTCTTGGCATTATCGGCGCAACAGTCATGCCACATAATCTTTATTTACATTCTTCTTTATCTCAGACTAGACGCGTGGATTATCATAATAAATCTTCAATAAAAAAAGCTGTACGTTTCATGACCTTAGATTCTAACATTCAGCTATCACTTGCATTTGTCGTGAATTCGCTACTATTAGTCTTAGGAGCTAGTCTATTTTATGGGCATGCTAATGATATCAGTGCCTTTTCTCAAATGTATCTTGCCTTATCTGATAAAACTATTACTGGTGCAGTAGCCAGTTCTTTCCTTTCTACCCTTTTTGCAGTTGCCCTACTAGCAAGTGGTCAAAATTCAACGATTACAGGTACTTTAACAGGACAAATCGTTATGGAAGGTTTCCTTCACTTCAAATTACCTCAATGGTTAATAAGGCTTTGTACTAGATTATTAACTCTTCTTCCAATTTTTGTTATCGCTCTACTAGTTGGAGGCGAAGAAAATACGTTAGATCAACTAATCGTCTATTCACAAGTTTTTCTTTCCTTAGCTTTACCATTTTCAATCTTTCCATTGATTTATTTCACGTCGCAAAAATCAATTATGGGAGAGCATGCTAATGCTAAATGGAATACCTATTTAGCATACCTTGTCGCCATCATTTTAACATTACTCAATTTGAAATTAATCATGGATTTACTTTAATACAATACAAAAAGCCCCACTAATGAACTGAACCTCTATCATGAGACATACATCTAATGATAGAGGAAAGTACATAATGATGGAGCTTTTTGTATTTCTTTCAAAGAACCCGTGAGTAAGGGCTAGTATTTTTTTGCTTGTACCTCTCCTTGACATTATAATAACCGATGATGAAAAACGATACGCCAAGGATAATTGCTGCAATCAAAGATAAAATTTGGATACTAAAATATAGGTGTTGAAAATTTCCTTCTAAATGTGCTTTAAAAACCATCAACCAAGCCCAAAAAACGGATAAGATTAAGTAAGCATTTTGTAATACCCTAGCCAGGTAAAGACTTAAAACAGTTATAAAAATCAAGGCAATGATAGCTATATATACCTTTGGTAATGGGTAATTAAAATCAATTTTAACTAAGTAGACCGCTAAATTGACCAATGACGCAACTAGCAACCATCCTGCATGAATTCCAAATGTTATTCTAAGCAGTAATTTTGATTTATTTTTACTTAGTATCTTGATAATGATAACCAGAAGAATACAGTAAGCAAAAATTATTATTGTTGATAGGCCAATCAAATTACTCGTAAAAAATACAGTCCATATATTATTAACTAATAGAAGACCCAAAAAGTATGAAAAAATGCTAGCAAAGTTATCTTGGTAAGATTGACTCTTACTGAATATAGCTCTTAATATTACTAAAAAGGTCAATAAATAGATGACTGACCAAATTGAAAAGGCTAATGGTGCTGGTGTCAAGAGCATTTGATAACGATCAGACAGACTCTTTTGACTGTTCCCTGTTAACAAACCTGTTGCAGATAAATAATTCACTATTATTGTTAAGATAAAGACTAATAATAACATCTTACTTTTAAATGAATGTCTAATCATAGAGGACTCCTTTTACCTCCATTATAATTCTTTTAGTTTAAAAATTCTATTTTTTTAATTAACATGTTTACTGAATACTCGCTTGTCTCGACAAAAAAAGTGGTTTTTGAAACCACTTTTTATTTATTTACGAAAAGCATCTAAAATGACTTTAAATTCTTCATTAGATAAAGTGATACCTTTACCCATTTTTGTATGATCTGGACTCCATGTACGCAAATCAAATTTAGCTGGCGCTCCGTTGAAACTAACACGATTCAACTCTTTTGTCCAACCTTTTTCATTTTCAGATAGGACCAATAACTTTTCAACAATTTCAAATGTAAATTCTGACATTTTATACCTCCACTTATACTATTCGTTATTTTTATAGCTTTTTGTTCTATTTAAATGAACTTCTTCTATTTTAACAATTTTTAGTAATATTGACCATGTAAAATGACAAAATAGTTATAAAAGTATCTAAGCTCTTATAGTCTTGCTAGTACCATCATTTTGATAAAGGTTCACTAATCCTTCTTTACAAGCACGAATCATATCCCCTTTTTTTACTGGATTTGGTAATGTTATGGTTAATAATTCCATCGGATTTGGAGCACGGTCTATTTTATTTCCTTCAGCATCGCGCAGACCTTCAATAAAACATTCAAAGTGACGGAAGCCAGGACCATAGAATTCTACGCGATCTCCTTCCATAATAACATTACGCTGACGAATTGTAGCCTCCATTTTAGCATTGTCAAATGAAACCACTTCCCCAACAAATTTGTATTGAGGAATTTTACGACGAGCTCCAAAGAGTTGTTCATTTTCAGTTGGTGTATGGTAGTAAAAACCTGTTGCTAATTCGCGTTGTGCAACCTTCCAAAGTTCATCAATCAAGTCTTCTTTAATAGCTTCAAAAGCTTCTGGACTTTCCATATAGGCATCTACAGCAGCTTTATAGCAATTAGTTACTGTAGAAACATAATGAATGGATTTCATACGTCCTTCTATTTTTAAACTATCTACGCCATTTTCAATCATATCTGGAATATGCTCAATCATACACATATCCACAGCTGACATTGAGAAAGGTTCTGGAATCTCGCCTTTTAACGATTGACGTTCTTGTCCAAATGGCATATCGTAGAGGTCATATTTCCAACGACATGACTGAGAGCAACCGCCACGATTAGCATCACGATGGCTCATATGGTTTGATAGAACACATCGTCCTGAGTATGAAATACACATCGCGCCATGAACAAATGCTTCTATCTCAACATCTGTCCTCTTCCTGATTTCAGCCAACTCTGCCATAGTAACCTCACGTGCTAATACGACACGAGTAAGCCCCATCTCTTTCCAAAATTCAAAAGTTTCATAGTTCGTGGAAGAGGCTTGAGTTGACAAATGAATTTCTAAACCTGGTGCTTCTGTAGCACAAATAACAATAAGAGCAGGATCTGAAACAATGACTGCATCTAGTCCCATATCACGTAATTCACGAAACCACGGACCTGCCCCAAGCTCATTACCTTCATGAGTAACCATATTAGCCGCTACATAAACTTTAGCATCTCTTGCAT
>ERZ507021.154-NODE-154-length-42649-cov-82.1455_pt1 | contig 42649 bp, 39 predicted proteins | sample MGYA00512877_ERZ507021 | MGnify/ENA metagenome assembly ERZ507021 | reverse complement strand
TATACTGTTTAGGCAAAAATAACTACCTCTCTGACGTGAAACGCTTATGCGCTTTGGTTAGAGGATGTTTTATGTATTATATTATAGCATTTTTATCCGTTGATGTCATGACTTTTCGAGTGATTAGACACCTGGCTACAAATAAAAAACACCAGGTGGTGTTATAACGCTTCCTTTGCTTTGGCACGCGCCTACTAAAGATTAGTAGCGTCCTGCAGATGCCAAATATAAAATAATAGCCAACAACACAAAACCAAATCCGGCCATCATAAAGCGGAATCTAGTAAATGTGAACGGTTTTTTCTCGTCTCCAGTTTTAAATGAATCTTTAAATGCATAAAGGAGACATCCAATACCAAAACAACCAAATACTGCAATAATAGGAATCATAATCATTCTTCTTTCTTTTTTTCTCCAAGAAACTGGTACCGTCAAGCAGTTAGTTTCTTTATCATATTTTACCATAGTTAATCAAGGAATATTTTAAAACTTCAATTAACTCGCACTCACGCGCAACATCTAGCTTTATCGTTTTCTTAGAGAAGACATTTTTTTAAACATCTTTTACAAAAAAGGTTGCTCATCATTTCATCATCGTAAATACCTTCGATATCATCAACACAAGAAACGTCCTGGAAATATTTACGACATAAACACCATCCATCCTCACCAAATAAATGAGGTTTGGTGTTTCCATGTGTATAGCCTGTAGTATTACGTTCGTCACTTGCCACAGGTAATTGCCAGTGAAATACTTCACCATTCACACTAATTACTGTACTCATACTATTATCCTTTAACCCCTCTAGTCCTTGTTTTAAACTGAATATTTAATCCCCTCTCACCTTATTAGTCACTTGTTACATATGCTGACTTTGATGTCGTATGATAGCTGCAACAAGATTGACACCAGTAGTAGCGTTCGGTCCGGTCTTTGTTAAAACGGATAGCCTTTTGAGCTTTCTTTTCTGTTTCATAACATAGTTTATGTTTTCCGGCTTGAGGACAATAAACACCCTTTTTGGAATGTTCGAATGACTCTGTACCATGATAAAAGGCACGTTTTTTATGGTTTGAATGATAACTATTTCGGCTCATAACTTTCTCCTTCTTGATTTACCTATTTATCTTACCCTACTTCTTCGTGGCTAATATTCACATCACTATCTTCGCCTGATAGGGAAACAAATGATGATACTTTTAATTCTAAGCGATTTGACTCCCGTTTCTTACGTGGGACAAAATAATCAATTACATCCGATGTTCGATAGATTGAACACCCTTGATCGATTCCCAAAGCATCACCGGAATCAAGGTCTACCACAACTAGAGGCGGTAATAAATGACGGCTTTGACAAAGGTAGTCAATCTGCTTCTGTTTACTACCTAAAGACTCCAGGTAGCTAGCTATATCTGGTTGAGCTTCGAAAACCGTAGCAATATGATTAACGACATAAAGCTCGATATCTAAATCTGTCAAATTATCAAAATCAATATTCACTTTTGGAAACTTAGTCTTTACGGTGCGTACAGCAGACCGCCCTCTCTCAAGAGTCTTTGTTCTATCTTGTTTGGGCATCTCTTTCCAAATATTTCGTAAGTACAACAAATACATAACTTTCTTCCTTTTCTATCACATCAAACCGTCATGGCCAAATACCTAGTCATTAAGGCTTTGCGTTTTTGTCGAGACGTAAATACACCCAGAACATCCTCGGCAACAACCATCTTATCCATTGGTAAACTAACTACTTTATCGGTGTCAAGATCCACTAGCATCACCAAAGGTAACTCATGCTGATTGGCCACCATGTAGTCAAGCCGTTCTGCGCGTGATAAAGCAGAGAGAAAGTTATACATCTCCATATTATCTTCAAACAACCCAGATATATGGTCAACCAGATAAAGGTCAATATCTATGGCAGTTAATTGGCTACTTACAATAGAATAGTTATATTGAGACCCTTGAGCAATTTTGATAAATCGGCCGCATTTGCTACTGAAGGTCTTCTTCTCCTTCGGAGTAATATCTTTTGAAAAATAATTTTTTAGTAACAACAATGACATGACATCATACTCCTTCTTGTTCTTCCTTCCCACCTAGACGCTTTAAGACTTTCTCTAAGCTGATAGGCATTGCTTCTTCTAGGACAGATTCAACATCTAAGATTTTAGGAGCGCCATTTCTTTGATTATCTCGTTCAGCGTAAACAATCCGATACCTACCCTCTCTTACTTGATATAGTACTTCTCCGCTTTCGGTGACAATCATTTTCCCACAAGCCTGAATGTAATCTACAAAATCTTCTTTGAGTTCCTGATTAAATTCCCTCAAAAATGCAAGTTCTTCTACACTATAGGGTTCTTTTTTAAATGGACCAGGACTGTAGGTTTCTACTCCAATTTCAAGTCGCTCTTCATTTTCGTCCATCCATTTCAAGGAACAGACAAAACGGATAGTTTCAAATAAGCTAACAAGTTCATCGTCATTATAGTCTACAATCTGAATAAGCTGGATAGTTTTTTTGTAACCACGCGCTTCTACTACTTCTTCCCAAGTCAGTTTACTCATATAATCCTCTAGTAGCTCCGCTCTAGCTAATCCCATTCTCTTGATTTTGTTTAAATCCTTTCGGTAAGGGTCTATAGACTGAGTGCTAAGGCCTATTGCTTTTCCGATACCATAGGGGCGCAAGCCTGACTTGGTTAAAAGCCATTCAATTTTATCTGATAGTCGCATGGGACCTCCTTTACTATGTCCTTAATTTCTTGTTAATACTATTATACAAAAGTTTTTGTAGTTTGTAAATAGCATATACAAAAATTTTTGTATATGCTATCTAACTTTTTGGAGTGGCTATGATAATCATATACTAAATAGAAAAACCACCTAGCAGAAGGATAATGAGTACAACTTTATTTTCTTCTCCAACTGCTACTATCGACTAATAGAGACTATCGTTAGACAGTTTAACCAAAAATAAAAAGGTACGCTTAATCACGCGCACCTTTAATAAATATGATAATTCTATAGATGTTAAACAGATACATCATGTATGGAATTACTGTGGAAATAATGAATACTAAGACTCTATATTAAATTAGCCATTTAAAGTCCATGCCTTAGATAGATAATACTTAGTCAAAGCCCTACGGTACCGTTTATGTTCCAAAGCATACCCTGGTTCGTGGTCTTGGATAATTTGTCTAAGCGTCTGAACATCTGTATCATTTGGAGAAGCCCTCTGTTCAGTTCTAAGAAGCTCCTTACCAATTCTACAAAACAATTGTTTAGATAAGAGAGGTTCTAAAAACAATAGACAATCCACTGTCATTTCCTTTTGACCACATCTAAATAAACGCATGTTAGAGCTATACCGATCTATTTCATTTTTTGAAAACCCTAGCCTAGTCAAACTATCTGTTACAGACTTTGGACAAGCCTCTTGAAAAGTATCAATCTCATCTATAAATTGTTTGAAACTATCTTCCATAAGTCCTGCAGTAGAAAATTCTCTTATTTGTTTTTGAGTCGTAAGATAGTCCTTAAAACTACTTTTAGAAATAATCCCCTTATGAATGTTTATCAACTTCCTTAACTCATCGGCTAAGGCTTGTGACCTTTTAAAGTATAGGTGACGATCTAGTATTTCCTGTCCAACTACACAAATCGTCTTGGGTGTTAGTAATGGTAAAAAAGCAGAAAAGCATTTCACAGTTAGGGTAAGCTCAGACTTAGCCAAGAATGACATGTAACTAATCACCTGGCGAACCATATAGCCACTGTAACCTTTTTCGATAAGTGATTGTGTCATAGATGTTTGGCATCCTTCTCTGAATGACTGTATCTCTGACATAAACAAAGTATACTGCGCGTGGCCAATACCACCATCTGTAACTTTTTTCGTGACGTATACCTCTCTTTCTATAGTCTTGATATCAACCGAAAGTCAATAGCTATCTTCTTTTAAATTATCGTCTAAGAACGTTGCTTCATCAAATCACTGACACGGTTATAAAATCGATTCAAATTATCATGATTCATTTCGACTTTATCATTTCTGTAAAATGCAAGTTGATATTGAGCTTTCTCTTTACCGTTCTCAATTTCAATAACCGTAGAAGCATGTTCAACGCCATACTGCTTTGTGATTGCCTTTCCAGCTTCACTTTGAGCATTCACAAAAATAACTTTATCCTTCTCAGTTTCAGAAAGATGATTTAAGATTTCTGGGATAACAACATTACAGAAGTCACAGTTCAATTGGTAGACAACGTAAGTACGATTCTTAGATTTCAACTGTTCCTTACTATACAAATTCGGTGTAGCATAAAGTAGTTCTTTTGCACGCGCCTCACCGAAACTTCTTTCGATGATTGTGTCTTTACTAAATGTTACCATCGGAGTTTTATAAGCACGATATGTACCTAATCCTAATAGAGTGAAAAATGTAAGAATACAGGTAGTGATTACACAGGCTGCGCGTGAAAAATGTTTCATAGATAAGACAGTCATCAATACTACAATCAAAGAAATTAAACAGTCATACCATGCTGCTTGAAACACCCTTAAATGATTCCAAATAACTGAACTAAGAGAGCCTGTCACACCGACAAAAATAAAAAGTAAAAACAATATATATAATCTGAAATTTTTGAATCGCCCCTTCATCATTCTCATTGGTTACGACTCCCTTCATTACCATGAACTTTTCGATTCATAGAAGAAAGTAATTCTTTACGATCTAACTCGTTATTATCCCGTTTGCGCATTTCATAATAAAGACGTCCGATTGTCTCAAAATCACTACGTTCTTCCTCTTTTTCCAAAGCATTAATCTGCGCAGCGATTTCTTTTTGTTCCTGTTTGAGACGATTCTGTTCCTCACGTTTTTCATCAAATTCCTGACGAAGTTCTTCAATTGTTTTTGGTTTCTTTTTAGCCATTAGGTTATCCTTTCATTATCACATTAAATAAAACATAATAGAAACAATAATATTTAAGTATTACCAACTCTTTATTTCATTCTCTATATGTTTTATTTCCTTCTTCAATTCCTTGGTCCATTTTATGATTTCAAACCAAGGTGTTGCATCAATTATGTTTAAAATATCCCGATAGAACGTATAAGTAAGTTTTAATCGCTCCTTATCAAGAGCATCATCGACGATATGTTTTTCGCTCAATAGTTTGCTATATTGACTAGCTCTTTCGTAAAAAATAGCGAACTGTTCATGGTAGTCACTTATTAACTTTGTGCGTTCCATTTACATCCTCACTAACAACCGCTGCTTGCTTCTTTAAACTATTCATAATTTGTTGATCCAGAACAAGTAGTTCCTTATTGTTCAATGAATCAACCAATAAAGAATAAAAGTCAGAAAGGTCCACATCAAAGGTGTCATTCTTAATTCTAAGATAGATTTTTGTTAGAGAATCAATGAGGTAAAGAAGTGATTCTTTACTGTCGGAATTATTTTTAAATGGGTTATTCATTTAATCAAACCTCCTTGCTCATCTATAGATATGATTTTATTTCGAGTAACATCATATGTCCTCTCTACCCTCAGATTAGATGGGAGTTCAAATGGTAAATGATAACCCAATTCCTTAGTAGGTAATATGACATATTCATTGCTGAAAGACGTGAAGTTTTTCTGTGACTGTCTATTCAGTAATTGTTCCTGTAAATCATAGGATCCATAGTTGACGATAGGCTCCCCTCTAGGAAGCTCGATGAGATGTTCTGTTTTACAAATAGAGTGAGCAATCAGCCATGGAGACGAAGCTAAATTAAACCCGTAAAATGTAATGTTAGACTGCTTTAAAATCACAGGTAAAAGATTTCCTCTAACGAATGCATTATTGATTTTAGAGAAGAAATTCGATATTCTTCTTGAATATTTTTCACCCTCTTTAACATTAAAACTGAAAAAAACAGAACTACCATTTGCTATCTGGTTATGCTCATACCGCAAAACCTTTGAAAGTAAGCGTGTCTGATTTTCCGTGCCATTATCAAGCTCGATAAAGTATGGTTTGTCATCAACATAAAGTAACGCATCGGACACCAGGAAGTTACTAGTTGAACGGTCAACCGGAAAAATGGGGCAAAGTAATTGTTGGTAAAGATTACGTTCTGTCAGCTTTGAAATTGCAAAGATGACTTGTGCAGTTACGTACCTTGTTAAAAAATCATGTTCATTAATTTTAGGTTCACCACCTGTGTATAGGTTAGGGTAGTTTCGTATCGCTGTTACATCTTTAGTCTCGTACATTTCGAGAAACGACCCGAACACATCGTGCTCTTCTAAAAATGAAAACAACCATTTCCTAAAACGAAAATTCAAATAATAAACATGTCGCCTCTGGTAGGTGTATTGTGTAGCTTTAGAAATAGGGAAGTTTCTATTTCCAATCAATTCCTGAAAGAAGTTTCTGTTATACGTTTCGTTCTTGCTTACTGCTGAATAAATAGCCTGAAATATATTTCTATCAAAGTAAGAAAATCGTATGAGATATAACATAGTAAAAAGGTGGTCCTGGTTGAAATAGATTGACTCCCTGGTATTAACTTGATACTCTGCAATAGTTCCTGGTGGTATCTTTTTAGGAGTGAAAATAAACCGTTTATCCATTTAACTATAAATAACAGCTTAATACCTTATATAGTACGGGTGATTCGTGAGAACTCTTCTATGCTGTACGATATCAACTATCCTTTACTATAGCAGCCTTGAAACGACTTCCATTTTCATGGCTTACGTTTAACTAAAGGAATATATCCGTATTTTAAGAATCCTAGACTCTTAAAATTAGATATAACCTTGGACTTACGGCTATTAATGCTTATTCAATGAATAACTTTACGTATAGCCCTATTATCCGACTAACTAAAAACTAGCGATAACCCCAACTACTAAGGCTTTTAAGCGACTTCTCCTTTCTTTGTTTAGCATATTATCTTGAAGTTTACCACAATCTGACAAGCCCCCTTTAAAACTAAAAAAAGGTCTATTAAGATATAGACCTTTTTTAGTTATTAATCATCAGCATCAGATTGGTTCTCACCAATATTTACGGTATTTGTTAAGTTTTCAAATGGAGATATCTTTGCTTCCTTTTTCAGAGTCTCATCGTTGTTATTTTGAGATTCTTTTGCAAGGGAGATAGATGCTTCTTCTGTCAAAGGTTTGTCAAGAGTTTGTTCATCCTTTTCTCTTATAATTCCTTTAAAAGGATTCACTTCACCTCTACCGCTTCCTTCTGTTTCATCTGAAGTTTCTAAGATATTTGAGTCAGAATATTCACCCAATACAACTTTCTGTTCCTCTTTCTCCAACAAAGTTAGTGGAACAGAAACCTGCTGTCTTGATTCTAGGTAACGAAGACGACTTTGCTCCAACCAAATATCAAAAATTTCACCATCTTCAACATCATTAGTTGGATCAAAAAGTTTGTATAGTGTCGTTTGATAAAACGGAATAGGCGTACCTTCTACCCCGGATACAACCTCGCCATCCAACTGATAAGAACCAAAGAAATGTCCTCTATCTAATGTCCTTAACTTATCTGCGGTTACTTTTGATACCTCTGTTACACTTTCACGGATGCTACGAGAATTATGTACTTCTCCCTCTAAAAAATCACCGTCTGACATAGTTCGTTGGATTTCAAAGCGTTCTTCTGTTCCAGCTGCTTTTACCATTTTTTCAATCGTTTCTGGGGAGCTATCTTGATAAATAAAGATATTACGAAATGAGTTAAGAAGGGCTTGGGTTTTTTCTTTTCCAAGTTCGGATATGATTTGTTCTTCATTCTGGAAAGCGAAGGTGGCAATAATTTTGTACTTACGACTTTGGTTAAAATACTGCTCATGCTGCGGCATAATAACCCAAGCTCCTTCATCTCCTTTATACCCATAGTAAGGTGACTTATCTGGTACTCTTCGGAAGGTTGCGTTATGGAATAATAACTCCATAATACGTCCAATAGTTTTCGAGTCATTATCGCCTAGTGTGCCACGCGCAGAAGAAAATAAAATGAAGCCTCCTTGACGTAAAAAAGTGTCCAATGATTTTGTAGATTTTCTAAAGAATATTCGCCTGATATATTTATTTCCTGCCAACTCACGCACCGGGTCAATCGCACCTACTGCATGTTCTGCATGAGCAAAAAATTCATTTCCGTTCCTGTCTGTCACAAAACCGTTTCTAAAATAAGTAACGGCCTGTTCAACTAAGCCGATATCAGATTTTGCATCTTCGTACTTGATTTCTAATTCTGCTAACTCAGGTAAATGATCAGTTATGTAATCTCTAAATAAAGCTGGCTCATTCTCCAAATCAGATAAATATTTAGCCTCTTCCTGCTTGTAAAGCTCCTGATACGGAATACGATATTTTTCGTCAAAAACTCGATGACTATATGCTAAATAAACTTCTGCAAGTTGTAGCCTTTTTTTAATAACTTCTGAATCTTCGACAAACTCTGCAAGCTCTTCAAACCCAGGCGTATCCCCTAGTAAATCTTTGTCTAAATAACTTCCTTCTAGTCGTGCAGAAGCCATAATTAAAATTACAGCATTTCGAATGTAGATACGTCCACGACCTTGGAAATATAGAGACGAGTCTTTTACAAACATTCCGACAATATCTACCATCAATGAGGAAGCCTGGTCAATAGATGCATCAAAAATATTAATACCTTCTGTATCTTCCTCGGCAGGATTTATTTTCCAAATCATCTGTCTAGGAAATCCAGTTTCCAATATAATTTTATAAATGGATTTTATTAATTCTCCAGATGGTTCGTTTACATATAGTCCGCTGATTAATTCACTTGCTACGCCACTATTGATCCATTCATCATTAATTTTTAAATACGCTTCTCGAAGTTTACATTTATAAAACTCTGAACCAATCTTTACACCTCTTGCAGTAGCAACCTCGTTAAAATCAGATACATTTTGCCTTATAAAATCTGCATATGCATGAACATAATCTACAACTTTGGCAACATCTTGTACGGATTCGGGCAACAGGAAAGCCTGTGATTTACCAGTACCAGTTGGACCAATAATGGCCGTCGATAAATTACGCTCATTATATTTAATAACAACCGGTTGATTGTTTCGGCTATCAACCCCTAATAAAACATCTGGCCTAGCGTACTTGTGTCCTCTTTTTTGTAAAATATTAGTTCCTTTCAAGATAGGACTTGTAGCATATTTGGGGATTGTAACATCGTGAACTAAAAAATAAAGAAATAAATTATTGTAGTATCTTTTTTCAAAAAAGCTTTGGTAAAATCGACTATATGTCCTGGCATCTTTTTGATACGTATTGTAGAGAAAAAATAGGAAAGCGATCATTGGTAGAGACAAAAAAATCAAATTCCAAATTTTATTTAAAACAAGATAATCAAAAACATAAGGTGTTAAAAAGGGAGAACCGTTTTGGCTCAAAAACTCTATAACGTTATCATACATATTGTTGACGAAGGACAATAAGTAATAATTTGTTACTAAAAGGATTAAGTAACAACTATAAAGTATGGAAATCATAAACGATAAACCTAAGTATTTTTTTGCAGAGTTAGCTCTATCATTTCTGTCGATATATGTTCGTTTAGAAAACAAACGATATCTTTGTTGACTTGTAATATTGGTATGACAAAAACCAATATAAAGCGAAGAATAAATACAAAAAAGGACAAATAGAACATACCAGATACTAAGGCTTCTATCTTCAATCGAACCGAAAAAAATGATTTTCAATAGATTGATAAATATTATCCAATTCGCCATCAATAAAATCCATATAAAACCCTTTAACGAAACAAGGATAAGATCAATAAGTCGTAATCCTAGAATTTTGTATCGAAGTTTCCCAATAATATGATTAACAACGACTTCTATTACTTTATTCATTTTACTCCCCTAAATACTAAACAATTGTAGTGCATTGATGATTATTTCTGTAAGTGGAATAGATACCCCTAATATAATCACCATTACTATTGTAAATTTACGATATCTCCCACGTATTTGTGGGGGTTCACCGGTTACTAAGTACCAAAATTTCCATAGATATCTCTGTATTAAAGATAGAGGAACTACAGATACTATCAATAGTATTTCCATTAAACGCAATAAACCAATCAATACATCTTTAACAGTAAACATTTGGTTATAACTGTAACGATAGAATAATGACAATATAAACATTGAACCAAAATGATAAAGGTAAAATACTATTAAAATAACGAATATCTTTTTGCTTAAGTATTGCTTTTTACTCCAGTTATTAGTTTGATCATGTTGAAAATATTGGAGCAATCGCATAATGAAAGTAACAGCAAAGCAAATATTAATAAATAAAAAGAACCAATGGAGCCAACCTGGAGCATGTACTACAGTATAGCTATATAAGTTATTAAAAAATTCCATTAAAACACCTCACAAGTGATATTATAAAGGCTAATTAACTTATAAATTTCAAACTAAAAATATATACCTAACTCCCCACCTGACGACTGTAAATACAATTGACAGTCGCAAATATTTATTTAGATGCAAAGGCAACCAATTCAAGTAAAAAAAATATTATCTATATATCACGTACATTATATAGATTTACCATACATCACCTAAAATGAAGATTAAACGCTGTGTAGATTGAAGTGAAATAAGGATTCACTACACGTCAATAGACGGTGAAAACATTGATTTTAAGCGATTCTTGAAATTTTGAATTTCAGTAGATTGCAATAAAAATCAATCGAATCACTACTTTTTTCACTACCTTTTTTTGAAATAAGAATATTGATTCGGACAATTAAAAGTAAAAGAGCCTCAATTTGAGGCTCTTTTTTGTTTACCTAATAGCTGACAAAATTTTATATATTTCTTTAAATTCTAGCCATTTCATTTGGTCTACCATATAACCATAAGCAATCGTTCCATCGGCATTGACGGGAAGCATAATTTTTTGACGTTTTAATCTAGCAGTACCCATTTTATAACCGTAACCATACTTTTCTTTTTGGTTAGTTATAATTCTAGAAATAAATAGTCCAACATATTTATTTTGTTCTTTTAGTTTTAATTTTCTAGTATCATTCCCAAAAAGAGCCAGATAATCATGATAGAAAGAATACCCTACTGAACCATTCCTATTTACTGACAGGCACCCTTGTTCTAAAGTAGTATTACTGTTTCCAATAAAATAACCAATCCCATTTTGACTTGCGGTCGCTGTTATGTAAGGGATTTTGCCCACGATTCTCTCTCTTTCATAAATATCTTTTCCTGATTTTATCTCACAAACATCCTCCAACCAAAATTCTTTCCACTCGATACTTTGTGATTTTTGAAAATCTCTGTGAAAACTTATTGTTCTATATATATATATATATATTCGAGGATATTTTCAATCTGTTCTAGTTCTAAACGTTTAACATAGTCTTCCATGTATTGCCAGTTGGGATTCCCGTAAGTATCAACAGGCAACATAATTCTTTGTTTTGACAATCGTAAATTATTTAAAGAATAACCATGTGAAAATTTATCTCTTTGCATAGTTATTAATTGTGATAAAAATAATAATAAGTTTTTATTAGCCTTAAACTTAGGTATTAGAGCAGTCACATGTGTATCTAGAGCCGTTACAGACGACTGATAATACGCTATACCTACTCCTCCATCTCCATCATTGTTTAGGGTTAATATATTCCCTTTAAACAGCTTTTTACCATTATCTTTTATAAAAGTTTTTACTCCATTATCAATCTTTTTAGCAGAAATAAGCGGAACTTCCCCTTGCTGACATTTTGCCATGTTGTTTTGATTGCCTCTTTCAAACTCAAACAACTCTTTTAGTTCAAAAATTTTCCACTCAACCTCTTCAAGTCCCGCTAGTTCTCCAGCAAGCATCAATAGTTTCGGTTCATAGTAGTTACGAATTTGAATCGCCTGTTTTCTACGCTCTTGCTTGATATAATCTTCCATGAATTGCCAGTGAGGAGAACCCTTTGAATTTACTGGTAATATCACGGTTTCTCTTCGAATTCTTGCATCGTTTATTTCTCTGTTAAACGAATATTTTTCCTCTAATCTTTTTATAATCGAGGATAAGAAGAGATAAACTTCTTTACTAAAATTTTTATTTTCTAGTATAGTTACATGGTCACTCCCTATAAATTCATATTGTTGGTAAAAACACGAACCCACACTTCCACTATTTGCTAAAGTTAAACAATTTTCAAATTTTCGAATATTTTCTTCATTCGAAATGAAATTGTCTACACCATTATTTATTGATGTCGAGGACACATAGGGAATACCTCCTTCTATTTGGTCCCCCTTTGTTAATCTTTTACCACGCTGAATTTTAGTGAAAATATCTGTAAATTTGAATTCTTTCCACTCCACACTATCCAAAGTCAGTTTAGTCATCCAACTCACCACCTTTTTCAGCCACCATCATGGTAAAACCTTCTTCCTCATCAGAAATACCAAAGAGATAGCCTCGTCCATGTGTAATCATATTTACTTCGAAAGTTAGGTAGTCTGCAACTGTTTTTGTAAGGTCTTCTTCACTCGGAATATCATCATTAAAGTAATAGAAAGAATGTAACCATTCATCGCTCGATTCAACCGTTGTTTTTACACAGAATTTTGTTTCCGCTTCAATTCTATCAAACCAGACATCTAATAGACGTTGTTTCTTATCCATAGCAGATGGTGTTTCAATTAAACCAATATGTTTTGCTACTTCATAACCATCATCTTCAAAGTTAATGAACTTGCATTCTTTGTTTGGATTATGAGGAATACCTGCTGTAAAGACTGCAATGCATGGATTTGTGCCAACACCATAGAAAGTGTTTTTATTTAGAGTAATAACTCCCTCTAATGTGTGGTGCTTAAGAATATTTTTTTTGATAGCCTTTTCTTCTTTAGTCTTACCAGTGAAAGAAGATTGAGGAACAATAACAATTGCCCTTCCTCCTTCAACTAATGAATTCAGTAAGTGTTCGGTAAAGTTAATCTCATAAAGACTTGGATTGGATTTTGACCCCATAGAGTATGGTGGGTTCATCATCCCTACAGTACAGTTTTTCTCTAGTTGTAATTTACTTGGATTTTGACGTAGGAAGTCTTGATTTTCTAAATTACTTTTACCATCTCCTCGTAGAATCATATTAGTAGTTGCAATGGTAAACATATAACTTTGTTCTTCAATACCAAATAAACGGTGTTTTCGTATTTGGTCTTGCTCATAAGCATCATCTGTTTGTTCCAACATATTATGCATAGATGCAATAAGGAAGCCTGCTGTCCCACAACATGGATCTAACACTTTGTCGCTTGGTTTAATATCTACGAGGTCACAGAAAAGCTCTGTAATATGCTTTGGAGTAAGGACAATTCCCAAGTTTTGTCCATCACCACCAGAATAGGACATAAACTCACCATAAAAGCGTCCTAAATAGTCTTCTGCTGAACTCTGATAACGAATGTTGTGATAAATACTATCATATAGAAACTCGGTGAAATATTTAATAGGTGTCTTACCTAAGGTCTCATTTACTTCGTTTAATTTGGTTGTATCACGGATAACTGCAAACTGACTTAACAATTTATCTTTTTTCACCTCTGGTGATACATTGGCACGTCTCAAGTTATCTTCGATAGCTTTATAAACTTTCTGACCATCTGTAGTGATTTGGTCTCCATTTAAGCTATCAATAGAAAAATTATGATGTTCAATCTCACGTAAAGCTAAAAGAATACCTGATACAATTAGGGGCTTATTCTTTTCTTCAATATTCCCATAATTTCTTAAATCATTGTGTAATTTTTCAGCATCCTTAAGAATCTCTGCTGTTTCTTTTTCAGAATTGGTATCTTCTTGTAAAATCTCACGGATGTAATATTCATCGATATTATTTTCCTTAAAGGATATAAGAGTCTCAATATCGGGAAGCTCCGTATACTCTCCACGTTCATTGACAAAAATTGGCGTAATACGGTGCTTCTTTTCACTACCACTAATGCCAATTGCGATAATTTTCTTATAAGTCACCTTCTCCACAAGGTGTTTTGCATAAAAAAGAGCACCATTCACGGCATAATCTATATTAGATTTTACATCGTCAGCAATAATGCCTTCGTCCGTGTATCGAATATGCTTATCTACAGAGGATTTATCTTCAATCAGAATTAAGAAATCTTTGACTACTCCAACATATTCTGGGAATCCAGCATTTCCAGTCCCTTTTTTCGATGCACTCTTTAATGCCTCATTAATTTCTCTAATATCGCTCCCTTGAGCAGAAAATTTATCTCTGATTTCTGCCTCTTTCAGCATCTCATGGACCCAAAGGTCCGTATTCACTTCTTTTTTCGCCATTTCATTTTCCTTTTTAATAATGTAGTTTAATTGTATCAAAATTTGTGGGATATTTTAGTTAACATTCTTGTTAAATACCATTACAGACTTACACTCATATAGCATAATCTTAACTTTCAAACAATTCAAGAGACTATTCAAATAGACAACTTTGAAAGTCTAGCTGAAGTCTGGTTTAGCAACTTCAAAACGTGGGTCAGCTCTCAAAACACCATCAACCGAGTCCGAGGTTATCTTGACACCTACATCATTCCCCACTTTGGAGAGTATAAACCTGACCAGATTGAACCTTCTGATATTCAACTTTGGATTAACAATCTAGCTAGAAAAGCAAAGAAAGCAGTTGATTCAGGTGTAACACGTGCACCTAAAGGGAGTGCAAAAGATTTTGGAGCAATAGCTCACAAAGTCAGTGATATTTTTGACTTTGGAATTACAAACTGTGGTTTAACTACTAACCCAGCTAAAGCAATAAAAATCCCACCAAAGCCTAAATCAAGAAAAGAGCGTGTCATGGTACTACATGATGAGGACCTCAAATACTGGCTATCCTATCTTGAAACCTTACCAAATACACGGGCAAATAGACGGTTTAAAGTCATATGTAACACGTTACTAGCATCTGCTTTAAGAATCAACGAGTTACTCGCACTAGAAATTTCTGACCTAGATTTTGAAACCAATGAAATCCTTGTTAGTAAAACACTAATGTGGAAAAGTGCTAACAAAAGGTTAGGTATCAAAGGTGAAATGATTTGTAAGCAGGCACCTAAAACTGATTCTGGATATCGTAAAGTTGCCGTACCACCTATAATAATGGCAACTCTCAAAGAGTTTCACAATGAAATGACTGCTTATTTTGAAAAACACAGTCTACCTCAATCCAAACTCATTTTCCCAACCATATATGGAAATTACATGTGTGACAGGAATGAACGTGCAACTCTAAAAAAAACGCTTATCCTCGCTAGGGTTACCTGACTACGGCTTTCACCTCTTCCGTCACACACACGCATCCATGATGTTAAACGCCGGTATGAATTGGAAAGAATTGCAACATAGAATGGGGCATAAATCCATCACAACAACAATGGATACCTACGCTGAATTAGCACCAAACAAGAAGTTTGAAGCTGTAGATATTTTCCTAAATAAGATGGAAGAACTTGCTAGTTGATTCCATAACTACCTTTATCACTACCTTTTCCTCTGGAAGTGCAATAAACCTTGATATAACAATGTTTATTAGCCGATTACTTAACCCTTACTGATGATACATGATGTAGTGGGAAACTATGTATCGTAATATTTTAGATAGAACATACTATGTACTACATCATGTAAAGGGCATGATGTAGTATTTATACGAACATCATATAAATAATATCTATACATCATAAACATTTCAAATATATAGTTAATTACCATACATGATGTAATGTAATTGTATATAGTGTTTAACGCTTGCTATATATATATAATATGATATACTTTAAACATAGATGGTTTTACATCAGGTGATACATCACCTATCTTAAGGCGTTATATATTACTTATACTTATGGAGGAAAGTTTATGGTTGCAGAAGCAATTGTGTTTTTAGACGAAAAAGGAGGAGTAGCGAAAACTACGACTACTAAACTAATATCCCAAGATTTGAATAGCAGAGATTATAAAGTTTGTGCTATTGATATGGATGGCCAATGTAATTTTACAATGGCTTCAGGGATTCCAATTGATACGGAAAAAAACATCTATACAGTTTTAAGGAAAGAGTCAGATGCGATTGATAGCATTGTCTCTACTGATAGCGGAGACGTCCTACCTGGTAGCCCAATGATGAAAAATTGGGAAGCTGAATCTGCCGGACTAAAAGATAGCATGATTAGGTTGGGAAACCGATTAGAAACCATTAATGAGTTTTATGACTTTACGTTATTTGACACTCCCCCATTTTTAGGAACCTCTACTTCTAGCACCCTTCTCGCTAATAAAAGGGTTTTTGTGGTCATTCCAACAACACCTAGCGACTTCGGAGTAATGGGGGTAATTGATACCATAGAAGATGTTGAAGCTATTAAAGATAGTTATGGTATTTTCGGAGTAGATATCCAAATTGCAGGTATAGTCATTACTCAAGTAAATAGAGGAAGTAGCCTTAGTCGAAAATCTATCAAACAAAAAGAAGCTAGGGAAGCCGTAAAACGAATTGAGAAAATTGCTGAAAAACATGGAACAAGAGTTTTTGATCAATACCTGTATGTGAACCAACAATACATAGATTTTGTTGCAAAAAGAGAGAATGTCTTTACATCAACAAAATATGATATTCCTAAGAAAGAAATTCGTAGAGTAACGGATGAGCTTTTAGAAGTTATAGAGAAAGGAAAATAAACGATGGCCAGTCTTAATGTAATCTCTCGAAGGATTTGTAATGAAATTGATACAGCCATTCAAAACAACGATTTGGAGACGGCTAAAGAAAAATTTGACAGTTTTATTAAAGGGAGAGAAGTTGAAAAGGATGTTTTAGATGTACTACGTAAGAAGCATGACGTTAGCTTTCTTTTACAGGATGAACGAAAAAAAGAAGTAGCAGTTATTGATAAAACAGAGCCAGTCACTAAGGTTAGAGCGGATGAATCAGCTGATACAGATATTCTTTTACCTGCAGCTACACCTAGCGAGAAAACTAGGGCTAGCTTTAATATGACACAATTATCGCTTTTACGCTTTAATGCTATCCGTGCGGTATTGGATAACGAGGATTTGAACGGAGACAGCGGAAATTATCCACGCCGTGGAGGGTCTGATAAACTTTTTACAGAACTCCTTAATAATGTTTACCAACAATTTAACCCATCTCAAAAAGAGTTATTTAATAAGATTATTGAACTAGAGATGCTTAAAACTAAAAAAAGAAAATAAACAGAGCTACTTAGCTCTGTTTTGGGTTTTGTAGATAATAATTGTATTAGTTATTATAGTTATCATAGTTATAATAAAGTTATTATAGTTATTATAGTTATAAGGTATGCCAATCTCAAGAGGGACAAGGGGTTTCAGCTATATAACTAATAGATTTGTGACAATAACTAATAGATTTGTGACAACATCTATCAGTCTTGGGAAAAAATCTAATAGATTTGTGACGATAACTAATGATTTAGGGACGACGACAAATAGATTTGAGACAACATCTAATAAATTTGGGAAAAGAGAGGGGAGAACCCTTTCTTTTTACTCTAAATTTAAGAAATGCGTAAAATTGATACACTATATCTAATAGATTTGTGACAAGAGGAATATATCGTGTTTTAGTATGCCCGAATTTGTTAGATATTGTTATCAATGAGCGTTTCTACACCATCTATATCTAATAGATTTGTGACAGTATCAAAAAGTCTATTCTGTATTTCTAGCAAATGTTTCAGATATAAGGTGTTTGACGAGAAAAAAGTACAAGGATTTCACTATGATATCTAATAGATTTGTGACAATTTATTAGAACTAAAAATATTTTCCCGAAATTATTAGATGTTTGAATTTATATCTAACAGAATAGGGACAATGCTAGATAATATCTACCAATTTTGGTACAATATGATAAATTATAAAAAAGCAGGTTATCATAAATGTCACAAATACCAAACGATTTATCTGTTATCAAGCCATATGATGAAATAAATATAGATGGTTCAAAGTCGATTAAGTACGACAAAAAATTGCCAGCTCTTTTCCATACTGGAAATCTGAAAAAGATAGAAAATAGCCTTGTTGAAGTTATCTTTGGGCAACTAAAAGATCGTGACGGATTAGTCACGATAAGTTTCAGCGATCTTGCTCTATTGGCAGATTACGCTAAGAAAGATGCTAAGACTGGAAAGAAGCGACCTAAATTAGGAAAAGAGTTTAATAGCATTATGGAAGAACTTGTTCCTAAATTGAAGGGGATTTCTTACGTCAATGTCCTGGATCATGAAGTCACCGAGGATGGCTTTATCAAAGATAGAGAATTTATTTCTTTATTTTCTCCTACGACACGTTTGAACCTAGACATGGGATTTATCCAATTACAATTAAGCGATGAAGAGATTCCGGCTGGTGAGTACATTGATGAAAATGGGGAAACCCAACAACGTATCATAAAAATCAAAGACCTCTTTAACAGTAGTCAGTGGAGCACTGAGACTAGAGGGTTTACTGGATTTATTGAGTATGGCCGTGAAATACACAATGCTTTAAGCACGGTAGCTGGTCAAGACTTATTTCGATTTCTAACAGGATATCGAAACACAGGTTATGTGACAGTCAAAGCTGATTTTTTTGAAAAGGTAGTTCTTAATTTAGATACAGAGGCAAAGTTAAAAACAAAGTCACAATATTTGAATAAAGCGCTCAAAGATATCAATTCTCTAAAAGATCAGGATGGCGAACAGATTGTTCAGAATCTTAAAGTGGAAAAAATCAAAAAAGGACGTAATATTGTTCGCTATATTTTCACCTTTAAACCATTTACACGTGACTTAGATACCATTGAATCTATCAACGGAAAAGAAGTTCACTTTAGTGACAATGAACAGGCTAAAATGAACGCACGTCTTAACGGGGACTATAAACTAGTGTTGTCAGAATTCAGGAAAGTGTTTGGTAAGAAAACTAAGTCTGATAATTACTACAATCACAAACAATTGAAAGAGTTTACGATGAAGTTAGGGCCAGATTTAGTTATCGAAGCGCTAGCAAGGACAGCTGCGAACGGGAAAACTTTTGGATGGACTAGAGGTGTTCTTCGTAATTGGGTTGCAGCGGGCTATCATTCCTTAGAAGATATGATGCAGGGGCAAACTAGAACAGTTGACACAAATATAGGGAACGATAACAATATTAATAATGCGCAATCATCAACTCTTAAGAAAAACGTTAATACCAATGTACCGGATTGGGTACCTGGTAAGATTGATTTCACACCAGAGCAAAAGGCAATCGTCGGACTTTTTGATGATCTCCAAGCTAAGGAGGTATTTGATGATGCTGATTATCGTTTGGAGGCAAGTTTTCTAGCCTTAATAAAAGATTTTTATGTAGAAGGGCAACATCCTTATATCAATTTGTCTACTCATAAAGACCGATTGGCTTTAAAAGAAAGAAGAAATATATAAAGAAGTAATAACAACAATATATGTAAAAGCTATACATGATGTATGGCTTTTTTAGTTTTAAAGAATATAGGTCAATTTTTGGTAAAGTAAATGTATTTAATACTACAATTTTGAAAGGTTACCATGGAAGATCGAACAAAACAATCACTTTATGAGCGATTAAAAGCAAACAATTCTTTTTGGACCTATTTTGAACTAACACAAGATAGTATTGGCGATAGGAAGGCATTGACTTTTGTTAAACCGTATAATGGGGTGTTTGTTGGAAGAGAAAATGAGTTGAGGAGGTTGATGCATACCGTATATACACCTAAAGAGCCGTTCGCTGCATTAATTGCCCCACCCGGCGCAGGTAAAACAACGGTTGTACAAGAACTGGTCCGACGTATTAACAATAATGAAGTTGTTAACCCTCTTAACTATGAGCTAATCATATTGAAGTTATCGTTGCCAAAGATTGAAAAAATCGGACGAGACAAACTTGCCTCGACAATCTCAGATATTATCCCAACCATCAAACAGTTGCAGGATAAAGCGAGAAAAGAGTTGAAGAACTCAAATATCAAATTTGCTCTCTTTATTGATGAATTTCATTACATGATAAAAACATTTCTCAAATCAACAGGAGACTCATTGGGCTCAGATTTGATGAAAGAAGAAATGGGAGAACAAGAAGATCCAATCATTACATTTTTTGCAACAACCGAGGAAGAATTCCAGAAATATATTGTTTCAGACGGAGCTTTCAATGACCGACTAACACGTTATATTTACTTTGACCCCTATACTCGCGATGAGCTAGTTGCAATCAATGCTCGAACTTGGGACAATCTACTAAAAGAGTGGGGGTTGCCCCCTCACCCGTTAAGTAAACCTATTATTGAGTATATTCTACATAATAGCCATGTATACAACAGCCGAATGAGCGAACCCAGACGGTCAAAACAGTTTCTTGAAACCCTTTTGCCATTTTATGTTTTAGAGAACAAAACAATTACTCAAGACGTTGTTCAAGAAGCGTTTGCTTTATCTAAAAATATTAAGCCAGATGCTACAATCGATGTCTTTGAGGCGATTAAACAACTTGAAACTCGTATCAAAGGGCAAGAAATGGGCAAAACGCAGCTTTATAGGATTCTAAAGCGCTTCTTAGTTCGTACAGGTATGAAAAGGAAGCGACCAATGTTATCTTTATTTTTGGTTGGTCCGTCTGGTGTTGGTAAAACAGAGATAGGCCGTATTTTAGGTGAGATTGCTTATGGTAAAACGGCCAATCCTGATGATAGACTCCTTCTACTAGATATCCCGATGTATTCTAATGTTCCAGATGGTGGAGGAGTGAATATAATGAATCAAGAAATTGGTCAAAAAGTTCGCAACTCCCAAGAGTATGTCATCATTTATGATGAAGTAGAAAAAGGGGTTCTTTCACCAACGAATACCAAAATTGGAACAAATCTCCTATCATCATTCCTAAAGCCAACAGAAGAAGGGATTATTAAGTATATCGATCGTTTTGGAACTTCATATAAATTACCCATCCAAAATAGCATTTTGATTTTCACTTCCAATGCTTCATATGAAGTCATAAACGGTATTGAAAAATATAACTCTAGTCAATTAATAACAACTAATGATTTGGAGTTTGACCGCATTCAGTTTGAGCAACAAGTGAAAAAAGACCTTACTACCAATAGAGGTTTTACACCAGAGTATCTGAGACGGATTGATGGATTAGTTATTTTAAATAAACTAAGTGTCTATAATGGTATTCAAATTGCCACAGAAGTTATTGAGCAAAAATTACAGGAACTAAAAGATGAATTAGGAATAACGGTTTATCTTCCAGAAGATACCTACTACACCTTTGATGAAATTGAAGGTGCTCCTAAGTACAAACGGAAAGTCAAAGAAACAATCAATCCAGAGACGGGTACCATCGAAGTAGAAGAAGAATACATACTAAATACCATCAAACGATTCAATCCTGAAACTAAACAGGAGGAAGATTTTGAAGGTTTTGTAGCTTCTCCGTTTGCTGTCTACATAGCAAACACTAAGGCAAATATGAGCGATGCCAATGCCGGGGGTGCTAGTCAAATTTATGATATCTTGAGTGAAGAGTTAGATGGTCTTCTAGGAGATATCAAATTTCGTTATCCAGATGTTTCAGAAATTACCCTTACATTTAAGGCTTGGGATGCAAACAATCAAGAAGCAAGGACATTTTTAGATGACGAACCAACACTTTCTTATGTCCGTAGAGGAATTAATCCTACCTGGGTTAATTCGGTCGATATGACTTTAGATTATAGTTTAACACTGAATCGAAAGCTATCGATACAAGAAAAGGAGGTAGAATAAACAAGTGAAGCCTAGAAAAATACTTAGTAAAACCTTATTGATGGCACTGTTAGCTACTGGCATATCAAGTGGTGTGACGATAAGTAGCACCTTTAGTAACGAATCGCCTCCAATTGCATACGCTGACTCTCAGAAGGTTTCCATTGAGATTGATAACGCAAAGGTAACAAGAGCTTACGGCAGTCACAGTGATGGTGAACTGAATAAGAACGGTGTTGATTTTATCAAGGTCCCTCATTTAACCACTTACGGTTCAAATGGTAGTACGGTTTTTGGTGGCGGAAATGATGTGTATATCAAAAAATCGGACCTTAACAAAAAGGCAGGTAAAAGTGTAACTCCCAAAACACTTTATTATGTGGTAGGGAGTGTAGCTATTGATCCAAATAGCGACGGGGAAGCCTCGACTGTTTTACTCTATTATGAAATTGGGAATGGCAAAGTCAACTATGATGGTCAGAATGGTTTCTGGGGGGCTTCCAATAGTGCTGTTAAAGTGAGCGATTTGTTAATATCTCTTAGAGGCAATGGGGAAGCAGCGGCAGGACAACAGGTTCCAATGACTAGTGACCTTTCATTAGGCGATAGACCAATTGTTGGTAATCTCTTGGCTGAGGTATTCTATACAGAAATGTCCAGTAACGGTGATTCCTTCAAGAAATCAGATATTGGTTACAGTACTATCGCCTCATATCCTTCTGCAACGACTTCTGTTGAACAAAAGGATAATTTGCCCTCGTCATTTACTTATTACCCTAATAATTTAAGAAAGTCTAAACAATCCACCAACGAAGGACAGACGTTAGCTAATATTCTTAATCTCTATGCCAATGCTGGTTGGCTTACAGTATCAAAGAGTGCAACGTCCTCTGCGACGACAACCAGTGATGGAAGCGATGGTCTCTTCGACACTGCGCTTATCTCCTCTGGTATAGGAGTTGGTTTCTTTAGCGGTTCTTTAGGGACATTGCTAATACTAGCAGGTGTGACATCGTTCTTACTTCAAAGCCTATTAACTGGAGTATTGGATTTATTTAGAAACGTTATTGATGCAGTCGGATATATTGCCATACATCTATCTCCAGGGCAGATGTTTGGAGCTTTGATTGGTGCTGTACCTTATCAAGGTATTAACCAAAATGGAGTTACAGCTGCCTTTGACCACCTCTTTAATCTAACATTAGGTTCCAACAATAAAGAAGTTATCACGAGATTTTTTAATAGTATACGTGGCCTTGTTGTTGCCATATGGGCGGGGGGAGCACTTCTTCTTACCCTGATTTCGCTTCATAAATCCAGAGTCGGAGAAATTTTCGGACATCTTAGAAAATGGTTTTTCCGAATCACCGTTCCATTTGCCTTTTTCATGTTCTTGTACCCGGCTTATAATAACGCCATTAACCCAACACCCGATGGGAATCAAGGGCAAGGACCAACAAACAAACAAGCTGATAGTGACCGAGTTGATGTTCTCAAGTTAGCCATCGCATCTAACATGGATCCGGCTTACATCTACTCTGACACAGAAGCATACAAATTATTGGTTGCTTCTAAAGATTACGACACTAACAAATTCCAGTTATCACTTGAACAAGTTAAGGCGCTTAATCAAAAAATAGAGGCTACCCTTGGTTCAGAACTAAGTACAGCCATCGGATACGGAAGTGGTTCGGATATTGCAGAAGATACTTTTAATGTAAATGACTATATTCAAGGTATTCAAACAGCAGCAGGACTAAATGTAGGAGTAGCCGCGAATGACCTTCCTGAACCATTGACATGGGATACTGGAGACGATTCAGCAGTATATAAAGTATCAACAATTGCTCCAATTAGAGACAAAAAATGGCGTTATTGGGACTTTACAGGAACTAACAACATTAAGTTTCGTGGGATGCCAGTTCTCTTTACCGACATTCCTGATAATGAACAAATGCCCTCAAATGATAGTGAAGATTCTGGTACACAAGGTGGAGTCTCCTATCGTAATATTGGTCGTGTCTATCACTCGGTAAAATATGATTCATCTATTTGGAACTCTACAACTATTTCAAATCGAAACGCCGGAACATACCTTTATGGAGCTTCTCAGAACCCGACTGCTGTACAGGCCAAACCATCAACTTATAACGGTGGTTCAAACGGAAATAGTATGGTTAAAGACCTTACTAAACCTTACAATGCAACTGGTACATCATCCGATGAAAAGACACCGGAACAAAAAGTTAAAGATCCAACATCCGCAACTACAACCAAGTCTGATAAAGACAACAAGGATCTAGGAGCTGGTGGAGATGACACGCGCTATTGGCAAGCAATTAATTCTTACATGATTGCCTTGTACAACAAATACGCAGGATTGAAAACAAGGAAACAGACTGGAAATAATTATCAATTTTCAAATCAATCTATGATTTTCTTGCTTCAATCTAATCTTCAATCAGACAAATTATCTTTCTTCGGTACTAATACATCTTATACAACAACCCAAAAAGGTAACAGCTCATCAACGAGTGACTTTAGATACTATCGCTTCATTAATCCACAACCAAGTGATGATAAGGCTACTGCTATAGTTCAGAACTTCTTTGGAAATTTGGCTATAGCTATCTTGTATGGTGGTTTAATGGTCAGCATGAGCAAGATGAGTCTCACAGAGTTTGTTGGCGGATGGTGGAAGTCCTTCTACAACATTATTGTTAAATCCTCACTAACAGCTTGTGTGGCCTATCTTCTCGTAGATATTACGTTTAGGGTGCTGTTTATCTGGCTTCCACGAGGTGTCGATTTATCAAATGAATGGTTATCTACAGCCTCTAATTATCTATTGGAAAATACGGGACTGTGGTCCATAACATTAGGAGTTTTCCAAGCTTTAGTTGCCTTTTTCTTAGTCAAACCGATGATTAAGTGGACACTATTTGGGAAAAATACAAGAGTGTCTGTACTAGAAATTGTTGTGTTTGGTTTGGTCTTTATGAAGGATGCTCTTATGCAACCGTTGAATCGCTTGGATGAATTTGTCTATGCTACCCCTAATTCAGATAATTACGTAGACCAAGGGGACCCTAATGGTAATGCTGGAGCTATAAGGATGATGCGTAATCTAACTATACTGAATCACCTAAACCGAGCCAGCAACCCTGTAGCCAATGTTGCTAATGGAGCAGGTTCGGCTTCACGTACATTAGGATTAGAAACCGAAGGACAACCAGGTGCCGGAACTGGCTCTCAAACTAACTTTATAGAAGATGGAGGAGCAGCCCCATTTGTTCCGCTTAATCAGAAAATTGCAAATAGCAAGATTGGTCAAACCATGAGTGGTCTATCTAATGCGCGTGGTTTAACTGGCAAAGCTGGATTCGTTGTAGGAGGAGCACTAGGTGCTTTCACAACTGTAGCTGAAAAAGGTGTTCGTTCGATGGTCAATAAACTTGGTTCATCTATAGGGAATGCTTCTATCGATTTTGATGATGGTCAAAGCGGAGGCTCAGGTAATTCGTCAATGAGTACTGTAGCCAATATAGGTAGTGGTTTAATTGGCGAACAAATTTCAGGTGTTCAAAGTGACAATGGTACAGTCTCAAAAACTAGTCGTATGGGTGAAAATGGATTGTTTGGAACAGGATCGGAGAACTCTTTTGGTGGCGGTGAACCAGTAATAAGTTCTGAAACTCCATCGTTTGAACAACCAACACCAGAGAGGACCCCAATAACTTCCGAATCATCACCGAATCATGAACAACCAGTAGTCAATGAACGTCCAATACCAGAAGATGTACTACAGCCAAGTTCAACAGATTCACGAACAGAAGGGCTCAATGAATGAGAGCACATTTAATTGATAAACGCATTAGATGTCCTGCTGGTGTACAATTTCATCTATAACTAACATAAAAAGGAGTAGTAATGATTTCACAAACTTTAATTAATTTTATTCAGCTGACAGTGTATTCAGGCGATGGAGCTGTTTGGGATGTTTTCGATAAATTCTGGACAGCGCTTTTTGGAAACGATGTTCAAGTTGAAGCACAAAAACGCCTTGGTTGGGTATTGATACTTGCAGGGATTGCAGGGGCGGCTGTTTCTGCGGTTAGATTTGTAACCGTTCTAAACAGAAAAGAAGAAGATAAGGGTGGCATAAAGTATGCATGGAAATACCTACTATTTGCTATCATTTCAATCTGTGTCGGTTTTGCCGGTGTAGCTATTCTTATGCATATTGGTCAAGGGGCACAAGATTATAATGTATAGCCTTTGAGAGAAGTCTGGAAAATTCCAAACTTCTCTTTTTTATTTTAGTTTGAAAGAAGTGACTGTAGGAAGAGGTATACTATAAACTAATGCATGAAATAAGGTGGTAAATGTAGATGAATAACGCAAAAACTGGTAAAATTTTAGGTATAAGTTCCATTGTTGTAGCCCTTTTATCGCCATTGATTGGACTCGTTTTAGGTATTACAACGTTAATAATGGCTAGGCGATATGAACTGTATAGCCTAGGAAATAAATCATTTAAACAAGAAAAAATGTTAGGATGGGCCGGACTCTTAGTCTCCGTCGTGATGTATCTTGTCAACATTTACATTGTAATGTTACAGAAAGGATAAAAAATGGTAGTAAAAGCACGGCATAAAGATAATATTGACGATAATACACCAGAGGGGCAAGCCTATAATCGAGCGTACTTCCCTAACCTGTATAAGCAATTATTGAGAGAAGAAGTAATAGAATGTATGGACCTATATAATCAACACGCGCATCTTCTCGATAAGATTGTAACCCACACAGAACATGTTAACGAAAGTTCTCAACCTGCTGTCACTCTTGCTAGAAAATTGGGTTATGATCAAGTTGCAGATAATATATTAAAGAACAGACCTTTGCATATGCGAAATTCAGTAGAAGAGCCAGGACATGGACCTGTTGGGGTTATCTTTGAAGAAGAGGGGAATTATTACAAGGACTATCAGATTAGACCGCTCCCATATGTTAAGATGAAACGCACTGTAGAAGAAAACAATCTTGATGATTTTCTCGACACAGTAGAAGCATTAAGAGACTATATGTTCCCTAAAATGCAATCAGAAGATCATAAACCTAAAAAAGGTAAAGAGGGTGAAGAAAAGCATCTGGTGGATAATCCTTATGATTTCTTTGATGATAAAAACTGGAAAGTACCGTTCAAAAGAGGCTGGGATTTTAATTCCTATGCTAATGGTGAAGCATACCCAGATGCATGGACTGGTTTAATGCAACTAAGAGAACATATTTTTCAAGTAAATGAATTAGCAGTCGCTCTAAGACAACTGATTGATGCAGACTACTATATCCTATATAGTCTTTATAGCCATGAACATGAATACCTTAATGTCAGACGTGGCTACCAATTGCTCGAGTATGGTGCGATTAGTGAACTAAGAAATAGCAGGTGATAAAATGAACTATTTTGATACAAAAGAATATAAAAATGCTGTTGGGATTATTAAAAAGCAATATGCTCATCTGTGGGATTTGTTTAACACTTACTGTGAAAAAGTAGCTATTTATAATGATGTTAAAACAGACTTCTTTGACCACTTATCAAAAGTGAAGGACTATGCTGTTTATATGGACAAGCTTAGCCATGACAGTACAAATTATTACGCTACGGTTGTTGAACGCTTCCAAGAAGATGTCTGGCAACCACGTTATGAATCTGTGTTGGCCAAATGGGAAGAACAAGGGGCGGAACCTTTGACGATTACTTCGGAATATGGTAAGTTTACGACTATCATCCCCCGTCTTCTCTATTACGGAGGCGTTCCAATTGCGAAAAATAAACAGTCACTTAAACGAACGCTCAAGTGGGCTAGATTTTATAGAAAAAATGCAGCTCCAACTATCTCGGAAGAGTGGGAAAAAGACCCAAGGTCTGCATATGCTCAAGGTTATAACAACATTCCATTAAGGTATCTAAAGTTACAAGAGGAAGACTATTTCCAATTACCAGATTGGTCAGCTCCTTTAGATCCTAATTGGGACGGTGTAACAATTTATCCGGGATACGTGTTAGATCCAGAAGATGTTGAGATCACAAAGGATTTTTTAAAAATATGGCACCAAAATGGAGATGTTTATATTAAAAACTTGGAAATGGGTATAAAAGAGACAGAAGAATGTATTGAAATTTATACATTCCTAGCGAAATGGAAGCCAACGATTTTCAACGAGTTTGTTAATTACATGAAAACTAATGGATATATCTATAAGCCATTAGAGCGCTTGATGCCAGAAGAATTACAATAATCAGAATAAAATAGCCCTATTGAATAATAGAGGCTTTTTTTGGTGTCATAGATATAATAAGAAAATGCTGCGCGTGGTTAGTTATAGGCCATTCTTAAGTTTTAAAGTTAGGTATGCTTTCCTTGATATAATTAGGCTATTAAAAAATAAAAGAGGAAAAATATGGCAGAAAAAAAGAAGACACAAAGTAGGGAACAATCCCCCAAAAATATGATTAAAAAAGCTCTTTCATTACCTACAATGGGCAGCAAAAAAGTCCGAGTTGCTATTCTAACAGCAGTAGCAGGTGGTTCTCTCCTTATAGGATATTGGGGAGGTAGTGCCGCCAACAACCAAAACACATCCACTATTGCGACTTTTAATAGTGGAGTAATCACAAATAAGGCTTTATATAGCTATCTAAAAGATAACACTAACGGTTCAACAGCGCTTAAATGGACGTTGATATATGATGTTTTTGGTAACATATATGGCGATAAGATTAGCGACGAAGATGTTCAGACAGCTTATAACGCTATGACAGCTAATAGTAGTGGTCTATCCTACCTAGTAAATGCCAATAATACAAAGACTGACAAGAAATCCTTGCTAAAAAAAGTAAAACAAGAGTTAGCTTATGAGTACGGTGTTAAAGAGCACATAAAGGTCTCTGATGCTGAGATAAAGACTGCATGGGCTTCCTATCGTCCTAATGTTGATATTCAAATGCTAGTTCTTGACAATAAGGAAACAGCCGACTCACTATATAGCCAGGTTCAAAATGGGGCAGATATCGAGACATTAGCGAAGAATAATCATTCTTTAGATGGGAACTCTGGAAAAGTGTTTACTTATCAAAATGCATCTAATTATTTTGATGAAGAGAATACAGAATTAGTCTACAACTTAAAAGACGGTGAGACTGCTTTGTTTACTATGGATATGATGGGAAATAACAATTCTAGTACTGGTTCTAATTCTTATTACTGTATTGTAAAGATGGTCAAAAATAAAGATAAAGGGACCGACATGAGTGCTTACAAAAAAGAACTAGAGAACTTAGTTAAAACCCAAAAAATGTCTAACGACTCTACAATGGTTAATAATATCATTAAGGCGGTTTTCAAAAAAGCTAATGTGAAGGTCACAGATCCTTATATGCAAGCAGCGTTGAAAGACTATTTGAGGTAATCTATGGCCAAAAAATCAATTGAAGAACAAAGAAAAGAGTTGGAATTACAACTCAAAGAACTTGAAATTGCACAGTTACAAGAGGAACTGAATCAAGCGAGAACCCCCCACCCTCCTAAGAAAATCGAAGAAGGTGATTCATCAAAGCGCGTGGGAAGATTGGGGCGTATTAAAGATGGTATTGTACACCTTAATGATTATGAACGTAATGAAGAGAACATCAAAGTAGGAAAATATGAGCGTGGGTCAATTATCTATATGCTTCGTAACATCCTAATTGTCATCACTCAGTCCATTATGTGGGTGGGGGAAACGTTCCAGAAGTCTTTGGAGAGGTTCGAGGAACACCTTAATGGGAGAAAAGGGGATGACACGCAGCACCCCCTAGACAAAGATAAGGAGGAATAGAACGTGGCAGAAGAGAGTATCCAAGGCGCTTTGCTACAGCAAGAACAGGAAAAGGAAACTAAGGCTAGACAACAAGCAGACCTTAGAGCGACTACAACATCTGACTTTATGGTTGATATGCGTATCAAGAGGTTTACGCAACCGGTTTATTTTGACTGGATGAACCGATTGACTGGAGGGCGTGCAACTACAGTGGCCCGTATCATTGCTTCGACAGTGGGTGTTTTGTTGGTTGGCGTTTTTTGGTACATCTTAACCTCTTGGTTAACTGGCCGTGTGTCTTCAAGTAGAAGTATCCTTCCTACGTTGCTGATGATAGCAATACTCGTATTTATATCCTACAATGTTATTCAGCCGGTTGGCCGTAGGACCGTCCTTAGCTACTCTCTATCCGTTATTAAAGGGTTATTTGTCAAGGGTGGTGCTCACCGCTATCCTTTCAACATTATCAAAAGCTCTATTAAGGACGGGGTGGCCAAGACTCGAAATGGTCAAGTGATTTATTTCTTTCAAGTCGAAGGTATTTTCTCTCGAATCATGCTAAATAGCGATTTAAACCGAGCAAAACGCATCCTTGGTTTGCAACGAAATAGTTTAAATAATGTTTTGACAATGAATTTCTTCCAATCAGATAAGGTTAATTTCCAACCTCAAAAAGATTATATCAGGTCTATATCAGAGAGTGATACATCGTCAAATTACCAAAAGAAATTGGCTAAGATTTATAATCTTTATTATGCTACAGAGCTAAAAGAAGAAACTATTAAACGGACAATAGCTTGCTTTAAACTCAGGAACATTGAAAGTCAGAAAGAACTTGAAGAAGTACTTACAAACCTGACACAACAAGGCGTAATTACTCGTTTAGAGATTTTACCCAAGGATAAGATAAAAGAATTTCTGGATAAATTATAGTTATCTAGGATGACACCCTACAACACGCCTACTAAGTTGTCAAAGGCTTAGTGGGCATATTCTTACTATTCTGTAATAGGAGGAAAAAGTTTATGCTACTTTTAGAAGATCCCGTACACTTTTATCGAAACGGGCGTTATTACTATATTTTCTTTCTCGATATTCCATATGGGAGAGGGTTTGGGTTCTCGCCACAAACGATTATCCAATTAGATGACTATAACACAGTAGATGGCTGTCAAGTAACCTTGCTTAAGGCCCATCAAAATATTGTGCATGAAACCTACCAAAAAGCTATGGTGGACATGGATAAAGTCGCTACAACCTCTAACGGTGCTTTTGGAGATCTTGATAGGAATGATTTGCACAAAGCTATTGTGGATGGTCGAAAGATTCACCATGCACAATATCAAAGTGAAAAAACAATAAAAAATAGAAGCGCTGTCCTTTATCGTTGGACCTTAATTATTCAAGCTAACTTGGAAGAGTTACTTGATGAGCAAGTAGATGTCATTCAGCGTATGTGGTCAGGTAAAGATGGGACAGTATTGGATCCTAACAGTCCGTTACAGTACATCGAACTAGAATTACCGGTTGGAAAAACATTTCAAGCATATGACCAGTTATTTGATTATTTGTCTTATAATGATGGTGATACCACATTTACATCTACACATGAAAATTATGCAGGACTTGATTTTTACAGTCGTTTAGTATTGCAGGATGAAAAAGGAGTAGTAGTAGGGTATGATACCTTATCCTCTCAGCAAGTAACTGCCGAGGGTATGCGTTCAGCACACGTTCTCATAGATTTTGTAAGAAAAACTAAAGACAAATCAGTTGTAGCTATCCCACGCGCATCGGGCCATAAAGCTTTTCAAAATAGAAAGACACATGAAGAGATGTCTATGGCATCTTGTTTCGCACAAGCTGCGGCTAATCAATTCACCTTAGAGGGATCCAGGGTACATCATATTGTACTTAATGACTTTAATTATGAAAAGTTGACAAAAAATGAAATTTACAAAGCCATGGAGGACGACTTTTCGATTGTTGATATCAGTGAAATATCTGTTAATGCACTACAGCCATATGGTGAGTTTGAAGAGGGAAAGGATCTTTACACTTTGATGCAAAAGAAAATATTCCTTATTCTGAACATCCTAAGAAATTATACCCTGGACGAAAATAGTGAAGGGGATATCAAGACAGCTTATCGGGAAACTGTAAAAAGATATTATAATTCTGACCATACAAAATCATCATTTATCGGTATGCCTCCCAACCGTTTCCCAATCATGACTAACTATCGTACAGAGTTAAAAATAGTGTTTGATGAAGCCAAAGGGCAACGTCGTGAAGGAAAGACGGACCGTGTGGAAAGAGTAATCGGACAGATTGAAGAATCATTGGATGGGAATATCAAAATTCTCGGAGCTCCGACAAGTCTCAAACCATCAGATAAGATTCAAACCTATTATGACTTTTCAAAAATTGGAGATCGCAGGCAAAAAAATGCTCAATTTGTAAATTTACTAAATTTCATTATTTCCCAATTCAAAGAAGGTGATTTATTGGTCATACATGGAGCTGACGTACTAGACAAGGAAATTTACAAAGCTTATGTTAATGCTGAACTAGAGCGATTAAAGAAGCGAGGAGGAAAAGTTATCTTCGCCTTCGATAATACAACCGAAGGAGCAAACACGAAGATATTTGATTTGAATAATGGTCATCTCTATACAAACTTTGATGAAGACTTTGGCTGGTCATTCATTGGACGAATTGAAAAAGGTAAATTTTCCCAACTAGAGGCAGCATTTAAGCAGCCGTTGTCTCAGAAATTACAAATTGATATTGAGATGACGGTTCCTGCTCGAGGTGTTTTTAGGTGTAATGAGAGATCGATACTGCACCTTATTGATGCATACCCCAAATTGTAAGGAAAGTTAAGATGAATAAAGTTCTAGAAAATCGAAAAAATCGTAAATATTTACGTCGAGGATTATTATTTGTATTTTTGGTGGTCGCCTATCTCTTTTTTGTCATAAGCACATTTATACAAGATAGCGATATTTTAGCCCATTCACAAACAATGATTGGTAAAGAGGTGAAATTCAAACTGTCCCAAGCAACAGGGGAAATCAAAAATTACTATGTATCTAAAAGCCGAGACGCTTTGATTGCTCGTATTACACTTAAAGAAAATCCAAGTACCCCTTTACCTTTAAGTGCGAGTTCCTATGTTGTCATGACAAAGACTGACACTGGTCAGAAGGAGATTCCTGCCTATTTTGGTCGTATGTCAACAGATGGGGATATGTTCGTCATTATCCCTAAGCCAAGTGAGGAAACTTACTCTATCATCGTTGCTAATCGAGATGTTGCTACTATTGAGACTGATAATAACCAAAGCAACAACAAGATAACTGTATTTGACCCATCAAATCGTGATTCTATTACTAAAATTCTTTCAGATGCAGATTATGATTTAGGAACTAACAATAAATCGGTAAGCAAAAAATCCAGTGAAGATAAGCAGACAGATACGATTGCCTTTAACATGACAGTCACCCCAAGACTGAAAGAGAAGGCATACCAACCCACGGTACTGGATGTTGAACATCTTTTAAGTGAGAAAGATGGTAAGACCTACTTCGACTTTGAGGAATACTGGAAGCTTGTTTATAAACAACCGTTAGTTGATAAGTATACTAAAAAGCAGAAAGAACTAAAAGATGAATTAAGCACGATAAATGCGAACATACAAAATGTTCAAAAGACTCTAGACCGAAACGAAAATGATCAGAATGCACAAAAAAGGCTTTCACAGCTTCAAAATGATTTGGAGGCTAATGAAGAAGCTATGGAAAAAGCATCTGTATCATTAAGAAATGCGCAGGTGCTAGAATACCAAGAAAGTTATTTCAATGATTACACAACAAAAATGTTTTATGTTGGAAAATAATATATATAGTAAAAAGAGCATAGTCAGCTCTTTTTTATATACTCAATAATCAAACCAAACGCTTTAGCCAAGCCCTTTGTTAGTTTTAAATAAGCGGTATTAATTTATATTACAATTAAATGTAGATTCAAAGAAAGGAGTTTTCTAAATGAAAACAACAAAATCGAAACTTTTAGCATCATTGCTCTTCGCAGGAGCTTTGATTACCTCTCCATCTGTTTTTGCAGATGGATCACAACCAACTACAACAGATACAACAACACCTGTTGTGGACACCAACGTATCATCTGATTTTACCCTGGGAAATGGTTCTAATTCTGGTTCAGTGACTCCATCGGTTGATACAACCAATAATAGTACCACAGAAAAACCAAAGGTAGATACTACAGGTGGAAATAGTACCACAGAAAAACCCCAAGGTAAAGACAATGCTGGGAGCTTAGATGGCGTACCAACTGATAAACCAGTAACACCAGATACATCATCAACTACAGACAAACCACAAAGAAAGGATAATGCAGGTAGTTTGGATGGTGTCCCAGCTGAAAAGCCAAAAACAACAGACGAGGCAAACGAACAAGGGAAGTCTCAAATTGGAACTACTTCAACTTCAACAGGTCAAACTGTGCAAGACGTGACCGCTCAAAATCCAGTACGTACCAATACAGGCGCTCAAATTGTTTCAACACGTGATGGTCAAGTGATCTTATCAGATGGAACAGTAACAAGTCCTGAAGCGATCGGCGCTAAGACTAATGCCGACAAGACTATTACGGTCACTAAAGAAGATGGCTCAACTGTGACGCTTCCTCACACAGGGGACAAAAATAAAGTAGCTCTTGGTATTTTAGGAGCTATGACTGCAGTAGCTGGTCTAACTTTGGCGTTTAAAAATAAAAAGAAAGCATAATCAATAAATATAAAGGGTATTTAAAGAATGACGTTAATCGAACAAGGTAAAGGATATTTTAGAAAATCTAAAGCGTATGGACTTGTCTGCGGTATTGCACTGGCAGGAGCACTCGCCTTCTCAGCTGGAAATGTTTCGGCGGATGAGGTGACAACACCAACAGATAGCCAACCAAGCACGGAACAGGCTAACGTGCAGCCTGCGTCAAGCAAAGCTAATAATAGCTATGCAGACCAAGCAAACACATCAACAGCTGCTCAAGAAGTAGCGGTTGATAACTCATCTGTCAAAACAGCGGTAGATGACGCCAAGCAAGCAGGGGTAGAAGTCGCTCAAGATGCTAAACAAGATAAAGGCACACCAACCAATACGGCAGGCCTCAATCAAGCCAAGGCTGAGATTGCACAAGACCAAGCTCAACAGGTAGACGCTATCAAACAAGCACAAGCGACACAGAAAGCTAATAACACAGCTTACAACGACGCTCAAACGGCTATCAAAGCCAACAATGATTACGTGTCTCAACAGGTCCAAGACCACGGATCTGAAACGACCGTTACTGTGTCTAACAATAACTCAACAGCTACGGATGGCACAGCGCAAGCCAACCAACAAGCGACAAAAATCGCTCAAGAACAGTTGTCTGAAAACAAACGCAATACAGACAGCTATGTGGCAGCCTTCAAGCGCTACCAAAATACGGTAGCTCGTGCTAATGAGGTCAATCAAGCCCTAGATGGGGCTATCACTGACCTTAAAAACAAATCTGTGAACGTGACGGTCAAAGACCAAGTCGTCAATACAGTTGAAGAAGTTGAAGCCCTCAACGCTCGTAACCAAGCAGCCATTCAAGCTGCGAACGATAAGGTCGAGGTCAATCGTGCTGTCTTACGTGCTTATGAAGAATTACAAAACACAAGCAACCAAGTCAACCAAGACGCAGATAGTAAAGGCAAGGAGTTGTCAGGTATCGGTGCAACTGTTAATTACAGTACGCAGACTGTAAAAACAACTCAAGAAGCTCAAGTTATCGCCCAGCAAAACCAAGCAGCATATAGCCAAGCAAAAGACAAACAGGCACAGTGGCAGGCTCAGTATCAAGACTTACAAAGTAAGACAGGCACTGAAGGCTATACCAAAGAAGTTGTCCTCCAAGCTCTTGATTTTGATCGTCCTAATCCACAAGCCCGTGTTAATTCTAGTGCTGCTGGGGCACAAGTTACCTCAACGGGCTATATTGGGACAACAAGTGGGACATCAGGATATGCTCGTATCTTGGATTCAACAGGTGTCTTGAAATACTCCAACGTTGGGGCTGGTTGGTCTACTTCGCTTGATTACCATGACTTGCAGGGTATTACCGCTACCACAGCTGACGGACAAGTGCGTAACATCACTCGTATTCACCGTGAGTTTCGAATTATCCAAAACGGGGCGACGGGTCTTGTTAATGTCTATGTTTTGAACGACCCGACAGAAGGATTTGTAGTTTCTCGTAATAACGGACTTGATGATAATAAAGACTACATGAACTTTTCTGTAACTGATACGTACTACTACAATGTCAACGGACAAGAAGTTGCGTTTACAGCGTCAGAAAAAGCACCTATCGCCATCACTTACTCATCACTTAATAATAACCCTATCGGACGTGAGGGAGCTAAAGCTGTGAACGGTCGTATGGTAGAAATCAATGGTTCTACGGTCACTGTGCATGACGATGGCTACGCTTATGCTTCCAACTATAACCGTCCTCAAGATGTAGGTGCTGATTGGGATACATCAAGCTCACCTAGTCAATATAAGGGAGCTACTATTGGATACTTCACATCAGGGTCTGCTTTTAATACAGAGTTTATCCAGTGGGACGGGCCCGAAGATTCGAGAGGACAGACCTATTGGTTTGCGACCAACACCCGTGTCGTTTCACCTGTGTCACAGCCTGGTATTTCCGCTAATTTGACTAAAACAAATGTTGACCCTGTTACAGTTGACCCTGTATCGGCTGAGCTGGTTAAAGCTACTAATCCTGAAAAGCCAACCTTGAGCTTAACAACGGTATCTGAAACACAAAATCAGATTATCAAAGCAAGCTATCATGATTATAAGTTGCAGTACAAACCAACTGTACTCAAAACACAAACTAATAGTGACGGGGCAAATACAAATAGCTTGACAGTTGCCAAGGGTGACTTGCAAGAACACAAGCTGTCTTATGAAAATGTCCTAGCCAACATTAAAGTAGGTGATACAGTGACAATCACCGATCCGCTTGATGGTGGCGTTGGGTCTGATAGCGGACGTGCGCTTGAAGAAGCTAAAGCCAAAGGCTGGACGACAGCTAACTTTGATGAAGCCTCAAACACTTACACGTTTAGCTATGTCTATCAAGGGAAGTTTATTGAAGCACCTGTCCTTTATGTGAAACCTGAGTATGACAAAGGTCTCTATAAGAACACCTACAACGTCAAGGCAGGTGATTATAGCGTCTACTCAAACACAGTAACCTATAAGACCCCTGATAAACCAACACCAACCAAGACTGTCACTGACAACTCAGGTGCTGGCATTGACGGGGCTACTATCTTTGATAAGCATGTCAACTACGGCTTAACTACTGATTACAGCCCATACAGCAGCCTTACAGCGTCTAAAGAGGCGATTGCTAAAGGATTTGGTATTTTGGATGACGTGCAAGATGGTGCGTTTACGGTTGATGTTGACAATATTACTATCAAAGATAGACAAAATAAGGACGTGAAAGCACTCTTTGATATGTACCATGTTTTGTCTGACAAAGGACGTACAGAAGCCGTTTCAAACTTCCTCAAACAAGCAGGACTTGAGCCAAAAGGTGAGTTTTACTTGTGGGTTGCTAAAGATCCAGTGAAGTTCTATTCGGACTATGTGTCGAAGAATAGAAACATCACAATCAATCTCCCAGCGACACTTAATGTGGCAGACGGTGAAAAGGTTGAGAACGATTTCCAACAAATCGATTTTGGAAATCCTTATGTTTCAAACCTTGTCGTAAATACCATCCCAACCGTGCAACCTGAAAAGCACGCCTTGGACGCCAAAGATGAAACTAAAGTCCTTGATGGTCAAGAAGTGAAAATCGGTGACTATATCCATTATCTTCTTGATGGGGTGACCGTTGGTAAACACCATGAGACTTTATGGCAATATGATGGTCTTGATAAACTCGATACCGCTCATGATCGTTACACAGGCAACTGGAAAGGTGTCATCACAGGTACAGAGTATACCGCTAAAGAAGACATGACCTTGCCATATGATGTGACCACTAAAGACGGTCAAGTGATTAAAGCAGGCGATAAAATTGCCAAAGGGACAGAGTATCAATTTGTCTTTAATTTCGACCAAGACACTAACAGTGACTTTATCAATAAGATTATTAAAGTCACTTGGGACGCTGAAAAAGGTGAGTGGGCTTACACCATTGATAAAGAGTTCCTTAATTCACTAGGGGTTGAAGGGACATTTGACGCTGATTTTTATATCGAGGTTGAGCGTATTGCAGCTGGAGAAGTTGAAAATACCTTTATCAACACGGTCAATGGTAAAGAAATGGTCGCAAAAGTGACCACTCACACACCTGTAAATCCAACACCTGAGACACCAACGCAAGCACCACAACAACCACAACTCCCACATACAGGTGAAATGGCTTCTGTGGGACTTGCAGGTCTTGGTGCGATGTTGCTAGGTCTTGGTGGTTTACTTGGTTCAGTACGTAAGAAAACAGAAGACATAGACTAAAGTCTCATCTTGCCTAATCAAGTTAAATTTGATAAGACGTAAGACTTGAGAAAGGCAAAACAAAAACTTGGTATTGAACTACTGGGTTTGCTATATCAGGATTCGCTCCCTGGTATGGCTTTGGGAAGGAATGTCTATTTTTACATTTTCAAATGTTCCTTCCCTGTTAAATTTACTCAATTGACTGATATGTTAAAGACAATTAGAGCGGTCGCTATATATATCAGTTAGTAACAAGTGCAGTCGGTGCTTAACAGGGTTCGAGACCTTGGCTTGTTGTAGGCTGAAAAAGCCACTTATATCACATAAAGGAGAAAACGAATTGGAGATTAAACAAGGAGGGCAAAAATACTATTCTGTCTTAATTCAAATTAGTATCCAGCAGATTATTTGGTTAGTTCCTCAAGAGAATGGAAAGATAGCCTGGTCGGATAACTTTAAAGATGTGAGATTTTTTTCTAGTTATGAGAAGGCTAAGAAAACTGTTGAAGAACATTTTTTAGAAGCGTTTGGTTTTATCGGCTCGTATAAGATTATTGAGTTTACTCGTCAAGAGCTAGTTGACTTTGACATTTTAACGCTTGAGTAGCTTTTATCATTGTTTTATTTCATGAAATTAAAGTAAAGGGAGGTAAATAAATGTTGATCCAGAAACAAGGTAAAGGGTACTTTAGAAAATCAAAGGCTTACGGTCTCGTCTGTGGGATAGCACTAGCTGGAGCCTTGGTCTTCTCAGCTGGCAATGTCTCAGCTGATGAAGTCACCGCAACAGATAGCTCAAATGGCTTAGCCGTCGTGACAGACCATACGCAAGATAATACACAAACAACTCATACAGCACAAGTAAGTAATGACATGCAGCCAGTGTCAAGTGAGGCTAATAAGACATACACTGACAATGAGAATACGTCATCAGCTGTTCAAAACGTAGACCAAGATAAACAAGTAAGTAAAGACATGCAGCCAGTATCAAGTGAGGCTAATGAGACATACACTGACAATGAGCATACGTCATCAGCTGTTCAAAACATAGACCAAGATAAACATTTAAGTGGTGTGGTTCACGAAGTAGAATCGGATGATGCCTTCACGATTGACCATGCTATTAAAGTAACGGACAAGCAACAAGATGGGCTAACCATTAGAACTATTACTTGGGACGGCAATGGTCCTTATCACCTAGAAAAGGCTGTCAACCAAATTAAAGATGGTCAATTCCCGATTTGGACTAAGGAGGCTATTTCAGAAGAGGCAACCAAACGCCAAATTTCTGTCATCGTTACAAGTGGTTTCTGGCAGCTGGAGAATGGTGATAATGCTTGGAGTCAAAAAGAGATTAATGCGGGTAAAACAGGTATCTTGTACTCAGATGGCAACGGTCATGTGGGAGCAACTACTCTAAACAACACTAGCATTAACCAGGTGTTTGAGCTGCAAGGTGAAAACGGTTGGAATACTGGGGCATTTGGTGCCTTCGTTACTAATGGGAAACTTGAACCATCCTTCGGTAAAGATAGTCGGTGGCAGGGTGACCCTAACGAGAAAAATGGACGAACACTTTTTATTGAGTATAAGGATGGGAAACAAGAAATTGTTATCATCAATGGTCATACGTCAAAGAAGACAGGTTATTCTCACAATGACATTGTTGATTATGTACAGCAAATTGGACTAGATAACATCAAATTAGCATTCCTACTAGATGGTGGTGGGTCAACACGTGGGTACACTAAATCAGATGATGGCAAGCAGAGTATTGTTGGTTCCTTTGTTGATAATCGTCGAGTAGCTACTTACCTTTACCTCACTAAAGAGTCTCCTAAAGAGGAAACTTTGAACGAGACCAATAAAGATAAAGTTTCTAAAAACGAGAGCCAATCAATTACCTACCAACAATGGAAAAATGCAGTTGATAACAATATTGAAACTATTCCAGGAACAGCCTATAAAAACACTAATACAGATGAAGTGGTAGAAAGTTCTCAGACTATCCCATACAACACTCGCTACGTATCAGACGAAACTGTAGAAGCGGGTGTGCGCAAGATCATTACTCAAGGTGAAAATGGGACCAAAAATATCATCACCACCTACAAACGTCACAATGGCGTGCATACTGGAAAATATACCACAAGTGAAGCCATCTCTAAACAGCCAGTAGATAAAGTTGTTTCAGTTGGGACCAAGGCTGTTGTATCGTCAACCATTATCCCTGTTGTTGAAAAAGTTCGTGAAAATGCCAAAGTTCCAAGAGGACAACGAACAACTCTACAAGAGGGTAAAGAAGGTAATGTAACGACAACCACATCTTATAAACTTTTGCCAGATGGCAATCTATCCTCAAGTATCACCGAAGCACGTGAGGAAATGGAACCACATATTATTGAAGTAGGGACTGGTGAAAATGTTGTATTACCTATTGTTACAAATTACGTTGGTGATGATAGTCTTGCAAGGGGGGCTATTCAAGTCATTCAAAGTGGTGAAGCACATGTAGAGGACGTGACTGGCAGAGTGTTGACAGAAGGAGCACCACGTATCATTCATATTGGAACTCGTCCGCAAGTTAGTGAAACAGATGGACTGCGCATGACAACAACCTATAGTGTCAATCCAGCTACTGGAGAGTTGTCAGAAACAAGCACAGCAATCCCTCTAGTAGCTCCTAGTCAAGATGAACTACCAGATGGAGTCGTATTACCTATTGTTACAAATTATGTTGGTGATGATAGTCTTGCAAAGGGGGCTATTCAAGTCATTCAAAGTGGTGAAGCACATGTAGAGGACGTGACTGGCAGAGTGTTGACAGAAGGAGCACCACGTATCATTCATATTGGAACTCGTCCGCAAGTTAGTGAAACAGATGGACTGCGCATGACAACAACCTATAGTGTCAATCCAGCTACTGGAGAGTTGTCAGAAACAAGCACAGCAATCCCTCTAGTAGCTCCTAGTCAAGATGAACTACCAGATGGATATGTGGTAGTTGATAATCCGACTGAGCAAAAAAATCAGATTGACAGGGATGGTTTATCAAACGTTCTGGACAAATCTAGCAGTAGTTCAAATGCCACAGAGAATCAAAATAAATTATCAGTTGATATGACAAAAAAGGCGATATCATCACCTTCAACACAGCGCATAAAAGAAGTAGGGATCCTTCCACACACTGGTGAAAAAGCAACATCAGCTATTGCTACAGCAGGTGCAGTTATTCTAACTACTGCACTAGGTATGCTTGGTTTTGCTAAGCGTAAAGAAAACAATTTTTAAATATCCAGGATATTCCTAGACCTAACGAAATCGTTCTTCAAGCTCATCCCTTTTAAACTTGCTGATAGAGCAGTAGTTAAGAGAGAAGAATAGGAGCTATAATGAACAAAAGTAAGTATGAGAAAATGTATCGTGATACGTTGTTGGTGAAAGAAAACCTTAAAGATATTATTGACGGAAAAACACTGTTAAAGAAGTAGCCATGATTAGGATAAGTATAGCTATCTGAAGTTGTTTAAAAAGAAAGAGAGGAGACAGACTGATATGCCTATTACAGAAAGAAAAGTATTCTTACAAACTTTAAAAAATGCGAGAAGCAGAGTTATCCTATTGGATCGACTAAAATCATCTATACTTAACAATACAGCAGTCGATCTAGAAACAGTACCATTTGCAGGAACTAATTCTACTAATTTGGATGAAGCGATTCAATGTTACATCAATTACGGAGAATTGCCAATAAGTGGCAAGCTAAATGATTTCTGGAAAGCATATGAACAAGCCTTAGCAGATGAGGAGAAAAAACATGGAAACAGGAATTTGTAGACGATGTGGATGTAATTGGATTACGCCATGTCTTGATGATGATTGTGGTGCTTTATCAGAAACATACCTAGAAACACCGATTGAAGATATAGAGCTATCTGTTAGAACGTATAACTGTTTGAAGAGAGCAGGCAAGAATACTTTAGGAGATATATCTTCTATGACTATTGATGAACTAAAAAACATAAAGGGAATAAATGAAAGCTCTATAATTGATGTGGTGTCTATATAGACAAGGATAGCAAATTAGTTAGGACAATAGGGTTAGGCAAAACAGGGAGGACAAAATGGCAAGAATTGGTTACGCTAGAGTAAGTACAATCTCTCGAAAAGTCATGACATCAACTGATAAAAATGCTATAATATAATACATAAAACATCCTCTAACTAAAGCGCATAAGCGTTTCACGTCAGAGAGGTAGTTATTTTTGCCTAAACAGTATA
>ERZ507021.152-NODE-152-length-43872-cov-46.9835_pt1 | contig 43872 bp, 38 predicted proteins | sample MGYA00512877_ERZ507021 | MGnify/ENA metagenome assembly ERZ507021 | reverse complement strand
GGAAAGTCTTTGAATAAAAAGAGTTGAGAGATAGTTTACGGCTGTCCTTTTGGAAAAGTCGCCAGTGATTCTTCAAGGCTCGATAGGGTAGTGACTTCTTATCGAACTGGTTCATAATGGCAATTCTTGTCTTTAAAAAGGCTCGACCAAGGTGCTGGATGATGTGGAAACGATCAAGAACGATTTTGGCGTTTGGAAAGAGTCTGTGGGCTAGTGGGATATAGGCTCCAGACATATCCATCGTGATAAACTGCACCTTTTGTCGAGCTTTCAATGGATACTTCAAAAAGTAGTTTCGTATAGTGGTTTGGCGGCGATTATCAAGGATGGTTATGAGTTCGTTTGTCTCATAATTCTGCGCCACAAAAGCCAATTTCCCTTTCTTGAACCCAAACTCATCCCAGGACATAACAGCTGGAAGTTTGTCATAATGTTTCTTGAAAGTGAACTGGTCAAGCTTACGATAGACAGTGGACGTCGACACACGAAGTCTTCTGGCAATATCAGTTAGTGACACCTTCTCAGTTAGGAGTTGTGTAACCTTTTGTCGGACCAGATTAGAGATTTGGCAGTTTTTCTCAACGATAGATGTCTCAGCCACCGTTACTCTCTTACAACTTTTGCACTGGAAACGACGTTTTTTCAGACGTAGTAGAGTTGGAGTTCCAGCTTGCTCGAGAAGAGGGATTTTAGAGTTTTTTTGAAAGTCATATTTGATCATCTTTCCATGGCAGTGAGGACATGATGGTGCAGGGTAATCGAGTTTTGCTTGAATCTCGATATGAGTGTCAGTTTCAAAAACAAGTGAAATAATGATATTTTGGTCTTTAATTCCGATTAATTCTGTGGTATTCTTAATAAGTCTCATAAGTTCTTCCTAATGATGGTTTTGTCGCTTTTCATTATAGTTCTTATGGGACTTTTTGTGTACACTTAAAAAGCTCTATAATCTCTACAGTGGTTTTACCCACTACAGAAATTATAGAGCCATAAATAATTGACCGTCAGTCTCGGAAGCGAAGGCTTACGGTTTTTATTTTTCCTTTTATGCTATCAATAACTCATAATTCACCTTGTCATTAATTTGGCTTTTTGTTAAGATGAAAGAGAAAGTGAGCGTATACAATTGGTAGTATCATTGGAGGATTAAGACATGGCACGTATTTTACAGATTGAGGACAATGAGGATATCCAGAATATTCTTTTTAACTTGTTTTCTGAAGAACATGATATTATCCAAGCCTACTCTGGGACCGAAGGAGAGCTTGTGTTTCAAAGTCAAGAGATTGATTTGGTTCTCCTAGATATCATGTTACCGGGTAAAGGTGGCGAAGAAGTGCTTAAGTTTATCAGGCAAAGAAGCTCTGTTCCTGTTATTATGCTGACAGCCTTGGGTGACAAGCACTTGATTAGCCAGTACTTACTTGATGGTGCAAATGATTATATCGTTAAGCCCTTTGATCTTGAAGAAGTTTATGCGCGTGTCTCGGTTCAACTACGTGAACACAGCAAGGGAAGTGATAGGCCTGATAACATCTATCAAGTCAAAAATATCACGATAAACTCAGACAGTTTTGAAGTCTCCTGTCAGGGAAAAGTCATTCGTTTGGGTAAGAAAGAGTTTCAAATTTTCCACACACTCCTTCAAAATCCAAAGAAAATTTTTACTAAAGATGACCTTTATGAGACGGTTTGGGAAGCCCCTTATCTATCATGTGATAATACATTGAATGCACAGTTGAGTAATCTACGTAAGAAATTAGCCCAAGTGGATGCGGGTACGGAGTATATCGAAACGATTTGGGGCTTAGGTGTGCGACTTAAAGGAGAAGACTGATGGAAGGACTGCTTATTGTATTGATAGGACTTCTTCTAGGAGTAACTACCTGTCTAGTTCGTTACTATTTGGCTGTAAAATCTCTCTCAAAGCAGATTGAAGAAAAGCTAGTTGAAGAAAGTCATCGACGAATTACTTTGAAAAACCAGCCAAAATCATTGGTTACCCTAACGAATCGGATTGAGTCTCTCTTTACCCAAATTGAAAAGACTAAGCTTGTCGCTGTCCAAGAAAAGAAAACCATGGATATGGCTATCAGTAATATTGCCCATGATATACGAACACCACTAACAGTAGCGAGCGGCTATGCTCAGCAAAGTCTTCGAAGTAGTAGGGAAGATGATATGGCTATGGAGAAGATTTCTAAAAATCTATTGACTGTTTCAAAGCGTTTGGAAGCCTTGTTGGAATATCGACGATTAACAGAGGGGGCCATCCAACCACAATTTCAAGATGTGGACTTTTCTCAACTTGTGGTTAAGTCTATCCTACCTTACTATGACATGTTTCAAGAGACAGGGATTACACTAGATATTCAAGTAACCCCTGATATCCAATGCGAAATGGATCCAGATATTTTTGAACGTCTATTTCAGAATATTATCAGTAACGTTCTAAAACATGGTAAGACTCAAGCTCATCTGACATTGCAGAAAAAGGACGATGGCATTTATTTGTCAGTTAGTAATATGGTACAACAGACGATACAGCATCTAGACCGACTAACGACCCGCTTTTATTCTGAAAACCTGTCAGACACCGAGGATTCCTCTGGACTTGGACTTTATATCACCGAACACTTAGTCCAAGTCTTAGAGGGTGAGTTGCATTTGTCCTATGAGAATGAATGGTTTTATTTAACAGTGAGATTATGAAAGCATAAACTTTATGTTTTTTATAATCTTTTTGCAACTTTGAGGGAAAAATAAAAATTAGAGAATTGCAATATAAAAATAATTTAGTTTTCATTGTAAAATTTTAGAATGTATCGTTCTATCTGGGTTCTTAGTCGGTGCAGTTGTTATTTCTCTAATGAACCAAACAAGTGCTTCTGCAAAAACTGATAATGATTATCAATATAGCAATGTTATTTTTGGATTTAAAAATAAGAAAAATAAAAAAAGTAAGGACATTCCTACTTATAAGATGTCAGAAACTTTTAAAATTGCAGATGTAGAATACACAATTCATACTAAAGAAGTCGTGTAAAATGTAGGTGGCGAATTTGGTATGAATGCAAAAGGTTCATATCTTATTCTAAACGTAACTGTAAAAAATAACGGTACTAAGGCTATTACAGTATCTGATTCTGACTTTAAGCTAGTTAAAGATAAAACAGAGTATAAAACTGATTCAACAGCAGGAATCTATGCAAATGATGATGCAAATCTTTTCTTTACCAGTGTTAATCCAGAAAATGAAGTGACTGGTAATGTTGTTTTTGATTTGAATCCAGATACAATCTCTGATACTAATTTGAAATTAAAAGTTGATGCTGGATTTGGAAACTCAAATAAAGCATTTGTGAAAATCAACGAATGATAACAAGAAATCAAAATAACATCGAGCGTGTGCACGATGTTATTTTTGTTCTCATAAATCTTGTTTTTCAAAAGTAATCAAGCCCAAAGCTGTGAATGCTAAGATAAATCCTACTGCCACGATTGCAGTATTTTGAATGATAGTTTTATCTGCGGTCAGGGCGTAATTAAAGTTGAGTGACAAGTATTTCAAAATTTCTACTTTAGGGAAGATTGCTGCTGGTACGGTTAAAGCTACTAAACCAAGGGTGTAGGTCACAAAGGTTGTCACGATGGAATGTGTGAGGTATAGGGCAACCGTGGTCAGACTTACCCAAGCCAAATTACACAAGAATTGGAGAAGGAAAGTCAAGGCAAAGTTTCTAACAAAGTGATCAGGTACAGTTCCGAGACCATGGCAAAGTGTACCAAGGATGAAGGCAAGACCGTAAGACAAGAGGAGTTGTCCTAAAGTAATTGCTACAATGACTGTTGCCTTGGCAAAGAAGAACCCGCTCCGTGAAATACCAGAGGTGAGATTATTCTTATATAACTTTTGCGCAAGGTCAACGCCCAAAATAATAGAGACAACAATCAAAGTGAAGAGGACTGTCATGGAGATACTACTAGAATAATTAATCAGTGATCCGACACCAGTCCACGAAGAGGCGCTTCGAACGGCTTGTTTTGCCCCAGTTTCTACGCCTACATGACCTGTGCCTCCTAATAGGACACCAGAAATAATGTTTAGGGCTAGGATAATTTCAGAAATCCAAAATCCTTTAGAACGGAAGAGCCGATAGAAATCGGCGTGAATAGTGTGTAACATGGCTCTACCTCCTTTCTGAATCTACTAGTTGTGTGAAGTAGTTTTCTAAGTCTTGACGTTTGTAGTAAATTTCATCGATCTCAACTTCTTGTTTAACCAGTTCTTTGACAATTGCCTTTATAACATGGGATTTGTCAAAAATATGAATTTCATTGTCGCCGTTAACCACTTTGAAGTGTTGATGGAGTTGGTCTTGGAGAATGCGACTAGCCAGGGCTAATTGGTTAGTTTTAAGAACGATATAGTCTTCGCTGAGATGTTCGAATTCGTCCTTAGTGATTTCACGGATGATTTGACCGTGATCAATAATGCCAAAGCGGGTTGAAACTTGATAGAGTTCAGACAAGATATGGCTAGAGATGAGAACTGTCATACCTTGCTCTTCGCTCAATTTTTTAATCATTTGGCGGAATTCTTTGATAGCAACTGGGTCGAGACCATTAATCGGTTCATCTAAAATAAGTAGGTCTGGTTTTGCAATTAGTGCAATAGCGATACCTAGACGTTGCTTCATACCCAGTGAGAAACTGCGAAATTTCTTCTTGTCAGTGTGACCAAGTCCAACCGTATCAAGGATTTCTTCAATGACCTTGTCAGGATTTGGAACGTGATGAATCTTGCAGTAGTAACGTAGATTTTGACGTGCGTTGAGATGATTAAGGGCGACGGGTGTTTCAATCACAGAACCGACACGTTTCAGTGCGTGGGTCCACTCTGATTTGGAAGTAGAGTGAAAGAGGGAAACACTACCTTGACTTGGACGGATGAGTTTGGTGATGACCTTAATCAGTGTCGTCTTACCTGCCCCATTTCTTCCGATAAGGCCATAGACCTCACCCTTTTCTAAGGTCAGGTTTACTTTGTCTAGAGCTAGATGTTGGCCGTAACGTTTAGTCAGATGTCTGACCTCAAGTACCTTTTTCATGATAAGCCTCCTTTCGCTTATTTGATACCGCTTTCTTTTCATCTTTATTGTAATATATAGTCATAAAATAAACATCAAGAAATTCTCAAATGTTTCTTAAATTTTTCAAGAAATCATGAAAATGACGGGGCTTAAAGTCTGATAGTGTGTGCTGTAATCTAGGATTAAGGTAAGGCCTCTCTCTTTGTGCTATAATGAAGAAAAACGTTGAATGTAAAGTTTATTTTTGCCTTTTACTAGGAGTCTTTTATGACAAACTATTTAGTCCAGAGGTTTCTCTGGTTTCGTGAGCGAGGCTTCGTCCAAATTACGCAGAAAACCTTGGTTTCGCTCTTTCCCTTTTTCCTATTTTCAGGAATTATTCGAGTGATTTCGCTATCCGTCTTTTCAGAGCTTGGCTATATCAATCAGCTGTTTTCAGTTTCAGACTGGTTACCAGCCTTTAAGATAACTGGTCAGGTGCTCAACAATCTTTCCAGTTTTCTTGGTGGTTTAGCGGGTCCCTTGTCAACCTACTTTGCAGGAAAATACACGGCTGGTCACTACGGTAGAAGTACTGGTACGGCTGGTGTGACCTCCCTTTTAGTCAGTTTGACAATAGGATCGCAGGAGTTGTTAATGTCTCCAATAAACGATGGCGATTTGACACGTATCAATTTACCAGCTTCGATTAATATTATGCTGGCTATCTTCGTGGGTTATCTGGTTGGCCAGATTTTTCGCTTTTCAAGAGCTAGTGATGATCAGATTGTGGACAAGGACTATATTTATCAACCTAAGACAGTTCGTCCCATTTTTTTATCACTAATTCTGGCGGTTGGTCTTAATATTCTTTTGTTTGTTGGAGAGCAACTTAATGTATTTCAGACTATAGGTCAATATGTATCGAAAATCACTGTCACCCATAACCATCTATTCTCAACCTTTATGATGGGACTTTTGAGCACTTTCTCTGCTTGGGTTGGAAATAGTCAGGCTTTTGCCCTAAATTCTATTGCCGAGGATAGTTTTGCCTTGGAGAATTTGACCTATGCCGTCTCCCACCATACGACGACTGGGCTTCCTCACCTTTATACGCTAACAAATCTTTATCATAGTTACGGCTTGGTTGCTGGTATTGGATCAGGTCTGGCTCTCTTGGTGGCTCTACTCTTAAAATCAACCAGCTTTAAGGATAAGAAGGTGAGTCTTCTAAGTGTTTTCCCTAGCCTCTTTAATAATGGGACTCCCTTGATGGTAGGGATACCGGTCTTACTAAATCTGGTTTATCTAATTCCTTTTCTTCTAGCACCTATGGTCAATATGGGAATAGCAGCGGTGGCTTTGGCTACTCGCCTCATGCCTGCGGCGGTTTATCCTGTACCAGATGGCACGCCGAGCCTTCTTTTCGCCTTTATTGGAACTGGTGGTAGCCTGCGGGCACTTGCTGTTAGCCTGCTCTGTTTTGCGGTTGATGTTGCAATCTTTATTCCCTTTGTTCATCTGTCTAATAAGGTGCAACACGGTTTGAAAGAGGAAGGAGAAAGCAATGAAGTTCAGTAAAAAAACGAAGTTGGCCTTTATCCTTGTGGTGGTCTTTCTCATTGGTTTGGCTGTTCCGTCTTATAGTTGGACTAGGAAAAATGTCAAGGAAATAGAGACTTTCTATAATTCAAAATTGTCCCCTATTATCATGATTCCAGGGAGTTCCGCTACAGAAAATCGCTTTGATGGCTTGGTACGTAAGCTCAATCAAGATCGTCCTGGGGCTAAGCATAGCCTCCTAAAGGTCAAGGTTTGGAACAATGGTCGTATCACCTTTGAAGGAAAAATCAAGAAAAATGACAATGAACCTATTATTGTTATCGGATTTGAAAATAACAACGACGGCTACAGCAATATCAAAAAACAAGCCAAGATGATGAATCAGGCCTTTGAAACCTTGCAGAATAAATACAATTTCAATAATTTCAAAGGTCTGGCCCATTCCAATGGTGGTTTGATTTATACAGACTTTATTGAAAATTATCTTAGCGACTACGATGCCAAGATAAACTCACTCATGACTATCGGGACGCCCTATAATTTCACTGAAACCAATATCAAAAATAAATCGGTCATGCTTGCGGATTTCATAGCTGGTAAGAAGAATATTCCGTCCAGCCTACATGTCTATTCAGTAGCAGGGACTATCACTTATGATTCGGATGAGTTGGTGCCTGATGCTAGTGTTTCCGCTGGGAAATATATCTATCAGAATCAAGCAAAAAGTTATACTGAAATCACAGTTACAGGTGAAGATGCTCAACATTCAGATTTACCAACAAATGATGAAGTAGTGGAACTGGTCAAACAACATATTGAGGGGCAGGGTGTCCCTAAGAAACAAAAGACCAAACTAGAGCCTCAGTAAGTGAGAATAATATAGCTTATCAGTTCTAGTTGTTTATCATCAAACATAATCAGATAGAGGCTATAATGGCCCTATCTTTTTTTAGTGATAAGATTGACTCCTCAAGCTGTTGTAACTCCTTGTTTTACAACTTTCTTTTTGTTATAATTAAGAAAAATAGCAAAGAAGAATGAGAGGTCCCAAATATGCAAATTCCAAGTCGCTTTACCATTGCAGTTCATATTTTGACTCTTATAGCACAAAATAAGGGAAATGAAACTAAGTTAACCAGCGACTTTATGGCTGGTAGTGTGGGAGTTAACCCTGTTATTATCCGCAAAACCTTGTCTCAATTAAAGAAAGCAGACTTGATTTTTGTTCAAAGGGGAAGCGGAGGAGCCACGTTAGCCAAGACACCAGAGGAGATTAACCTTTTGCAGGTTTATCGTGCGGTGGATTGCATCGGTCCAAGTGGCCAACTCTTTAGTTTTCATGACAATCCTAATCCAGCATGTCCAGTAGGACGAAATATTCATGGGATCTTGGACCAAAGCCTAGAAGACGTTCAAATGGCAATGGAAAAAGAGCTTGAAAATAAAACTTTGGCTGGTATTTTAAAGAATGCTAAGGGCAACTGGAAAGAAACTGAAGCTTGATTTTTTAAATTTTAAATGATAAGAAATCGAAAGTTATTCGGTTTTTTTAAAAATCGAGTTGTAATAATTGACATTACAATAAAATCAAGTATAATAATGTCATATAAATGATTACAACAAAGGAGAAAATCATATGACATACGACTACAATAGTAAGATTTATTTAGCAGAGGCAGTTTTAAATGTGAAAGACTTGGCTGGTCAGACGGCCTTTTATACACAGATTATTGGACTTGAAATCCTAACCCAAACTGCAACAGAAGTTATTTTAGGAGCTGGAAACAAGCCTTTGGTCCATCTGATTCAGACCAATCGTGAGGAAGCGGTCAAGTCTAGTTATGGTCTCTACCATATGGCAATCTTGTTGCCGTCTCGTGAGGATTTGGCAGATGTTTTCAAACATATTGCTGAGCTGGACTATCCATTTGTCGGTGCAGCTGACCATGGTTATAGTGAAGCCCTTTATTTGGAAGACCTTGAGGGCAATGGTATTGAGCTTTATAGAGACAAGCCAGTCGCTGAATGGGATATTCGTGAGGATGGTCGCATCGTTGGTGTCACAGAAGAACTATCAGCTCAAGAAATTTACGAGATGGGACGTAAGGTTGAGCCTTTTGTGATAGCTAAGGATACTCGCATGGGGCATATTCATTTATCGGTCAAAGATAGTCAGCTAGCAACGACTTTCTATCAGGATGTTTTGGAGCTAGCAGATAAGTTCACCATTCCAAGTGCTAGTTGGATTGCTTCAGGTGATTACCACCATCACCTTGCGGTCAACGAATGGGGCGGAAAAAACTTGTCTAAACGTGACAAAGATATGCCTGGTCTTGCTTACTACGTCGTTGAAGTGAAGAACAAGGAAGACTTGCTTGGTATAGCAGAACGTGCTAACAATCGTGGAGCTGAGGTCAAATGGTCATCTATTAATGAGTTAACAGTTGAGGATAAGGATGGTATTTTGACACGAGTAAGAAAAAATAGTAATAACTAGTGAATTTTAAGTCGTAACTATTGACATTACATTTAAAACAGTTATAATAGTTATTGTAATCAAAGTTATTACAAAATAGCTTAGAAATTTTAACAATTAACATTTATCATAAAGAAAGAGAGAATAACTATGACCTACTTTACAGACTTACAAACAAAACGCCGTTCAATCTATGCTTTGGGAAAAGACCTTGAGCTCTCTAACCAAGAATTGATTGAGACCATTCAAGGAGCTGTCCTTAACACACCTACAGCCTTCAACTCACAAACATCACGTGTGGTGATCTTGCTGGATGAAGAATCAGATGCTTTCTGGAATGAAATCGCTTATTCAGAGCTTGAAAAAGTAACGCCAAAAGAAGCTTTTGAGGGAACAAAAGAACGTTTGGCAGGTTTTGCTCAAGCTAAGGGAACAATCCTTTTCTACGAAGACCAAGAAGTAGTGACAGGCCTTCAAGAGCAATTCCCACTTTACGCTGAAAACTTCCCAATTTGGTCAGAGCAAGGTCATGGAATCGCCCTTTATGCGACATGGTTGGCCTTGGCTGAGAAGAATATCGGCATGAACGTACAACACTACAACCCACTTGTTGATGCACAATTAGCTGAAAAATATGATATCCCAGCGAACTGGAAGCTTCGTGCCCAAGCACCATTTGGTCAAATCGTAGCACCAGCTGGAGATAAGGACATCCAAACAGAAGGCCGTTTCAAAGTTTTTGGTGACAAGTAATTACTTTAACTCGGGCAGTCAGTTTGACGATTGGCTGTACTATGACTAAACATTATCAAAATGATAAGACAAAAAAGTAGCAGGATTGAGAAATCTTGTTATTTTTTCTATCCTAAGACCAATTTACTAAAACTGCAGAATAATGGACAACTAAAGCAAAGTTTTGAGCAGTCGTTTTTTGATAGCTATAAGCCACACGTTGGAAAATACTTATTACGAAATCTTAATCTTGAATATGCTTTTTATTAATAGAGGTATAAAAACACAGAAATAGCTCTATTTTTGTCCTGTAGTATGGTATAATAGTGCGGTATTTCTCAGAAAATGGAGTATAAAAATGAGTATTTTTCGTAAAAAGAATGTCGGTTTGGCTCAAACCGAGATGAAACGGCATCTGACCCTTAGGGATGTCGTCCTCTTGGGGATTGGTGCCATGGTCGGAACCGGTATCTTTACCATTACTGGTACCGCAGCATCAACCTTGGCAGGTCCAGCCCTGATTATTTCGGTTTTGATTTCAGCCGTTTGTGTGGGTATGTCGGCTATTTTCTTTGCTGAGTTTGCCTCACGCTATCCATCCGCCGGTGGCGTTTATGGTTATCTCTATGCTTCTTGGGGTGAGTACCCTGCTTGGATGGGCGGATGGCTTACAATGATCGTTTTCATGAACGCCGTGTCTAGTGTTGCCTCTGGTTGGGGAGCCTACCTCAAGGGGCTCTTGGCGAGCTTTGGTCTACAGCTCCCCAAGGCTATCAGTGGCCCTTTTAATCCGAGTCAAGGGACCTATATTGACCTATTGCCAGTCTTGGTTTTGGTGCTTGTGACGGCTCTCCTCCTCATGGATTCTAAACAAGTTCTTCGTTTGAACTCACTCCTAGTGGTGCTTAAGTTCTCTGCCTTGGCGGTTTTCATCCTGGTTGGTCTTTTCCATCTGAATCCAGACAACTGGGATAACTTTGCACCATTTGGCTTTGGTCAAATTTATGGTGGTAAGACGGGGATTATAGCAGGTGCTTCTCTCATGTTCTTTGGTTTTCTTGGATTTGAATCCATCTCTATGACAGTAGATGAGATTAAGGAACCGCAAAAGAATGTTCCTCGAGGTATTGTTCTCGCTTTGATTATTGTCGCTTCACTTTATGCAGTTGTTTCATTAGTCTTGACGGGAGTTGTCCACTATACGAAGTTAAATGTCGACGATGCCGTAGCTTATGCCCTTCGCTACATCGGTGTGCCATGGGCAGCCAATTATGTATCGGTAGTTGCCATTATGACCTTGATTACCGTATGTATTTCCATGGCCTATGCCCTTAGTCGCATGGTTTATAGCTTGGCGCGTGATGGATTTCTTCCACAAACTTTCCAAAAGGTTTCAAAGACCCATAAGGTTCCACATCATGCGACACTTTTGACTGGTATCCTTTCAGCCATCTCAGCAGGTGTTTTCTCCTTGGCTAATATGGCATCCTTGGTTAATATTGCGACCTTGGCTTATTTGGTCCTCTTGGCTATTGCCCTCATTATTCTTCGTAAAGACAAGGGCTTGCCACAAAAGGGTGAATTTAAGGTTCCATTTGTTCCAGTCTTACCAATCCTTTCGATTATTGTATGTCTATCATTTATGAGTCAGTACAGTTGGCAAACCTGGTTAGCCTTTGGCATAGCAGTGCTAGTTGGTTCGGCTATTTATGCCTTTTACGGTTACAAACATTCTAAGTATTAAGATGAAAATGGTAGAGCCCTTTTGGTCTACCATTTTTTGATATTTGGAGTAGAGATAGACTATTTCGCAATTTGGTTTTGGTGGTACAAAAGACAGTAACTAGCTCACCTTTTGCCTTATATGCGGTTAGCTAGGTCCCATTGCTCAAGTAAAATACCGTTTGTATTATTGAAACAACTAAAGTTGTGGTTCTTCCTTTTAAACAAGTCAGCGTTGACCATGCTTACAAAGAAGGTGAAGAAGATCGAAGCCTAGCTTACTGGCAAAATATTCATGAAAACTTCTTTAGCAAATGGTTGCATAGGGATGGACTGAATTTTAGTCAGGTCAGTCTAGTCATTATAGAAGGATTTAGAGTGGTCTATCCTAGAGATCAAAAGCTCCCAATATCTTGGTGATTTTTTCACTTTAAGGGAAGGTTAACTTCTCTTTAAGTCTTATCTTAGGTTTATTGTGTTTAATAGAGTCATCACAAAAGTAAGTAGGAGGTTTAACAGATGACATACAAACATACCAAATAAACACAGGAATGGTATGCCATTAAGAAATCATCAAAATGGGAAAAAGCGGGGGCAGTCCTAGTAGCTAGCTTAATCTTGGGTAGATCAGTTTTACAAACTAATCTTGCTCAAAAATAAAATACAAACTCTAAGGCTAGCCAGTCTGATAAAAGTTCACAAACGAACCAAACAAGTAAATCAAGCCTACCCAATACCGGCGAGGTGAGTAGCTTGGGACTAGGCGCGTTAGGGGCTGTACTCATGACAACATCGTTTGCATTAAAAGGTCAAGGAAAGTCTCAAAAATAAGATAAAAAGAACAGTAGTTATCTGTCTTTCCGGAGTAAACTACTGTTCTTTTTCTATATCATTTCATGATTATATGAGGATGAATAAAAATAAATATAAGTTTTGAAAAAGCTTGTAATCATTAGTTTTTTAGGATACAATTGCTTTGATATTATAAGAATATACGTTCGCATTTTTAATAAAGGAGTTTGGCTATGAATGACAAACAAATGAAAATCGTCGGTTGGGTAGCAACATGTATGTCAGTATTGATGTATGTTTCTTATATCCCACAAATCATGGACAACTTGGCAGGTCATAAAGGAAACTTTATCCAACCCCTCGTTGCAGCTATTAACTGTAGCCTTTGGGTTTATTATGGTCTTTTCAAGAAAGAACGTGATTTACCACTTGCAGCAGCCAATGCTCCTGGTATTGTTTTTGGACTTATCACGACTTTGACATGTTTATTTTAAGCAAAAGATAGTTTAAGTGCTTTAAAAATCATTTGACAGTTTCTGTATTCCAGAACTGTCTTTTTTTAGCTCTATCATTTAAAGCATAAAAAAAGTATCTGATGAACAGATACAGTTTTTTATTATTTTTTAAAGCTATTTTTAAGGCCTTCAACAGCACCTTCAACAGCACCTTCAACGCTACCTTTAATGTCTTCGAGGCTATCTTTTGCTTTAGATACAACTTTTTCAACCGCACCTTCGATTTCAGTCTTTTTATCGCCAGTCAGTTTACCAGTCCCCTCTTTAAGAGCGCCTTTAGCTTGATTCAATTTATCTTCGATTCCCATAGTAGAACCTCCTTTTTATGATGAGACCATTGTAGACAATATTAAACGGTAATGCAAGTGATTTGTTTAATAAGTCACGACATTAATGTTTCCTTTATCGTATTCAGCGATGAAGATATCTGAAATGTTGTCATATCCCATTTTAGTAAGTTCGTCATTTAACCATGCTTCGGATTTTCCGATACTGTCAAGAATTTCTAATTGAACGACACCATCTGTGACAATTGGGTATTTAGGATTTTCATCACCTACACGAACCACAATCAATTGGCCGTTCTGTTCAATAACTGCACGTTTAACCTCTTTAAGTTGAAAAATTCCTTGGGAACGTAATTTTAAAGCGACATCAGAGGCTGAAAGTCCTTTAGAGCGACAAGCTTCAGGATCTAGTTGACCATGTTTGATGATGACAGTTGGTTTACCGTCAATCAAATGTTTGATAAAGAGAATATTGGTAATTAGCCATTTTAGAAGTAAAATCAAAATCGTCCAAATAATCAAAATCACGAGATATTGGAGGATTGAAACGGTACTACTATAAATTGTACCACCGATGATTGCACCAAGAACAAAGTTCTGTACTTGGTCAGTAGCTGAGCTAGGTGCTAGGTTTCCTTTACCTGTTAAATTGATAACAAAGACGAGTGACACAAGCCCCAAAGCTAGTTTAATTGCAACAGTAAGATAAAAAGATGTCATTTTTTAACCTCCACGAGTTCAACATCAGACTTGTAAAGTTTTATTTGTTCTAGCAAGTAGCTATCAGGATCCGAACTTGCAATGGCACGGTAGTAGTTGTCTTTAACTTTTACGATAGCTCCATCAGTGGCTGCAGAGTATTGACATAGACATTTTCTTTCTTGACGTCTAACTGTTTCGAGATGACTTCAATAAAATGAAGAGATGCTCGGAACTGGTTATCATTGGTCTGATTAGTTTGGAAATTACTGATAGAAATTAGAACCACAGCAACTAAGGTTAAAATAGAAATGATAGAGAGTTCACGAAACTTAGTATTATGGCGTTCTTTGAAGGCCTTAAAAGCAAATACGCCAGTCACTAAAATAAGTCCTGCAGCAATGGCAACCATAACCCAGTTTTGTTGGCTAATCTGACTTAGCACATAGTCATAGGAGTAGAATTTCATTGATAAGTTTCCTTTCACAGTATCACTAGTATTATAGGATAAAAAGCCTTTAATTTCAATAAGTTCATCCAGAAAATGAGGGGTTGAGCTAGACTTTAAAAGTAAATTAGATTCTGGGATAACTTAAAGACATTAAGCCAAAATATTATGATTTCTTTAAGACTTTGTTGAATTTTTCACAAATTATGCTTATAATTGAGGTAAACAATCATAAGAACTTGCCTAAAATTTTGGTAAATAAGAAGATTATTGACTTTAATATGATAGAGTTACACCTATAGAGTACATCTATCTGAGAATCTATTATGTTAAGGTCACTATTGTAAATTTTCCTAGAGACTTTTTGGCCTCTCGTTCCTAGAAAAAGGAGTAATTATGTCTGAACCATTATTTTTACAATCTGTCATGCAGGAGAAGATTTGGGGTGGCACGCATTTGCGTGATGTCTTTGGCTACGACATTCCTAGCGACCATGTTGGAGAGTACTGGGCTATCTCAGCTCACCCAAATGGTGTTTCTACTATTAAAAATGGTCGTTATGCTGGGCAAACTTTAGATGTGCTTTATGCAGAGCATCGTGAATTGTTTGGCAATCGTCAGGAACCTGTCTTCCCGCTTTTAACTAAGATTTTGGATGCCAATGATTGGCTTTCGGTTCAGGTCCATCCAGATGATGCTTATGGACTTGAACATGAAGGTGAGCTTGGTAAAACAGAATGTTGGTATATCATTGCTGCTGAACCAGGTGCAGAAATCATTTATGGTCACAATGCTAAATCAAAAGAAGAATTACGCCAGCAAATTGAAAGTAAGGATTGGGAAAATCTCTTGACAAAAGTTCCGGTTAAAGCAGGCGATTTCTTCTATGTGCCAAGTGGTACCATGCATGCCATTGGTGCAGGAATCTTAGTTCTTGAAACCCAACAGTCAAGTGACACAACCTACCGTGTTTATGATTTTGACCGTAAAGACGACCAAGGAAACTTGCGTGAGCTCCACCTTGAAAAATCTATCGATGTCCTAAATATCGGTGAACCTGCCAACAGTCGTTCAGTCACAACAAAAGTAGATGACCTCAAATCAACGCTCTTAGTAGCAAGTGATTTCTTCGCCGTTTATAAATGGGAAATCTCAGGTAAGGCTGATTTTGAAAAGACTGCTGATTACAGTTTGTTTAGTGTACTTGACGGTCAAGGAAGCCTCCTAGTCGATGGTCAAGAATACCCAATTGCAAAAGGAAGCCACTTTATTCTTCCTAGCGATGTTCAAGCATGGCAAATTAAGGGAGACCTTGAACTGATTGTGAGTCACCCTTAACTAAACTATCAAACTAGACGAGATAAGACTCTTGTCTAGTTTTTTCGTATAATGATACAGAAAATTTGCAATTTTAAAAACCTTTCCTAATACGTTTCAATAGCTTGAAGTTCCAAACTAATCATGTCATACTAAATAAGTTGATTAAAATAGTAATAAACAAGTTATCTTTTTTGAGATGATGTCTTGTTTGTTTTAGATTGGAGAAACTTATGTTAAAAAAAGGAGGCCTTACAGCCCTTTTGCTGTTTGGTATGTTCTTCGGAGCGGGAAACCTGACCTTTCCTCCTCAGCTAGGCTTTGAATCTGGAGGTCATTTTTGGCCTGCGATTGCAGGGTTTGTCCTATCTGGTGTCGGAATTGCAATTCTAACACTTATTATTGGGACTTTAAATCCGAAGGGGTATATTCACGAGATTTCTCAAAAAATCTCACCTAAGTTTGCCTTGTTATACTTGGCAGTGCTTTACTTGTCTATTGGACCATTCTTTGCTATTCCAAGGACAGCAGCGACAGCTTTTTCAATTGGTATTGCACCAATGCTTGGTAATAGTCATACTAGTCTATGGTTACTTGCCTTCACAGCGGTTTATTTTGCTTTGGCTTTATGGATTGCAATGAATCCTTCTAAGATTTTAGATAGTATTGGTCGAATCCTGACACCTATTTTTGCTCTATTAATCATTATTTTGATTGTAGTTGGTGCCTTTAAATATGGTGGTCATAGCACACATACTGCAACAGAAGCTTATAAAGCCTCAGCTTTTGGTAATGGTTTCTTGGAAGGGTACAATACTTTAGATGCCTTAGCTTCGGTAGCCTTTAGTGTGGTGGCGGTAGTAACCCTCAATCAATTAGGCTTTAAATCTAAAAAAGAGTACATCTCAACCATTTGGGTTGTAGGTATTTTGGTTGGATTGATGTTCTCAGGTTTATACTTAGGTCTAGCATTCTTGGGTAATCATTTCCCACTTGATACATCAACTTTGGGAGAAGGTGCTAACCTTGGAGCAGCAGTTCTATCGAGTGCAACACAGGCTATCTTTGGTCCCATGTCACAGATTTTCCTAGCAGTTATGGTAACAGTGACGTGCTTTACGACAACAGCAGGATTGATTGTGGCAACCGGTGAGTTCTTTAATACGGCCTTCCCACAAGTCTCATATAAAACCTATGCTATTGTCTTCACTCTTATTGGATTTGCGATTGCCAATTTGGGACTTAACAATATCATTGCTTTCTCAGTGCCAGTGCTGTTGATTCTTTACCCAATTACAATCACAATTGTTATGATTGTGATTGCTAATAAGTTTGTGGCCTTGTCTAAACTTGGTATGCAAATTACAGTTGCTGTAGTGACGCTTATCGCTTTGCTTAGTGTAATTGGCAGCCAGTTCAAACTTGTAGGACTTAATGCCATCATTAACTTTCTTCCATTATCAGGAGCATCACTGCCATGGTTGATTCCAGCCATCTTACTCATCCTCCTATCTCTTGTCTTACCAGATAAGATTAAGAGCGAAAGCTTCGAAATGGAATAAAAATAAAATCCTATCACAATGTGGTGGGATTTTTTGTGTCTCCAAGTCACTATAAGTGCGAAATCTTCTCAAAAGCGTTACACTTAAGTCGTGGAGATGAAAGTATCTATTGAAGGGAGTGTTAAAAATGTCAAATCTAAATAATCATATGATTTATCTTGCTGGTGGCTGTTTCTGGGGTGTTGAGGAGTATTTTTCTCGCGTGCCTGGTGTGCTTGATGCGGTTTCGGGTTATGCCAATGGACGTAGTGAGACAACTCGCTATGAGCTTATCGGTCAGACGGGCCACGCTGAAACGGTTCAGGTGACCTATGATGTTAGCAAGGTGTCCTTGCGAGAGATTCTGCTTCATTTCTTCCGTATCATCAATCCTCTGAGTAAAAACAAACAGGGCAATGATGTGGGAACTCAGTACCGTACGGGTGTTTACTACACGGATGAAAATGATTTGTCGACTATCGAGCAAGTTTTCCAAGAAATGACTGAGCAATACGGTCAGCCTTTGGCGGTTGAATTGTTACCACTTGAGCACTTTATTCCTGCTGAGGATTATCATCAAGATTATCTCAAGAAAAATCCGAATGGCTACTGTCATATCAATGTCAATCAGGCAGCTAATCCTGTCATTGATGCCAGTACTTATCACAAGCCGAATCGGGAGGAGCTTAAGGAAAGTTTGAGTCCAGAAGCCTACGCTGTGACTCAGGAGAATGGAACAGAACGGGCCTTTACGAGTCCGCTTTGGAATCAGTTTGAGCCTGGTATCTATGTCGATGTGGTGACGAGAGAACCACTCTTTTCATCTAAAGATAAGTTTGATTCAGCCTGTGGCTGGCCAAGTTTCTCTCGCCCTATAAGCCCCGAGGTAGCCAACTACAAGGAAGACCATTCTCACAATATGGACCGCATCGAAGTCCGTAGTCGTGTAGGCGACTCCCATCTAGGTCATGTTTTCCCAGATGGGCCAAGTGATAGAGGTGGTTTACGCTACTGTATCAATGGGGTAGCGACACGATTTGTTCCTAAAGCTGACATGGCAAAAGAGGGCTATGCTTACTTGCTTGATCAAGTGGACTGATTAGGTATTCTGAAGGAATTAGTAAAAGCTAAAAGAGAGGTTGATGACCCTTGGTCCCAACCTCTTTTATGTGACAAAAGAAGCTGTAAATGAGATAAAAGCCTTTTAAAACTAACATATTATGTAACCTAATCATTCAGGATAAAAAAGTGACCTTTCATTACAGTTTTTTAACAATTTAGAAAAAATTGTTTTACATTTCAAACAAAAAATAGTACACTATAATAGTGAGAAATCTGACAAGTGTCAATATGTCCTTCTCCTTAGATTTTGCTGGTTTTGGCGTCTGTAAACATTATTGTACTTTGTGTAATAATTAGTCTTCCCAACCTCCCAATATGATTTTATATGTCTTAACTTACCTAAGCGAGACTGGCAAGATAAAACTAAGATATTTCCTTAAAGAGAATTGACAGCATTTGTTAGATTTTATGCTAACATTCAGATAATACTAAGTCCTATTTTATTGTGCTAAATGCTATGAAGGATACTGTTATGGAAATGATGAATAAAGTAATCATATTAATGGCCGTTTGTGTCTTGTGGTTCTGATCTTTCCTTTTGCTTCCCAAAGCAGGAGAGAAAGTGGTTTATGTCTATCATTTCCTAGCTCTGTGTAGTTTAATCATGATTTATGGTGCCTTAGTTGATCCAGCTGGACTCTGTGGTACCTTTTTCCAAATTAAACATCTATGTTTTCATTAATTAATCCAGTTTGGCGATATGTCAGGTGAGTCTGAATTTAAAGTATCACTCATAAAAAGAAGTTTTCTGTGTATTGATAACAGTTAATCTGTTTTCAATATGCAGGAGGCTTTTTTTTAAGATTTGAGCAGAGAAAAAGCAGTCTGATGAGACTGCTTCAGGTATATCAAGGATGTGATTCGTAACGTTTAACGATTCTATTTAAGCGCCATTGGTAACAGAGACCACTGACGATAAGACTGGCAATCAGGCCAATCCAGTAACTATAGGGACCAAGTCCAGTGACTTTTTCAAGAAGGAAGCCGACTGGGAAGGTGATACCCCAGTAGGCTAGGACACCGAGATAAAAAGGCACCTTGGTATCTTTATAGCCACGGAGGATTCCTTGAAGCGGAGCCGCAAAGACATCTGCCACTTGAAAGAAGAGGCTATAGGTCATGAAAATGGCTGTCATCCTCAAAAATTCAGGTTCATGACCATAAAGTTCAGCCAAATCATAGCGCAAGAAGTAGAGGAAAATCAAGGTAAAGATAGAAAATCCAAGGGCTGTCAACCGTCCCAGCTTGCTGTAGCTCTTGATCGCATCCATGCGTTTAGCCCCAAATTCATAGGAAATAATGATAGCCATGGCACTGGAAATGCTGAGAGGAAAGGCATACATGAGATTTGAGAAATTCATGGCTGCCTGGTGACTGGCAATCACTAGGGACGGATACTTAGACATAACCAGACCGACACCTGAGAAGATAGCAACCTCTGCAAAGACCGTACCACCAATAGGGAGCCCCAGTTTAAGGGCATCAAGTAGAGCTATTTTATCAAGGGGTTGAACTTTTCCAATGTGGTAGGGCTTAACCTTTTTATGCTTTCTGATAACCGCAATGGAAATGAGGAGAAGGGCCCAATAAGCCATTGAAGTTCCCAGACCTGCCCCGGCTCCACCTAACTCTGGTAGACCAGCAATGCCATAGATAAGGAGGAAATTGAAGAAACCATTGAGAGGTAGGAGCAAAAGCATGAGATACATGGAGAGGCGCGTGAGGCCAAGTGCATCAAGGAAGGAGCGAACCACGCTAAAGAGTAGAAGGGGGATAATCCCAAGACTCAAAAAACGTAAATAACCAAGGGCTACCTTTCTGACTAAGGGCTCCAAACCTAAATGATTCAAAACCAAGGGTGCCCCTAGAAAAACGAGGACAAAGAGGATCAGTGATAGGCCCAAGGCCATATAAAGAAATTGATAGAAATCAGGTGCCACTCGGTCCTTGCGACCTGACCCTAGATGGTGTCCAATAATAGGAACTAGGGCAGAGACAATACCTGTTAAGAAGGTGAAGAAAGGGCTCCATAAACTCGTTGCCATGGCTACCCCCGCCAAGTGTAGGGCATCGTATTGACCAGTCATGGTAGTGTCCACAAAGGCTGCCGAGAAGTTGGCAAACTGATAAATCAGTATGGGCACAAAAATCTTGAAGAAAACAAGGAATCGCTCACGGAGAGAATGTGTTTCGTGCATTCTGTTTTCCTTTCTAAATTAATTTTTCAAACATTTATATTTTCATTGTACTATAGATATGACTTGCTTTCAATCTGTTTTAATCTCAAAGAAACACTTTGCTTTCATTTTCTCTACTGACATTTTATAGGCTTTCAGATATAATTAATCTAAGAAAATGAGGCTTTGAAAATGAACACGAAAACAGAATTTTTGAGAATAATGGCAGAACAAAAAGAAATAGCCTTGGCAACTTCAGTAAATAACATTCCTAATGTAAGAATTGTTAATTTCTATTTCGACCCTAGTGAAAACATTCTTTATTTTTCGTCCTTTAAAGATAATGACAAGGTCAAGGAAATAGAAGAAAATCCTTCGATTACCTTTACCACTATTCCTCACACTGGAAACCAGCATGTCAAAGCCAAAGGTCTCGCAAAAAGAAGTTCGAAAACTATATTTGATATGGCAGCACATTTCATTGCAAAGGTTCCAGATTATAAAAAGACAATAGATTACGCAGGTGAATCGCTGATTCTATTTGAGGTGAGATTTGATACCGCTATTGTTACCAAAGATCTTGCTACTATCGGTACCTTAAGACTATGATAAAAACTCCCCTTATGGATCAGTACAATCTATAAGGGGAGTTTATTCGTTTTTATTTTTCTTTTTTGTTATGGTTCAAAATGGCATTGAGGACGATGGCAAGCAAGCTTGCGACCACGATACCGTTTGAGAAGAACATTTGGAAAGCAGTTGGTAGGCTGTTGAAGAGATTGCTATTGTTAAGACCAACCCCTGCAGCGATGGAAACCGCAGCAATCAAGAAGTTGTGTTCGTTGTTAGCAAAATCAACACGCGCCAAGATTTGCATCCCTTGGATAGAAACAAAACCGAACATAACAAGCATAGCACCACCAAGGACTGGGCTTGGGATGATTTGTGCTAAGGCACCAAACTTAGGAAGGAGTCCAAGAAGAACAAGGAAACCAGCGGCATAGTAAATTGGTAAGCGAGTCTTGATACCTGACAATTTCACAAGACCCACGTTTTGAGAGAAACCTGTGTATGGGTAGGTATTGAAGAGTCCACCAAGGAGAACAGCCAGACCTTCAGCGCGGTAACCGTTACGAAGGCGAGTGCTATCGAGTGGTTCTTTGGTAATATCAGAGAGGGCCAAGTAAACTCCAGTTGATTCAACCATAGACACTGTAGCGATAATACACATCATGATGATTGATGATAACTCAAATTTAGGCATTCCGAAGTAGAATGGTGTTGGCACATGGACAACAGGTGCCGCAGCTACCGGTGAGAAGTCAACCAAGCCCATGCTTGCTGCGATAACAGTGCCTATAACCAAACCAATCAAGATTGAGATGGATTTGATAAATCCTTTGGTAAAAATATTAACCAAAAGGATGATAAGAACGGTGATAGCTGCAAGGAAGAGGCTTTGACCAGTTGGTTTGTCAACGTTGTTCCCCATATTTCCGATAGCGACAGGGATAAGGGTCAAACCAATAGTTGTAATGACTGATCCCGTAACGATGGAAGGGAAGAGGTTGGCAACTTTTGAAAAGACACCAGAAACAAGGATAACATAAATCCCTGAAACGATAAGGGCACCAAACATAGCACCGCTACCATGACTCTTACCAATCATAATGAGTGGAGCCACTGATTGGAAGGCAACCCCAAGAACAACTGGAAGACCGATACCGAAGTATTTATTAAGTTGAAGTTGGAGGAAAGTTGCCACACCACACATGAAGATATCAGTTGAAATCAAGTAGGTTAACTGATGAGCAGAGTACCCCAAAGCTCCAGCAATCATGATTGGAACCAGGATTGAGCCTGAATACATGGCGAGTAAGTGTTGCAGTCCTAAGATTGCCGCTTGCGAGTGTTTCTCTTTATTTTGCATTAGATGTCTGCCTCCTTAAATACGACTTGACCATTTTCAAAACGATCCAAACGAGCAAGTGAAACCACTGGGTAGCCGGCTTCTTCCAGAAGGGCACGACCATCTTGGAAAGATTTCTCAATAACGATACCAACCGCTTCGACGTGTGCACCAGCTTCTTCGATGATTTGAATCAAGCCTTTGGCAGCTTGGCCGTTAGCTAGGAAGTCATCAACGATGAGGACCTTATCTTCAGGAGTGAGGAACTTGCTAGCGATAGAGACAGTACTAGTCACCTGTTTAGTGAAGGAGTAGACCTCAGCAGTGAGGATCCCTTCATTCATGGTGATATTTTTAGCCTTCTTAGCAAAAATCATAGGGACATCCAAGGCCTCAGCAGCATAGAGGGCTGGAGCAATACCAGATGCTTCGATAGTCACTACCTTGGTGATGCCAGTATCCTTGAACTTTTCAGCAAAGACCTTTCCAATTTCACGCATGAGCTCAAAGTCAACTTGGTGAGTTAAGAAAGAGTCAGCTTTGAGGATATTTTTCCCAAGGACATTCCCATCATTGAGAATGCGGTCTTCCAGTAATTTCATATTACCTCCTATAAATTGAATAATAAATCAAAACAATCGAATAATAGAAAAAGGCCTGCAAAGCAAGCCTTTAAAATCACAAAAAGACAGTGAGATCTCTCTATGACTAAATGAGCTTACTCATTGTTAGGTGTTACGGCACCTTGTAGAAACGTCACGCCCATTCGTGACATAAATAAGTAATGTTTTCATTATTCGATGAAGCTGTCATTGGTTGATGATAAACCAACATCAACTCTATTATAATACTATATTTTCTTTGAAGACTCAAAGAATTTTTCTATGAAAACGCACCCTTTAAAAAATTGGAAAATTCAATCTAATATTATTGTAAGATTTGTTTAGAAAGGGCACTTCTTATGTCATTTTTGTTATAATAGGAGGAAATGAGAGAGGTTAAATTATGCATAAGATTTTATTAGTTGAAGACGACGAGGTTATCCGTCAACAAGTCAAAAAAATACTAGAACAGTGGGGTTACGAAGTTGTTCTTGTTGAAGATTTTATGGAAGTATTATCTATTTTTGTAAAAGAAGAACCTCAATTGGTTCTTATGGATATTGGTTTACCTCTATTTAACGGTTATCACTGGTGTCAGGAAATACGTAAGGTCTCCAAGGTTCCGATTATGTTCTTGTCCTCTAGAGATCAAGCCATGGATATCGTTATGGCAATCAATATGGGTGGTGACGATTTTGTGACTAAACCATTTGACCAAAATGTTCTCCTAGCAAAAATTCAAGGGCTTTTACGTCGTTCTTATGAGTTTGGTAAGGATCAGAGTCTCTTGGAATATAGAGGTGTGATATTGAACCTCAAAGCCATGGATTTGGTTTATCAGGGAGAAGTCGTTTCTTTGACTAAAAATGAGTTTCAGATTTTACAAGTTCTCTTTGAGCGTTCTGGTAATATTGTTAGTCGGGAAGACCTCATGAAGGAGCTATGGAATAGTGACTTCTTTATTGATGATAATACTCTCTCTGTAAATGTGGCACGTTTGCGTAAGAAGTTAGAGGCAGTCGGTTTGAAGGATTTTATAGAAACCAAGAAAGGTGTCGGCTACGGGTTGCGTCATGATGGGTAAGTGTCAATTTATCAAATACTATATTAGGTCTCGTCTGCCTTTCTATCTCTTGGTTATCTTTAACGGAATCATCTTGATTTTGTTTGCCTTTTTATTTGAAGAGGCAGCAGATGTTCTTTATTATTCCCTGACAATCCTGACTTTTGTGAGCATCATTATGGTGGCTTGGGACTTGTTTAGATCCTATCAGTCTTATAAGCTAGCATATCTATATGAGGAAATTACTCCCTTAAGTCCCTTGGAATTTTACTTAGCCCAGACCTTGGAAAATGCAAGGGAGAATCAGAAGAATCAGACTGAGGAGGGATGTAAGCGCTATACAGATTTGATGGACTACTACACTCTTTGGGTTCATCAAATCAAGACGCCAATAGCGGCTAGTCAATTGTTGGTTCAGGATGTCACAGATAGGAATATTAGATCTCTCTTGGAGCAAGAAATCTTCAAGATCGATGCCTACACTCATTTGGTTTTGCAGTATTTACGTTTAGAAAACTTTCATGATGATTTGCAGTTGAAACAGGTTGCATTAGAACAATTAGTTAAAGAAGTTGTTAGAAAGTATAGTCTTTTCTTTATTCAAAAAGGGTTGACTATTAACCTAGATGACTTGGATGTTAAGGTTATTTCAGATGAAAAATGGCTCTTAGTCATCATTGAGCAGATCTTGTCAAACAGTTTGAAGTATACAAAGAGTGGCGGTATTGAAATTTACTTCAAAGATAATACGCTTTATCTTAAAGATTCTGGGATTGGTATTAAGGATAGTGATATTTTAAGGGTTTTTGAGCGTGGCTTTTCAGGTTACAATGGCCGATTGACTCAGCAGTCGTCTGGGTTAGGCCTCTATCTTTCAAAGAAAATTGCTGATCAGCTTGGACATGATATTAGTATTAGCTCCCAAGTAGGTCAAGGAACCACAGTTTCCATTCATTTTCAAAAGAAGAAGTTAGCCATTGATTGATAACTTACAAAAGTGTAAGAAATTAGACGACAAATGAAAGCAAGGGTTATGGTTTTGCCCCTGCTTTTTCTATAAAATGGTATCAGAAGTTAAGTAAGAGATTCCTAAAATCTCTCCAAAATCTACTAAATAAAGGAGCTTATTATGACATTACTAGATGTTCAACATGTTAAAAAAATTTATAAAACACGTTTCAAAGGAAATCAGGTTGAGGCCCTTAAAGATATCCATTTTACGGTTGAAAAGGGTGAGTATGTTGCTATTATGGGTGAGTCTGGCTCAGGGAAATCCACCCTGCTCAACATCCTTGCTATGCTTGATAAACCCACGGCAGGGCGTGTCTACCTTAATGGTATGGACACAGCAACCATTAAAAATAAGGATGCTTCCAGTTTCCGTCGTGAAAAATTAGGATTTGTTTTTCAGGATTTCAATCTTTTAGATACCCTATCTGTTAAAGATAATATCTTGCTACCTTTGGTCCTTTCTCGACGTCCACTTAAGCAAATGATGACGCAAGTAGAAGCAGTCAGTCGTCAATTGGGAATCAATCCCTTGCTAGAGAAATACCCTTATGAAATTTCAGGTGGGCAAAAGCAAAGGGTTGCAGTTGCGCGTGCAATCATCACTAAACCAGAAATCCTTTTAGCAGATGAGCCAACAGGTGCCTTGGATTCAAAATCTTCAGCGGCCCTCTTGGATGTCTTTGATACTATTAATACCAGCGGTCAGACCATTCTTATGGTAACTCACTCTACATCGGCCGCCAGTCGTGCTCAGCGTGTTTTGTTTATTAAGGATGGTATTCTTTATAATCAAATCTTTAAAGGAGATAAGTCTGAACATCAAATGTTCCAAGAAATTTCCGATACACTAACTACAATGGCAAGTGAGGTGAATTAATATGTTTCGTCTAACCAATAGACTGGCTTTATCCAATCTCATCAAAAATCGTAAGCTATATTATCCGTATACATTGGCAACTATTCTGGTTATTGCTATTACCTATATTTTTACATCTTTAATGCTTAATTCGCATCTGGATAACTTACCTGGGGCAGATTCTATCAAGATGGTTTTGGGGTTGGGACTTGTAATTGTCGCCCTATCATCTGGGATTATTGTTCTCTATGCTAATAGCTTTGTCATGAAAAATCGTTCAAAGGAGCTTGGTCTCTATAGTGTGCTAGGCTTGGAGAAGCGTCACCTCTTTAGCATGATATTAAAAGAAACGATGATTATGGGGGTTGTGACTTTACTTCTAGGTATAGGTGTAGGGGCGCTATTCGACAAACTCATTTATGCTTTTCTTCAAAGGATTCTCGGAGAAAGTACAGGTTTGGTTTCAACCTTTCAAGTAATGACTATTCCTATTGTTCTTGTCATCTTTGCTTGTATTTTTAGTTTGTTGGTTTTGGTAAATGGTTTCCGATTACTACGGCTTAATCCTTTACAATTAACTAAAGATGGCCTTAAGGGTGAAAAAAAAGGACGTTTCCTAGTTATTCAAACCCTTTTAGGACTTGGGGCTATGGGATGTGGTTACTATCTTGCTCTCTCTGTTAAGAATCCAGTAACAGCTATTATCAGTTTTTTCCTAGCTGTTTTACTGGTCATTTTAGGGACTTATCTTCTTTTTAATGCCGGGACAACAGTAGTTCTGCAACTCTTGAAAAAGAAGAAAAGCTATTATTATAAGCCTAATAATATGATTTCCATTTCCAACCTTGTCTTTCGGATGAAGAAAAATGCGGTTGGGCTGGCGACCATTGCTATCCTCTCAAGTATGGTTCTTGTGACACTTGTAGGTGCTGCAAGTATCTATGCTGGAAAAAAAGACTATCTGGCCAGTTCTGCTCCACATGATTACTCAGTTATCGGAACGAATGTAGATGTGACAAGTACACAGAAGGTTATGGATGATTTCTTATCACAGTCGGGAAATCAGGTCAATAAAAAAACGGAAGCAACTTACCTCTACTTTGGTATCAAAGAACAAGAAAAAAACAAGTTAACCATCTTTTCTAAGAATGAAAGAAAAGTTCTACCAAAATCAATTTTTCTTGTCTTCTCACAAGCTACTTATAAACAATTAACAGGTAAAGACCTCAATCTGACTTCAAATCAAGTTGGCTTATTTACTAAAAATAAAACATTGAAAGATCAAAAGAGTGTCTCTATCAATGGTCAAAACTACCAGATTCAGAATAGCCTTAATGACTTTATTAAAGGTAAAGTACCCAATAACTTTTCAGTTATATCTTCTGATTATAGCTACCTTGTCGTTCCTGATACGGATAATTTTAAAGAAAGTATCAAAGGAACAGCAACCACTCAGACTACCTATATTGGTGTTAACGTCAAAGACCCTGCACATGATGCCAAGAAAAATTCAGATTTGTTAGACAAACTCGCGGATAAAGAAACGCAACAGTTAGATGGACAAACTACTGGTGTCCCTTGGTTTAACCTCATTACTAATAGCCGATATGATGTAGAAGGGGCACTAAATGGCTTTGTTAGCGGAACATTATTTATCGGTATTTTCCTATCTATCATCTTCATGATTGGTACAGTTCTTGTGATTTACTATAAACAGATTTCTGAAGGTTATGAGGATCGTGAGCGCTTTGTTATTCTTCAAAAGATTGGTTTGGACGATCAACAAGTCAAGAAAACCATTCGTAAACAAGTTCTTACCGTCTTTTTCCTCCCTCTGATTTTTGCCTTTATTCACTTGGCCTTTGCCTATCATATGCTCAGTTTGATTATACGTCTTATTGGGGTTCTCAATCCAGATCTTATGTTAGTGGTCACTATTATTGTTTGTGGCGTTTTCTTCCTAGCCTATGTCTTGGTTTTCGCCCTAACGTCGCGTTCTTATCGTAGAATCGTATCAATGTAACTTACATAGAGTCTAGTTCATGCTAGGCTCTATTTCTTTTATGCTATAATAGATGAAAGAATTATAAATCATCGGAGAAAACACATGTCACAGACTATTGATGTCAAACGTTATGAGGAATTGGCACGTCAAAAGCAGGGGGAGCACCGTAAGTTTCTCGCACAGCTCAAGAAGAAGGCCCCTAAAAATTTAGATAAGATTGTTCAGGAGGTGCATAATGAAGTATTTCAAGAAATTGATTGTACCCAGTGTGCAAATTGCTGTAAGACGCTAGGACCAGATTTCACAGAGCAGGACATCACTCGTATTGCAAAGCATTTTCGTATGAAGTTACCTGCCTTTGAGGAGATGTACTTACAGGTAGATGAGGATGGTGATAAGGTCTTCAAGTCTATGCCTTGTCCATTTTTGGGACCTGATAATCTCTGTGATATCTATGACGTCCGCCCCAAGGCTTGTGCAGCTTTTCCTCACACGAATCGTAAGAAAATCTATCAGATTAATCATTTGACTATCAAAAATACGCTTTTCTGTCCAGCGGCCTACCTCTTTGTGGAAAAACTTAAGGACAGAATTTAGGGAGGGCAAGGCATGAAAGCATTATTAAAAATAGAATGGATAAAACCATGACGTAGCTGGCCAGTCTTTATCATGGGAATCGGGATCCCCGTCACTCTTTATCAAGTCGCAAAGAGAAAGTGATCGAGGTTAAAGGAGAAAAAATGGATATTTGGCAGAAAATGTATGAACGAGCCCAAGCCTTGTATCAGCCACAGGAAGTCTCAGACTTTGTCTATGCTAGGCACGTTGTGGCTGCGGTGGAGGCTGAAGATGGACAAATTTTCACAGGCTTTTGTATGGAAGGGACGTGTGGTGTTTTCCATCTATGTGCCGAAAGGGCTGCCCTTTTCAATATGTATCAAGAAACTGGTCAGACTAAGGTCAAGCGTATTATTGCTTTTCGAGACCAGCCACCTCATGGTGGACCATCTGGTATGCCTTGTGGAGCCTGTCGAGAATTTTTAATGGAACTCCATCCTGATAATCGTAACTTGGAGTTCATGGTTGATTACGAGACACGTCAAACCATCACTCTGGGGGAATTGTTACCACTGTGGTGGGGAGAAGAACGGGCTCAGCAGTTTGAAGAGAAGTCGAAAGACAAGGTTTAAAGTTTGTAGAAATCTCTAAACTCTCGTGATTCAAGTGCGAGGGTTTATTTTTTGAAATAAATTTCAGAAAATTCCAAACACATCTTGAAATTCAAAATGAAAGTGCTATACTATATCGTGAAAATAGAAAGAAGGTTTCACTATGGACTCACTTGTATCTTTTAGTAAATGGCTCAGCAAATGGTTTACTGTAGCTGTTATCCTCTGGGCGGCCTTTAACTACGCCCTTCCTGCAACTAGTAGTTGGGTCATTCCCAATACGGCCTACTTGCTTGGTTTGATTCTCTTTGGTATGGGGCTTACTTTGACCACTGAGGATTTCAAGCGTATTGCTAAGCGTCCAATTCCAGTTGTCCTAGGGACTGTAGCTCACTATGTCATCATGCCTGGTTTGGCTTGGTTGCTTTGTATGATTTTCCATCTGAAAGGTGCGACAGCAGCAGGTGTTATCCTTGTTGGGTCTTGTCCAAGTGGGACTTCATCGAGTGTCATGGCCTTCCTTTCAGGTGGGGATGTTGCCTTGGATGTCTCTATTGAAACCCTCTCAACTCTTTTGGCACCACTCATGATTCCAACCCTCTTGTCATTCCTGGCTGGTCAGTACGTGAGTGTCCCTGCCCAAAGCCTCTTCCTAAGTACCTTGCGTATCGTGGTTGTCCCTATTATCTTGGGTGTGCTTGTTCACTCAATCTTTGGTAAAAAAATCGATGCCATCATCAAGATTATGCCTTTGATTTCACAAGCCGCCATCCTCTTGATTGTTGGAGCAGTTGTTTCTGCCAACCATGCCAATATTTTCACAGCAGCGACAGCCCTTGTTATCCCAGTTGTTATGCTTCATAACCTTTGTGGTTATGCGCTTGGTTTTGGATTTTCAAAAATCCTTGGTTTGGAAGAACCACAACAAAAAGCCATTACTTTCGAAGTGGGGATGCAAGACTCAAGTCTTGGAGCAACCCTTGCCATGAAATATTTCGTGCCACAAGCTGCCATCCCATCAACTATCTTCAGTATTTGGCACAATATCTCAGGTTCTATCCTTTCATCATGGTGGAAGAACCATTCAAAAAATAGTCATTAAGATAAATGAAAAGCTGACCTTGGGTTGGCTTTTTTTTACGTCACATGACAAATGTCATATCATGTCATGACATCTGGTGCTAAAAAGAGAATGACCAAAAAGATATACTTTAGTCATAACTTAGAAATAATAAAAAACGAAAGAGGTCATCTCATGAAAATCAAAACATCTTACCTTATCTACGCTGTCATCGGAACTGTCTTTGCTGGACTTAGCATGTTTACTGACATCTTTGAAAGAGGCAATTTTGAAGTTATCTTCTCAAATTTGGGCATGATTATTGGCTTGTCTATCTCAGCCTACATTCTCATCACTATGGCTAAAAGTTTTATCGACCTTGTCATTAAAGAATTGAAAAACTAGGAGGCCCAGTATGAAATTATTGAAAATACTAAGCATTATGCTTCTAGCAGCAATTTGGACCATCCTCTTTGCTTATGTCCTTCTTCATGGCAGCAGTGATATTCTCTATAGTGTTATGGGCGTCTCAGTTGCAGGATGTTATGTTTTTCTAGCCTTCTACCAAAAGAAAGGAAATCACAAACATGAGTGAAGCAATCCTTCAAGTCACAAATCTTGTTAAAAAAATCAAGGGAAAAACGATTTTAGACCATATTAGCTTTGAGGTGGGAAAAGGCGACTGTCTTGCTTTAATTGGGCCAAATGGTGCTGGTAAAACGACCTTAATGTCCTGTATTCTTGGTGATAAGAAGGCCAGTAGCGGTCAAGTCTTTATCAAGGGCAAAAAGGGGAAAGCGCAAGATCAAATTGCGGTTCTCCTTCAAGAAAATACCATTCCCTCACAATTAAAAGTCAAGGAACTGATTACTTTTTTCCAAGATATTTCTGAAAATGGGTTATCTAAAGTAGAGATTCAAGCACTCTTACAATTCAAAGACGATCAGTATCAGCAGTTTGCGAACAAACTCTCAGGGGGACAAAAACGTCTTCTTGCCTTTGTCCTCTGTCTAATTGGCAAGCCTGATATTCTCTTTTTAGATGAGCCGACAGCAGGGATGGACACTACGACACGTCAACGTTTCTGGGAAATCATCAATGATCTGAAAAAGTCAGGTGTGACTATTCTTTATTCGTCCCACTATATTGAAGAAGTCGAACACACGGCTGATCGTATCTTGGTCCTTCATCAGGGGAGACTCATCAGGGATACTACGCCACACGCTATGCGTAGCGAAGAAAAGGAAAAACAAGTCACCTTACCGAGTCGCTTTGTGCCAAGTCTTGACAAACTGGCAGCCATTTATGATGTGACTGAAAAACGTGATGTTGTAACCTTTATGACTAAAGATATTGAAAGTGTATGGAGTAGTTTACAAGCACACGGCTGTCGTATTTCTGACATTGAAATTCAAAACAAGACACTTTTAGATAGCTTATTTGATAGCACAAGAGAGGACAAGTCATGAAAGCACTACTTAAAATCGAATGGATAAAAACATGGCGCAGTTGGCCAGTCTTTATCATGTCTATCGGAATGCCCGTCGGGTTCTTCCTATTGTATTCAGGTATGGAAATGAGTCCTGACCCAGAGTCACAAAAAGCTTTTGTCTTGTCCTATATGTTGACCATGACAGGATTCTCTATGTCCAGCTTTGGTTTCTTTACCTTTCCCTACATGCTTAGAGAGGACCAAACGGAGCATTGGCTAACCTATATCGAACATTCAAAAATCAGTATTCAGGCTTATTACCTTTCTAAAATCTTCCGTGTTCTTATGAACTTTATGGTAGCTATCCTAGTGACTTTCTGTGTGGGAGCTTTTGTGCGTGATGTTGAGATGCCATTATCACATTGGCTCGGTTCAGGGGTTCTTTTGCTCTTGTCAAGCCTAGTCTTCCTATCCCTTGGCTTACTCCTTGCCCAAATTAAGTCTCAACAAATCATGGCAATTGTCGGAAATATCGTTTTTCTTGGACTTGCTATTATCGGTGGCTCTTGGATGCCAGTAACCATGTTTCCAAAATGGGTTCAGCACATTTCCGAGTGGACACCCATCTATCATATTAATCAGTTGGTAGTCAATTTCGCGAAAAAAGGGGAATTTTCATGGAAATCACTCATTTTTATCTTGGTCTATGCTACAATAGCTACAGGCTTAGCCTTTTTTATCAAATCGTACAGAGAAAGTGACCATGTTTAGAACTTACCAGAAAAATGATTTTGCTTATTTTGTTAGTCTGATTTTCCTTGTCTTCCCAGTATTGGGAGTCTTTGGTGGGTATTTTCCAGTTTGGACTCTAGTTTTGACGGGTCTGTTTACCATCGCTTATCTCCTTATGGTATATTTGAAAAAAGCTTATAGCAAGTGGATTCCCTTCCTGTGGTTTTATACTCTAGCTTACATTATTTTTATGTCCGTGACCTTCCAAGGTGGCATGATGTGGTTTGTTTTTTTCAACGTCAATCTTCTCGTTTGGCGCTTTGAGGATAGCATATCATCTTATCGATTCTTATCCTTTCTAGTGACACTCTTGATTTTGACGTCATCATCCTTCCTATTGACAGACGATTTGAGCACTCACCTCATGTCTATGGCGATTCCTCTCTTTTCTTTGGGAATGTACTATTTTCAAAATCGTATGCGTCAGGAGAGAAAGATGGAAGAAGCCCTTGCGGAGCAGAATCGTACCATTAATATCCTGTCAGCTGAAAATGAACGCAATCGTATTGGTCGTGATTTGCACGATACCTTAGGGCATACCTTTGCCATGATGAGTCTTAAAACCGAGTTGGCTCTAAAACAGATGGACAAGGAGCAGTATGAAGCTGCTAGAAAGAATCTGGAAGAATTGAATCAGATAAGTCGTGACTCCATGTATGAGGTGCGTGAGATTGTCAATAAGCTCAAGTACCGAACGGTGGCAGAGGAGTTACTGGAACTTGCGCGACTCTTTGACCTATCTGATATCGTCCTGACCGTGGATAGTATCCTTGACTTAGACAGCCTGTCACCAGTTAGTCAGTCGACCTTGTCCATGGTGCTTCGTGAACTGGCCAATAATGTCATCAAACATAGCCAGGCTGATAGCTGTCAGATTCGTCTAAGACGTGATCAAGGTATTATTCTTGAGTTTGAAGATGATGGTTGTGGCTTTGAGGAAGTCACTGGACAAGAACTACACAGTATCAGAGAGCGTCTCAGTTTGGTAGATGGAGACTTAGAAATCCTGTCACAATCGCATCCAACCATTATTCGTGTACATTTGAAAGAGGGAGGAAAAGCATGAAATTATTAGTTGCCGAAGACCAGTCAATGTTGAGGGATGCCCTCTGCCAACTCCTCATGTTGGAGGACGATGTCGAAGAGGTCCATGCGGCCAGTGATGGTCAAGAAGCCATTGCTCTCTTGGAAAAAGAAGAAGTCGACGTAGCCATTTTAGACATTGAAATGCCAGTTAAGACAGGCCTTGATGTCCTAGAGTGGATCCGTGCCAACCAAAGAGAAACGAAGGTCGTTATTGTGACCACCTTCAAACGAAAAGGCTATTTTAAACGAGCCCTTGCAGCCCAGGTGGATGCCTATGTGCTCAAAGAGCGTTCCATCAGTGACCTCATGGCGACCATCCATACCGTCCTAGCGGGTCAAAAGGAGTACTCACCAGAGCTTGTCGAAGGTGTCGCCTTTGATAATAATCCACTCAGCCAACGTGAACAAGAAGTCCTGGCCATGGTTGCCCAAGGGTCAACCAACCAAGAAATTGCTGAAAGCCTCTTTCTTTCAAATGGAACTGTCCGAAATTACATGACAGCCATCCTGACCAAACTTGATGCAGGCAATAGAACAGAAGCAGTCCGCATTGCCAAAGAAAAAGATTGGCTAGGGTGAGGAGAATTGGAAGAGTTACAAAGCCACCTCTAATCCAGACTTGTTGGCTAAAAGACTTGTTATATACACCAATCCTTCAGTGCTAGATACCGCCAAGTATGTTTTCCTATAAATGCTTTAGATCATACATTCTGAGTCTGTCTTTATAGACAGATTTTTTTGTTTTTTTAAAATATCAAAACTATTTTCTCTTTTGTGAGAATAATACTTGGTTTCCTTTTTTAACTGTTTTATAATAGAGTCATACTGAGGCCTTCTGGTGTGAGAAAGATGGCAGATTTTAGGAGATGAGAAATCGGCTTTTTGTGTTTAGATGATAAGATTTGTTGATTTTTTTACGATAGGGAGATAGATATGGCAATGATAGAAGTGGAACATCTTCAGAAAAATTTTGTGAAGACTGTTAAGGAACCGGGCTTGAAGGGTGCTTTGCGCTCCTTTATTCATCCTGAAAAACAGACCTTTGAAGCGGTCAAGGATTTGACCTTTGAGGTTCCTAAGGGGCAGATTTTAGGTTTCATTGGAGCAAATGGTGCTGGGAAGTCGACAACCATTAAAATGCTGACAGGAATTTTGAAACCAACATCTGGTTTTTGTCGGATTAACGGCAAGATTCCCCAGGATAATCGTCAAGATTATGTCAAGGATATTGGAGTGGTCTTCGGACAACGTACCCAGCTATGGTGGGATTTGGCACTGCAAGAGACCTACACGGTTTTAAAAGAAATTTACGACGTTCCAGACTCGCTCTTCCATAAGCGCATGGATTTTTTGAATGAAGTCTTGGATTTGAAGGACTTTATCAAGGATCCCGTACGAACTCTTTCATTGGGACAACGGATGCGGGCGGATATTGCGGCTTCCTTGCTTCACAATCCCAAGGTTCTCTTTTTAGATGAACCGACTATTGGTTTGGACGTTTCGGTCAAGGATAACATTCGCCGGGCCATTACTCAGATTAACCAGGAGGAAGAAACAACCATTCTCTTGACCACTCACGACCTGAGCGACATTGAGCAACTGTGTGATCGGATTTTTATGATTGACAAGGGGCAGGAGATTTTTGATGGAACGGTGAGCCAGCTCAAGGAAAACTTTGGCAAGATGAAGACCCTTTCTTTTGAACTGGTGCCAGGTCAAAGTCATCTTATTTCTCACTATGAAGGCCTGCCTGATATGACCGTTGATAGACAAGGAAATAGCCTCAATATTGAATTCGATAGTTCACGCTACCAGTCAGCTGACATTATCAAGCAAACCCTGTCTGATTTTGAAATTCGAGATTTGAAGATGGTGGATACGGATATCGAGGATATTATACGTCGCTTCTATCGAAAGGAGCTCTAAGATGGTCAAATTGTGGAGACGTTATAAACCCTTTATCAATGCAGGTGTTCAGGAGTTGATCACCTACCGAGTCAACTTTATTCTTTATCGGATTGGGGATGTTATGGGGGCTTTTGTGGCCTTTTATCTCTGGAAGGCTGTCTTTGATTCCTCGCAGGAGTCCTTGATTCAGGGCTTCAGTATGGCAGATATTACCCTCTACATCATCATGAGTTTTGTGACTAATCTTTTGACCAGGTCTGATAGCTCCTTTATGATTGGGGAGGAGGTCAAGGATGGTTCTATCATCATGCGTTTGTTGCGACCAGTACATTTTGCGGCTTCTTACCTCTTTACCGAGATTGGTTCCAAGTGGTTGATTTTTATCTCTGTCGGACTGCCATTTTTAAGTGTCATTGTCTTGATGAAAATCTTATCTGGGCAAGGTATTGTAGAAGTGCTGGGCTTAACTGTCCTTTATCTCTTTAGCTTAACGCTCGCCTACCTGATTAACTTTTTCTTTAATATCTGCTTTGGTTTTTCAGCCTTTGTATTTAAAAATCTTTGGGGGTCAAATCTCCTCAAGAATTCCTTGGTGGCTTTTATGTCTGGCAGCTTGATTCCCTTGGCTTTCTTTCCAAAGGTTGTTTCAGATATTCTGTCCTTCTTGCCTTTTTCATCCTTGATTTATACCCCAGTCATGATCATTGTTGGGAAATACGATGCCAGTCAGATTCTTCAGGCACTCCTTTTGCAGTTCTTCTGGCTCTTAGTGATGGTGGGCTTGTCTCAGTTGATTTGGAAACGAGTCCAGTCATTTATCACCATTCAAGGAGGATAGTATGAAAAAATATCAACGCATGCATCTAATTTTTATCAGACAATACATCAAGCAAATCATGGAGTACAAGGTCGATTTTGTGGTTGGTGTCTTGGGAGTCTTTCTGACTCAAGGCTTGAACCTCCTGTTTCTCAATGTCATCTTTCAACATATTCCATCTCTAGAAGGTTGGACTTTTCAAGAAATTGCCTTTATCTATGGATTTTCCTTGATTCCCAAGGGATTGGACCATCTCTTTTTTGACAATCTCTGGGCTTTAGGTCAACGACTAGTCCGAAAAGGGGAGTTTGATAAGTACCTAACTCGTCCTATCAATCCTCTCTTTCACATCCTCGTAGAGACCTTTCAGATTGATGCTTTGGGCGAACTTTTAGTCGGTTGCATTCTATTGGGAACAACAGTATCAAGCATTGCTTGGACGCTTCCCAAATTTCTACTTTTTCTAGTCTGTATTCCTTTTGCGACCTTGATTTATACTTCCTTGAAAATCGCGACAGCCAGCATTGCTTTTTGGACCAAGCAGTCAGGTGCTATGATTTATATTTTTTATATGTTCAATGATTTTGCCAAGTATCCCATTTCAATTTATAATTCATTTCTTCGTTGGTTGATCAGTTTTATCGTGCCTTTCGCCTTTACGGCTTATTATCCAGCTAGCTATTTCTTGCAGGGCAAGAATGGGCTCTTTAACATCGGTGGTTTGATTTTGGTTTCCCTTGTCTTTTTTGGTATTTCCCTTAAACTCTGGGACAGGGGCTTGGATTCCTATGAAAGTGCAGGTTCCTAAGATGAAGAAACTTAAAGCCTTGTCTGAGGACAGGCTTTTTCTAATAGAGATGACAATTCCTTGACATCTATTCTCAGAGTGCTATATTGTAAGGGTAATCGCCGATTTAGCTCAGTTGGTAGAGCAAGGCACTCGTAAAGCCTAGGTTATAGGTAGATAAACGACTGAGGATTTGAAAAAATAGATATGTAGAAGATAACCGTTAAGTCTTATTCTTAGCGGTTTTTTATATTGTTTAATAGCGCTGACATTTCATTAATGATGTTTGACTTTGTGATGTTGCTAGTGCTTTAAGTTGATTGCTACTATTTTTGATGGTGTGAGTGTTCTGATAATGTACCCCAGCTAACTAAGAAAGTTGTTGACTCAATATTTTTAACGAGTATAAAAAAATAAATTAATGTATGTTAATTTTTCTTGACTTACATTTTTTAAATGATATACTATTTTTTTGGAGAGCTAACAATTATATATAAATGTACTACTCTATTTCCTAGATAATACTTATACTCGATGAAAATCAAATAGCAAACTAGAAAACTATCCGCAGGTTGCTCAAAGCACTGCTTTGAGGTTGTAGATAGAACTAACGAAGTCAGTAACCATACATACGCTAAGACGACGTTGACTCGGTTTGAAGCGATCTCCGAAGAGTATTAGTAAAACTTTTTATAACAAATGCTAGCAAAGTTAAAGTTTACTATCTATTGGAAGTTAAATAAATATGTAAGGAATTGAAATGAAAAAAAGTACAGTATTGTCATTAACCACAGCTGCAGTTATTTTAGCAGCATATGTCCCTAATGAGGTAATCCTAGCAGATACACCTAGTTCTGAAGATTCCTTAAAAATATCTGATAAAGAAACAGTAATAGATAAACAAAACGAAAACAAAGAAAACCTTGAAGATATTCATAATGTTATAGAAACTTCAAAGGATACTGAAGAAAAGAAAACAACAATTGTTGAGGAAAAAGAAGTTGTTAGTAAAAATCCTGTGATAGACAATAACACTAGCAATGAAGAAGCAAAAATCAAAGAAGAAAATTCCAATCAATCCCAAGGAGAGAAAGCGGACTCGTCTGCAAGTAAAGACCCAGAAAGTCCCCAAAAAGAGGATAAACTTGTCTATATTGCTGAATTTAAAGATAAAGAATCTGGAGAAAAAGCAATCAAGGAGCTATCAAATCTTAAGAATACAAAAGTTTTATATACTTATGATAGAATTTTTAACGGTAGCGCTATTGAAACAACCAAAGATACTCTGGACAAAATTAAACTAATAGAAGGTATTTCATCGGTTGAAAGGTCACAAAAAGTCCAACCTATGATGAATCATGCTAGAAAAGAAATTGGAGTTGAAGAGGCAATCGATTACCTAAAATCTATCAATGCACCATTTGGGAAAAACTTTGATGGTAGAGGTATGGTCATTTCAAATATCGATACGGGAACGGATTATAGGCATAAGGCCATGAGGATTGATGATGACGCTAAAAGCTCAATGAGATTTAAAAAAGAAGACTTAAAAGGTACTGATAAAAATTTCTGGTTGAGTGATAAAATTCCTCATGCTTTCAATTATTATAATGGTGGTAAAATTACTGTAGAAAAAGCTGATGATGGAAGCGATTTTTTTGATCCACATGGGATGCATATTGCAGGGATTCTTGCGGGAAATGATACTGAAAAAGATATTAAAAACTTTAACGGAATAGATGGAATTGCTCCTAATGCACAGATTTTCTCTTATAAAATGTACTCTGACGCAGGATCTGGCTTCGCAGGAGATGAAACAATGTTTCATGCTATTGAAGATTCGATCAAACACAATGTCGATGTTGTTTCGATATCATCTGGCTTTACAGGAACAGGTCTTGTAGGTGAGAAATATTGGCAAGCTATTAGAGCATTAAGAAAAGCAGGCATTCCAATGGTTGTAGCTACGGGTAACTATGCGACTTCTGCTTCAAGTTCTTCATGGGATTTAGTGGCAAATAATAATCTGAAAATGACCGATACTGGAAATGTAACGCGAACTGCAGCACATGAAGATGCGATAGCGGTCGCTTCTGCTAAAAATCAGACAGTTGAGTTTGATAAAGTCAACATAGGTGGAGAAAATTTTAAATACAGAAATATAGGGGCCTTTTTCGATAAGAATAAAATCACAACAAATGAAGACGGTTCAAAAGCTCCTAGTAAATTAAACTTTGTATATATAGGCAAAGGTCAAGACAAAGATTTGATAGGATTGGATCTTAAGGGCAAAATTGCAGTAATGGATCGAATTTATACCAAGGATTTAAAAGATGCTTTTAAAAGAGCAACGGATAAGGGCGCACGCGCCATTATGGTTGTAAATACTGTCAATTACTACAATAGAGATAATTGGACAGAGCTTCCAGCTATGGGATATGAGGAGGATGAAGGAACTACTAGTCAAGTTTTTTCAATTTCAGGAGATGATGGTGTAAAGTTATGGAACATGATTAACCCTGCCAAAAAAACTGAGGTTAAAAGGAATAATAAAGAAGATTTTAAAGATAAATTGGAGCAATACTATCCAATTGATATGGCAAGCTATAATTCTAATAAACCGAATGTAGGTGACGAAAAAGAGATTGACTTTAAGTTTGCACCTGACACAGACAAAGAACTGTATAAAGAAGAGATCATCGTTCCAGCAGGGTCCACATCTTGGGGGCCAAGAATAGATTTACTTTTAAAACCGGATGTTTCAGCACCCGGTAAAAATATTAAATCCACTCTCAATGTCATTAATGGGAAATCAACTTATGGTTATATGTCAGGGACTAGTATGGCAACTCCAATCGTGGCAGCTTCTACTGTTTTGATTAGACCAAAATTAAAAGAAATGCTTGAAAGACCTGTGTTGAAAAATCTTAAGGGAGATGACAAAATAGATCTTACAAGTCTTACAAAAATAGCCCTACAAAATACTGCACGCCCTATGATGGATGCAACTTCTTGGAAAGAAAAAAGTCAATACTTTGCATCACCTAGACAACAGGGAGCAGGGCTAATTAATGTTGCCAATGCTTTGAGAAATGAAGTCGTAGCTACTTTTAAAAACACGGATTCTAAAGGTTTGGTAAACTCTTATGGTTCTATTTCTCTTAAAGAAATAAAAGGAGATAAAAAATATTTTACAATTAAGCTTCACAATACATCAAACAGGCCTTTAACCTTTAAAGTTTCAGCATCTGCTATAACTACAGATGCTCTCACTGACAGACTCAAACTGGATGAAACATACAAAGATGAAAAATCTCCAGATGGGAAGCAAATTGTTCCAGAAATCCACCCAGAAAAAATCAAAGGAGCAAATATTACATTTGAGCATGACACTTTCACTATAGGCCCAAATTCTAGCTTTGATTTAAATGCGGTTATAAATGTTGGGGAGGCTAAAAACAAAAATAAATTTGTAGAATCATTTATTCATTTTGAGTCAGTGGAAGAAATGGAAGCTCTGAACTCCAACGGGAAGAAAATAAACTTCCAACCTTCTTTATCGATGCCTCTAATGGGATTTGCTGGGAATTGGAACCACGAACCAATCCTTGATAAATGGGCCTGGGAAGAAGGTTCAAGATCAAAAACAATGGAAGGTTATGATGATGATGGCAAACCGAAAATTCCAGGAACCTTAAATAAGGGGATTGGTGGAGAACATGGTATAGATAAATTTAATCCAGCTGGAGTTATACAAAATAGAAAAGATAAAAATAGAACATCCCTAGATCAAAATCCAGAATTATTTGCTTTCAATAACGAAGGAATCAATGCACCATCATCAAGTGGTTCTAAGATTGCTAACATTTATCCTTTAGATTCAAATGGAAATCATCAAGATGCTCAACTTGAGAGAGGATTAACACCTTCTCCACTTGTATTAAGAAGTGCAGAAGAAGGATTGATTTCAATAGTAAATACAAATAAAGAGGGAGAAAATCAAAAAGACTTAAAAGTCATTTCGAGAGAACACTTCATTAAAGGAATTTTAAACTCTAAGAGAAATGATGCTAAGGGAATCCAATCTTCTAAGCTAAAAGTTTGGGGCGACCTGAAATGGGATGGACTCATTTATAATCCTAGAGGTAGAGAAGAAAATGCCCCAGAAAGCAAGGATATCAAAGATCCTGCTACTAAGATAAGAGGACAATTTGAACCGATTGCAGAAGGTCAATATTTCTATAAATTTAAATATAGATTAACTAAAGATTACCCATGGCAGGTTTCCTATATTCCTGTAAAAATTGATAACACAGCTCCTAAAATTGTTTCTGTTGATTTTTCAAATCCTGAAAAAATTAAGTTGATTACAAAGGATACTTATCACAAGGTAAAAGATCAATACAAGAATGAAACCCTATTTGCGAGAGATCAAAAAGAACATCCTGAAAAATTTGACGAGATTGCAAACGAAGTTTGGTATGCAGGAGCTGCTCTTGTTAATGAAGATGGAGATGTTGAGAAAAATCTTGAAGTAACTTATGCAGGTGAGGGTCAAGGAAGAAATAGAAAACTTGACAAAGACGGAAATACCATTTATGAAATTAATGGTGCAGGAGATTTAAGAGGAAAAATCATTGAAGTCATTGCATTAGATGGATCTAGCAATTTCACAAAGATTCATAGAATTAAATTTGCTGATCATGCTGATGAAAAGGGGATGATTTCCTATTATCTAGTAGATCCGGATCAAGATTCATCTAAATACCAAAAACTTGGAGAAATTCCTGAATCTAAATTTAAGAATTTAAAAAATGTTAAAGATGATAGCCTAAACAAAGAGACAACTGAGGTAGAACATCATCATGAAAATGAAGAGTCTATCGAAGAAAAATCTAGCTTGACTATCAATAAATCCATTTCAACAATTAGAGATTTTGAAAGTAAAGACTTAAAAAATCTCATTAAAAAGAAATTTAGAGAAGTTGATGACTTTACAAGTGAAACTGGTAAGAGAACAGAGGAATACGATTATAAATACGATGATAAGGGAAATATCATTGCTTATGACGATGGTAGTGCCTTACAATATGAAACTGAAAAACTTGACGAAATCAAATCAAAAATTTATGGTGTTCTAAGCCCGTCTAAAGATGGACACTTTGAAATTCTTGGAAAGATAAGTAATGTTTCTAAAAATGCCAAGGTATATTACGGCAATAACTATAAATCTATAGAAATCAAAACGACTAAGTATGATTCCCACTCAAAAACGATGACATTTGATTTATACGCTAATATTAATGATAGTGTGGATGGATTAGCTTTTGCAGGAGATATGAGATTCTTTGTTAAAGATGATGATCAGATAAAAGCTGAAACTAAAATTAGAATGCCTGAAAAAAATAAGGAAACTAAAACAGAATATCCCTATGCATCAAGTTATGGGAATGTAATAGAATTAGGAGAAGGTGATCTTTCAAAGAACAAACCAAACAATTTAACGGAAATGGAATCTGGTAAAATCTATTCTGATTCAGAAAAACAACAATATCTGTTAAAGGATAACATCATTCTAAGAAAAGGCTATGCACTAAAAGTGACTACCTATAATCCTGGAAAAACGGATATGTTAGAAGGAAATGGAGTTTATAGCCAGGAAGATATAGCAAAAATACAAAAGGCCAATCCTAATCTAAGAGTCCTATCAGAAAAAATAATTTATGCTGATAGTAGAAATGTTGAAGATGGAAGAAGTACTCAATCAGTATTAATGTCGGCTTTGGATGGCTTTAACATTGTAAAATATCAAGTGTTTACCTTTAAAATGAATGATAAAGGGGAGGCAATCGATAAAGATGGAAATCTTGTAACAGATTCTTCTAAACTGGTATTATTTGGTAAAGATGATAAAGAGTATCATGGGGAGGATAAGTCCAACGTAGAAGCTATAAAAGAAGATGGCTCTATGTTATTTATTGATATCAAACCAGTAAATCTTTCAATGGACAAGAACTACTTTAATCCATCTAAATCTAATAAAATTTATGTACGAAATCCAGAATTTTATTTAAGGGGTAAGATTTCTGATAAGGGTGGTTTTAACTGGGAGTTGAGAGTTAATGAATCGGTTGTAGATAATTATTTAATCTACGGAGATTTACACACTGATAACACTAGAGATTTTAACATTAAGCTTAATGTTAAAGACGGTGACATCATGGACTGGGGAATGAAAGACTATAAAGCAAACGGATTCCCAGATAAGGTAACAGATATGGATGGAAATGTTTATCTTCAAACTGGCTATAGCGATTTGAATGCGAAAGCGGTTGGAGTACACTATCAATTTTTATATGATAATGTTAAACCAGAAGTAAACATTGATCCTAAGGGAAATACTAGTATTGAATATGCTGACGGAAAATCTGTAGTCTTTAATATCAATGATAAAAGAAATAATGGATTCGATGGTGAGATTCAAGACAAACATATTTATGTAAATGGAAAAGAATATAAATCATTTGATGATATTAAACAACTAACAGATAAGACACTAAACATTAAGATTGTTGTAAAAGATTTTGCAAGAAATACAACCGTAAAAGAATTCATTTTAAACAAAGATACGGGAGAGGTAAGCGAACTAAAACCTCATACGGTAACTGTGACCATTCAAAATGGAAAAGAAATGAGTTCAACGATAGTGTCGGAAGAAGATTTCATTTTACCTGTCTATAAGGGTGAATTAGAAAAAGGATATCAATTTGATGGTTGGGAAATTTCTGGTGTCGAAGGGAAAAAAGACGCTGGCTATGTTATTAATGTATCAAAAGATACCCTTATAAAACCTGTATTCAAGAAAATAGAGGAGAAAAAGGAGGAGGAAAATAAACCTACTTTTGATGTATC